>Ga0214472_10004646_pt1 | contig 14496 bp, 13 predicted proteins | sample RVTome_6_FD_207662 | JGI IMG/M metagenome (GOLD analysis project Ga0214472, IMG submission 207662) | Soil microbial communities from uranium-contaminated site in the Upper Colorado River Basin, Wyoming, United States - RVT140D175 | ecosystem: Environmental > Terrestrial > Soil > Contaminated >...
GTGTTCTACGATCTCGCGCAGTGGCGCAGCGGCGAGAAGAAGGCCTTCGACGGCTACGTTGCGGACGCGCGCGTGATGGAAGGCGGCAAGGCGCTGGTGAGCGCCGACGGGAAACTCGACGGCGACAGCTGGTCGGTGGTGTTCGCGCGCAAGTTCGCCGGCGGCGAGGGCGACGTCACGCTGCAGGCGGGCAAGACCTACAACTTCGGCTTCGCCATCCACGACGACCATGCGGCCGGGCGTTTCCACCACGTGTCGCTCGGTTACACGCTCGGCATCGACACCAAGGCGAACCTCACTGCCAGCCGGCATTGACGGCGGCAGCCACGCAACCCGAGGGGCGCTTGCGGGCAGCGGCCGGCACGGGGCTTGCCGTCTTCGTGACGGCGCTCGCGGGCCTGGGCGCCGCCCGCGCCCGCGCCACTGACGAAACGGTCGAGGTGACAATCGCCAATTATCAGTTCGAGCCGGCCGAACTGATCGTCAGGGCCGGCACCACGGTGCGCTGGGAGAACCGCGAGAAGCGCACCAGTCACTCCGTCTATTTCACCGGGGACGAGGTATTCGAGACCGCGCGCCTGTTCCCCGGCGAATCCTGGAGCCATCGCTTCGACCGGGCCGGCGTGCGCGAATATCACTGTGGCCCGCACCCGGAAATGCGCGGCCGCATCATCGTCACCGAGTGAGCGGCGGAGCCTGTATTTTTGCAGATCAGAAAGGCAAGTCGGCGGCCAGGGCGCGGCGCCGCTGTCTCGTCTTTTGCAGCGAAAACGGGAGCGGAACCGCGACTCACGCGCGGAAGCGCCGTGCCGGCGGGGATCGCGCACAGCGAGCGGGGGCGGCGGGAACTGTCTCGGTCCTGAAACACCGGCATGCCATGGCGGGCAGTCCGGAGCACCGGATCGATCCGCGCCCCGGCGGCTCAGCCGTTGTCCGGGCCGCCGGGTGCCGCGCGCGCCTCGACCGGCGGCGCTGCACAGTTGAGATAGCGCGAAGAGGCGAGCCAGTCACGGTCGGGATAATAGGAGAACACGAACTGGCCATCCTTGAGCAGGTCTATCAAGCTATGGGCGACCGCTGGACGGACCGCCGGACAGCCCTGGCTGCGACCGAGGCGTCCGTGCCGCGCCGCCCATTGCGCGTCGACGTAGGGGGCGCCATGCAGCACGATGGCGCGCTCGCGGGCCCCGTCATTGACGCCCGGCTCCAGCCCGTCCAGGCGCAGCGAATAGCCGTTCCGGCCGACGTAGGCCTGGTCGGTGCGAAACAGTCCAAGGCTCGATTGATGGCTGTCGGGCAAGTTGGAAAAGCGGTGGGCCAGATGCTCACCTGAATTCTGGCCGTGGGCGACGAGTTCCTCGAAGATCAGGGTGCGCGCGTGCAGATCGAATACCCACAATCTCGACTGCGAGGACGGAAGCGAGTAGTCGATCACGGCAAGCCGGCGCGCCGGACTAGCGCCGGCCGTCGTGGCGCACTGCATGGCCGACACCGCCAGGCGCAGCACTTCGCCGTTGAGCGCGGGCGCGACGACGGCGAGGGCCTCGATCAGCGGGGAATCCGTGGGGGCCGCCCATGCGCTTGCCGCGCAGGCTGCAACGAGCCCCGCTGCGAGGATCGACCGTCGCGATGAGTTGATCATTATTCTGGCAATGTGGCGACGACCCGGATGTGCTCGCGCACGCCGGTTCGCCATGTCTGCGGGGATCCCGGGATGCCGGGAACGAGCGCCTGCGCACCCTTGTTGCACGCTGAGAGGGGGGCGCCGACCAAGGGCGCATGGTAGCAGCGTGCCGTCTGGAGAAAAACTATTGGCACGAATAGGAATCGCGCTTGTACTGTTGATCCTGCCATGGTATGCGGCCGGCGAGACACCCGTGCCGCCGGCGCATCCGCTCGCCCCGTTCATCCACGCACAATTGGCGCAAGTCGTCGTCGAGCCCCGCGCGGTGCCCGACGGCCCGCGCCTCGCCGTGGGCGACGGGGTCGTCCGCTTCTATGCAGTGCGGGCCTACGCCCCGGCGTGGGAGGATCCGGCGCGTTTCGCGGCGCTGCTGGCGGCGCTGGCCGGCGTGGCCGACGACGGATTGCGGCCGCAGGACTATCTGGTCGATATCCTTCCCACGCTGCGCGCAGCGGCCGGGCCATCGGCGGCGCTGCGCGCGCAGGCCGATGTGCTCGCCACCCACGCCCTGCTCGAAGCGCTCGCGCACGTGCATGGCGGCAAGGTCGATCCCGACCGCGCGCAACCGGTGTGGCGCTTCGAGGCGCGCCCGACGACGCCCGCGGCGTGGATGGGCGCCATTCAGCGCGCGGTGGAAGACGGCGACCTCGCCGGCCTGTTCGACCGCGCACGGCCGCCGCACCCGCTCTATCGCGCCCTGCGCGAGGGCCTGCGCAGCCTGCGTCGGGTGGCGGCGGCCGGTGGCTGGCCGGTGGTGGCGTCCGGCCCCGCCCTCGAGCCCGGCATGACCGATCCCCGCGTCCCGGCGCTGCGCCAGCGCCTGGCGGCCGGCGCTTACCTGCCCGCCCCAGCATCTTCCGACGCGTTCTACGACGGCGCGCTGGCCGAAGCGGTCATGCGCTTTCAGCACGAGCAGTATCTGAAACCCGACGGGGTGGTGGGGGCGGCGACGCTGGGCGCCCTCAACGTCCCGGTGGAGGCCCGCATCGAGCAGTTGCGCGCCAATCTGGAGCGCGCGCGATGGATGCTGCGCGAACTGCGCGGCGACCTGGTGCTGGTCGACATCGCCGGTTACCGCATCGTCTATTTCCGCGGTTCGCGACCGATATGGCGCTCGCGCGTGCAGGTGGGCAGGCCGTACCGGTCCACCCCGGCGTTCCGCTCCGAGATCACCTACTTCACCTTCAACCCCACGTGGACCCTCCCGCCCACCATCATGCGCGAGGACGTGCTGCCCAAGGTGCGAGACGACATCGGCCATCTCGCGCGCAACCGCATGCGCGCCCTCGACCGCGCCAGCGGCGCCGAGCTCGACCCGGCGCTGGTCGACTGGTCGGACCCGGCAGGCGTGCTGTTGCGCCAGGACGCCGGCCCGGGCAACGCGCTCGGCCAGGTGGCCATCCGCTTTCCCAATCCGCACGCGGTGTATCTGCACGACACGCCCGACAAGCGTCTGTTCGAGCGCGGGCAACGGGCGTTCAGTTCGGGCTGCATCCGGGTCGAGAATCCGCTGGAGCTGGTGGAACTGTTGTTCGATGATCCCGAGCGCTGGAGCCGCCCGGCCATCGAACGCCTGATCGCGAGCGGGCGCACGCGCGACGTGCCGCTGCCGCGCCCGGTGCCGATCCTGTTGCTGTACTGGACGGTGGATGTGCATGCGGACGGGCGCATCGCCTTCAAGCCGGACATCTACGGCCGCGACGCGCCGCTGTTGCAGGCGCTATCGGCCGACCGGCCGTGAGGCCCGCCGGCCGCGCCCGCGGTGCGCCGCCGGCCGCGCCGTCAGCCCTTGGCGTGATGCTCGAGATAGTGGCGCAGCACGAGCTTCAAGGTCAGCACCCGCTGGCGGTCACCACGGCGGCGGGCATGGTCGATGTCATCGACGATCATGCGCTTGATGCGCTTTTCGCCCTCGGGGGTGTGCACGAGATAACAGCCCAGTTCGACCGCCACCATTTCCGGAATGTGCTCGTGCTCGGCGATGGCGAGTATTTCCTCCTCGCTCAGGTCGGACAGCTCGATACAGTCCTGGATACTCAGCATGATGATCCCTCCTCGACGCCCTCCCAGGTCAGACCGGCCGCCCGGCGCCATGATCCCGGCCGGTGGTGCGCGGCGATCGTCGCCGGGATCGCGGTCGGGGTCGCCAGCCTCGTCGATTGAGGCGACGATCGCGCCGCACGCGCGAATCGCGCCGCGCGACCACAGAGGGCGCACCCCGCCCGACGACGAGGAATGATTGCGGGGCAAAGTCGACGGAGATTCCGGAAACGGGCACACCAGAAAGCACTTGGGCCAGTCTTTCGACTGGCCCAAGTGCTTGAATCTATGGCGCGCCCGGCAGGATTCGAACCCACGACCCCCTGGTTCGTAGCCAGGTACTCTATCCAACTGAGCTACGGGCGCTTTGCAAAGAAGCGAGATTGTATCAGCTCGCAATCCCGCGTCAACTACTTGGCGGAGAGGGTGGGATTCGAACCCACGGTAGGCTTGCACCTACGCCTGATTTCGAGTCAGGTACATTCGACCACTCTGCCACCTCTCCGCATCCCGCCAGACCGCAGCCTTGCGGGAGCGCGAATTATACGCACACGCGCCGCGCCCCACAATCACTGTTTCAGGCGGCCGCCTTGCTGGTGCGGGGGAGCAGTTCTTCGTACGCACGCACGGCCTCGGCGGCATACATCAGGGTCGGCCCGCCGCCCATATAGGTGCACACGCCGAGCGTCTCCATCAGCTGTTCGCGCGTGACGCCAAGCCGGATCAGCGCCTTCACGTGGAAGCCGATGCAGGCGTCGCAACGCGAGGCGACCCCGATCGCGAGCGCGATCAGTTCCTTGTTCAAGGCGGACAGGGCGCCTTCCTTGAGGGCGCCCCGGGCCATCGCGCCGAAGCCTTGCATGGTCTCGGGATTCTCGGCGCGCAGCGTCTCGAGCGCGCGCGCGACGTCGTTGGTGATCTGGACGAAAGACTTGCCGGGCATGGCGAACCCCCTATATTTAAGTGTTTTCTAATTTACCATCCTCCGTCCGACGCGCCTACCCCGGCCGGGGGCTTGCCGCGCCGGCCGCACGCGCGTTTGCCGTGAGCGGCCGGCTCACGCACAATCCGGCGGACACTGGAGCCCTTCTCTTGCCTGCCTTGTTGTGGTTGATCGCCCTGCTCTCGCTCGCCGCCTGCACCCCGGGCGAGCCATCGCGCATCGCGGATTACCGCGCACTCGGCGAACTGCGGGTGGCGACGCGCGAGGACGCCATCTCCTATCGCATCGAAGCCGGTGGCGAAACCTCCGGTTTTGAACACGACCTGCTGCTCGAGCTGGGCGCGCGCCTCGAGGTGCCGGTCCGCTTCATCGTCTATCCGGACGCCTCGCGCGCACTCGACGCCGTCCTCAACGGCGAAGTCCATCTCGCCGCGGCCGGCCTCGCGCGCAACGCGCGCCTTCCGCTCAGGTGGTCGGCGCCGCTGCGCGAGGTGGACTATGTGCTGGCCGGACGTGCCGAGGCCCCCGCAATCGACAACGAGGCGGATCTCGCCGGCCGCACCGTCAGCGTGCGCCGCAGCACGGTGGCGGTGGAGGCGCTCACCCGGCTGCGCAAGCGCCTGCCGCAGCTCAACCTGCATTTCCCGGCCCGGGCCGACGACCGTGCCCTGCTCGAACAACTGGCCGACGGGAAACTGGACCTGGTGGCGACCGACCGGGCGCACTTTGCACTCGCCGCGCAGGCTTATCCGGCCCTCACCATCGCCTACGACCTGCCGGTGCAGTCGGCCATCGCGTGGGCCCTGCCGCACGACGCCAGGGACACGTTGGCCGCGGAGATCGACATCTTCTTGCAGGAGGCCCGCGAGGGCACGCTGCTGGCGCGCCTCGCCGACCGTTATTTCGCCCATGTCCGCAGGCTCACCGACGCGGACATTGCGCGCTTCCTGGCGCGCATTCGCGAACGCCTGCCGCGCTACCGCAAGCATTTTCAGGAGGCGCAGGCCCGGACCGGAATCGATTGGCGCTTCCTGGCCGCCCTCGCCTACCAGGAATCGCAGTGGGACGCGCTCGCCACCTCGCGCACCGGGGTGCGCGGATTGATGATGCTCACGGCCGAAACGGCCGATCGGCTGGGCGTCGTCGACCGGCTCGATCCACGCGAGAGCATCCTCGGCGGCGCGCGTTACTACGCCATGCTGCGCGACCAGCTCCCGGACGACATCCTCGAGCCCGACCGCTCATGGATCGCCCTCGCCGCCTACAACCTGGGCCCCGGTCACATGAACGGGGCACGCGCGGTCGCGGCGCGCCTGGGCAAGGACAACACCGCCTGGTGGGAGATGAAGATTGTGCTGCCGCTGCTGGCGCGGCCCGAATACGCGGCGCGCCTCAAGGCCGGCCCGGCGCGCGGCGGCGAGGCGGTGATCATGACCGAGAACATCCGCAACTATCACGGCATTCTCGCGCGCCTCGAAGCGCCCTACGTGCCCCCGCTGCAGCCGCCCGGCTTCGCCCAGGGGCGCAGCATCGACTGACGGGCGCGGTCAGCCGACCGGCTCGAGCAGCTCGAGCCCGCCCATCCACGGCCGCAGCGCCGGCGGCACCACCACCGATCCGTCCGCCTGCTGGTAGTTCTCCAGCACCGCCACCAGGGTACGCCCGACCGCCAGGCCGGAGCCGTTGAGGGTGTGCACGAGTTCGTTCCTGCCCTGCGCATTCTTGAAGCGCGCCTGCATGCGCCGCGCCTGGAAGGCGTCGAAGCTCGAGCACGAGGAGATCTCGCGGTAGGTGTTCTGAGCCGGCAGCCACACTTCGAGATCGTAGGTCCTGGCCGCCGAGAACCCCATGTCACCAGTGCACAGCAGCACTTTGCGGTACGGCAGGTCGAGCTTCTGCAGAATCGCTTCGGCATGCCCGGTGAGCTCCTCGAGCGCCGCCGACGCGTAGTCGGGATGCTCGATGCGCACCAACTCCACCTTGTCGAACTGGTGCTGGCGGATCATGCCGCGCGTGTCGCGCCCGTAGCTGCCCGCCTCCGAGCGGAAGCACGGCGTGTGGCTCACGAACTTGAGCGGCAGCACGTCGTGCGCCAACAGCACGTCGCGCACGATGTTGGTCACCGGCACCTCCGCCGTCGGGATGAGGTACAGGCGCCCGCCGTCGTCCTTCGGGACCGCGAACAGGTCGGCCTCGAACTTGGGCAGTTGGCCCGTCCCGAACATGCTCTCCGCGTTGACCAGGTAGGGCACGTACACCTCGGTGTAGCCGTGCTCGCGGGTATGCACGTCCAGCATGAACTGCGCCAGCGCGCGGTGCAGGCGCGCCACCCCGCCGCGCATCAGCGCGAAGCGCGCCCCGGAGATCTTCACCGCCGTCTCGAAGTCCAGCCCGCCCAGGCCGCTGCCGAGGTCGACGTGGTCGCTCACCTTGAAATCGAACGCGCGCGGCGTGCCCCAGCGCGCGATCTCGACATTGGCGGTCTCGTCGGCCCCGCGCGGCACACTGTCGTGCGGCAGGTTGGGCAGGCTTGCAACGAGCGCGTTGATGCGCTCGAGCAGGACGGCCAGCGCCTGCTCGTTGGCCTTCAGTTGGTCGCCGATGCCGCCGACCTCGGCCATCGCCGCGGACGCGTCCTCGCCGCGCCCCTTGAGCATGCCGATCTGCTTCGACAGGGCATTGCGCCGGGCCTGCAGCTCCTGGGTGCGCGTCTGAAGTCCCTTGCGTTCGTCCTCGAGTCGCTGGAACGGCACCGGATCGAAAATCACGCCGCGCGTGGCGAGCGAGGCCGCCACCTCTTCGATGTGGTTGCGAAGCAATTGGATGTCGAGCATGGCTATTCCGAAAAATTAAATGAATTCAATAAATTGTGTGGCATCGCTAGCATGACGCCCGATGTTCGGGATGCAAGCCATTCTGATTCAACCAGTTTATCCGCCCTGCAGGCATTTTGCCGCAACGCAGCATTTCATTAATCGAATCAATGAATTGCAACACTTCCATGAGGGCTTTTTTACTTGTATTCGCTGCAAAGTAACTTAAGCTTCTAAGACGATGAAACCGCGTCAGACGGCCCACGCAACACTAGAGGAGACCTGCATGCTGTCAATCCGAGATTGTCTGGATTATTGCGATTTGACCGAAGCCGAAGTTGAACTCATTGCCGAACACGAAGGCATTCCCGACGTGGCCGCCGCGCAGATGGCGTGCGGGCTGGTGCAGACGCCGGAGGGGGTGCTGCTGTTGACCAATTACATGCAAGACCTGATCGAGCGCGCCACCGAACGGGGCGAACTGGAAGAGGCCGAGCGTGCCAAGGGCCTGTGCGCCCGCTTCATGGCGGATCACCCGCTGCCCCACTGAGTCTCGCCGGACACGCTAGCTGTCCTTTGCCGCCCGCTCGGCGGCCTGCGCATCGAGATCGCGCAGATGGTCGAGCTTGGCGGCGATGCGCGCTTCCATCCCGTGCGGGGTGGGCCGGTACCAGCGCGGCGGCGGCATGCCGTCGGGCAAGTAATGCTCGCCCGCCGCGTAGGCCTCGGGCTCGTCGTGCGCATAGCGGTAGGCCTTGCCGTAGTTCAGGTCCTTCATGAGCCGCGTGGGCGCATTGCGCAGGTGCAGCGGCACCGGCCGCGAGTCGCCCTCGGCGACGAACTTGCGGGCGGCGTTGTAGGCCACATACACGGCGTTCGACTTGGCCGCGCAGGCGAGGAAGATCGTCGCCTGGGCCAGCGCCAGTTCGCCTTCCGGCGAGCCGAGGCGCTCATAGGTCGTGCAGGCGGCGAGCGCCATGTCGAGCGCGCGCGGATCGGCGAGGCCGATGTCCTCCACCGCCATGCGCACCAGCCGCCGCCCGAGGTAGAGCGCGTCCGCCCCGCCGTCGAGCATGCGGCACAGCCAGTACAGCGCGGCGTCCGGATCGGAGCCGCGCACCGCCTTGTGGAGCGCCGAGATCTGGTCGTAGAAGGCGTCGCCGCCCTTGTCGAAGCGGCGCAGCTTGCTCGACAGCGCCTCGTCGACGAAAGCCGGGGTGACCGTGTCGACGCCGGCCGTCTCGGCCGCGATCTGGACCTGCTCCACGAGATTCATCAGGCGCCGCGCGTCGCCGTCGGCGAAGCCCACGAGGCGCTCGCGGGCGACGTCCTCGAAGAGGAGCTGCGGGCAGGCGAGCGCGCGCGCGCGCTCGAAGAGCCCCTCCATCGCCGCCGCGTCGAGCGGCTCCAGCACATACACCGCGGCGCGCGACAGCAGCGCCGAATTGAGCTCGAAGGACGGATTCTCGGTGGTGGCGCCGATCAGCGTCACCAGGCCCTGCTCGACATACGGCAGAAAGGCGTCCTGCTGGGCCTTGTTGAAGCGATGCACCTCGTCCACGAAGAGAATGGTGTGACGCCCGCGCGCCTTGTCCGCCTGCGCCTGCGCGACGGCCTCACGAATGTCCTTGACGCCCGAGAACACCGCCGACAGGGCGATGAATTCGGCGTCGAAGGCCTTCGCCATGAGGCGCGCCAAGGTGGTCTTGCCGACTCCCGGGGGGCCCCACAGGATCATCGAATGCAGCTTGCCGGAAGCGAACGCGAGGCGCAGCGGCTTGCCCGGCCCGACGAGATGGCGCTGGCCCGCCACCTCGTCGAGGGTGGCCGGACGCATCCGCTCGGCAAGCGGCACGCGCGGCGGCTCGAGGGCGTCGAACAGGTCGGCCATGGGACGTTTCTCAGTCGCCGATCACGTCGGCGCCGGGCGGGGCCACGAAGCGGAACAGCGCCGGGTCGGGGCGCGCATCCGCGACCAGCGAGGTGAAGACGATCAGCGTAGTCTGGCCGAAATTGTCGCGCAGCTCCATGCGCCGCAGCATGCCGCCCGCCAGCCCGAGGCGCATCGATTCGAAGCTGCTCTCGGCCTGCCGCGGCTTGGCCAGCACCCACGCCAGGCCGTCGCTGGCGCCGCCTTCAGCGAGTTCGAAATCGCGCTCCAGGGCGCCGTCACCGGCGAGGATCGCAGCCGGCGTGCTGCCGAGCGCGTCGCCCAGGCGCTTCACGGTGACCTGGTTGAGGTCGCGGTCCCACGACCACAGCTTCTCGCCGTCGCTCACCAGCAGCTGCGCATACGGCCGGTCATAGGCCCAGCGGAACTTGCCGGGGCGCGAGAACACGAAGCTGCCGCTCGCCTGCTGCGGCTTGCGGCCGGCGCCGGACAGCACGGTCTGTTCGAATTCGCCCTGCGCGCTGCGCGCGCGGTCGACGAACTGGCGCAACTGGTCGATCCCGTCGGCCGCCGCGACCAACCCGGATACTGCGCATAGCGCCGCCGCCAACAGCAGCGCGGCGAGTCGGCCGCAGCCCATTTTCAGATAATTCATTCGCCCTCCTTCGCCGGCACGATCACCTCGCGATTGCCGTTGCTGCCCATCGCGGAGACGAGCCCGGCGCGTTCCATCTGTTCGATCAGGCGCGCCGCCCGGTTGTAGCCGATGCGCAGATGCCGCTGCACCAGCGAGATCGACGGGCGGCGCGTCTTGATCACCACTTCCACGGCCTGGTCGTAGAGCGGATCGGCCTCGCCCTCGCCGCCGTCGGCGCCTGCGCCGAGCGCCGCCTCCATGTCGTCCTCGGGCGCGGACAGGATGCCATCGACGTAGTCGGGCGGCCCCATCCGCTTGAGATGATCGACCACCTTGTGCACTTCCTCGTCCGCCACGAAGGCGCCATGCACGCGCACCGGCAGGCCGCTGCCCGGCGGCAGATACAGCATGTCGCCCATACCGAGCAACGCTTCGGCGCCCATCTGGTCGAGAATGGTGCGCGAATCGATCTTGCTCGATACCTGAAAGGCGATGCGCGTGGGCACATTGGCCTTGATGAGGCCGGTGATGACGTCCACCGACGGGCGCTGGGTGGCGAGAATCAGGTGGATACCGGCCGCGCGCGCCTTCTGCGCGAGCCGCGCGATGAGCTCTTCGACCTTCTTGCCCACCACCATCATCATGTCGGCCAGTTCGTCGACGACGACCACGATGTGCGGCAGGGTTTCGAGCGGCTCGGGATTGTCCGGGTTGATGGCGAACGGGTTGGTGAGCGGTTTTTCGGCCTTGGCCGCCTCGGTCACCGCCTTGTTGAAGCCGGCCAGGTTGCGCACGCCGACCGCTGCCATCAGCTTGTAGCGCTTGTCCATCTCCACCACGCACCAGTTGAGCGCGTTGGCGGCGTGCTTCATGTCGGTCACGACCGGTGCGAGCAGATGCGGGATCCCCTCGTAGATGGACAGCTCCAGCATCTTGGGGTCGACCATGATGAGGCGGACCTTGTCCGGCTCGGCCTTGTAGAGCAGCGACAGGATCATCGCATTGATGCCGACCGACTTGCCCGAGCCGGTCGTGCCGGCCACCAGCAGGTGCGGCATCTTGGCGAGGTCGGCCACCACGGGCTGACCGCCGATGTCCTTGCCGAGCGCCACGGTGAGCGCCGAATGCATGTCGTGATAGGCCTTGGAGCCGAGAATCTCGGAGAGGCGCACCGTCTGCCGCTTGGCGTTGGGCAGCTCGAGCGCCATGCACGACTTGCCGGGTATCGTCTCCACCACCCGGATCGACACCAGCGACAGCGCGCGCGACAGGTCCTTGGCGAGATTCACGACCTGGCTGCCCTTGACGCCGACCGCCGGCTCGATCTCGTAGCGGGTCACCACCGGCCCGGGATAGGCGGCGAGCACCTTGACCTCGACGCCGAAGTCGCCGAGCTTGGTCTCGATCAGGCGCGAGGTGAACGCCAGCGATTCGGCCGAGGGCGGCTCGGTGTCGCCGGCCGGCAGATCGAGCAGCGACAACGGGGGAATCGCGCCCGCCGGCAGATCGCCGAACAGCGGCTGCTGGCGCTCCTTGTCGAGGCGCTCCGATTTCGCCACGTGGACGACCGCCGGTTCGATGCGCAGCGCCGGCGTCGGCGCGCTTTCCGTCTTGCGCCGCTTCACCTCCACCACCGCCTCGCGCTTGTGTGCAAGCTGGCGCCCGGCGCGCCGGTCCAGCCAGTTGAACCAGGCGCGCACGGTGGCGATCCAGCCCTGTTCGAGCCACAGACCGAGCCGCTCGATCACCGAAAACCAGGAAATGCCCGAGAACAGGCTCAGACCCGAGGCGAGGAGCGCGATGAGCAGCAGCGTGCCGCCGGTGAACCCGAGGTAGCGCTGCACCACCTGCCCGAGCTCCATGCCGATCAGCCCGCCCGGGGCGAGCGGGATGGTCGCGCCGTGGGAATGGAAACGCAACGCTTCGAGCGCGCTGCTGGCGAGCAGCATGACCAGGAAGCCGGCCAGCACGATGAAGAACGAGCGCTTGTCGGCCTGCAACTGGTGGCGCAGGCGGCGGAAACCCCACACCAGTCCATAGCCGAGAAAGATCACCCACCACCAGGCCGACACGCCGAACAGGTAGAACAGCAAATCGGCCAGCCAGGCGCCGAAGCGCCCGCCGGGGTTGGCCACGCGGGCGACCTCGGCGGCGTGCGACCAGCCCGGATCGGACCTGCTGTACCCGAGCAGGACGAGGCCGACGTACAGCGACAGCACGCCGAGAATCAGCCAGCGTGCCTCCTGCAGCAGCAGGGAGATCTTTTCCGGGAGGGGCTGGGAACGGGGAGAAATGCGGGACGACATTGCGGGGGGCACGCTAACCCTGGAGAAAACAACAGTGGGCGATTATAAGCGATCCACTCCGCCGCCCGCCGGCGCGGTTGCGACGGGTAACAAACGGGCATGCGACCCGCTCAGTGGCTCTCGAGGCGCTCGCGCAACACGATGCCGTGGTCGGTCTCCTCGATCAGGCCTTGCGTGCTGAGATCTTTCATCACCCTGCTCACCATCTCGCGGGAGGCGCCGATCATCTTGGCGAGGTCCTGCTTGGTGATTTTGCGCACCACCACCGCTTCGCCGTTCACGTCTTCCGACATTTCGATGAGCAGGCGCGCCACCCGCCCGTATACGTCCATCAGCGCGAGGCTTTCGATCTTGCGGTCGGCGTTGCGCAGGCGGTCGGCCAGATTGCACATGATGCGCCAGGAGATCTCGAAGTTCTCCTGCATGACCTGCCGGAAGTCGTTCTTCGCCACCACCACCAGGTCGGCCGGAACCACCGCCACCACCGAGGCCGAGCGCGGGTGTTCGCCGAAGACGCCCATCTCGCCGAACAGCTCGCCCTGGCCGAGGATGCTCAGGATCACCTCGCGACCATCTTCGTCGCTGACCACCACCTTGAGGCTGCCGGTAAGCACGAAATACACGAAATCGGTTCGATCGCCGGCATGGACCACTGTCTGGCCCCGCGGGATGCGCCGCATCATGGCCGAGCGCGCCACCGCACCGAGCGTCTCGTCCGCCAATCCCTGAAACAGCGGAAAGGTCCTCAGCGCGGTGATGGAAACAGCGGTAGCTTGCGTCATGGCTTCTCCGCAGTGCGGTCAAAAAATTGATCGAAAAACGCGCTTCTTGTCGAGGCATATTTTCACAAAGTATAGACGAATATCATCGCGGCCCGTTCCCCTGCATGTGCGCCGCCGTCCGAAACCACGATCACCATACTTTGACACTATGAAGCGCATTGAAACGGGTGGCCATGCCCCTCGGCTATAATCGCGCCATCGCCAACCAGACAGAAGACGTCACCATGACCACCAAGCACGCCCGCCTGCTCATCCTCGGTTCTGGCCCCGCCGGCTATACCGCTGCCGTGTATGCGGCCCGCGCCAACCTCGCTCCGGTGCTCATCACCGGTCTCGCGCAGGGCGGGCAGCTGATGACCACCACCGACGTCGACAACTGGCCGGCGGACGCCGATGGGGTGATGGGCCCCGATCTGATGGCGCGCTTCCAGAAGCATGCCGAACGCTTCAACACCGAGATGATCTTCGACCACATCCATACCGTGCAACTCGCGGCCAAGCCCTACCGCCTGATCGGCGACGCGGGCGAATATACCTGCGACGCGCTGATCATCGCCACCGGCGCCACCGCCAAGTACCTGGGGCTGCCGTCCGAGGAGAAATTCTCCGGGCGCGGCGTGTCGGCCTGCGCCACCTGCGACGGCTTCTTCTACAAGAACCAGGATGTGGCGGTGATCGGCGGCGGCAACACGGCGGTCGAAGAGGCCCTCTATCTGGCCAACATCGCGCGCAAGGTGACGGTGGTGCACCGCCGCGAGAAGTTCCGCGCCGAGAAGATCCTGATCGACAAGATGATGGAAAGGGTCGCCGCCGGCAAGATCGAGCTGGCGCTGAATTCGACGCTCGACGAAGTGCTGGGCGACAACACGGGCGTGACCGGGATGCGCGTCAAGGCACTGGATTCGGGCGCGACCCGCGACGTCGCGCTGCAGGGCGTGTTCATCGCCATCGGCCACAAGCCCAATACCGACATCTTCGAAGGGCAACTCGAGATGGAAGGCGGCTATATCATCACCCGGGGCGGGCGCGAGGGTGATGCCACCGCCACCAGCGTGGCGGGCGTCTTCGCCGCGGGCGACGTGCAGGATCACATCTACCGCCAGGCGGTTACCTCGGCCGGCACCGGGTGCATGGCCGCGCTGGACGCCGAGCGCTACCTCGATACGTTCGCCGGCGGAAGCTGACGCAATGAGCCGCGCGCGCCGCCCACCGCCCACACCGGTCGCGACGGCGGCCCGGCGCGGACCGGTAAAACAGGCGTTCGAAGAGTTGGCCGCCCTGCGCGGCAAGCTGAAGGCGCCGCCGCGTGACGAGGCGGCCCAACCGGCGGGCGCGCCATCCCGGTCGTCTGCCCCTGCCGCCCCCGCACAAGCCTCCCCGGGCCGGCAAGCGACCGAGGA
>Ga0214472_10004647_pt1 | contig 14495 bp, 15 predicted proteins | sample RVTome_6_FD_207662 | JGI IMG/M metagenome (GOLD analysis project Ga0214472, IMG submission 207662) | Soil microbial communities from uranium-contaminated site in the Upper Colorado River Basin, Wyoming, United States - RVT140D175 | ecosystem: Environmental > Terrestrial > Soil > Contaminated >...
TCCCCAAAGTGAGCGCCGGGTGGACCTCGAACTCGTCGAGACCCACACCTTCAGCTCCAGAGTCATCTACCTCCGCTACCGCGTGGCGCGCTAGGCCGGCTCGGCCGCCCCGACGAGGAAGACGGGCAACCCAGTGGCGTGCCCACAGTTATCAGCCCAGCTCCCACAGGGCAAACGTTGCCGGTCACTGCACTAGACGATTCGCTCCTCCTCTGCCCGGAGCCGGACAGGGGTCTTGATTTGCTCGGGTGTCCTCCTCAAGTACTCGAAGGCCGGGTGGTCTTGATCGTCTCGGAGTGACCTGAGGTACGCGATCGCATTGTGAGGCGTGAAGCCGTCGTCGTATCCGCGCTGGCGCCAGCGACTCGGTTGAGTGCCGAGGCCTGTCCAGATGGCTGCCTGGGGTGATGCCGGGTGGTCACGCAGCCACTGATGGACCGTGGAAGCGATCGGAATAGGCACGGAACCGATGGGTGTGCTCAGCCGGGCACTGCCGCTGAGATGCGTCTCGCGGTCAGCGTATGCCAATCCTGTTCCATGCCCTCCATCAGAACCTCGAGATCGGAAAAAGCCGTGGCGTCGGCCGTGACGACCATGAACATCTCACCCGAGTACGAGAATGCACACAAGGTGAGCCCGATGTTCCCCACCAGCTCGATGATTGGAAGAATCTCGAGGATTCGAGCTCCCAACACGTACACGGGGACTGAAGGCCCCATCACGTTTGTGACTATCACGTTGCTTGCTCGCTGGTGTGTGGTGTAGTACCTCCCGATCGGGGTCGCCGCCAGACCAGCCATGTAGCCCATGATGGCTGCCGGCTGCTGCTCGGTCTTGGCCGTTCGCGTTCTGCGGGCGATCAGCTCCAGTCGATCCGATGGGTCGGCCTGCCAGACCGGCAATGCCACCACCATGGTCCCCACCTGGTTGTCGATTGTTACGTCGGATCGCAGAGAGACCGGCATCCCGCTTATCAACTCGACGCCAGCGACCGATTCTCCACGTTGCGTCAACAGCCGGCGGAGACCTCCCGCCCATAGGGTGAGGACCAGATCATTGATCTTGCCCTCGTGGGCATGGGCCGCTTCTTTCATCCTGGCGACGTCCAGTCGCAGGAACCGAACGAGCCGACCGGGTCGTACCGGCTGGTTGAGCGAACTGGCCGGCGCCGCCTTCTTCTCGAAGTACCGGCGGGTCATCACGGCGAAGGCGCGCGCTTGTCGGAGGAGACGCAGAGGGTGTGATAACGCCGCGATGGCGCGTCGCAGGGTTTGGATCTTGCTGGAGAGACTGTCGACAAGAAGGGGCCAGGAACCTGGGATCGGTTCGGGTGTCCACGGGACCAGGTCGGGTTCTGGAGCGTCGGGCTCGAAGTCGAAAAGTGACCCCATGATCGCCACCGCAGCCAGACCGTCCGCCACGGCGTGATGCAGTTTGAGCAACACACCGACACGATGATCGCTGAGGCCTGTCAGGAACCAAAGCTCCCAGAGTGGACCTCCCCGGTCCAATAATCCTTCGTAGATCTGGGCTGCGGCCCCCAGGAGCTCTTCGTCCCCTCCTGGCGAGGCAACGGCCATTTCGTATACGTGGTGCTCGATGGCGAACAGGTCGTCGTCCACCCACAGCGGTCTTCCTTCAAAGAATCCTGGAAAGTGGAGACGTCGGCGCAGTTCCGGAACCTGGGTCAGATGGCGAGCCAGCTGACCCCTGATCTCTTCGATCCGCAGCTGCCCGGTGGCGTCGAGCAGAGTCTTTCCCTCGAGGACGGCGAGGCCTCCAAAGTGACATGGCCAGGCATCGCTCTCGAGACGGAGGAACATCAAAGCCACGGAGCTGAGACGGGAGAATCCGCCACTCGACTTGTAGACGGTTCGTTTCGTCCCGCCATCGTCGCTGGGCATCGCCTACCCCCTGGTCCCGGACAGCTGGTGCGCTTCCACCTCGGCGAGGGCAGCGTCGAGCACCTCGACTGTTCGCTCTGCCTGGTCTCTGGTGAAGATGAGAGGAGGGGCGAGGAGGATGGTCCCGCCTAGGGGCCGGATGAACAGTCCCATGTCGCGGGCTACCTCCGCGACCTGATTGTCGACCGCCATGTCGAGCACCAAGTTCTCATCTCGGGACGGGGCAGGCATCAGCTCGACGGCCATGAACAGCCCCCGCCCTCTGACGTCTCCGACGATGGGGTGGGTTCTTAGCCCTTCGAGGAGCTTGATCATGTGGGCGCCAACCTCGGCCGAGTGCCGGACCAGATCCTCTCTCCGGATGATCTCGATGTTGGTGAGGGCGGCCGCCGCCGAGATCGGATGTCCTCCGTAGGTGTGAACGTCGAAGAAGATGGGGATTCTGTCGGCGATCTCAGCCTTGGTGATGGCCGCCGCCATCGGGGCGTATCCGCTGGTGAGACCCTTGGCGACCACCATGACATCGGGGATCACGTCGAAGTGGTCGACCCCGAACCATCGGCCGGTCCGGCCGAACCCGCACACCACCTCGTCTGAGATCATCAGCACCCCATACCGGTCGCAGATCTCCCGGACCTTGGCCAGATACCCGGGCGGGGGAACGATGCAGCCGGCCGTGCCCATGATCGGTTCGAGGATGACACAGGACACCAGCTCCGGGTCAGAACCGAGGATCGCCTGTTCGATCGTGGTGGCACAAGCCAGGCCACAGTCGGGATAGGTCAAGCCCAGCTCACACCGGTAGCAGTAGGGCGGCATGGCGTTGGCGTGGCCGGCGACGGGCACCATGGGATCGGCGGCGCGGCGGAACGGCCCGAATCCGGGACTCCACCCGGTGGCCGAGAGTGCCCCCATCGTCGCCCCGTGGTAGGCCCGGCGCAGCGACACCACTCTGTAACGACGCTCGCCGTTGGCCTCGTGATACTGGTGAGCGAGCTTGATCGCAGCTTCGACCGCCTCTGAGCCGCTGTTGCAGAAGAACGAGGCGGAGAGATCGCCCGGTGTCACTTCGGCCAGCTTTCGGGCCAGGTTGATGGTGACCACACTGGTAGTGGCGTAGGGGCTCGTGTAGTTCAGGGTTCTAGCCTGCTCGTACATGGCGCGGGCGATCTCTTCACGCCCGTAGCCGGCGAGTACGGCGAAGACACCGCCGGATAGAGCATCGAGATACTCCCGTCCGTCGGCGTCGTAGAGGAACGCCCCGTCTCCTCGTTCCAGTATCCAGGGGCCGCCGGCTTTCAGCCACTGTTTCGGGGTGGCATGAAAGATGATCTTCTCGACCGCCTCCTGTCGCAATGAATTCTTACCTTCGGTGGCCATGTCATCTCCTTCCTGCTCGGCGGAACAGGCCCACGGCGCCGGAAACTGCCAGCCCTCCCAGCAGGCAGGTGGCCCATCTCCGTGGGTTGGTGACATCCGGCTGCTTTTCGAGCGTCAGTGGCATCACATCAAGATGGAGGCGGCTGGGACTACCACCAGGGTCCTGGCCGAACACGATCCGAATCGGGTCCATCCCCTCCTCGCCCGGCTCGATCCGGAAGACGTAACAATCACCGGCGTCGTCTGGGAGGAGGGGGAAGCCTCTCGCCAGTGCCGGTATCGGCGTGAGGAACCGCAACATCAGCCGGCCACCACGAACAAAGACTTCTGCACCAGCCCCCGCCATTGCCCGCAGGCGCGAATCGGACAGCCGGGCGGAGAGTCGATACCAGCCGGATAGGTCTTCCCACAGCTCCGGACGTTGCGGCACTCTGCGAGGTGTCTGATCGTCGGAGAGGCCGATCAGTTCTTTGAGCACCCCTGAGACCTCGGCGGGTAACCAGAAGTCGGGCTGGGAGCCCCCATTGGTGAAGGCCATCATCCCTATCCCAGCGTCGGGAACCACACAGATCTCGGAGTGGAACCCAGGAAGGGTGCCCTGGTGTCGCACCGCCAGATGCCCCGAGATGTCTTGCCGGAAGAAGCCCAACCCCATACCGGGAATCCGGGAGTCGGGCTGGTAGTGAGCTTCGAACATCATGGCGAGGGTCCCCGCCTTGAGGACTGAACCGTGTTCATTGCTGCCTCCTCCGAGCAAGGCAGCCAGGTAGCGGGACATGTCTCTGGGTGTGGAGTAGATGGATGCCGCCCCGGCAGTCACCAAATCACGGTCAGCGACCGTCTTGACACCTCTGGAATGGATCTCATAGCCGGTGGCGAGCCGCGTCCGGATTTTCTCCGATCTGAGGAGATCGCTGTCCGCCATGCCCAGAGGCTCGAAGATGTACCCGCGGAAGTAGCGATCCAGAGGCTCCCCGGTCACGTCCTGGACCAGCTGACCCAGCGTCGCAGGCCCGTGGTTGTTGTACACGAAGCGGGTGCCCGGCTCGGCGTACAGGCGGATACCACCGTTATAGAAGTCCCCCAGGGACGACAGCGGCTGGCCCGCCTCCACACCCTCGCCGAAGTCCGGGCTGAACAACCCACGCAGATGCGCCACTTCGGGGAGCCCGGCACTATGAGTGAGGAGATGTCGCACTGTCGCCGGGCGCCACGCTGGATCGCGTGGGATCAGCTTGTAGGCGCGCAGGTAGTCGTTAGCCGGGGCATCCAAGTCGACCAGTCCCTTCTCCCACAGCTGCATCACGGCGATCGCGGTGAACGTCTTGGTGATGGAGGCAATCCGAAACATCGTGTCCTCGGTGACCGGCGTGTTCGAGCCGATGTCTGCCAGCCCATGTCCGTGGAAGAACTCGAGGCGCCCGTCACGGACCACTCCCACCGCGAGACCAACGGCAGGCCGACGGTTGAGGATCTCGGCCACCCTGGAACTCGTCTCGAGTTCATCCACTTGAGTTGAGCCGCCATCTCGGGATTCACTGAGTGTGCTCCCGGACCTCGTCATGACCCTGCCTCCTTGAGGGCTCCCGGCGGCGAGCGAAGAACTCGTGGCCACCGCGACTGTCACTCATAACTCGGGTATCTGCCTAGAGGCGAATGGCCCCCACGGTCCAAGCTTGGCCCGGATCCCCTTCGTCATGGTCATCCTTGGACTGCTTGTTGGACGAGCCAGGCCAGATCTCATCAGAAGACTCGTGACCGTCGGCTCCAACTTCCACGGGGACGGGTTGCTCCATTCCTCTCTCTGGACCGAAGGGTCCCCCGATGACGAGGCGTGGGCGGGACCACGTCAGCATTACAGCCGGGTGTCGCCGGATAGCGCAGATCGTTTTTCGATCATCTTCGCAAAGCTGCAGCAGATGTGGCGAGACGGGCAACCCCAGTTAACCATGGAGGACCTCCGAAACATCGAGGTTCCCGTGCTGGTGATGGCCGGGGATGATGACGCGATCGACCACCGCCATACGATCGCCCTCTACGAAGCCCTGCCGCATGGACAACTTGCGGTCATACCAGGTGCGTCCCATGCAGTATTCATGGAGAAGCCAGAACTATTGAATCGGATCATTCTCGACTTCCTCGCCGAAGAAGGCGATCCACAGACCATCCTCCCCATCCGTCGGGCTCGTTGAAGGCGTCGACTCTTCTTGGGAGCCGTGTTCTCTCCTCCCTCGGTGCCTTCCCAGTAATGGTCGGGCAGCCTGCTGACTGCCCGACCATCAAAGGACTCGTGTCGTTACCGAAGCTCCGCCGCGGCGACCTCGAAATGCTCGACGGCAAGAATCTCGGAGCCATCGGCGGCCGTCTCGTCGCTGCGGATCTGGTTCGCTGCTTCGACGCTGGCTTGCAGATCTGATTCTGTTTCCCACAGCGTGATCGACATCGTCTTCCCCGACTCCCGGTCTACCAGGTAGTACAAGCCTTTGAAACCTGCGATCGCCTCGGCGCGTTCCAGGACATCTGGAGCGCGGTCGAGCGACTTGACGACGCCCTCTGGGGTCCCTCGGAAGGTGCTGACTCTGGCGAACATGTTCCGTCCTTTCTCCTCTGGGACGTACTGCGTCCCGGTGCGCCAATCTTCACTCGGAATCGGTTGCCCCGCATCGGTAGGTCTACCTATTGCATCCGGACCAGGTCGTGCTCCATGGCATACAGCGCCAAGCCCGCCCGGCTGGAAAGCCCAACTTTGGTGTAGATGTGTTGGACGTGGTGTTCGGCGGTACGGCGAGAGACATAGAGTTGCTCGGCGATCTCCTTGTTCGACAACCCGCGTGCGACGAGCCTCAGCACTTCAACTTCTCGGTCGCTCAACTCGTCAGGCCAGGGTGCTGTGACCGGTCGGCGGTGACCGGCAGCAGCCAGCACTGCAGCGGTGCACTCCCGGTCCAAATGTCCCGCCGCGGCATCGACGGTGAGCTGGTCGGCAGCCTCTTCAGGATGGAGAGCGGGGCGGTGGGGGCGGTCTGAAGTCATTGCTTGGAAGGCGTCCGCAGCAGCGATGAGCCGGGCACCGACCGGGATCTCGCGCCCTGACGCTGCGTGGTGATAGCCACCGCCGTCCTGGCGTTCGTGGTGCATTCCGGCGATTCGCGCCAGTGGCTGAAAGGCTACGGAGCGACTGAGCACACGTTCGGTGAAGTACGGGTGGAGTCTTACCTTCTCCCAGTCTGTGCTGTGCAAGCTGCTTGTCTTCTCCCACACTCCATTTGACACGCCCGTCCGTCCAATGTCGTGCAGCATCCCGGCGCGCCGAACCGTGTCCACCTCGGCCGGCTCGAGGCCGAGGTCCTCTGCTGCTGCCGCTGCCAGTTCGCCCACTTCCGCCGAATGTCCCAAAGTGAACGGCGTCTTGAGGTCGATCATGTCGGCAAACGCATGAGCTACCACATCCAGCCGCCACTCCGGAACTCGTACGACCGGGTCTGGCTCCACATCCAGCACGATCTGCCACACGTCAGCGGTGGCGATCTCAGATAGCAGTTCGGCGCCGACCTCGGTGAACAACGCACAGACCCCTGGGTCGAACCAGGAACCGGCACGCTGCCGGGCCATCTCGATGGCGGCATCCGGGCCACCGATCCGGTCGAAGATCACCACTTGGTGTGCAAGTTCACCCAACCGTGCCGGCAGGCTGATTTCTTCACCAGCCAGGCCTTGGGGGGCTCCACTCCCGTCCCAGCGTTCGAAAACCTCGTACACGCCAGAGTGGACACCTGCACCCAGGTCGAGTCGATCCACGAGCCGGGCCGCTACCTCACAGTTCGCTTCCAGGATCAGCGCGTCAGTGCTGCTCCCAGCCCGCAACACCCTTGCCAAGTACTTCGGTCGGTGCCAACCCGTACCCTTTGCCGTGGAGGCGAACAGCGCCGCCATGTCACGCCAGTTCCCGAAGTCCGCTTGTTCTCCCGGCGGTCTCGACCGCAGCTCATCGCCGCCGAATAGAAACGCCTCGACATGAGAGCTTGCGGTGCATCCGAGATGGCGTAGCAGGCTCGCGTAGTAGACGTCGCGAGCTTCGCTGTCGCTGGCGCCCATTCGGCACGCCAACTTTGTCGCGACCAGACATGCCCGCACTGCCTTCTCCGGCGTTTGCCCGGTCCCGAGGTCCGTCACGACCGACAGGGCAGCCAGCACATCAGCGAGACGGAGACTCAGCCCACTCATCGAGGAGGAGCCTATCCACACGTAGAACACGTGGCCCGAAGGGTGAAGCCAATGAGTTCCGCTCACATCAAAAAGGCGATGTCTCGATGATTGCAATTACCGGCGAGCAACTCGGCGACGGGCTGTTGCGGTGAGGCCGTTCCGGACATGAGGACACAGGCCAGCGGCAGAAGTTCTCGAAGGCAGGCTTGCAGAACTTTTCGAGGATGTCGCTCTCCTCACGTTCCAGCACGGCCATCGCCAACGCTTCTCTCAGTTGTGCAAGCGTCGGGCGGAGCTGTCCCTGGTTCGGGTTCGTGTACATCGAACCGGACCTCGACTCCTGACGGATGGGAGGCGAGTTGCCCCTAAGAGATCGGCGTGTTCAGGCGACACAATGCCGTTTGCCTCTTGCCAAGCGGCCGAGGGGTCGGGGACGACTGACGGCGGAGGCGTCATAGGATCTCGGGGCCATGCTGAACCGCGACGACCAGGTACGGGTCATTACCCGCGAGGAGCTACGAACGAAGCTCGAGAGTGCCGATCCGGTCCGGCTGGTAATGGCGCTGAACGAGTGGGCTTTTCGAGCCAAGCACATCCCCGAGTCCGAGCACTTCAACACCCCGGAAGAAGTCTTCTCGGCGTTGAATCCCGATGACGAGATCATCGTCTATTGCACGAGTTCCGAATGCCACGCCAGTGTCGCCTTGTACTGGGCGCTAGTTGACGCTGGCTACTCAAATGTACGGCGTTACTCCGGCGGGCTGACCGACTGGGAGGTGGCCGGGCTGCCTCTGGAAGGCGACTGGGCATAGACGTCTCACCCGCTCAGGACGCGGATCTCGTGCAGGATCACCCAGCCGTCCATATCCACAGTCTCCACCCTGACGAAACGCATGCCGTCGACGGGTTCGAACTCCACGGTGAGCCAGTCGCGTTGAATGGCATGTTCATTCATCCATCGCATCCTCCCGGGAGAGTCATCGGATCTTGCATGAGCCTGGGGGCGGTCGGTCTCGGAGTTCTCGGCCAGGTTGGGGAGTCGGGGGAGCTCCCGGTGGTCGCTGCCTCGGTGCTGATAGCCGTAGGCCTGGCCTCACGGCCATGGCGACAAAGAGTGCTGGCGCTTCCAGATGATCTGGGTCATGGCGTTAATAGTGGATCGTGATTCTGTTTTGTTCGACGTCGAGATTTTCGACCAGGTAGCGTCCAGATTGGGAAGGAGATCAGCATGCCGGAGGTCGACGAATTCATCGCCGTCGTCATTCCGCGCTTGACGGAGATGGACAAGGCGCTGCACAACGGCGACGCGGGGCCGCGGAAGGCGTTCTGGTCCCACAACGATCCTGTCACCCTCTTCGGCGCAGTGCTTACAAACGTCGGGTGGCGAGAGATCGAATCGACCTTCGACGCCCTCGCGGCGCGTTTTTCGAACGGCACGTACGAGGTCGAGGTCATCGCCGCCGGCGCAAGCGGGGACCTCGGCTACCTCATCGCGATCGAGCACACGACGGTTTCTGTCGCCGGCGCACCGCCCGAACCGTACAAGCTGCGTGTAACCACGATCTTCCGCCGCGAGGGCGGCGAGTGGAAGATCGTCCATCGCCACGCCGATCCGGTTCCCGGGAACACGGGCGCTGTGTCGCAGACGCGCAAGATAGCCGACGACCTCGAGAAGAGCTGACGCCGCACGCGAGCATCCCGATCACTGGCCGCGACGATGGCTGACTGTCTGGGCGTCGGCTGTATCGAGGGCCCGAGACCTATTACTAACGGGTTTCTTCCGGGTAGAAGAGGTACAAAGGGTCGTTGGCTAGGAGGGCGGCGAAGGTGTCGGCGGCGTCGGCCTGCATGCCGGGTAGGACGTGTTGGTAGGTAGCCATGGGGAATGCGTCTGCCCGATCCCGAGGTCCGTCACGACCGACGGAACAGCCAGAACATCAGCGAGGCGGAGGCTGAGCCCACTCATCGACGACGAGCCTAAGCACACCCAGAACACTCGGCTCGAAGGGTGACGCCATAGAGTTCACCGGTCCACGGCACTTAAGCTAAGTGGGTTTCAACCGATCCGAGTCTCCGTCACTCTGGCCATCGCCACCTGGAAGACGGACCAGCCGAATGGACAGAGTCATCCTTGAGGTAGTCGGGGCGATCGGAACATCCCCCTTCGAGTACAGCGGACTCCGGGTCCCCTACTAGCGACCGATCTAGCGGTGATCCTTCCAGACCGACATGAGGAATCGCACGGGTGCTCCCCGACGACCATGAGTCGCTGGCGCGCACTCTCGGGTCTTGACATGGATCGAAAACTGAATCAGTATTCATTCATCTATGCCTAAAGTCAGTGAGGAGCATCTAGAGGCCAAGCGGGAGACGATCCTCCACGCCGCCGTCGCCTGCTTTGTCCGGGACGGATTCCACAAGACGACGATGAGCGACATCGCCGAGATGGCCGGGGTCAGCGACGGGCTCGCCTACCGGTACTTCTCGGGCAAGGACGAGATCATCCAGGAGGCGGTTCGTCTGGCCTCTGGCTCGCAGGTCGCCGACTTCGAGTCTCTGGATGAGGACGACGTCGAGGCGATGATCGAGCTGCTCTATTGGTCGAGCTTCAAGCGCTTCGAGCTGCCCGATCGGGCGACGACGGTGGGCCTCAGGATGAGATCCTGGAGCGAAGCCCTGGAGGACGAGGAGGTTCGACGCCCGGTGGTGGCGCGGTGGGAGCGGTACGCGCCGGTCACCGAGCGGTTGTGGAGACGGGCTCAGGAAGAGGGCTTGATCCCCACGGACCTCGACCCCACCGCGATCAGCAGGGTGATGCTCGCCATACACGACGGACTGGATCTGCAGTGGGCCCTCGACCGGGGCCTCGATGTCGAGGATTGCCGCGAGGTGTTTATGGCCCTCATCCGAGGATGGCTCTCGGTGGGACGAGGCGAGTCGTCGGAGGCGGAGTGAAGGAGGATCGATGAACACTCGAACTAGGCCGGAGGTGCTGGTGACCTTGCGCGATCGGTCTTCGTTGGATCCATCGCTGGTTGGCTCCAAGGCGGCCAACCTCGCCAGGCTCGCCCAGACGGGTTTCCGGGTTCCCGATGGACTGGTCCTGACCACGAGAGCGGATCTCTCCGATGGGCTTCCCAGGGATTTGACGGATCGCATCCTCGACCAGTTCGGCGAAGACCCCCTCGCGGTCCGTTCCTCGGCCACCGCCGAAGACCTGCCCCACTCGTCGTACGCCGAACAGTACGAGTCGGCTCTCGAGGTGGAAGGACCCGAGCAGCTGGAGAGCGCGGTCCTGGCGTGTCTCGCCTCGTTGCGCTCGGACAGGATGAGCGCCTTTGAGGCAGGAGGCGCCGGTGCCTCCATGGCGGTCCTCCTCCAGCCGATAGTGGCCGCTTATGCTGCCGGGGTTGCCTTCTCGGCTCATCCCTTCAGCGGGGCGAGGGACCAGGTAGTGGTGAATGCGGTGCTCGGTCTCGGCCACCGTCTGGTGTCGGGGGAGGTCACACCCGATCAGTGGGTGGTCACCGCCGGAGTCATCGACGGCGACGGAGAGGTCCTGACCAAAGCTCAAGTCCTCGAGGTGGCTGATCTGGCGAAGCGGGTCGAAGACCACTTCGGTGCCCCCCAGGACATTGAATGGGCCATCGAAGACAACTCGCTTTGGCTACTGCAGGCCCGGCCCATCACCTCGCTGCCCGAACCGCCGATCGAGCCGATTCCCATCCCAGTCGACGTGCCGCCGGGTTATTGGGAGCATGACGCCAGCCACTTCCCCAACGCGTCCTACCCGATCGACAGTCTGATGCCCGAGCTGGTGTCCGATGCGGTGGCGACCTGGGTGGAGGAGTTTGGCTATCTGTTCGACGGGATCGAGTTCCGCGACATCGGGGGGTGGACCTACCAGCGTCTCCGTCCCATCGGCGGAAAGGACGGGCACGGCCTGCCCAAGTGGCTGATGTGGGTGCTGGTGAGAGCGATGCCCCCGTTACGGCGGAGGGTCGCCATCGCCCGCGAGGCGGTGCGGACTGACAAGCCGGGTCGGTTCATCCGGGAGTGGTACGAAAAGTGGCTGCCTGAGCTATCCGCCACGATCCAGAAGCTACTCGAGGTAGACCGGTCCTCACTAGGGGACGCCGAGCTCGGCGACCACTACGGCGAGGTGGCGGGTCTTCTAAGTCGGGGCATCGAAGTCCACAGCTTCATACACGGCGCTCTCGCTCCGATCATGTACGAGCTGGTGTCGACGTGCCGGCGTCTCCTCGGCTGGGACATCGCCGAGACCCTGAGGATGGTCAGCGGCACCTCATTCAAGTCAACCGAGCCCGCCCGCCGCCTCAACCAGCTAGCCGAGATGACCAAGGAGGAACCCGGTCTGCTCGAGGTCGCCAATGTCCCCGAGGAGCGGCTCATCGACGTTCTCGACAAGATCGATCAAGAATTCGCCGCTGCCTTCACCGGTTACATCGACGAGTACGGACATCGCGCACTGGGCGACACCAGCGCCGAGCCCACCATCGCTGAGCGGCCGTCCTTCCTGATCGGGCTGATCCGCAACCAGATCGCCAGCGGGTACGACCCGGACAGGGTCGCTACCACCAACGCCGGGGTGCGGGAGGAGACGATCGCCAGGGCTCGAGCCGCATTGGCCGGCGACTCCGACGGCTTGGCCGAGTTCGAACGGGCGCTCGTCCGAGCCCAGGAGGCGTATCCGGCGCGGGAAGACAACGAGTTCTACACCCTGAGCGCCCCCTTTGCCCTCCTCCGATACGTGATCCTGGAACTGGGAGACCGACTCGCCGCTCGCGGAGCGATCCAACAGCGAGACGACGTGCTGTTCCTCCACCTCGACGAGGCCCTCGCCGCACTGTCCGAACCGACCGACTTGGGAGATCTCGTCCAGCGGCGTAAAGGGGAGCGGGCCTGGGCCGTAGCTAACCCGGGCCCACCTTCCTACGGCAAGGAATCGCCACCACCTTCCTGTCTCTCGTTCCTTCCCGCCGATGCCCGGCTCCCAATGGAGTCCATCCTGTGGAGCCTGGAATCGATGCTGGCCATCGAAGCCAGCAAGACCACCCAGTTGGAGCGCTCCTCCATACGAGGGACTCCCGCATCGGCTGGCTCCTACATAGGGCCGGTACGCATAGTCAGGGGAGACAGCGAGTTCGACAAGCTCCAGGCCGGCGACGTCTTGGTCTGCCCCATCACGTCGCCGGTGTGGTCGGTCCTGTTCCCCACCATCGGCGCCCTCATCACCGACAGCGGAGGGATCCTCTCCCACCCCGCCATCATCGCCCGCGAGTACCGGATCCCGGCGGTAGTCGCCACCGGCAACGCCACCGAACTTCTCACCGACGGCCAACTTGTGAGCGTCGACGGGTCGACCGGGACAGCAAGGCTGGCTGATGAGACTTGCTGATTCGGTAACGATTTCGGTGCCGATCGAGCAGGCGTTTGACGGCTGGGCTGCGCTCGAACGTTCAGTGGAGCATCAAAAGCCAAGCGTCGAGCGGACCCGTCTCACCGACGGCCCTCTCCGGGCGGGAACCCGGTACCGCGCAGTCGACCAGTGGCCCGGGCGAATGGTGACCTTCGAGATGGAGATCACCGAGTATCAACGCCCCAATCTGATCGCGGCACGCTGGGAGGAGCCGATGAACGGTTCGTGGACGGCAAGGTTCATCGAGGACGGGGCGGCAACCCGGATGGAGTTCGAAACCACCATCGAGCCCACCGGGTTGATGGGGTTGCTGGAACCGTTGATGCGCCCCTGGGGTCGAAGAACGTTGGCGGCCGGCTTGGATTCATTCCGAAGGTGGGTCGAGGGTGGGAACTGCTGATCTGTTCTGGACCCAGCCACGGATCGCCGGCGCGGTCATCACGGGAGGAACGGTGCTCCTCGTCGCTGTCTCGGTCCCCTTCTACCTTCGTGGTGACATCCGGGCGGTGGAGGCGCAGTTCCGACCGATCGAGGTGGCGGTGGGGTGACCTGAGCGTGACGGATGTCTGTTTCGCGGTCGGCTGCTCGAGCCTCGGCTCCTTCTCCGCCCGGTTCACTGACCTCGTCGGCGAGGCGCCGAGCGTGTACCGCGCCCGCAACCACGACGAGCTGAGTGTGGTACCTCCCTGCCAGACGATGGCGCTGACCCGGCCGCGCCGAGGCGGGCGCCGGGCGGGCGCGGAAGAAAGCCGTTTTGGAGAAGCATCGTCGCCGCACGCTCGTAGGGTCGAGGTATGAGCGTTTCACTCAGCACAGTGCACGTATACGTCGACGATCCCGATGCCGCCCTCGGCTTCTACCGCGATACCCTCGGTCTGACGGTGAGCGACGACGTCGCCAACGAGGGCTTCCGTTGGATCACCCTGGTCACCGACAGCCAACCCGAGATCAAGATCGTGTTGTCGCAGCCGCGTGCGGGCCGTTCCCAGGAGGATGGGGACGCCCTCGCTGGGTTGCTGGCGAAGGGTGAGCTGCCCGGTCCATTCTTCCGCACGGACGACCTCGATGCGACCTTCGACAAGACCGCCGCCGCGCCCGGGGTCGAGGTGCTTGAAGAGCCCGCCGATCGGTTCTGGGGTGCCCGCGACGCCGCCGTGCGCGATCCGGCGGGCAACATGATCCGCATCGAGCAGGGGTAAAACCGGATGGTTGCGGAGCGCGCCGTGGAGACCATGCACGTCGCCGACAGCCACGACTACATCCGTGTCACGGGTGCACGGGAGAACAACCTCAAGGAGGTCAGTGTCGAGATCCCGAAGCGCCGGCTGACGGTGTTCACCGGGGTCTCCGGGTCGGGGAAGAGCTCGCTGGTCTTCGACACCATCGCCGCCGAATCGCAGAGGCTGATCAATGAGACGTACAGCGCCTTCGTCCAGGGCTTCATGCCGACGCTGGCGCGGCCCGAAGTCGATGTTCTCGACGGCCTGACGACAGCGATCATCGTCGACCAGGAGCGGATGGGCGCCAACGCCCGCTCCACGGTGGGCACCGCCACCGACGCCAAT
>Ga0214472_10004648_pt1 | contig 14494 bp, 15 predicted proteins | sample RVTome_6_FD_207662 | JGI IMG/M metagenome (GOLD analysis project Ga0214472, IMG submission 207662) | Soil microbial communities from uranium-contaminated site in the Upper Colorado River Basin, Wyoming, United States - RVT140D175 | ecosystem: Environmental > Terrestrial > Soil > Contaminated >...
TAAAGAACCGTGTGGATCCATATCGATTAATAATACCTTATAACCTTTTTGCGCCAGTAATCCAGCAAGAGTAACTGTCGACGTCGTTTTACCTACGCCACCTTTTTGATTTGCTATTGTCCAGACTTTCATTAGTAAGTTTTCTCTTCTTGGTTAGTATCTATTGTTTCTTTTTCATCAGGTCTTGTTGGTATGATGATCATGACACGCCTGTTTTTTTGTCGTCCTTCTGCGCTCGAATTATCCGCTATAGGTTTAAACTCGGCGTAACCGGTCGCAGACATACGAACAGGATCGATTCCCTTGCGCATTAGTAAATGCACAACACTGGCCGCTCTGGCAGCAGATAATTCCCAGTTTGAAGGAAATGCTGTTGTTTTAATCGGTTGGTCATCGGTAAATCCTTCTACCTCAACAGGATTGTTAAATGTTGAAAATATCGTTGCTAAATTTGATAACACCGGAATAACTTCAGATTTCAAACGCGCATCGCCACTTGAAAATAACATCTCGCTTTTTATTTCAACTTCAATCTTGTCATTCGTATTGTTAACTATAATAAGATCGTCATCGATAAAAGGAATGAGTTCATAACGAATATCATCGGCAATTTCACCCAGACTTTTCCTGACTCTATCCTGTTCTTTTTCAGGCTCAACAATCTCTTCAGCTTGTTCATCCTTTTTATTTAATATTTCTTCTTTAACACCTTCAACTTGTTCTGCTTTAATCGTTCCTTCCGCTTGTTCGTAAGGAAGTTGCTGTTTGATGGGTAAATCAACGGGAGTTGGCACAACTGACGAAATACCTTTGCTGTTATCAAATATCTCTGCCAAAGAATCCGAGAGGACGCGATATTTTCCTTCGCTAACTGATGAAATGGAATACATGACGACAAAGAAAGCAAACATCAAAGTAATGAAGTCGGCATAAGATATAAGCCAGCGATCATGATTAGATTCATCATCGTGGTTGCGTTTACGTCGCATTAGAAATCATCCCGCCGAAAAATATTTACCATAGTAAAAAGCCGTTCTCGACTCCTCGGCAACTGCTCCTCGGTAATTGCTCCCGGCGTTACTCTACCTCCTCCATCCCTGGAGTCGTGCGTTGCTCTACCTGCGCACATCCATATGCTTGTGTCTCCACGGCATATGTGCATCCATGCACACAACGACGCATTTGAGAATATCCTAATTAAGGAAGCCGTAGAGACGCGATTCAATAATGCGCGGGTTATCACCTTCGGCAATACTAACAATGCCTTCAATAAGCATTTCTCTGAATTGACTTTCTTCTTGTATGACACTTTTTATCTTGTTTCCTATTGGAATAAACAGCAAGTTCGCCATGGCAACGCCATATACAGTAGCTACAAATGCAACTGCTATGCCACTTCCAAGCTGGGTTGGATCAGCCAGATTACCCATAACGTGAATTAATCCTAATACCGCGCCAATAATGCCTATGGTTGGCGCATAAGCACCCATGGCGTCAAATACCCTGGCAGCCTGCATATCAAATCGTTCTTTGCTGATTAAATCGATTTCCATATTATTTCTGATTACTTCCGGTTCGTTGCCGTCCACTAACATTTGTATGCCGCGTTGGACAAAAGGATCCGTTTCCTCGTTAATAACATTTTCCAGTCCTAACAATCCATTCCGACGCGAAACATCGCTCCAACGAACAATACGTTCTATTGATTCATCGAGTGGTAATCGAGGTGGCTTGAAGACCCATGAAAATAATTTCATCGCATGTAGAAATACGGATAAGGGAGATTGCAACATGATGGCGCCGAGCGAGCCACCGAGTACAATAATTAATGCCGGACCATTTATAAGAGTGGCGACATGACCGCCATCAAGATGTTGACCTAAAAGTATTGCTCCAACACCAACAATAATGCCGATAACACTTAATATGTCCATGAGTCATTATTAATGTCGCGCAAGAGACATCCCAATCTCATCAACAGACATTACCTTGTCTACCAGATTTTCTTTTACGACTGCCATCGGCATACCATAAACAACACATGACGCTTCATCCTGAGCCCAGACCGTGGCTCCCTTTTCTCTTAACAATCTCGCACCAACACAACCATCGCTTCCCATTCCCGTCATAACAATAGCTAATACTCTGCCACGATATGCTTCCGCAATAGAGTTAAAGGTAAAATCCACACTGGGTTTATAGGTTGATGATGCAGGGCCATCTTCAATACTTATTGTATTACCTCGACCATTCTTTTTCAGACACATTTGTCTGCCGCCTGGTGCAATGTATGCTGTACCCGCTTGCAGCACATCTCCCTCTACGGCTTCTTTTACATTGATGGCACAAAGTTTATCTAAACGTTCTGCAAACGCACCGGTAAAACTACCTGGCATATGTTGAATCAACAAAATAGGAAGTGAATAATTTGCAGGTAAACTTTTTAATACTTTTTCAACAGCAACAGGACCACCTGTTGATGCACCGATAACGGCTAATTGATAACCTCTTGAACTGGTCGCTGATAATGACCTTAAGGCTGCCGGTATTTTTATTATTGTTTCGCTAGAAGTTATTTTCTTTTTTGCTAATGACTTAACGCGATCACATAACATTTTTATTGCATCTGATTTTTCGGTTGCAATATCTTCAAATTTCTTGGGTAAAAAATCTGATGCGCCGGCATCCAGTGCCTCGAATGTTGCTTTTGCGCCTTCATGCGTTAAAGAAGAGAACATCAGGATAGGTGTTGATTTTGTTTCACGAATTTTTTTTACTGCGCTGATACCATCAAGTCGTGGCATCTCAATATCCATCGTAATAACATCCGGATTTAATTGGTTTGCTTTTTCAATAGCATCCATTCCATCAACCGCCTGCGCGATGACTTCTATGTCTGGATCAGAATTGAGAAATTCGGTAATACGTCGACGAAAAAAACTGGAGTCATCAACAACTAGCACTTTAATCATAAAGAATCACCATCATCCATAAACCTTTCAGGTTAATGTCCGTTTCATTTAATTTTTTCTAGAAACCACTCACGCCGGACTGAATGAGACCGGGCAGATCAATGATAAGCGCGATATTTCCATTGCCGGTGATAGTCGCACCAGCAAGTCCGGTCGTGCCTTGTAGCATTGCACCCAATGGTTTAATCACGACTTCTTCGCGTCCAACCAGTTTATCAACTAATAAACCTACAAGGTTTGTACCTATAGTGACAATCACAACATGTGCTGTTCTGCCTTCGTAGTTTCCCATATGTTTCGTCAGGCAATTACTCAAATAAACCAAAGGAACAGGCTTACCTCTTACAATAATGACCTTGTTACCATTGACCTCATTAACATTATTCATATCCAATTCAAGAATTTCATTCACATTAACCAAAGGTAAAGCAAAAGTTTGTTCTTGTTCACCGAGTTTCACCATTAGTGTCGGCATAATTGCCAGGGTTAATGGCACCTTGATCAACATCGTCGTGCCTTTACCTGGAGTCGAATCGATCTCTATCATGCCATTCAATTGATTAATACGTGTCTTAACCACATCCATTCCAACACCACGACCGGAAATATCTGAAATTTCTTTTTTGATAGAAAATCCCGGTAAAAAGATCAGGTTGTATACTTCTTTATCATTTAATCTTGCGATTGAATCTTCATCCATCAATCCCTTTTCAACCACATTCTTGCGCAGCCCGTCTGCATCAATTCCTGCACCATCATCAGAAATGGTTAATAAAATATGTTCACCTTCCTGTCTCGCCGCTAAAGTTACTGTGCCTTGTCTTGGTTTACCTGCCGCTTCACGCACATCGGGCATTTCTATACCATGATCAACTGAATTGCGCACCAGATGAACTAATGGATCAGCCAGGGCTTCAACCAGATTTTTATCCAGATCAGTCTCTTCACCAACCATCTCTAACACGACATCTTTCTTTAAACTGCGAGCCAAATCCCGAACAACTCGTGGGAAACGACCAAACACTTTCTTGATCGGTTGCATTCTTGTTTTCATTACTGATGTTTGTAAATCAGCGGTAACAACATCCAGATTACTCACTGTTTTGCTCATATCATCATGACCAATCTCTGCTTCAAGCGTGACCAGGCGATTACGAACCAAAACAAGTTCACCGACCATATTCATAATTTTATCGAGCGTGCTTGTTTCAACACGCACTGTGGTTTCTGCTTTAGGTGCTTGTTTGGCTGCGGACGCAGAAGGTTTTTCTATAAGTACTTCTACTAATTCCGGCTTTAGTTTTGATTCTGGTTTGGCTTCTATTTTTGCTTCTGCTACAACTGCTGCATCATTGCTATCTGTCGAACCTGTTGCTTTAAATGCGCCTTGTTTGTTTGCTTGTAATTCATCAAGCAAAGATTCAAATTCATCATCTGTGATTTCATCAGCGCTTGCAGTTGAAGTATTTGCTACAGAGCCTGTTTCTGATTCCTGCTTTGCTTCAACGACATTATTTACGGCTGGACTTGAACCCGGGACGACACCTCCATGTGTTCCTTTTCCATGTAATTGATCTAGTAATTCTTCAAACTCATCATCCGTTATTTCATCAATAGCACCCGTAGATTCTGATGTTTCTTTAACCGATTCATCTTTAGGAATCGCTGCATCATTACTAACCACAACTTCTGCTGCTGCTACTGTTTCACTTTCGGTTATTACTTCAGCAGTAGAACTCGCTGCGGGTTCTGCTTCGGATTCAGGAATAGAAAATATTTTTAAACGTTCTATCAGTTCATTCTCTGCCGGCGTTGGATCTTGCGCATCATTGATTTCCTGAAACATGGTATTAACCACATCAAGTACAGCGAGCATTACATCCATTAACTCAGCATCAACCGAGCGTTTTCCCTGCCGCAATAGATCAAATACATTTTCAGCAGTATGACAAACATCAACTAAATCATTAATCGCAAGAAAGCCTGCACCGCCTTTTATCGTATGAAAACTTCTGAAAACAGCGTTAAGTAAATCGTTATCTTCAGGATTTGATTCCAGTTCGACCAGTTGTTCGTTTAATAACTCAAGAATCTCTCCTGCTTCGAGCAGAAAGTCCTGCATTATTTCGTCATTTAAATCTATCGCCATTTTCCTAGTCCTTAAAATTCATGCTAATTCAAGTCATGAACTCTGATTTAAAAGCCAAGACTCGACAGCAAATCATCAACGTCATCCTGCCCGGACATGATATCAGGATTATCTTCCTGATTTATTTGCGGGCCTTCAGCAACAATATTTCTATCATTATCACTTTTTGTTTTTGTGCCTGTATTTCTGATCACGTTAACGAGACTTTCTTCCATCTCTTGAACTAATTCGATCACTTGTCGAATAATCTGTCCGGTTATATCCTGGAAGTCCTGCGCCATCATGATATCCGAAAGACCTTTGTTTAAGTGTTTCGCATCTACCTCAACTGTCTCTAAAAAAACTTCAATGCGTTTACTCATTTGTCTGAATTCTTCGGCATTCATTTCCCGACGGGTAAACTTTGCCCAATCTTGCCGCATGTTACTGCCGTTCTCTTCTAAATCATGTGCAATTGGCAAAGCTTCTTCAACTGAATTCAAAGTTCGGTGTGCTGACTCTTCTGTTTTTTCAATAACAAACTTTAGTCTTTCTCTTGCATTTGGAATTCGATTTTCAGCCAGATCAGGAAATAGAGCATCCTTACCAAAAACGGCAAGTGAATCGTGTAACTGGCGTGTTAATTTACCGACTTCCTGAAACAGGACTGACTCGTGTTGGTTAGCGAGATTACCAATCAATTGATCAACTTCTGCCGTATTTCCCTGTTCAAGATTAACCACCAACGACTTCGCTAATGAAAGCCGCATATCTATGGGTTGTTGTATTTCTGCTGCTAGTGCATCAGTACTCATTAAGATTCCCCTTCCTAAGCGGCTTCTATGCGTTCAAATATTTTGTCGATTTTTTCCTTTAATGTTGTTGCTGTAAAAGGCTTAACGACATAACCATTGACACCGGCCTGCGCTGCTTCAACAATTTGATCTTTCTTTGATTCGGCAGTGACCATTAATACAGGCAGTGAGGCAAGGTTCGGATCAGCACGCACCGCTTTCAATAAATCGATACCCTGCATACCGGGCATATTCCAGTCCGTCACCAGAAAATCATATTTGCCTCCTTGCAACATCGGGAGCGCGGTTATTCCATCATCGGCTTCACTGGTATTAGTAAAACCTAAATCGCGTAAAAGATTTTTTACGATGCGTCTCATCGTGGAAAAATCATCTACTATCAATATTTTCATATCTTTATTCACAACCAACCTCCGTAATGAAACGCCATCTTTTCAATCCAGCTATAAAATTATTCATTATCATTTTCACTAAACAGTCGTTGTATTTTTGCTTTCAGTCGAATCAAAGCCTGAGAATGAATTTGACAAACTCGTGATTCACTAACACCTAACACTTCTCCCGTTTCTCTTAAATTCAATTCTTCATCATAATAAAGTGACATTACTAATCGCTCTCTTTCCGGTAATGCGGAAATAACTTTCGCCAATATCTCTTTCAAATCCTCTTCCTGCAACCTTTCCAATGGTCCGGTTATCTTTGCACTAAAACCATCCACAACTGTTGCATCTTTAGACGGAATATCTTCAAAACTGACTATTTGATGACTACTCGCATCCTGTAAAATGAGATGATATTCATCCAATGTCATACTCAGTCTTTCCGCTACTTCACTATCACGTGCATCTCTACCCTGTTCTGTTTCAATTTGCCGCATCGCCTGGGAAATTTCCCTGACTTTTCGATGCAATGACCGTGGTGTCCAGTCACCTTTCCTTATTTCATCCAGCATCGAACCTCGAATGCGGATACCGGCATAGGTTTCAAAACTGGCACCTTGCATCGCATCGTAATTCCGTGCGGCTTCTAATAATCCAATCATTCCCGACTGTATTAAATCTTCTACCTGTACACATGAAGGCAATCTGCTAATCAAATGATAAGCAATGCGCTTCACCAATGACGCATGTACTTCTACTAATTCATCTTGCGTCGTCGCACTAACGCCGGCTGTATCTGTATAGGCTGCAACTCCCTGATTCATAGCATCGCCCTCGATGGTGCCGACTCTTGCAAACCGATCATTTGTTCCGCAAAAAACATCAATCGGCCACTCGCACTCGCACTCCTATTGGGGTTATCGACGTCTGTAGCGAATTTCTTGAATGATTTTATTGCTTTTGAGTCGGGATAGGTTGAATAAAAGGGGCGACGCTGACGTACTGCCCGTAAGATATTGTCATCCTGAGGAATAATCACCCTTAAATTGAGAACAACATCGAGATATTGCTCACTGACGGAACGTAATCTTTCAAATAAATCGCAACCTTCTGCCTCAGTTTGAACTTTATTGATAACAATCTGAAAACGATGAATTTTATGTTCCTTATGCAGGGTTTTAATAAGAGCATAGGCATCTGCAATGGATGCCGGATCATTACAGACAACGACAAACACTTCCTGTGCAGCGCTGCAAAAACGAATAACGCTATCGGATAAACCTGCTGATGTATCAACAATTAATATATCGGTACTTTCTTCCAGTTCATCAAACGCATGAATCAAGCCTGTATTCTGTGCCGGCGTTAATTGATTCATCATTTTGATTCCTGACGAAGCGGGAATAATGCGAATATTGTTTGGTCCATCAATTAAAATATCTTTTAACTCACAATCGCCTTCTATGACATGAGAAAGATTTCTAAGTGGTCTTAAATTTAATAACACATCAATATTTGCCAATCCGAGATCAGCATCCATCAACGTAACCGATTTATCTCTGTCCGCTAAAGCCATGGCAAGATTAATGGCAATATTTGTTTTACCAACACCGCCTTTACCACTGGTAATAGCAAGTACTCGAGTTGCATGTTTATTTTTTAAAGACATATCTTATCCGTTCAATGTTTAAAACCATTTTCAAATTCATAATGACCAATTGATTGTTCCAGGTGTTCTTCATCAAATTTAATCTTATTTTGATTCGCACGACTAACAACTCTTGAAACAAGTTCGTAAGGTTTCATTTTATGCAGATCATCAGGCACTCGCTGTCCATCACAAATGCAGGCAATTGGTAATATTTTTTCAATGGTGACAGATAAAAGACCACCCAATGATGTTGCTTCGTCGAGTTTTGTTGGAATGCAAAAGTCGGGGTTAAATGTTTGATAAGTATCAATGAGTCTGGACAGACCATTGTAGTGCTCTGTTGTTGGCAAAACTAAACCTTTCATTGTTTTTTGATTTGCCGAGTTTAATAAACCAACCTGTTCCTGATGTTTTTGATCTTTAGGACTCAAACCCGCCGTATCAACCAGTATTAATTTTTCACTGGCAGCACCATCGAACAGACTAAGATAGTCTTCCTTGTTATTGATCGTACGAATAGGAATACCGAGAATTCGTGCATAACTTCTAAGTTGTTCGCGTGCACCAACACGATATATATCTGTCGTTGCCAATATGATGTTTTGCGTACCGTTTTCAAGCGCATAACGTGTTGCCAGTTTGGCAATAGTTGTTGTTTTTCCTGAACCGGATGGACCAAAGAACAACACCTTATTACCGGCAGTCAAAATATTGTCATGAAACTGAGGCACCTTGTAAGTCAATAATGCCAGCAACGTACGCCACGCCTGGTCAAACTCATAATCTTCCGGGATTTCCTCTACTAATTGGCGCGCCAGTTTTGGTGTCAAATCAAGATTGATCAATTGCCGGATTAAATTTGCCCATAGAGGATGCTGTCTGCCGATGGCACCCCAGGCCAGTCCCGACATTTGTTGTTCGAGCATTGATCTCAATGATTTTAGTTCATCACGCATTTGATCAATGGTTGTATCATGTGTCCAGATATCTGACACCGAATCACGCATAGAAGGTCCGGGTAGCACTGTTAATGACTCTGCTTCAGTTGCATCTGCCTTTTGTTTTCTTTGCTTAACTTGTTCAGCCAATTGTCTGGCTTCACTACTCTTACTGTAAATTTGTTCGTCATAATCTTCAGCAGCGATTAATTCAACACCACCTAAAACTTTTCGATTAGAAAGTATAACGACATCCGATCCATGTTCGTCGCGCGCCATTTCCAGGGCCTGGCGCATGTCTGAAGCAAAGTATTTTTTAATTTTCATCGTTGTGTCTTACCTGAATCTAATTTGTTATTTGTACCATTTGTTTAAGCCGAACCGACTGAATTTACGATTCTTATATTCCTGTTTTCCGGCACCTCACTAAAAGCCAAAATATGTAACCTTGGTATACTGAATCTAACCAACCGCACAAGTAACTCTCTCAAACCATCTGCAACCAGCAACACTGCTGGTTGCCCCGCTAACTCCTGTTTTTCACATGCCTCTCGCAATGAGCTAATTAACCTTTGCGCCAGTCCCGGTTCAACTGCACCCGTTCCCTCTGACATTGCCTGTAATGTCTGCTGCAATAACTGTTCCAGTGCCATATCTAATGTAATAACCGGCAACTCTTCATCGGCACTGCTAATACGTTCAATAATCAGTCGACCAAGCGCAACGCGTACTACTGCTGTTAGTGCATCGGTTGATTGAGTATTTCTGGAATGCTCAATAATAGTTTCAATAATGGTACGGATATCCCTGATTGGAATATTTTCGCGTAATAGATTTTGCATGACTTTCAAGACGACACTGACGGGGACAACATTCGGAATAATGTCATCGATAACTTTAGGGGAGTTTTCACTATAGCGGTCAATTAGAGACTGAACTTCCTTATAGCCCAATAATTCGTGCGCATGTTCCTGTAATATCTGACTCATATGCGTCGCAATAACAGTGCTTGGATCGACCACGGTATAACCGAAGGTTTGTGCCTGATCACGCTGTGCAGGATTAATCCACACGGCTTCAAGACCGAAGACCGGATCTGTTGCCGTATTGCCGGGTAATTCGCCAAAAACCTGACCCGGATTAATGGCTAATTCTGAGTCAACCTGGACTGATGCCTTGGCAATCGTGGCATCCTTAATCACAATACGATAACTGTTGGGTTCCAAATCCAGATTGTCACGAATATGAACAGCCGGTAATAAAAAACCAAATTCCTGTGTTAACTTTTTTCTTACGCCTTTCACTCTGGACAGCAACTGACCTCCTTGCTTTCGATCAACCATCGGAATTAGTCGATACCCCACTTCCAGGCCAATTTGATCAATGCTCTCTACATCATCCCAACCAAGTTCACGTTCTTCTTCCGTGCGCAGCGCCACAGGTTCAGGTTCTACTTCCAACTGCTCTTCTTCAGCTCTCTCTTTATTCTCTCCCATCCAGTAAGCAAGTCCACCGGTAGCGCCTGCAAAAAGTAAAAATGCAACATTCGGCATACCGGGAATAATGCCAATCAGGCCTAGTACACCTGAAGTGATGTACAGGGTCTTCGGACTTTGAAACAACTGGAAAATAATCTGTTGCCCCATGTCCGATGCTGAAGATACACGCGTGACAATAATGGCCGCGGCAGTCGACAAAAATAAAGAAGGAATCTGCGCGACCAAACCATCACCTATGGTTAATAGCGTATAGATACGTGCAGCATCAGACATTGCCATATCATGTTGCACGATACCTATAGACAATCCGCCAAGAATATTAATAAACAAAATCAGAATACCGGCAACCGCATCACCACGAACAAATTTACTGGCACCGTCCATCGCACCATAAAAGTCTGCTTCCTGTGCAACTTCGGCTCGTCTGATTTTTGCTTCTTCCTGATTGATTAAACCCGCATTCAAATCGGCATCAATTGCCATTTGTTTACCCGGCATGGCATCAAGAGTAAAACGGGCTGTTACTTCTGAAATACGTCCGGCACCTTTAGTAACAACAACAAAGTTGATAACAACTAAAATGGCAAAAACAACAAAGCCAACAGTGTAATTTCCACCAACAACAAAATCACCAAACGACTCAATGACTTTACCTGCCGCAGCAGGCCCGGTGTGTCCCTCTAATAAAACCACACGTGTTGATGCAACGTTTAAACTTAAACGTAATAAGGTTGAAATTAATATTACCGTTGGAAAAACGGCAAACTCTAATGGTCGTTGACTATAGATAACAGCTAATAGAACGATTAAAGATAAGGCAATGTTAAATGTAAAGAAGATATCGAGTAAGAATGGTGGCAAGGGAATCACCATCATTGCCAGGATCGCCAGTAACATTAATGGCGCACCTAAACCCATGCGACTCCAGTCTGTTAACTTTAACGGCATTGTTCCGGGGACAGCCATTAGTTATACCGGCAGACGTGAAGCGTGAAAAGTGAAACGTGAAACGTTAAACGAAGAACGAGCCACAAGATACGAGTAACGAACTACAAGAACCGATTCTCTAATCATGACGAAACTCCTCCGGGATAGGCAGGTCAGTTGGTGCTTTCGGTTTAGCCGCACGGGAAATATTGACGCTTTCACGTAACTTGAAAATATAAGCAAGCACTTGTGCTACTGCGAGATATAAACCTGCTGGAATATCCTGATTGATCCTGGTGCTGAAATATAATGCGCGAGCCAGCATCGGTGAAGGAAAGATCATGACATTATGTTCCCTCGCCAGATTTCTAATTCGTTCCGCAACAAGATCTGCACCTTTGGCAACCAGTTTTGGTGCTGCCATTTCATCTGGCTTATAACTCAGAGCGACAGCATAATGTGTCGGGTTGGTAATAATGACATCGGCATTTGGAACCGCTTCCATCATTCTGCGATTTGCCATCTCCTGTTGTAATGCCCTGATTTGAGCTTTAACTTCCGGCTTACCTTCCGTGTCTTTCATCTCATCTTTCACTTGCTGCTTGGTCATTTTTAATTGTTTATTGTGATTCCATATCTGGAAAGGCACATCAATTGAAGCAATCAATACAGTTGCCAGACAAACAATAAAAAAACAACCAATGATCAGTTCGCTTGCATCACTCAAACCTGGTTCAAGACCATTTCGACCGACATTTAATAAATCATAAACATTATGCCAAAGCAGAAAAACAGCCAAACCAACAATCAATACAAACTTCGCTAATGCTTTCAATAACTCCATCAAGCTATTCATGCTAAACAAACGTTTAATACCCGAGACAGGATTTAATTTGTCCCATTTAAATGACAGAGCTTGCGGACTAAACAACCATCCGCCCATCATCATTGGCGCAAAAAGCGCGACAACAAATAACAGTGCCAGAAAAGGTGCAAAATCCATTAACACATTGCTGCCTGAATCTACAATCGCATTAAACGGGAACGAATTATCAAATATATTTTTTCGTTCAATGGTGAAATTATGTTTCATTAAACTTTGTACACTGAAAGATAAATTTTTCCCCATCAGCAGAAAGATTACTGCGCTAGACATTAAAATTGCCATCGTAGTCAGTTCACGAGAACGCGATATCTGACCTTTTTCGCGCGCTTCATCAACGCGCTTGGGCGTCGCCCGTTCAGTGCGTTCCTGACTGGTATCTTCACTAGACATCAGGAAGCCACCATTTTCTGCATCATCGAAATACCCTCTTCAAACATTTCCATCATGTGGGGTACAAAGCTACTCAAGTTAAAAAATATAATGAGTACACCGAGAATAATCATGATGGGAAAACCGACTGCAAAGATATTCAGTTGTGGTGCTGAACGTGTCATAACACCGAAAGATAAATTAACGATCAATAAAGAAGCCATCGCTGGCAGGGCAATCACTACTGCTGTTCTGAGAATTGTTCCCGTCCATGTCACTATTTCCCACGCCATGTTAGTTGATATTCCTGCTGAACCTATGGGCAAACTATTAAAACTTTGCGCCAGCACACGAATCATCATTAAGTGTCCATCAACAGCAAGAAACAATAATGTCGCTAATAAAAGATAGAACTGACCAATGATCGGTACTTGATTACCATTAGTAGGGTCAACCATTGAAGCTAACATTAAGCCCATTAACTGTCCTATTGCCTGACCTGCTACTTCCAGTGCAATAAAAATAACTCGCATAGTTAATCCCATTGCCATACCAGTGACAACTTGCTGTATTGAAATAAAAATTCCTTCAGCTGAGACCGGGTCAACGCCTGGTATTTTTGGAATAACCGGAAAAAGAACGACGGTTATTATGACTGCAACAACAATGCGAACACGTACAGGAATGGTTCGTGTACCTATAATAGGTGCGGTCATTAATAATCCGGCAATCCGAAAGAAAGGCCACAACCACATTTGCACCAGTTGCACCATTTCATTTGTTGTAATTGTATACACGTTTAATTGTTCTTATTCTGAGTTCAACCTATTAAATCTGGAATGCTTTCAAATAACTTCAGTGTGTACTCTGTTACCAAACTCAACATCCACGGGCCGGCTATCACTAACACCAGTAAAGTAATCAACAACTTTGGGATAAAGCTCAATGTCATTTCATTAATCTGTGTTGCTGCCTGAAACATACTAATCAGAACACCAACGATTAATGCCGGAACTAACATGACAAGTAGTAATATCGTTAAGTTATATAACGCGTGCTGTCCAATCTGAATGATAGTTTCCGGTGTCATGCGAAATAAAAACTATTAGCTAAAGTACCCATAATCAATGCCCAGCCATCAACCAGCACAAACAACATTAATTTGAATGGAAATGAAATAATCAAGGGTGACAACATCATCATACCCATCGACATCAAAACACTGGCAACAACCAAATCAATAATTAAAAATGGAATAAATATAATGAAACCAATCTGAAAAGCTGTTTTTAATTCACTGGTAACAAATGCGGGAACAATCAATGTAAAGGGTATGTCATCTTCGGTCGCGATATCTTCATTACCGGAAATAGAGGCAAACAGTTCAATATCGGTTTCACGTGTTTGTGCCAGCATAAATTCACGTATCGGAATTTCCGCTAAAGACAGTGCTTCTTGAGTTGTAATCTGCTCACTTAAGTAGGGCTGAACTGAAGTTTGATATATTTTATCTATCACTGGCGTCATAACAAACATACTCAGGAACAAGGCCAAACCAATAAGTATTTGACTGCTTGGCGTTTGCGCTGTGCCCAATGCCTGACGCAGTATTGCAAGAACAATAATTATTCTGGTAAAGGACGTCATCATCAACAAAGCCGCTGGCAATAATGTCAGTGCCGTCATCAGGAAAAATATCTTGAGACTTAAACTATACGTTTGACCACCTGCCGGATTATCAATCACGGTCAAAACATCAAGTCCCGGTTGTGCATAGCTTACACAAGGAATAATTAACAATAGAAAGAGTAAATTACGCATTGGTTGTTTCTACTGATGAGTTAATATCAATCGTATCCAGTTTATTTATTTGACCCGGAGTAATTGAAAGCAATATTTGTTTATCCTTTATTTCGACCAGGACAAGAC
>Ga0214472_10004649_pt1 | contig 14492 bp, 9 predicted proteins | sample RVTome_6_FD_207662 | JGI IMG/M metagenome (GOLD analysis project Ga0214472, IMG submission 207662) | Soil microbial communities from uranium-contaminated site in the Upper Colorado River Basin, Wyoming, United States - RVT140D175 | ecosystem: Environmental > Terrestrial > Soil > Contaminated >...
CGAGCGGGGGCGCAGCCCCCGCTCGCACCCCATTTTTCCCAAAACTTCAGCCAGAGGCTGAGCAGTTACGAAGATTTTTGATCTTCAATTTTGAAACGGAGAAAACGATGGCGACGAACTACGACCCCTCCGAAATCGAACCCCGCTGGCAGGCGCGCTGGGAAGCCGACGGGCTGTACCACGCCGACATCGACCCGTCGATGCCGAAGCACTATGCCCTGACGATGCTCCCGTACCCGTCGGGCGATCTGCACATCGGGCACTGGTACATCATGACCCCGTCCGACGCGCGCGCTCGCTGGCTGCGGATGAACGGGTACAACGTCATGTTCCCGATCGGGTTCGACGCCTTCGGCCTGCCGGCCGAGAACGCCGCCATCTCCCGCAACATCCACCCCAAGATATGGACCTACGCCAACATCGAGCGGATGCGGACCCAACTCCGATCGATGGGGACGATGTTCGACTGGCGCCGGGAGGCGATCTCGTCCGACCCGTCCTACTACAAGTGGACCCAGTGGTTCTTCAAGAAGCTGTTCGAACAGGGCCTGGCCTACCGAAAACTGGCCGCCGTGGACTACTGCCCGAAGGACAACACCACCCTGGCGCGCGAGCAGGTGGTCGGGGAGGACCGGGTCTGCGAACGCTGCGGGACTCCGGTCATCAAGAAAGAGCTGGAACAGTGGTTCTTCCGAACCACGAAATACGCAGACGAGCTGCTGCATTATCCCGGGATCGACTGGCCGGACCGGATACGGCTGCTGCAGACCAACTGGATCGGCCGCTCTGAAGGCGCCTCGGTCGTCTTTCCGATCTCCCCCCCCGTCGAAGACGGGGGGGTGGCCATCGAAGTCTTCACCACCCGCCCGGACACGCTGTGGGGTGCCACCTTCATGGTCCTGGCGCCGGAGCATCCGCTGGTCGAGCAACTGACGACCCCCGAACAGCATCCGGCGGTCGCGGCTTACGTCGCCGAGACGATCCGCCAGACAGATATCCAGCGCGAAGCCACCGATAAGGAGAAGACCGGCGTGTTCACCGGCGGCTACGCCGTCAACCCGGTCAACGGGGAACGCATCCCGGTCTGGATCGCCGACTATGTCCTGATGACCTATGGCACCGGGGCGATCATGGCCGTCCCGGCGCACGACCCGCGCGACTTCGAGTTCGCCCGCAAATACGGGCTGGAGGTCCGGCCGGTCATCCAGCCGGAAGGCGTCGAGCTGGACGGCGAGGCGATGACGGAAGCCTACCCGCACACCGGGGAGATGGTCAACAGCGGCCCCTTCGACGGCACCCCGGCCACCGAAGACAAGGGTATGAAGAACCCGGCCGTCCGGGCCGTTACCGAATGGCTGGAGGAGAATGGCGCCGGCCGGGCGGACGTCAACTACCGGCTGCGCGACTGGACGATCTCCCGCCAGCGCTACTGGGGCGCCCCGATCCCGATGGTCCTCTGCAAGACCTGCGGCTGGAACCCGGTCCCGGACGAGGACCTGCCCGTCCTGCTGCCCGACGATATCGAGTGGCTGCCGACCGGGGAGAGCCCGCTGAAGCTGCACCCGACCTGGAAGAACACGATCTGCCCGATCTGCGACGAGCCGGCCGAAAAGGAGACGGACACGCTGGACACGTTCATGTGCTCGTCCTGGTATCACCTGCGCTACCTGAGCCCGGACTACGAAGAGGGACCTTTCAGGCAGGACGACTACGACTACTGGATGCCGGTCGACAGCTACACCGGCGGGGTCGAGCACGCCACCATGCACCTTATCTACACCCGTTTCTTCCACAAGGCTCTGCGCGATATGGGCCTCGTGGAAGGCCACGAACCGATGCTGCAGCTGCGCAACCAGGGCCACATCCTGGGGCCGGACGGCAACCGGATGAGCAAGTCGAAGGGCAACGTGATCGACCCGGACGAGCAGGTCAGCCGCTACGGCGCCGACACGGTGCGGGCCTACCTGATGTTCGGCTACCGCTGGTCCGAAGGCGGACCCTGGAACACGGAAAATATCCAGGGGCCGGTGCGCTGGCTGCGCCGGGTTTGGGACCTGTTCACGTCTCCGCCCCCGGACGTTGAGCCCAATGACGAGGCTGTCCGGGCATTGCGCCGCAAGGTTCACCAGACCCTGGCCCAGGTCACCCAGTCGTTCGAAACCTACCAGTTCAACACGATCATCTCCGGGCTGATGGAGCTGCTGAATGTGATGGTGGAACTGGGCGAGGCCGGCGCGGCCGGCTCCACGGCTTGGGACGAAGCCCTGGACGTCTACCTGCGGATGCTGGCCCCCGCAGCGCCGCATATCGCCGAGGAGCTGTGGACGAACGCCCTGGGGAAACCGTATTCGGTCCACCAGCAGCCCTGGCCGGAGGTCGACGAAGATGCGGCGCGGGAGGACGTGGTCGTGATGCCGGTGCAGGTCAACGGCAAGCTGCGCGACCGGATCGAGCTGCCGGCCGGCTTCACCCAGGCGGAAGCCGAGGCTGCGGCGCTGGCGAGCGAGACGGTGCAGCGATTCGTCGATGGGAAGCCGCCGAAAAAGGTGATCGTGGTGCCGGGGAAGCTGGTCAACATCGTGGTGTGAGGTAGAGCCGCCACATGTGGCGGCTCTACCTTCTATAGGATAATAACCCCTTGTGAAATTACTGTTCGTCAGCCCGTATACCCCGGTATCGATCCGCACGCGCCCGCATCATTTTCTGTGGGCGCTGGTTGCCAGGGGGCACGAAATTACCCTGGCTACCCTGTATGAGAACGCTTCCGATCAGGCATTCCTGGATGAGATGCGGACCGCGGGTGTGTGCGTCGTCGCGCGCCCGGCCAGCCGCTGGCGGTCGGCCGGGCAGGTCGCCGCGGCGCTGATCTCCGGCGTCCCGATGCAGGCCCGCTACAGCTGGGACGCTGCGCTGGCATCCGCGATCGCCAGGCGGCACTCCGGGTCGCCATTCGAGGCCGTCCACATCGAGCACCTGCGCGGGGCCGTGTACGGTGTAGCCCTCGACGCCCGCCTCCGCCCACCGGTTCCTGTGATCTGGGACAGCGTCGATTCAATCAGCCACCTCTTTGCCCAGGCCGCCCGGCAGAGCGCCAGCGGGTTCGGCCGGATCGTCAGCCGGCTGGAACTGGGCCGGACGCGGCGATATGAAACGGACATGGTCCGGCGGTTCAAGCGGGTCCTGGTGACGTCCGATCTGGACCGACGGGCCCTCCTCGAGCTGACCGGTCCCGTGGCGGAGGGTAAAATCGCCGTGGTCCCCAACGGCGTTGACACCCGGCGCTTCTATCCCATTGACGAGCCGCCTCAAAGCGATACAATTATTTTTACCGGCAAAATGAGCTACCACGCCAACATCACGGCGGTCGTGCGTTTTGTGCGGGAGGTCTTGCCGCTTATCTGGTCTCGCCGGCCTCAGACCAGGTTTCAGGTCGTCGGCAAGGATCCGGCCCGGCAGATCCGAAAGCTGGGTGAAGACGACGCGCGCATCCAGGTGGTCGGGTCGGTGGACGCGATACAGCCCTACCTGGGGAGAGCGGCGGTATCCGTTGCCCCGATCACGTACGGCGCCGGAATCCAGAACAAAGTGTTGGAAGCCATGGCCTGCCGCACGCCGGTGGTCGCCAGCCCTCAGGCGGTCGCGGCGCTCACCGCTGCACCTGGGCGAGATGTCCTGGTCGCTCCGGATGCGGCCGCGTTTGCCGGTGAGGTGCTTCGGCTGCTCGAGGACGAGGCGCTCCGCTCGGAGATCGGAGCCGCCGGATACCGCTATGTGAACGAGAACCACCGCTGGGAGGATTCCGCCGCAAGGCTGGAGGATGTTTATTATGAAGCAATCCAATCTGTCCGTTGATCCCTGGGTGGGGCCTGTCCCGAAACCCAGGCTGGGCAGGCTGACCCTCACACTCTCGAAGTCGACGCAGTGGCGCTGGCTGATTTCCAGCCTGCTGCTGACCGATTTCGTCCTGATCGGCCTTTCTTTCCGGCTGGCGTACTGGATCCGGTTCGAACTCAATATCCCAATCTTCCGGCTCGAGGTGGTCCCGCAGCTCGACTTCTACCAGGCTTTCTCCCTGTCAACCCTACCGGTCTGGATCGCCGTTTTTGCCCTTTTCGGCCTTTATTCGAAAAACACCTTGCTGGGCGGCACCAAGGAATACGATCTGATCTTCCGGGCCACGACCTTTGTCATGTTCATGACCGTGGTAGCTGGTTTTCTGGACGTTTTCGTCCTTTCGCGCGGCTGGCTGGTCATCGTCTGGCTGCTGACGCTCGGGAGCCTGATCCTCGGACGCTTCCTGCTGCGCCGGATGGTCTACCGCCTGCGCAAGAACGGATTTTTCCTGACACCGGCCCTGATCATCGGCGCGAACGACGAAGGCTGCCTGCTCGGCGAGCAGCTCCTGCGCTGGCACCGCTCGGGGCTGCACCTGATCGGCTACGTCGACGAAAAGCTGCCCGCCGGGACGGACGTCGGCAACAGCCTCTACGTTCTGGGGGGGCTGGATATGCTGTCGGATATCATCCGCCAGTTCAAGGTGGGGGAGCTCGTGCTGGCAACGAGCGCCCTCAATCGCGAGAAGATGATCGATATCTTCCAGCAGCACGGCATGTCGGACGAGGTCAACCTGCGGATGTCGTCCGGGCTGTTCGAGATCATCACGACCGGGCTGCAGGTGAAGGAATTGGCTTTCGTCCCGCTGGTCGGGATCGACAAGGTCCGGCTGACCGGGCTGAACGAATTCCTCAAGCTCCTGCTCGATATCGGCCTGACCGTCCCGCTGCTGATCCTGTTCTCGCCCATGCTCCTGGTCCTGGCCATCGGCATCAAGATCGATTCCCCCGGCCCGATTCTGCACCGCCGGCGTGTCATGGGGCTGAACGGCTCCAAGTTCGATGCGTTCAAGTTCCGGACGATGCGGGTCAACGGCGATGAGATCCTGGCCGAGCATCCGGAGCTGCTCGACGAGCTCAACAAGACCCACAAGTTGAAGGACGATCCGCGCGTCACCCGGATGGGCCGCTTCCTGCGCAAGTTCAGCCTGGACGAGCTCCCACAGCTCTTCAACGTGCTGCGCCGGGAGATGTCCCTGGTCGGACCGCGCATGATCTCGCCGCCTGAAATGAAGCAGTACAAGAAATGGGGGATCAACCTGCTCACCGTCCGGCCCGGGATCACCGGTTTGTGGCAGGTCAGCGGCCGCTCGGACCTGTCGTACGAGCGCCGGGTGCAGCTGGATATGCACTACGTCCGCAACTGGAGCATCTGGCTGGACCTCTGGCTGCTATTCCAGACGCTCCCGGCGGTGATTCGAGGGACCGGAGCCTATTAGTGCCGCCCCAAAAAGTGCTGGTCACCGGCGGGGCCGGTTTTATCGGCTCACACGTGGTCGACCTGCTGATCGAAGCCGGCCACGATGTGGCGGTGGTGGACGATTTCTCCACCGGGCGCCGCCGGAACCTGAACCCGGCAGCCAGGTTGTACGAGGCCGATATCCGCAGCCCGGACCTGCGGGCCGTCTTCGAGGCGGAGCGGCCGGACGCTGTCGACCATCACGCCGCCCAGGTCGACCTGCGCCTGTCCGTGCGGGACCCCCTTCTTGATGCAGACATCAACATCATGGGCTCCCTCAACCTGCTCGAGCTGAGCCGCGAGTTCGGGGTCAAGCGCTTCGTCTACAGCTCGACCGGCGGCGCCGTTTACGGCGAGCCGGAGTACCTGCCCTGCGACGAGGACCATCCCATCCGCCCCCTCTCCCAGTACGGGGCCAGCAAGTACGTCGTCGAGCATTACCTGCGGATGTACCGGGACCTCTACGGCCTGGATTATCTCATCCTGCGCTATCCGAATGTATACGGTCCCAGGCAGGACCCCCACGGCGAGGCCGGGGTGGTCGCCATCTTCACCGGCAAAATGCTGCAGGGGCGCCGGCCGGTGATCAACGGGGACGGCGAGCAGACGCGAGATTTTGTATACGTGAAGGACTGTGCCCGCGCCAACCTGCTCGCTCTGCAGACCGAGGCGACCGGGATCTACAACCTGGCCAGCGGCGAGGGGACGACGATCAACCAGCTTGCGGCGTTATTGAAGGAAATCACCGGCAGCTCGCTGGACCCGATCCACGGCCCGGCCAAGCCCGGCGAGACCCGCCGGATCTATCTTGATGCCCGCAGGGCCGGCGAGGTGCTGGGCTGGGAGCCGGCGGTCTCGCTGCGGGCGGGGTTGGCCGAGACGGCGGCTTATTTTAAAGAAGTAGAATTGGGGGATCCTTCAAGGTAGGACGATGAATAATCCGGTAAAACAATACCTCCAATCCCTCCACGACACCCTTGACCACCTCCCCATCGCCGACATCGAGACCGTGATCGATATCCTGTATGATGCGCGCCTGAGCGGGCAGCAGGTCTTCATCATGGGGAACGGCGGGAGCGCCTCGACGGCCTCCCATTTCGTTTGCGACCTGGCGAAGAACACGCGCATGGAAGGCTGGCCGCATTTCCGCGTCCTCGGCCTGACGGACAACATGGCCCTGTTCTCCGCCCTAGCCAACGATGACGGCTACGAGAACGTCTTCGCCGCCCAGCTGGAGAACCTGGTCCGGGAGGGGGACATCGTGATCGGGATCTCGACCAGCGGAAACTCGCCCAATGTAGTCAACGGGATCAAGCTGGGAAACCAGGTCGGCGCGGTAACGATCGGGATGACCGGTTTTGACCAGGGAGAGATCGGCCGCCTGGCCGACCACCAGATCCACGTCCCGAGCCACAATATCGAGCAGGTGGAGGATGTGCACCTGATGCTGGAGCATCTTATCGTCACGGTGCTGCGTGAACGGGTAAAGGCCGTTGAAAGTTGAAGGTTGAAGGTTGCGCAGGCAACCTTCAACCTTCAACTTTCAACCATTCCTCGACCGCCGCTTTCAGATCCTCAAACACCCCGGCCTCCCCCAGATCCAAATCCCCCAATAACTTTTCCTGCTCTTTTCCGCGCCCCGTCCGTACCAGGGCGCAGGTCGGGATTCCGGCAGCAACGGCCGCCTTCAGGTCGGTGACGGCGTCGCCGATCAGGATCGAGCGCGCGAGGTCGATATCATGCGCAGCGGCCGCCTCCAGGATCATCCCGGGGAGTGGTTTACGGCAGGCGCAGCCGTCCGACGGGGCGTGTGGGCACAGGTAGACCCCGTCGATCCGGCCGCCGCGGGCCTGGAATGCGGCAACCAGCCGGTCGGAGATCGTCCAGGCCTCCGCCTCGGTGATCAGTCCACGGCCAATCGCCGATTGGTTGGTCACGACGATCACCTTGAAAGGGGTCTCGGCGAGAGCCGCCAGCGCCTCCACTGCCTGGTCGAAGATATCGACATCCTCCCAGGATCGGACGTGCGCGCTGCGGTTCTCGATCACGACCCCGTCGCGATCGAGGAAGACGGCGGGATGCATCGGGTTCGGGTCCTAAATCGGATTGCCTTCCGGCCCGCCGGCCAGCCAGGTGTCCTGGTATTCCTCTTTCTCGAGCTCCAGCGCATGGCTGGTGGGATGCAGCGGGTAAAAGGTGTCCACCATAACGGCCAGCTCTTCGGTCTTTTCCGCCCCGATCGACGCCTCGGTCGCGCCCGGCTGCGGGCCGTGCGGGAGGCCGTAGGGGTGCAGGCTGATGTCGTACCGCTCGATGCCGACGCGGGACATGAAGTTGCCGTCGCAATAGTAGATGACCTCATCCGAGTTGACGTTGGAGTGGTTGTACGGCGCCGGGATGCCCTCCGGATGGTAGTCGAACAGCCGCGGGACGAAGGAGCAGACGACGAAGTTCCAGCCCTCGAAGGTCTGGTGGACCGGGGGCGGCTGGTGGACCCGGCCGGTGATCGGCTCGAAATCGGCGATGTTGAAGATCCAGGGATAGAGATACCCATCCCAACCGACGACGTCGAGCGGATGGTGGTCGAGGATATGGCGGGTCATCCGGTCGCGGACCTTGATGCGGGTCTCGAATTCGCCGGTCTCGGTGTGGGTCTCGAGCTCCTCCGGCGCGCGGATGTCGCGCTCGCAGTAGGGGGCGTTCTCGAGCAGCTGGCCAAACTTGTTGAGGTAGCGCTTCGGGGGTTGGATCTGGCGCGGGGCTTCGATCGTGAAAAAGCGCGCCTCGCCGTCCAGCTCCATCTGCCAGGTGGTCCCGTACGGGATGACGATGTAATCGCCCGGACCGAAAGGCAGGCGGCCGAACTGGGAGCGCAGCGTACCCGAGCCCTCGTGCGTGAACCAGACCTCGTAGGCCTGGGCGTTTCGGTAGAAATAGTCCATCCCGCTGGTCGGCCGGCTGATCCCGAGCAGGACGTCCTTGTTCCCGAGCAGGACCCGCCGGGCTTCGATCGGGTCGCCGCCCTTGGGAGCATCGCCGGTTGCGAAAGCCCGATGGCGGATCGGCCCGAACTCGACCAGTTCCGTTTTAGCCGGCCCCAGGTCCTCGACGTGCTTGACCCGCGGCGGGAGGAAATGGTGATAGAGGATGGACTGGATCCCGGAGAAGCCTTCCAGCCCCATCACCTCCTCCCGGTAGAGCGTGCCGTCGGGTTTGCGGAACTGTGTGTGGCGTTTGTGGGGGATCGAGCCTAATTTGTGATAGTAAGTCATCTGTACTCCTGCAAGTGTGCAAAAACGATATCCCGGCGGGGCGAACCCCGCCGGGATATCGTTTTTGAATTTTATTTATAGGTTCCCCCGACGAGCCTGTTCGAGTTCGAGCGATTCGAAGAGCGCCTTGAAGTTCCCCTTCCCGAAGCCGCGGCTCCCGCGCCGCTGGATGATCTCGATGAACATCGTCGGACGGTCCTGGATCGGGCGGGAGAAAACCTGAAGCAGATAGCCTTCATCGTCCTTGTCGACCAGGATGCCGAGCTCGCGGCACAGATCGAGCGACTCGCGGATCTCGCCGACGCGGGAGGGGAGCAGGTCGTAGTAGGCGTCCGGAACGCGGAGGAATTCGATCCCGCGCGCGTGCAGGATCGACATCGTCTCGAGGATGTCGCCGGTCTGCAGCGCCAGGTGCTGGACGCCGGGGGTCAGATAGTAATCGAGGTATTCTTCAATCTGGGACTTGCGCTTGCCTTCTGCCGGCTCATTGATCGGGAACTTGACCCGGCCGTTGCCGTTTTCCATGACCTTGGACATCAGGGCTGAGTACTCGGTCGAGATATCCTTGTCGTCGAAGTGGAGCAGCTGGCGGAAGCCCATGGTGCGGTGGTAGAAGTCGACCCAATGGTTCATCTTCCCGAGCTGGACGTTGCCGACGATATGGTCGATGGCGGCCAGCCCGGCCGATTCGGCTTCCATGTCGAGCGGCTCGTAGGTCGGGGCGAAGGGGCCGGCGTAATCGGCCCGGTCGACGAAGACGTGCAGGACCTCCCCATACGTCCGGATGGCGCTGGTGCGGTACTGGCCGAAATCGTCGGCCTCCTCGCGCGGCGCCCACGCGCTGACTGCGCCGCGTTTCGTCGTCTCCTGCCAGGCGATCTCGACGTCATCCACCCCCAGTGCAATGATCTTGACGCCATCTCCGTGCAGCATATGATGCGCGGCGATCTCGTGCGTCGGGCCGTAGGCGGCCGAGACGACCAGCCGGATCCTGCCCGATTCGAGCACGTAGGAGGCGTACTCGCGGTTGCCCGTCTCCAGCCCGGAATAGGCCACGGGTTTGAACCCGAAAGCCTGCCACCAGTAGTACATGGCATGCCTGGCGTTCCCGACCCAGAGATGGACGTGGTCCCAGCTGTTGATCTTGAGGAAATCGGCTTCGTCGGTGATTCTTCTTTCGGTGAGAGTCATGGTTGCCTCCCGGGTTTTGATCGTGAGATTTGGATTTAAGTTTAACACAAACGAAAATCGAAAATCGAAGCAACTACTCAGCCTCTGGCTGAGTAGTTGCTTCAATTTTCAATTGTGCTAAACAACGCAATCCCCGCTGCAACAGCGATGTTGAGGGACGTGCCGCGGCCGTGGATCGGGATCCGGACGACCTGCGTGCAGGCGGCCTGCTGTTCAGTGGTCAGACCGTCGCGCTCGCTGCCGAAGAGGAGGACGGCCGGGGTGGGGGCGGCTCCCAGGGTGTGGACGTCCTCTGCGGCGTGGGCGGAGGTGCCGTAGATCGGGCGGCCGTTGGCCGAAGCCCAGGCGGTGAACTCGGCGAACGAGCCTTCCACCACGGGGTGAGTGAAGATCGCTCCCATGCTCGCCCGGACGGTGGTGGGCTGCCACGGGTCCGCGCCGCCGTCGAGGAGGAGCAGGTCGGCGGCCTGGAAAGCGTCCATCGTCCGCAGGATGGTTCCGAGGTTGCCGGGGTCCTGGGGGGTCACGAGGGCGATGCTCCAGCCGCCGGGAGCTGCCCTGTGCCGGTCGAAGGTCCCGGCCGTTTGCCTGGCGACGGCGATCATCCCGGAGGCAGAATTCTTATCGCTGAGGTCGTCGAGCAGGGCTTCGGTCGTCGACAGCAGGGTGATCCCCGCCCGGCGCGCCTGGTCGAGCAGGCCGGCGCCGTACTCGCTCGTCAAACCGTCCGGGGCGTACAGGATCAGCTCGGCCGTGAAATCCGAGGCGAGCAGCTCTCCGATGTGCCGGAGTCCTTCGACCATGAAAAGCCCGGTCTCCCGGCGGCCTTTCGCCCTGCGCAGGGAACGTACCAGCCGGATCTGCGGGTTCCGCCGGCTGGTGAGGTCAGTCATCGTCACGCCAGGCCAGCGTGTCCTGCACCACCTCCGCCAGGTCGGGGGGGTCCTCGAGCGAGGCAGTCCCCTCTTCGGTCTGGGTCAGGAGCGCATCGGCGTCACGATGAGCCGGGAAGCTGGCGGCGGGGTTGGCCAGGATCAGCCGGAGCAGGGCATCGGCCTTTGCGATCAGGCCGACCCGGATAAAGAGGCGCGCGTAGGCGAGCAGCGCCTCGAGGATCAAGGGAGGCGAACTGCGGTTCTCCGCCAGTGCCAGGCCGGCATGGAACCGTTCCCGCGCTTTATCCGTGTCGCCCAGGCCGAGGTGGGCGTGTCCGGAGGCAAGCAGGTTGCCGTGGATGAAGAGCGTTTCGCCCATCCGTTCCGCGACGGCCAGGCCTTCCTCGGACAGGGCTTTGGCGGATTCAAAATTTTCTTCAAGGATGCACAGCCGGGCGAGGTTGGCGAGGGCGCGACCCAATCCCCAGTCATCCTCCGCCGCGCGAATGATCCGGCAGCTTTCCTCGAGCTTCCGCCGCGCCTTGGCCAGGTCCGCCTCGACCAGGGCCAGTTCGCCCTGAAAGTTCATGGTGTAGGCCGCGCCGATCCGGCTGCCGGCGTCCTGCTCGATCTTCAGGCTTTCTCCCAGGCTCTGGCGGGCGCGCTCGAAATCACCCATCGCGATAGCCGACCGGCAAATCCGGGAGAGGGAGGTCGAAAGGCCGTTCACGTTCCCGGTCTGGCGGAAGAGGTGGTTGGCGGTCTCGAAGGCGCCCATGGCAGTCTCGAATTGGCCCAGACTGAGGTAAACGTCGCCGCGGCCGAAATGGGTGAAGGCGACCCCGTCCTGGTTGCCGAGCTGCTCGTAGATCTCCCGGCTGCGGGCGAAATAATCGAAGGCTGTCTCGCTCTCCCCCAGTTTCTCGTGGATCTCGCCCAGGGTCAGGAGGGAGTCCGCCAGGCCGATCAGGTCGCCGATCTCGGTCGAGATGGTCAGCTTCTCGTTCATCAGCGCGCGGGTCTCCTCGAGCGGCGAGATGAACGACAGGTTGTAGAGCAGCCTGGAGACGCCCCAGGGGATCTCCATCTCACGGTAAATCGCCAGGCTTTTTCCCCAGATTTCGAGGATCTCGTGGCGGGGCAGACCCAGCTCGTAGTTGACCCAACCGAGATGCTCGTAGCAGAGGGCGACCTCTTCCTGGTCATCGTTGGACAGGGCCTCCCGCAGGCAGGTCTCGATCGCCTCCTTGGCTTCCCGGATGTGTCCGATCATGGACCGGAAAACGGCCCGGCGCAGCTGGATGTGCGAGAAGGCCGATCTGAACCCGGGGTCGCCCTGCTCGCCCTCTTCGGTCGCTTCCAGGAGGCTGAGGCTGTCGTCGAACATCCGGGCGGCTTCGCGGAAACTGCCCTGGTTGACGAAGTAAAGGAAGATCGCATCGACGGAGTCGCGCAGCAAGCCGTACTGCCGGTTGCGGATCGCCCAATTCCAGGCATCCTGGATGTTGGGCAGTGCGGCCGTGATGTCCCGCTGGGCCTCTTTCTGGCGGTTTCCGCGCAGGTGGATGATGAGCGAACGGAGGAACTCGAGATAATACCGGCAGTGCGCCAGGTAGGCGTTCGCCCGCGCTTCCGGGTCGGCTGCCAGCCTGGCGGCTGCATACTGGCGGACGAGATCGTGCATCTGGAAGAAACCGGCGGCCGAACGGGTCAGGAAAACGCGGGTGGTCAGCCCGCCCAGGAAAAACGGCGAGGCATCAGCCACCTGGCGGGCGGCCTCGCTGCTGAATTCGTGCTGGAAGGTGGTCAGCCGGGTGAGGACGGCCTGCTCGGTGCCGGAGAGCAGGTCCCAGAAGTAATCGAAGACGGCCTGGATGTTCCGCGTGGCGAGGATCTCCCCCGATTGGTCCGAGGAGAGAAAGCGGTAGTTGTACTCGATCTGGGCGGCCAGCTCTTCCAGGGAGAACATGCTCACCCACGCGGCCGCCAGCTCGATCCCGAGCGGCATCCCGCCGACGAGCCGGCAGATCTTGATGACGAAGACCAGGTTGCCGCCCGTGAGCGTGAATTCGGGGTCGGCGCGCAGGGCGTGGGTCAGGAACAGCTTGACCGCCTCGGAATGGCGCGCTCCGGGGGAATCGGCTGCGTCAGGGACCGAGAGCCCGCCGAGTTCGCAGACCCGCTCCCCGGGGAGGCCCGCCGGTTCGGCGGCCGACAGGATAAAGCGCGTCTCGGGGGCGGCTGCGAGGACGGTTTCGATCAGCCAGCGGGTGTTCCGGTGTTTCTCGAGGCCGTCCATCAAGAGGAGTATCTTTTTCCCCGCGATCGACTGGCGCAGCTGCGCCTCGACCATTTCCATTCCGAACAGCGGAATGCCGAGCACGCCGGTCAGGTTTGCGACCACCTGGAACCGGCCTTCCTCAGGGTCTTCCTGCTCGCGCAGGGTTGTATGGTACAGGTAAGCGCCGTCGGGGTATTCGTCTTCCAGCTCTACGGCTGCCTGCAGAGCGAGCCGGGACTTCCCGATTCCCTCCGGCCCGGTCAGGGTCACGACGTTCGTCTCCCGCAGCCACTCCATCAGGCGGTTGAGCTCGGCGGTGCGCCCGATGAAGGTCCCCAGCTCCCGGGGCAGGTTGCCGCGGGCGACCTCGTGCTCCCGATCCAGGGAAAGGGCGAGCGGAAAATTCTGGTAGCTCCCGCCGCCGGAGGCCTCCTGGAGCCGCCAGCCCCCGTCCATTTTCAGATATCCTTCCTGGGTCAGGATGGGCAGGCCGCGGCGGAGCCGGTCCGGGAGGCCGTCCGTCTCCGCGTGCAGCCAGCGCACGAAATCGGCGGGAGGCTCGAACTGCAGTACATGCCGGAGCCAGACCAGGACGCTGTCCTCGTCGAACGCGGACAGCCGGACGGATTCCGACAGGAGCGATTCGGTGAAATAGGGCAGGGCGGAATCCAACCCGTCGCTGTACGCGATCGCGACGGCCGGGAGGCTCGGGCTGTAGAAGATCCGCTCCACGGTCGCCAGGCTCTGACGGTCCGTATCGGACAGGTTGTCGATCGTGAAGACGACCCCGATATTGCCCTTGTCTGCCAGCAGCTGGTTCAGGCTGCGGATGAAGGCGTTTTCGCCGTTCGAGATCGAGACCAGCTGGTCCCACCCCCGTTCGGCCTCGAGCAGGGCGCCGAGCGCCCGGGATTTCCGGCTGTGTTTTCCGGAAAGCTGGAGCACCAGGTAGCCGTGCAGCCGGGCGATCTTGGCGACCTCTTCCAGGAACCGGGTCTTCCCGATCCCGCGCGACCCGCCGACGAACAGGCTGCCCTGCTTTTTCCGGTTCAGGTTTTCGAAGAAAAGATAGACTTTTTCAAGCGCAATTTCCCGCCCGATCAGCCGCGGGGCCAGGTCGAAACCGGGAACGGAGTGAGCATCATAATCCCGGCTGACGATCCGGTTGCGGCCCTGCCGTTTGGCCTGGTAGTGACGCTTGTCCGCCACGTCGAAGAGCGCTTCGGGCGTGCCGGCGTCCTCCGGGAAGCTGGCGATCCCCATGCTGGAGGTCAGCTTGAGGGCCAGGTCCCCCAGGTAGGAGTTCTCGGTCAGGAGTTCGAAGAGCCGCTGGGCCAGGTGAACGGCGTCCTTTTTCTCCGTGCTCGGGAGCAGGATGATGAACTCATCGCCGCCGTACCGGAAAACGACGTCGCTCTTGCGGGCGTTCTCCTGGAGCCGGCCGGCAAAGGCGATCAGGATATCATCCCCGCGGCGGTGTCCGAAGGCGTCGTTGACGCTCTTGAAGTGGTCGAGGTCGAG
>Ga0214472_10004650_pt1 | contig 14490 bp, 5 predicted proteins | sample RVTome_6_FD_207662 | JGI IMG/M metagenome (GOLD analysis project Ga0214472, IMG submission 207662) | Soil microbial communities from uranium-contaminated site in the Upper Colorado River Basin, Wyoming, United States - RVT140D175 | ecosystem: Environmental > Terrestrial > Soil > Contaminated >...
TGCCTCGACTGGTGGACCTGCTGCAGATGGAGTCGCGGGTCGAGGGCCGCAAGTTGGACACGGTCGATAAGCTGCCGATTCAGGACAGTTGGCGCCGCAGTATCCGGCCCGAAAACTCGGAGTGGCTCAGTGCGCCCATCGGAATGACCAGCATGCGCGACGTACGCAGCCTGGTGATTTCGGCCAAAGAGGGTGGCGACGGGGTCCACGGGATGATCGCGGGAACCACCGGCTCGGGAAAATCCGAACTGCTGCTGACCCTGATCGCCAGCCTGGCCGCCAAATACGATCCGCGGATTGTGAATTTCGTCCTGGTGGACTTCAAGGGCGGCGCCGCTTTCGAACCGTTCCGCCGACTCCCGCACTGCGTCGACATCCTCACTAACCTGGAAGCCCATGCGGTGGAGCGGATGTTCGTCGCCATTCAAGCGGTCATGGATGAACGAAGCCGAATTCTGGCCAAGAGCGGGGCCAAGGATCTGGTCGAGTACCGAAAGAAAGTCATCCCCCGGCTCGGAGCGGACGACAGCCTGCCCCGGACTTTTCCTCACCTGTTCATCATCGTGGATGAGTTCGCCGAGATGATCGCCGCGAATCCGGAGTATCGAAATCAGTTCGAGAGCATCACCCGGCTGGGCCGGGCGTTTGGGGTCACCCTGATTCTCTCTACCCAACGGCCGGCCGGGGTTGTCACGGACCAGATGCGGGCCAACATGAAATTCCGGATCTGTTTGCGGGTCGAGACGCCTGAAGATAGCAAAGAGCTGCTCGGCCGGCCGGATGCGGCCTTCCTCCCCAACATTGGGGGTCGGGGCTACATCCAGGTGGGAAACGATATCCTCGTGCCGGTCCACGTCGCGCGGGTGGCTGGAGACTACAGCGACGATCGAACCGTGACCCTGCGCGATGTGATTTGGCTCGACGAGCAGTCCGGGCCGGGAGAACAGGCGGGCGAGGACCAACCGCTGTACTCCGCATTGGAAGTGGCCGAGGCGCTCGGCCTGGAAGCCGGTGAGTATCCCTCCACCATGTTGGATTGGATTGTCGGAATCACCGTGATCCGGGCCGAACGAGATGGGGTTCCGTCCCAGACCAAACCCTGGCCTGAGCCGCTGCCGCCCAGTCTGTCCCTGACCGATCCGGTGGACGCCCGTTACCTCAATACCGAACGGGCGCTCTCAGCCGACCGCACCATCGTGATCAGCGAGCAGCTGGACGGGTGGATCCGCAATTCGCAGGAGAAGCAGATCTGGCCAACCTTCGATTGGCGCAATCCCAGGCCGCTGCAGACCACCCTCGGGTTGATCGACAATCCATACCGGGCGGAGCAGCGCTTGATGAGCCTGGACCTCGCCGATGGTCCCATTGGGATCTTTGGGGCGGCCGGCCGGGGCAAGACGACTTTCGTGAAGACCCTGCTGCTCGGTCTGGCGGCGACCCGCACCCCGAACGACCTCCACGTGTACGCCCTGGACTTTGGCCGCGCCGGCTTGAAGTCCATTCAAGACCTGCCGCACTTAGGCGCCTCCATCGACGCGGCCGAGGTCACCCGGGTGGATCAACTGATGCGGATGCTGCGCAACTTTCTGAACGAGCGCCAGGAGGTACTCACCAAGTACAACTCGCTGGCCGATTACAACAGCAAGAATCCCAAGGAGTTGTTCCCGGAGATCGTGGTTGTGATCGACAACTTCGCCGAATTCAACGAGACCTATGAATACCTGATCCCCGAGCTCATGGCGCTGATTCGGGACGGCCGGGCGTTCGGGATTCACTTCGCGATCACTGCCGGCTCGCCAAACGACCTAGGCAGCAAAGTTTACAACCTGCTGACTCAGCGATTCGCCCTTACCCTGGCGGATGAGACGGCTTACTCGGATATCGTGGGTCGCGGCGCACGCGGCTTCGACAATGTAGCTGGCCGCGGCCTCCTGTCACTGGCCCTCGATGAGGAGCGCAAGCCGGTTGAATTCCAGATTGGGGTCCCCGGACTGGCGGAAGCCTTGAGCAACGCGGATCTGGTAGACGGCTATCAGATCATCGCTCAGCGGATGGATCGAGTCTGGACCGCGATCGGCGGCAAGCGGCCGGCCGCCGAATTGCCACGCAGCTTCGACTTGCTGCAGATGTTTTCACTGATCGATGGCCGAGAGTACTCTCGGCTCGGCCAGCTGCCGATCGCGGAGAACTGGAAGAAGAGCCTGGAGCCCGCCAACCAGGACTGGCTGCGCGCCCCGCTCGCCCTGATCAGCAGCAAGGAGGTCCGCAGCCTGGTGTTCTCGGCTAAGGCCGACGGCGACGGAGTGCATGGGATGGTCGCCGGCACCACCGGCTCCGGAAAATCAGAGCTGCTGCTCACCCTGATCGCCTCGATGGCCATTCGCTACGACCCGCGGATCGTGAACTTCGTCCTGGTGGACTTCAAGGGCGGGGCGGCCTTCGAACCGTTCAAGAAACTGCCCCACTGTGTGGACATCGCTACCAACTTGCAGGGCAACGCGGTCGAACGGATCTTTATCGCCATCAAGGCCGAGCTCGATCGGCGGGCCAAGCTGCTGGCCGATGGACGGGTCAGCGATCTGGTGGACTACCGAAGGAAAGTCATTCCCGGTCTGAAGCCAGGCGATCCGCTGCCGGATACCTTCCCGCATCTGTTCATCATCGTGGACGAATTCGCAGAGATGATCATGCACAACCCGGAGTACAAGGCTCAGTTCGAGAGCATCACCCGCCTGGGCCGGGCCTTCGGCGCGACCCTGATCCTGGCCACCCAACGCCCGGCCGGGATGGTGACCGACCAGATGCGATCGAATATGAAGTTCCGCATCTGCCTGAGAGTGGAGACTTCCGAGGACAGCAAGGAACTGCTCAATCGACCGGATGCCGCCCGGTTGCCGGCGCTCGGAGGGCGGGGCTATTTGCAAGTGGGTGGGGGGCACCTCACCGAGCTGCAGGCCGCCTGGGCCGGTGGCGACTATTCCGACATACCGCCCGACCCGAAGTACCCGACCGAGGAGGTGGCCGAAGCGCTAGGGCTGCCGGCGGGCAGCAAGCCGGGGCTGTTGATTGATTGGTTGGTAGGTGCCTTGGCGACAGAGGCCAACCGGCAGTCGGTTCCCAAGCAGATGAAACCCTGGCCCAATCCACTCCCGCTCCTGCTGCCACTCAACCAGCCGGTCGATGCGACCTACCTGAAGGGCGAGCGTGCCGACAAGGTTGAGACGGTCCTGATCAACCCGATGGTCGATGCCTGGATCCGGAACAAGAAGGAGCAATCCTTGTGGCAGGCCTGGGATTGGCACTCACCCCTGCCGTTGCGAACGGACGTCGGCCTGATCGACAATCCATTTCAAGCCGAACAGCGCCTGCTCACATTCGATCTGGCGACCGACCCACTGGCCATTTTTGGAGCCGCGGGGCGGGGCAAGACCACCTTGCTCAAATCGCTGATTCTCTCGCTGGCAGCCAGCCGATCCCCGGCCGAGCTCAACGTGTTCGCCTTGGATTTCGGACGGGGCGGGCTGAAGGCGATCTCGAAGCTGCCCCATTGCGGGGCCACGATCGATGCCTCCCAGCCGGAGCGGGTCGAGCAGCTTTTCCGCATGATCCATGGCCAGATGAAGGAGCGTCAGGAGCGGCTGAGTCAGTTCGCCTCGCTGGAAGACTACAACGCCCAGCGGCGTGACGATCCCGAGAACCGCTTCCCCGCCATCCTGGTGGTCATCGACAATTTCGCAGAGTTCAATGAGAGCTACGAGCATTTGCTGCCAGACTTGATCGCGTTGATTCGGGATGGTCGGGCGCTCGGCATCTACTACGTCATTACGGCCGGGACTCCCAATGACCTGGGTGGGAAGCTGTACAACCTGTTCTCGCAGCGAGTGACCTTCACCTTGGCGGATGCCTCGATGTATGCCGACGTCGTGGGGCGCGGTGCGCTGAGCCTGGCAAACACTCCGGGCCGGGGGCTGGTCAACCAGGAGGGGCAGCCGCTCGAGTTCCAGGTCGGGATGCCGGTGATCGAGGGCGAGAAAGATCCCTACTCGGTCATCGGCGAGCGGATGGAGAAGATCTGGCTCGGACAGGGTGGCCGGCGGCCGGCAGCCGAGCTGCCTCGGTCGGTGACCATTCTCGAGATGTACTCGATGATGCTGGGCAAGCGAGTCGATCGAATTGGTGACATTCCGATGGCCGAGAACTGGAAGCAGAGCATGCTGCCAGAGAACCAGGAGTGGCTGCGGGCTCCGATCGGGTTGATCAGCAGTCGGGAGGTCCGGGAGCTGGTCTTCTCGGCCAAGGCGGATGGGGATGGGGTTCACGGGATGATTGCCGGAACGACCGGCTCCGGGAAGTCAGAGTTGCTGCTCACGTTGATCGCGGCCATGGCCATCCGCTATGACCCGCGGATCGTCAATTTCGTGTTGGTCGACTTCAAGGGCGGGGCGGCCTTCGAACCGTTCAAGAAGCTGCCCCACGTTGTGGACATCGCGACCAACCTGCAGGGCAACGCGGTCGAGCGGATCTTCATCGCCCTCAAGGCCGAGCTCGACCGGCGATCCAAGCTGCTGGCCGATGGGCGGGTTGGCGACCTGGTGGATTACCGCAAGCGGGTGATTCCGAAACTGAAGAAGGGCGACCCCCTGCCAGACACCTTTCCGCATCTGTTCATCATCGTGGACGAGTTTGCCGAGATGATTATGCAGAATCCGGAGTACAAGGCCCAGTTCGAGAGCATCACCCGGCTAGGCCGAGCTTTCGGCGCGACCCTGATCCTGGCCACCCAACGTCCGGCCGGGATGGTGACCGACCAGATGCGGGCCAACATGAAGTTCAGAATTTGCCTCCGGGTGGAGACGCCGGATGACAGCAAGGAACTGCTCAAGCGGCCGGACGCCGCGACCCTGCCGGCGCTGGGAGGCCGAGGTTATATCCAGATCGGGGGCGGACCGTTGCTCGAATTGCAGGCCGCCTGGGCCGGGGGTGAGTACACGGACATCGGGCAAGACCCGGCCTACACCACCGCTGAGATGCTCGAAGCCCTGAACATGGGGCCCGACAACCAGCCGGGGCTGCTGATCGATTGGATGGTTGGGGCGCTGGCGGCTGAAGCGAAGCGGCAAAGGATCCCCAAGCAGCTCAAGCCCTGGCCGGACCCACTGCCGCCGGTCTTGGCCCTCGACACTCCGATCGATGCCAGCTACCTCAAGCCGGCCACCGCCGACGGCAAGCTCGTCATCAACCCGGTCGTGGCCGAGTGGATGGAAAATACGAAAGCGAAACCGCTCTGGGAGCCGCTCGATTGGAGCAAGCCGCCCGCCCTCCAGGCCACCCTGGGACTGTTGGACAACCCCTATCAGGCCGAACAACGATTGCTCAACATCGACCTGGCCGGCGATCCGCTGGTGGTGTTCGGGGCCGCCGGTCGAGGCAAGACCACTTTCTTGAAATCGCTGATCCTCTCGTTGGCCGCCGAGTTCTCGCCGGCCGATCTGCACATTTTCGCCCTCGATTTCGGCCGCGGCGGACTCAAGGCACTCAAGGTCCTGCCGCACCTCGGCGGGATTGTCGACGCCAATGAAGAGGAACGAGTCGAGCGGCTCATGCGAATGCTGCGCACGATTCTCGATGATCGCCAGCACAAACTTCAGGCCTATGACTCGCTGGCCGACTACAACGAGAAACATTTGAAAGACTCGCTGCCCAGGGTGCTGGTGGTGATCGACAATGTTTCCGAGTTCAAGGAGACCTACGAACAGCACCTGCTGGATCTGATCGCGATGGTCCGGGACGGCCGCGCCTTCGGTGTCCACTTCGCGATCACCGCTCCACTGATCTCGGACGTGCACAGCAAACTGTTCAACATCCTGGGACAGCGGATCACGTTCACTCAGGCCGACCCCAGCGATTACTCCACGATCGTCGGGCGCGGTTGGGCCCGCTTCAACGACGAACCGGGGCGGGGGTTGGCGGTCGAGATGCTCGACGGCCGCCCGCAGCCTCTGGAATTCCAAACGGGCGTCCCGGCTGGCGAGCCGGATGGGGAGGCCTATCGGGAGCTCGCCCAGCGGATGGCGACCGCCTGGGAGGGATTGGTTGCCGAGACTCCGGCGCTGGCCGGAAGGCGGGCGAAGCCGGTCGAGCCGCTCGCGGAGGCGATCGACCTGCAGACCGTGCTGCCGGCGCTGAGCAAGGGGCCGGCGGCCGTCAGCGCACCGGTGGGGATCAATGATCTGGATCGCGAGCCTACTGTGGTCGAGTTCAAGGCCAAGGGGCCGCACTGGATCGTGATGGGACCGCCGCTGACCGGAAAAACAACGACCCTGCGCTCACTCGTCCTTTCGCTGGCACACAGTTACTCGCCGCAGCAGGTTGCGATGGTGCTGGTCGACCCCTCCGACCCGGCCCGACGGTTTTTCAGCCTCGGCAGCGGCAACGGCAACACGCTGGACAAGCTGCCGCATGTGCTGGCCACCGTCACCGACGCGGAGCAGTTGGATGCCGTCGTCAAGCGGCTGGTCGCGGAGTTCGATGACAACGTACGCGGGCGGCTCAAGGGGCACCCTCAGATCTTTACCCCGGTGGACAACGCGGCCCGCTCGATTTTCGTCATCATCGATCACTACGATGACGCCGGACTGCTGAGTCGCTCCGGGGTCGGGCTGCAGGGGTTGGCAGAAGTTGGCAAGGGCAAGAATCTGCACCTGGTGCTGGCCGGCACAACCAACATCACCCGCGACAGTTCGGACGAGCTGCGGCGACGGGCCGAGTCGGCGCGCTACACCCTGGTGCTGCAGGATGTCGAGGTGGTTCGGTACATGGGGGTGCGAGGCAGCTTCAACCTCAAGAAGGAAATGCCGCCGGGACGCGGTTTCCTGGTCAAGGCGGTGAACGCCTCCATGGTGCAGATCTGCCTGCCTTTCCTGGATGGCGAGCTCGGAACGGATCCGCTCGATGATCGGATCGAGGCCATCCGCCGGAAGTACCCGCAGGCGGCCCAGTGGAGCTACCGCCCGAAGGATCTGGGACCGCTGGAGGCTGCCATCGGGGGCGCGGCAGAGATCGCCGCAGAACAGATGGCGACCGTCGCTGCTGAACAGACCGAATCGCTGGCGGAACTATCCCAACTGATCGCGCTACAGGCCGAGCTGGCGGCCCAGTCCTCCGGACCGATTGCCGAAGGTTCCGAGTTTGCCAGCGTCGAAGTAAAGACCGACGGCGGCAGGGCTAGAGGGAAAACCGGCGACGGCCGGGGCAAGAAGCCGGGCGCCAGAGGCAAGCGGGGTTAACCATGGAGCGGCTCAGCCTGACTCTGGATATCCGACCGAATGAGATTGGGTCCAAGCGGATCAACGTACGAAGCAGCCTGTTGGTCGCCAATCTGCTGGCCGAAATCCAAGACAAGTTCAACCTCGACGGGACCCTGCAGTTGTTGCTGGGGCAGGACGAGGGGCCGTTGAGCCTGCGCTCACCCCTGGAGCATGCAGGCGTCATCGAAGGCTCCACCCTGATCTGTGAACGGATGCTTGAGGAGAGCGGTACCCTCGATGCGATCCAGCGCGGAGCTCGGGAGCCGTTTCAGGAGCACTTCAAACGGGTTTACCTCACCGAAGATCACTCGCTGACCGAATACGACCTGGCCTGGCAGCCGGCCATCGTCGGCCGCAAGGATCACCGAAATCCCTCCAACAACCGGCTGCTGGCCGTTGACCTGGAGGATATCGAAGATTTGCCGACAGTTTCTCGACACCATGCCTGCATCACGCTCACCGAGGGGACATTCTTCTTTGAGACGATCCAGCCGAGAAACCCCACCTACCTGGACGGGGCCCAGCTCAAGCCGGGGATCCGCTACCCGATCGCACCGGGTTCGGTGATCCAGGTGGGGCGGGTGAGCCTCACCTTCCAAATTGTCGGTTGAATGAGAGGTCAGCTGCCCTGGCCGGGGAAATCGCCCATCAGGTGGGTCCGATCGTCGGCCGTCCCTGAATAGGGACCCCGGCTCTCCTCGGTCGCGAGGTTGAAGCGCAGCTTCACGCCCCGCCGGGCGAGGTCGCCCAGCACGATCTCATCGCCATCGGCCAGGATGACCGGAACTCCCGGCTGAATCTTGCGGCCGTTCAGCCGAGTCCCGGCGCTCGAGTTGGCATCCGTCAGCTTGAAAACGTTGTCATCCAGCGACAGGCTGCAGTGCATCCGGCTGACTGAGCTCTCCTCGTCGGCGTAGAACGCGAAACTACTCTGGGCCGGGTTGCGCCCGAGGGTCGTTGTAGTCGCGGTAATCCGCAGGACTTCCTCTACCAACCCCTTTGGCCCCTCCAATACTGTGAGGGTGGCCAGGGCGTGGGCGGGGGACAGGTCGGAGACCATCATGGTCACCGGGGGTCCCTGCGGCTCGGCCAAGGAGGCGCTCGCTGTCGCAGAAGCCCGGCGTCGAATCAGATAGAAGGCGCCACCGGCCGCCGCGATCAGGGCCAATCCTGCGATGCACAGGACCGGAATCCCCAGTGCAACCAATGACGGGGTCACCCGGGGTCCCTCTGGAGTCGGGGTGGCCGGGATGATCACCTCGATGTTGACCGGTAGCTCCGCCTGGGCGAGCATCCCTAATTCGTCCGCCAGCCGCAATTCCAGTGATACTGAGCTGACCCCCTGGGTGATATTGTCTGTGACGTCCCATTCGAACTCGAGCAGGGTCTGGCCCGCCGCGACTTGGAGTGAATCCTCCTCATTGCCGTTGGCGAATAGCTGGGCCGATTCGAGATTGCGGGCAAACCCGTCCGGCCAGCCCACTTCCGCAATTACCCGCACCCGGCTCGTATCGAAGGTCATGCTGGTGCCGTCCGCCCCGAATTCCGCTTCGCGGCGGATCGTGCTGTTCGGTATCGGTTCGATGAAAGAAATGCTCGGAGGCTGGAGCGTGATTTCGTAAGACCCGATCGCGCCTTCGCTGGGCCGCTCAGGGGTATTGATCGTGATCTGGCGCTGGCCGGAATCGGCACCCGGGCTGCGGTAGGTAACGGTGTAATAGGCCCGCTGGGCGGCAATCGCTTGATAGACCGATGTGACAACGCTTTGGTAGTTGTTACTTCGCATCGCGGCATACTGCCCATGGCTGGCGCTTGCCAGAATTTCCAGCGCGGCCTTGTTGACCTGATTTGAGTCGGTCTGCAGGACGTGAACTGAGATGTAGTTGCTGGCCGCCGCATCGCCGGTGTTCTGAGCCGCGGTAGGGGCAACGGTGGCACTGGGGTCTTCAATGTAGCGCGTGATAAACAGGATGGCGGCGGTCCGGCTGCCTGCCACCGGTATCAATTCCTGAATCCGGCGGACGCCGTCCTCGACCCCGAGCAGCCCCTTGGTCGCGCCGCTTCCGCGGCCGAAGTTGAAGTTGGCGGCCCAGGTGCTGAGGTCGGTGGCAGACTGAGTGGGCGGCAGCAGAGTAACGGTCTGGTCGCTGTTGACGTTCTGGCGACCGAGCACCAGCACCGTATCGCGCCCATCCACGAAATAGCCTCCGCTCACGAGGGTCGTAATCGCAAGCCGGGCGTTGTTCAATCCGAAGTTTTGATAGTTCGAAGCTCGGCCTTGATCGATTACGAAGAGGTAGGTGATTGGGCCATCGGATTGAGGCGTGATCTCCAGATCGCTGACCTGCTCCCCGTTCTCATAAACCGCGAGGTTGGACGGGTTCAATCCTTCGACCGCCTTATTCCCCAGGTCCACCGCCCGCAGGGTAAAGTGGACTCCGGGAAAGGTGCTCGAGTCCACCTGAGTGATGAAGTACGTGAGGCCGGTCTGAGCTGTGGCCGTAGCCGTAGCTACCCAAACCAGCAGTAACAATAGGAGCAACCGCGCAGTACGCAGGATCTTGCTCACGCCGAACGTCCCAGTTCCTCCAGCCAACCCCTCACCAGCGCCGCTAGATCATCGGCCCCGACGGGGGAGAGCTGGAGCTCTTTCGAATCGGCCTCCAGTCGGACGGCCACCCAAGCCCCCTTTTTCTCGCCAAAGAGCTCGGCTCGCCGACCGGCCTCGATCTCGCCCGCGTTGGCACGGGTTACCACCACCTGGCCGCGGACGGGGTTGGCCAGGGCCGCCAGCAGCAATTTTCCCGTCCGGCCGTTGACGCCGGCGGTAGCCAGCAGCTTCTCGGCCTGCGCCAGCTGCTCTTTCTGGGCGAGGTTCTTCGCCTTGTTGAACGTAGACTCTGACAGCATGAACTTCCCTTCTTGGGCCCCGATGGCGAGACCCAATAGCTCGGCCATTCGCTCGTTCAGCACAGTGCGATCGGGCAGGCGCGCCAGAAAATAGCTCTTCTCAGAAGTCGCCCAGAGTTCGACGATGTGCTCACGGACCAGGTAGTGCACTACCAGCTGTCGATCTTCCTCCGCCACCCCGCGCGACGTCGCGACAACCATCTCGGGGGCAGCCATGACCGCCACCGTGTGGAAGAGGCCTGCGTTCAGATCATACTCGCCGGGCTTGCCTGAAATCTCCTGAACCCACCCGTGGGCCTCGAGCTGCTTGCGGCCCTTGCTGAAGGTGGCATCCCGGGACTTGGCGGTGGAGGGGATCAGTTTCGGGTCGTCTACCCCGATCAGGCCGGGCGCATCCACCGTCGCCAGCAAAAAGGCGAGTTCCTCCGCCTCCAACTTTATTCCATTCATTCTCGATTGTCCTTAGAAAATACTGGCGGCTTTGTCGAATACCCAGGAACCGGCGTCCACTGCGGCCCGAAAACTGCTGACTGCCGTGCTCGCCGCCGCTTCTCCGATTGCCCGAGCCGGGTCCATTCCCCCCATTTGAACGGTCCAGTAGGCAATACCTGAAACCTGGCCGGTCCCCGGAAAGGAGGTGGGGAAGGGCTCGACTCCCAGGTAGTTGTAGCCTGGGCCGGCATCGTGGTATGTATGCAAATACCCGGCAGCATCATGTACCACGCTGTGGTAGCCGATCGGCGTCTCGCCACCAGGGTGGAGGGTGAAATTGCCTGGCCCGACCAAGCCACCGGTGGGGTTCAACATAGCGCCGAAAACTGGGTCGATCCCGAAGGCGTCGCCCACCATCTGACCGTAGCGCATTTGAGTGTTTGAACCATTGAAGCCGGAGTTGGCGCCCGACAGGCCGGGAACCGCATCCTTGCCGGCCGCGACCGCGGCATCGCGCTGCCCGCGGACCTCCTGAAAACGATCAAACTCTGAGCGGATGTCATCCAGCGGCCGGCCGCGCAGGTCGGCGATGATCACCAGGTACCCCTCGGCGTCGTCGGCGCCGGTCGCCGCCATCAAGCCATTCATGGCATCGCCCAGCTCGCTGCCGGCGCCCTGAATTTGCAGGCCGATTAGTCCGCGCATGTAATCGCCGCTGAACAGACCGCCTGGATCGCGGGCCAACAACGAAGCAGGCGTCTGCCCACCCAGGAGCTCACCGGCTGAACCCGCGGTTCCTCCGAGGGCGCCGCCCAGGCCACCCCCCAGGCCACCCCCCAGCGCTCTAGACCCGTCCAGGCGGAGCAGTCGGGCAGCCTCTTCCTCGGCCTGCTTAATGATCTGGCTGACCTGGCGCAGAGTCCGGTCGGCCGTTTCCAGGGCAGCGCCAAGCCGCTTGAGGCTCGGGAGCACCTGGTCATTCATCTCCCGATAGAAGGCTGTCGCCCCGGTCCCAATCCAGTCGCCGCTCTGGAGAGTATTCACCTCGCGCTGGATCCGCTGCAAAGAGGCCTTGGTCTGCGACGCGTGTTGGCCGAAGGCCTGTGCGATCTGAGCCAGCAAATCGTAATCACCGCGAATTCGAGGAGCTGTCATGATTGCGCCCTCCGTCTCACTGGTTGGCTACCGACACACTCATGTCAAGTTGAAGCGGATCCGAACCTGCGGCCCCAACCCGATCACAGATCCGTCGCGCAAAGGCATCGGTCTCCCTTGCACTAGCGGGCTGCCGTCCAAGGTGGTGCCGAAGGTGCTCTTCTCGTCTTGAATGAAGAACAGTCCGTCGATGAACGTGATCCGAAAGTGCTGCCCGGACACACCGCTCGAGCTGTCGAGCGGGATGACCGCGTCGCCCCCGGGGCGGCGCCCAATCATGAATGGGGAGCGGCGAATCTCGGCTGAAAACTGAGGGGCCGCCGGGTGGACCAGGGTCAGGCGAGCGGGCGGCATCGCATGGGCGGCGCTGGGTTTTGGCATCCCAACCGGCGGCTGCCCGGCGGGCGGCCGCTCGAGACCTTGCTGCGGGGTCGGCCGGTCCCGATGGGCCGGCGGCCGCTCGGGAGCAGGAGCAGGCTGGATGGCCGCCACGTTGCTCGGAGTGCGCTCGGCTCCTGGCGCGGGGCGGCGGGCCTTCTGGGGCATGACGAGATCCACTGTAACGGGTCGGGTGCCGCGCTTTGGGATGAGCAGCCAGACCACCGCCCCAACGCCTGATACGGCGAGACAGAAAAGCCCGGTCAGCCCGGCGACCGCCGCGGGTGAGCTGCTCACGAAGGTGCGCAGGCTCTCTAGCGGACTGGGGCGGGTGTAGCTGACCTTGACCGGAGTGGTCTCTGCCAGAACGGTGTCCGCCACATCCAGCGCCTGCACGACGACCGCGTAGGTGCCGGAGGCAAGTCCGTCGGCGGGCAGCAGCAGCGGCTCGCCCAGGGGGACGGTCCGCTCGGTGTCATCGAGCGGAACATTGCTCTGAGCGTCGGCCAGCCAGCCCTTGAACTTTACAACCCCTACCAAGTTCTGGGTGGTCACGGTCACCAGGAAGTCGGGTTGCTCGGCGGTGGGGGGTTGAACCTCGGTTACGTTCAACCGCGCCGGGGGAGGTTCGAAGGTGAATTCGCCGCTGGTCTCCGACAACAGTCGGCCGGAGGCATCGATCGCACTTACGATCAGAGTGTATTCCCCGCCCGGAATGAGGCCGGCCGTGGTAATCGTATTGACGTCGGAGAAGCTGATCAAGGATTGGGATAACACCGCCTGACCGGTGTCTTTGCTGATGATGCTGACGTTCAGCTGGCGGATCTTCTCGGCTTGGATGATGTCCAGATTGAAAAGGATCCCCTCACCCTCGGAAAGGACCTTACCCCTAAGATGGATTTCGGAGGGCGGAACAAAGTCCTGGCTGGAAACGAAGGTGATCGGGGCCGAAACCAGGCTGATGTCGTCTTTCAAGCCCACCTTCAAGGTCGCAGACTGTTGCCCGGCCGAAGGGTAGACGGTGGCCTTGGCGGTCCACTGGTTGCTCAAGAGCGCGTTTACATTGGCAAGCCCGAAGGTCAGCGTGCTCTGCTCTTCGAATTCGGCAATGCCCCCGGTCGGACCGGCAAGGGCCTCCAGCTCCGCCTCGGTGACCGCGTAGCCAAGCAGTCCGACCGGATAGAGCTGTACTCGATTCTGACTTGCCAGGCTGATGACCTCTGATGCCGTGCGAGTGCCGCAGTTGTCGGTGCTGGCGGTAAACACGATGACCGCCCGCCGTCCGGGCGCTCCGCCCAATTTGTTGACCGCTTGATATACGCCCTCATTGAGACAGGATCCCCCGCTCGGTTTGGGGCTCAGCGCCTGAACCGCGGCCGCCAGCCGGTCCTTGGCTTGGGTGAATTCCAACACGGTTGGGGCGGTGTCGTCAAACTTCAGGATCGCGATGTTCGAATTCTCGGGAAAGCCGGCCAACGCAGCTCCGATCGTACTTCTGACCGACTTCCAGGTCGCACTGGCCGTGCCGGTGCCCAACGTCTTGCTAGCATCGATCAGGAGCACCAGCGACCAGGGGGTTTCCAGCGCCTCGACGGTCGCCGGGTACGCGTCGCCTTCGAGTTCGAAGGTCCCACTTTCGATGTCGGCTCGCAGCACCTGCCCCTCGCCGTCCAGCAGGCTGAAGGTGGTCTGGAGTGAAAGCCCCAGATTGCCGGAGGTCGAGGTGGTCTGCTGGGGCTCGAGGGTTTCATGGATATGGACGCTTGAAGGACCCGATTGGAATCCGGCCAGCGCGAGCAATGCACCCATTGTGAACCAGCGGCGGAGAGTGGGCATGGACGGACGGCGAATATTATATGCGCAATCGACCCCAGTCCTTCAGGACCTGCAGTGCGGCCAGCCTACCCGGGGCGCCGGTTATCCCGCCACCCGGATGGGTGCCCGATCCACACTGGTAGTACTGGCGGATTGGAGTGCGATATCGCGCGTAGCCTGGGGCAGGTCGGAGAAAGAAAAGCTGCGAGAGACTGAGTTCACCCTGGAAGATGTTGCCTTCGCTGAGCCCGGTCATCTGCTCGATGTCCAAGGGGGTCAATACCTGCCGATGCAGCAGGATGTTTTTGAGGTTTGGGATGTACTCCGAAAGGGTATCGATCACGGCGTCGCCGAAGGCCTCTCGCCGTTCGGGCCAGCTGCCGCTGGACAAGTGGTAGGAGGCGTACTGGACGAAGCAAGACATGACGTGCTTGCCGGGGGGTGCCATCCCGGGATCGATCATGGAGGGGATCACGATATCGATATACGGCTT
>Ga0214472_10004651_pt1 | contig 14489 bp, 7 predicted proteins | sample RVTome_6_FD_207662 | JGI IMG/M metagenome (GOLD analysis project Ga0214472, IMG submission 207662) | Soil microbial communities from uranium-contaminated site in the Upper Colorado River Basin, Wyoming, United States - RVT140D175 | ecosystem: Environmental > Terrestrial > Soil > Contaminated >...
GCCCGGGGCGCGGAGCCGAGAACTTCTTCTCCGTCTGAAGGTCCACGCCCTGTCCCGGATTCAGTTTGGCGAAGAGGACATACCGGCCATCGGCAACACCGGTCAGGTTCCAGTCGACGCTGAACTGGCTCGTTCCGATGCTCGTCTTCTTGAGCTGGCCGATGAAGTTCGCACCGCCCGAGGCGATCTGCACCCGGTGCCGGCAGAGCTGCCCGGTCGGGCAGTCGTCGTCCTGGTCGCACGTGGCTCCGTTGCCGGTGCAGAACTTCTGGTCCGCCAGGTGGTAGAACCGCAACGTCGTTCCGCCGTGGACATCCGTGGCCTGGAAGCGGACCTGATAGATCGAACCGGCCGACTCCCCGCTCGGGGGATTCACGAACTGCATGCTCGGGATGTTCGTCGGGACCCAGCTCAGCCGCACGGCGACCGATCCGTTGTCGTCGGGATCGACGTCGGCGACCGTCAGACCTGTCCAGCGGTTGAGCGCCGTCCACGCCGCCCGGGGGTTGGTATCAAAGCCGAATCGCGTCGCGCCCGACGTGCCTGGCCAGATGTCCCCCCCGTCGCCAGGGTTCCCCGTGCTCGAACACGCTTCAAGGTCTCCGCGCCCGTCCGCTTCCACGATGGTGAAGTTGAACGGCGGCGTTCGCTGCTGTAAGGCCACCGCCTCCGGGTTCGCCGAGATGTCGTTCACGTGAAGAATCAGCATCCCCTGCCCGGGCATCCGCTCGTCGAAGCCGCTGCCCGCCGACCAGAAGTAATAGCGCTCGCCAGGCCGATCGTCGTTCTCCAGGAAGAAGTAGCTGGAATCTCGAACGAACTCCGCCGGCGGAAGGGAAATCGTCGTCTCCACGGCGGGCGTCAGCACGGTCGTCAGATCCACTGCCTCTGCCCAAGCCGTGCACGTCTGCTCCTTCAGTGGCGGAACCGGATGGACAAGTCCTCCGTTCGCCATGATGTCCCAAAGTCCGATTGGACAGTTGATAATCGATGGCGTGGTGAAAATATCATAGTCATACAAATCAGGGAAGCCTTCCCACGTGTGCAGATATTCATGCGCTGCGTAAGGAGTGACCGACGGCGACGGAGAACGGCAATTCTGACAGATCACAAGGTCGTGAAACTTCAGATTGAAGCTTTTATGAACGGCAGCAGGATCAAACGGAGCCTGAGGATAGTCGGGAAACATGAATTCCGACTGTTCATTGTCTTCGTTGTGGATAGGATAGTATCCCGGCGCAGTCGGAAAACGGTTAACGTCGGTGTAGGCGTTGGGTGGCACCAGCACAATACCGGAAACAAACCCCTCTGCCGGAATGAGCTTGCTGTACCCTGCTTCGAATACATGTTTCGGATCGGTGACTACCGTTCCGGCCGAAATAGCACCCGTCGGACGTCCATGACTACAGGAATTGGCATCGCGCGAGTTGGGGTCAATGAAGTCATCCCAGTCCACCGACGGATCCAGAGCCTCGACGATGTCTTCCACCAATCTCCGTCGATTGAACGGATAGTCCGTGAACGTTCCATTGTTGAGAGTGAATGGGTTAGAATCGACAGAGTAGTTCTCGCTTCGCTCGGGGCGAACCTCGCCCTGATCGATCATCCCGTCGAGATTGTAGTCACGAAACCCAAGGCCCAAGGACCCAAACGAGCACGTGTTGTCCGCTGGACAATCCGCATCGCTCTTACAGAAGATATCCGTTCGCGGCTCGCAACTCCTGGCGAGCGCAAAGGGATGGTAGAATCCGTTGTCGATTTCCCACTGGTACCCGATAGTCGGGCTTTCCCCATCGGTCCGCCATGTCAACCACTCGACCGTGCCCAGGTCGCCGGCGTCAAAGCCCTTTTCGCCGTGAATGTTGACTGCGTAAGGCCCGGCGGCCACACACCAGTCGTCCAGAACGTTGGGTTCCGCCGGATTGTGCGTCCCCAGATCCTCTCCGAAGATTGCGGTATAGGTTCGCCCATCGCGCAGAATCGTATCGGTGCCCGGCGAGATGATCTCTCCGAGCCGCTTGTCGCCCTGCCGATGATACTTGGACGATGGCAAATCGTCGTGTTCTACCCAGCCGTCGTAGTAACCGAAAACCTCCTCGGGAAGAGTCTGTCCTCCTTGCGGGTTTTCAGATCCTACGCAGTACAGAATGTTAGGGTCCTCCGCCGTTCCACACCCACGGCCATCCAATCCGCCTGCGTTTGGTTGAAACCACCGTCGGTTCGACGTCGCTCCTTCGAGCGGCGCGTTGGGCTGGGCGGGATTGAACGGCCGCAGCCGCACTGAAAACCGCTGCCACGGCGGGGGATCGGAGTCATACCAGTCCCGCCAGAAGTGAGGAAACCAGGCTTCCTCTGTCGCATAGCCGCTGCTGGCCCCGACAAAGCCGCGAAGGGACCCCGGTTCGGGAAGGAACCAGGCGAATTGATGCCCGCCGGCGTCCTGGATCATCTTCGTGTTGTTGCGATCAACAAACAGATCGGGTGGGTCGTAGTAGCCGTTGCCCGTCCACCGAACGACGGCCTCAACGTCACCGGGATAGTTGTCACGAATATACTGTTCCGTGACCGGCACCCAAGCCCCGGCCGGGCTCCCACTTGACGGGTTCCATCGAACGATAAAGTCTTCGAAGGGCTCGGCAACGTCCAGTACGCTGTCCCGGTCGAAGTCATCGAAGTGGCAGCACATGATCGGGTCGCCGACTTCTGGAGTCGTACAGGTTATGCCCGGCGTGCATCCAACCGGGACACAGCCCGCCGGCTGGCCTTCGGCGTCGCACTGTTCGGGAAGGGTCACGTTGCACAGGACTTCTGGGTCCGAACTCGGCATCACGCACTCGATCGGCTTGCAGAACGACCCTTCCAGCCCGGGAAACGCGAGGCATTCAGCCGCGCCCAACACCGGGATGTTGTCGACCGCTTGGCAGTCCGCCGCGGCCGCGCACGGAATTAGGACGGGAATCACGCACTCATCGGAGCAGTTTTGGACCGGCTGCGCGTCCGTCCAGTTGATGCTCGGCATCCCCAGATCGCCGCATCCCAGTGAGCGACACCCCCGCGGGCCGCTGCCTTCGGGGTCGCTACCGCACGTCTCCCCGCCTGGGCACTCCTGCCTATCATCGCTGCAATCCTGTTCGCTGCCGCTGACCAGAATGCACTGCTGCCCAGCCGGACAGGGTACATCCGTTGAGCAGGGAAGCCCCGTTCCGCTGCAACGCCATAACCCGCAAACGTTCCGACACCCGTTTAGCCCATGACACATTCGGTCGTTGGCTTCGTCGATCCCGTCCCAGCGCCGATCGCCGTCCAGGTCGATGAACCGCTCCCCGGGCGTCCACACGTTGACTCCGACCGCGGGAAAGTCGTCCAATCCCACTCCGCGAACGGGAGGCGGAGCATTCTCGGTTTCCCCCACGGTATCGATGATGATCAGCGCCCCGCACTTGTCCAACCCGACCGCCGTCTCGTTGTCACCTACTGAAAAGCAATCGCAGAATTCCTCGCCCGCTCCGTAGGCATACGGGAACGGAACCAGCAGTTCGATCAGCGAGCCGGCACAGGATAGCATGGTGTCTGAGTGAAGATTGATGAAGTTCACCGGCGACGGCCGGGCCGGCGAGTTCGGCGAGTTCGGTTCAAACGCCCACGGCAGCGTCACCCAGCCGAACACCTGACCGGTGACCTGGATGTCCCCGTAGCTAATCTCGTCCCAGTACTCCGCGAAGGAGTCAATGAGCGGGTCGATGCGGTCGAAGTAATCCTTGCGGATCTGCTCGATGCTGGTGAGGCCGCCGGGCGGCAGGCCGCCGGTGTTGGCGAAGGACTTCGGCGAGTGGGCCGGCGTCACCGCGAACTTGCGTTCCTCAGCCCGCGCCCGGCCGCACCACACCAGTCCGATCCCCAGGACAAGAAGCCATCCCGCGGTTGCTCGCGTCGTCACCGTCCAATTCCTCCACGACTTCATGAGATGACCTCTCTTGAAAGCACGTCCAGTCGCGGGATGAGCAACCTCCGTGGCGCGCCCGGGCGACACTTCACCCCTCCAAGCGCATCCCCGCGGGCGCGGGCCGGAGCGACTCCGCTTCCCCGTCGGCGGCCCCGGGGCGGGACTCGGCGGCAAGCGAAACGCCTTGTGTTTCGGCCAAGGGGGTAGAAGCGTTCGTGCCCACCCAACCCGTGACGATGCGCCTGCCCCAGCCTGCTGCCGGCTCCCAAAACTCCACGCCGTCGCGCCCTCCTGGCGGACGCCGAGACTTCGTCCCGACGGCAATCGTATCGTTGCGACGAAGTGTCTGTCAACCAACACTCTCCACGGCGCACCGACACGCTCGAACTGCGACAATTATCGGTAGTCACAGGACTTGCAGACACAGCGGGTCGCCAGATTCGTGCGGTTTGCAACGCTGCCAGGACGACGCCGGTGCGCCTGGATGGTCGAACGGACAAGGCGCGCGGCCGCCGGTTTTACGGGCGGATCGACGATGTGACCGAGCCGTAGATGAGATAGGCCTCGCCGGCGTTTGTCGCCCCGACCCCGCTGTTGGGATCCCGGCGAGGGTCGGCCAGCACCGACCCGATCAGGAAGTCCGCCTTGCCATCGCCATCCACGTCGCCGGCGGTCGAAAGTCCGTCCGACCGGCCACGGCCCGCCTTGGCCGAGAGGCCGCCCTGCGTGGCATCCCCAGCGTCGCCGCCGCCGATTCGATCGCCGCCCCGCCGACCGACGAGCATAAACCCCTCGAGCTGCGACTTGCCCAGTTGGTTGATGTTGATGGTCATCGTCGAGCTGTTGGCACAGGTCTGATCCGCTTCGGCGTCGCAATCGGCGTCGTCGTTGCAGGCGATCTCCGTGCCCGTGCAGGTTCTGAACTCATCCAGTCGATTGTCGCCGAAGATCACGTACACAATCCCGGCGCTGCTGAGGTCGTCAAAGGAGTCCACCTTGCCGTCCGGCTGTCCCAGCGGACCGGTGACGTCGTCCTGCTCCCCGAACGGAGTCTCGAGGTCGATGCCCGTCTCGGTCAGTTCGTCGATCGCGTCGGTGGGGTCGGGGTCGAAGCGTGGCGTGGCCCCGGGTGCGGCGATCAGCAGTTCATCGAGGCCGTCGCCGTCGAGGTCCCCTGCATTGGCGACGTTGAAGCCAAATCGCCCGTTGGTGTCCAGCGGATTGCCGCGAATCCGAGCCGCCCGAGCTCCGCCGGTCGGCGTCCTCGACGCCAGCAGCGTCTGCACCGACGTGCCGCCCGCAGGGGTCTGCAACGTCGGATCGCTGAACAGCACGATGACTTCCCCGACGCCATTGGAGGCGTTCGGACTGCCCACCACCAGATCGGCAATGCCATCGCCGTTGAAATCGACGCCCGTCGCCAGACTGGAACCCAGGCCGTCCAGCGAAGTCGAAGTGATCAGAACGCCGGCCAGCCGCTCCGCGTCCGTGGGCGCAAGCTCCAGCTTGTTGAGCACGAAGTCCCCCTCGACGGCTTCCTCACGCCGGAAGGCAATGTATACCCGGCCTTGTCCGTTGCCGGCCCGTGGGGCACCAATGGCTACGTCGTTGCGGCCGTCACGGTTGAAATCCTCGATGCCCAGGATGTTCTGGATTCGATCGTTGTCGTCGCCGGCGATGCGCAAGGCTCCCAGCCCGGTTCCCCGGCCGTCGCCACAATGACCGGCAATCCCGGCCAGGTACTGAAACGGCGTCGGAAGGCTCACATCTGCCCCCCACAGCCGCTCGTTGCCCAGCAGAAAGGCCACGCCCGCACCATTGATCGTGCTGGAAATGCCGTCCACAAACTCGGGCATCGCATTGCGATTCGGAGCGCTGATGATCAGATCCCCGGGATCCACCGTCCCCAAGGCGTTACTCGAAGTTACGGACGTACCAAACCCTTCATTCGCGCCCGGGCCGATGATTCGTGCGCCCCGCGGCTCCGCGGGGACGGCGCCGTCGGGATAGAATCCCGAGCCCGGCGTCGTCCCGCCGAGGACCATGCCGGACGGCCCCGAACAGGTGGGGACGTCGAACTGCGTCGGGCACACGCCCTCGGCCGGAGGCGTGTTAGCGGGAATGATCGTAAAGCCGAGTAACTCCGCAGCGGATGTCGCCAGAATCGGAATGAACCCTTCGCCCGGTCCCACAATCGTGTCCAGAATGCCGTCCGTGCCGTTCACGCAGGTGTTGGGAGTCGGCGGGTTGGCGTTCGGATCGCCGGCCTGGAAGCGGCGACGGTCCGCGGCCACCAGATTGATGTCGTTGTTCTGAACCGTCATACTGCTGAATCGCTGTCCCACGGCCTGGAGATTGATCCGTGGCGTTCCCACGGCCGGGTTGCGAAGAGCGCTGTTGTCGCTGCTGAGGATCACCACGCCGCCGTTCAGGAACTGTCCGGCGCGCTCGAGGGGACCTTGCGTACCACCCGCCGAGTTGGTCCGCGGGAAGCCGAAAACCAGCTCCGAGTTCCCGTCCGCGTCGGCGTCGGGTATCCGCGTGATGTCGCTTAACCCATCGGTATCATCGGAGTCGCCCACCGTGCGAATGCCGGTGAGCAGGACGCCGCGAAGCAGACTGGTCCCGAGAGAGTTGAGGTTGAATTGCCCTTCGAGTCGATTCGCCCCCCCCGCGCCGTACACAAGATAGGCCTCGCCCGGCCCGATGCCCGAAGGATTCACAAAGAACGGCTTACCGTAGCGGGCCCCGATCACGAAATCGCCGAGGCCGTCGTCGTTCAGGTCGCCGGCCGACGACAGCGTCGAGCCGGCGTTGTCCTCGTTCTGGATGCCCTGAAAGATTGCTCCTTCAAACTCCGGCTCCGCCTTGGCGAGCGATCCCAGCCACAGAACACCCGGCACCGAGGTCACACGTACCGGCTGCGGGGCCACCCGTTCGCACACCCCGTCCACGCACAGACCCGTCACGTCGATGCTCGTGTCGTTCAGCGTGACGCGCACGTACACCTCAAACACCCCGCTGCTTGTGCTGCTGAACCTGGTCGTGGTGATCGAGGTCGACGACGGCTCCAGAAGCTGAATCTCCGGGCCGAACGGGTCGCCATCCAGGTCGACGTTTCGCGCAAACACGTCCACCTGCCCCGCGGTCGCGGGCACGTTGGTCGTCCAGGAAACGGTCACCTCCACAGGTGTTTCGCCCGGCACCGAGGGCCGAATCGGAAGGGGCGTGTCGGGCGCGGTCACTACCAGCGTAGGCGTGCGCACGATCTGTATGGAGCCGCCGGCATAGGCCGTAACCGGAGCCAGCGACTCCTGCCGCATCGTGGCCCCGACGAAGTAGGTGCCCTCGGCCAGGTTGACGGGAAGCTGCACCGACGTCGTAGAGAACTCCAACTCCGCCTCAATCACCTGGAGGAAGCCGTTGGAGATGCTTCGGTCTTCGTCAAGGAAAACGTCCACGGTCCCGTTCGCACCCGCTTCCGCGGTGATCTGGAATCGGATCGTGAACGCCTGGTTGCCGAACAGTTCGACGTTGCTCGTGCCGGGAGCGCTGAAGCTGATCGTTGGCGGCGTCGCCGTGCCGGGCTCATTCACCTGGATCCTCCGGCGCTCGGCGGGCGGCGAGAGCGAGTTGGGAATCGTAACGATCACCTCCGCGTCACCCCGGGCCACCGTGGCGGCGATAGATTCCCCGCTGTCGGTCGCGGAAAGCCCCAGCTCATATTCCCCGGCCGTCAGATCCGCAGTCTGCACCAGGAAGGACCCGATGTTTCCCTGCCCCACGGCCAACTGCGTACCGAGTTGATCGGGGGCAACGTTCAGCGAGTCCGTCTCATCCAACAGAAACAGCCGCCATGCTACGCGGTTCTCCGGATCCCCCGCGTCGAAGGAAACGAACACACTCTCCCCGCGCACGACCTCCGTCAGCAGGTCCACCGGCTGAATGAACACTGGCGCCGGCGGACCCTGAACCTGAATCAACCCCTGGCTTTCGAAGGTCTTCTCTCCCGCTCCCAACACCACCACGATGCCCAGTCGAAAGATGCCCGTGCCGGTTGTCGCGGGGTCAAACGAGAAGGCCTGCATCGGCCCCGAAAGCAGCCCGGTTGCCAGAATGACGCGCGTGCCGATGGGCTGCGCGTCCGGACTCAAGCTATCCACAAGGACGTAGTACGCACTGACCGTCGCCCCGCTGGGCACGCCGGTGAGGGCGTACGTCACCGAGAGGAACGGCTCAAGTGCCGATATCTGTACGTTGGATCGAATGTTGGTGATGGAGCCGACGACGTCGTCGAGCGTCGTCCCCGCGCCGTTGTCGTTCCCGTTGCCGTCGGGCGGCGGCGTCACGGAACCGGGGCATCCCGTCAGTAGACCCAGTGCCAGGACCCAAACGCTCAGCGCTTCCGCCAGTCCGCGGCTCCGCGCCCCTGCCCGTCGTCTTGCCCACCGGTGCATCACCAGAATCACTCCGAAACCCTGCGCGGCGTGGAGGTCCAAGACCCCAGAGGCGGGCGGGTTCACCCTGAGAACAGATCAACAACCGCGCGGCACACGGCGAAACCCGTCCCGTCCCCGGCAAGTCGGCCGGACAACATGACCGAACACCCTTCCGCCCGTGGGCTCCACCGACGATTACCGCCTGGGACGGGTCCACGAAGGCAGTGGTCTCCCCGTTCCGCGATCGACGCCGAGTTATACGGGCCGCCCAAGAGACCTGTCAACAAACCCAGCGCACTCGTCGTACCTGTGAAATCCTGGCTCTTCCCGCAGTTTCTCGCCGACCGGTTTGCCTTCCCAGCGGCACAATCTCCTCGTCGTTCCCGTTGCCCGCTCGTCGTGCGTTCCTACAATGCGTGCTTCGCGGGGTACGTCAGCGACTCCGTTCCCGTCGGAGCTGCCAGAGCCGTTCGAGCGATTGGCCGGGGTCTGTAAGAACGTGTGCCACAGTGCCAGGTCCACGGGAGTGCCGCGTAGTCTGCGTTCCCTGCGCGCGGTACGGGCCTTGGTGATGGGCCTAGGCCGCTTCGGCGGAGGCGCCGGCGTTGTGCGCTGGCTCGTCGAGCAAGGTGCGGTCGTCACGGTGACCGATCAGGCCGAAGAACGGGATCTGACAGATTCCCTCGCTACGCTCCGCGAGCTTCCGATCACGTGCCACTTCGGCGGGCACGACGTCGCCCTGCTGGACCGCGCGGACCTGGTCGTCGTGAACCCCGCCGTCGACAAGCGACGGTCCACGTTCTTTCACCAGCTGGAGCGCCGTTCTCTGGACTGGACGACGGAAATCAACCTTTTCTGCGAACGCTGCCCGGCCACGGTGGTCGGGGTCACGGGTTCCTTCGGCAAGAGCACCACTGCGGCCATGATCGCCCGCGCAGCCCAGCAGGTCCGTGATTCCACAAGCGCCCCGTTCCGACGGGCTCACCTGGGGGGCAATTTCGGTGGATCCCTTCTCGGCGAACTTTCGGCCATGCGCCCCCAAGACGTTGTCGTGCTGGAGCTCTCCAACGCCCAGTTGGAGGACCTTCCGCGAATCGAATGGGTCCCGCACATCGCGGTCATCACCAACCTCCATCCGCACCATCTGGACCGGCACGGCACACTCGAAGAGTACGTGCGCGTCAAGCTCAACATCCTCGAATCCTCCTCCTACGCCAACAAGGTTGTGCTTGGCGAGTGCGATTCCGCGGTGGCCAGTCAGGTGGAACGCGCATGTGGAGATCAGACGCGCCGACTGCACTACGTAACCGAACCGGATCCGCCGTTTCCCCTTGCGGTGCCCGGCCGGCACAACCAGCTCAACGCCGCTTGCGCCGTGGCCGCGTGCGGCCTGCTCGGCATCGACGCCGTCCGAGCGCGGGAGGCGGTGTGCGGCTTCACCGGCCTGCCTCATCGCCTCGAGTCCGTCGCTACGATCCACGGCGTCCTCTTCGTGAACGACTCGAAATCGACGTCACCGGCCTGCACGGTGACCGCCTTGCGAGCGCTAAACCGGCCGGTGATTCTGCTGGCCGGAGGACAGCGTAAGACGGTGGACCTGCTCGAATGGGTGGCCATCGCCCGTCGTTTGTGCCGCCTGGTGGTGTGTTTTGGAGAATCGGGACCGGTGTTCGCAGCCGCACTGGAGGAGGGGTCGTCCTCAGGCAGCCGCCCAGCCGTTGCCATCACTCATGACTTGTCCGCGGCGTGTCAGACGGCCCTCGAGCAGGCAAGGTCTGGCGACCTGGTCCTCCTCTCGCCCGGAGCACCGAGCTTCGACGCGTATGCCAACTTCGTCGCCCGCGGAGAATCGTTCGTTCAATGGGTCGGGGCCCACCACTGTGCGTCGGTCAACACCAAAGAGCGCTGAACACCTGACCGCACTGAGGACCCGTCCCCCTCCGTATCGTGCCCCATGAGGTGAGGCCATCGCGCCGCCGAAAAGAGTTCCTACTCGTCCGCGGCTGGGGCGGGTTGTTCGGCCGGAGCCGGCTTGGCTGGTTCAATAGGCGGCGAGGGCGCGGGTTCGGCAGGTCGAACCGGCGCGGCACTGCGGGCAGCGGCTTGCCCGGGTGTGGGACGTGTCGTTTGATCCTCGATCGTCACGCCCTCCGGCACCGTAAAGACAAAGTGGTCATCAGCGAACTTCGGGTTCTCTTCCAAGTCCTCGAAGAGGATCGTCCGCGTCGGCTTTCGCCCGCGCTTCTCGTACATCGTGATCTTGACGAGAACGCCGGTCTTCTTGTCGAACCAATGGTCCGCGGACTGTTCGCCTGTCGTGGATAGCCCGCGAATAACGAACGCGTCCCGCTCGCCGAGCTTCTCGTCGTCCAGCTTTTTGAGCACGAAAATAGACCGAAGCTGATCCCAAACCGCCTGGCCGCCCAGGATCATGAAGGTCCTGGGGTGTGGCGGCTGCTTGCTCGCTCGGCGGATCTCGCCGGAAACCGCATAGGAATAAACGAGTTGGCCGTCGAAGATGCGAGTGAGCGAGTACCGTGACAACTCGTCGGAATCGTCGTAACGAAACGGCGATTTGATGCCCATATCCATCCGCACAAGTAGCTTGGTGTTCTTCTTGAGGCAACTGTACTCCCCCCGGCCGTCTTCGACCATGCTGTATTGCCACTCTCCATCCTCGGTCACGGGCTTGATCATCAAACCTGTACCGGTCAGTGTCTTCACCTTCGCTGCAAAGCCGTCGAGCTTCTCCCATCGCTCCAGGACCTGCTTCTCAACGTCTTTGACCCCTTCGTCCTCGATCAGGTCGGCCGGGTCCAGTGGCGCAGGCCTTGCCGCCGCGTCTTTCTCCTGAATCTCCACGTCGCCGTCCGCTGTTTTGATTTTGAGCAACTGCAATCCCGGCTTGGGCGCGGGGCGACCCTCGCCCGCAGGCTGAGGATTTTCCTGGCCTGAGGCCATGCCCGCCGCCGACAGCACAACGCCCACCAGCGCTAAACTCACCCCTCGGACCATTCGCATGAGCGCTCTCCAATGATCTCTCTGCCGCTGTCGACGCGTCGCGCGCTTCGCATCGCGGTGGAGGCCGTCTGCCGGGCGACTCGCGCGGCAGCCGAAACCTTGGCCGCGGACACCACCTTGATCCACAGTCTCCCGCAACGCCCGCTCCCGGTCAACGCCGAACATGGCTTGAAGCGAGATCGTTACAATCGGCGAAGTCCTGTACGAAGCAGGAAAGCCTGGACGGGACGAGGATTATCGGGCGCTGCGCCTTCCGGCGGACACCGACCCGCTGGTCCGCGCCGGACCGGACTCCAGCAGGTACTCCCGCTCGATCCGCTGCCAGACGGCGGTCATCAGCTTGCGATCGACCTGGGGCCGTTCATTGACCAACACCTTCATTCGCACCTGCGTCCGATCCGGCGACTTGGGCGTAAGAAGAAGCGTCACTTTTCTGACCGGGTGCCGTCGGCGTTGCGCCGCCCGCATCTGAGCAAGCTGGGCGTGGTCTCCCGCCTGTCCGGTGATGACTCCGGACAGCTTGTCAGAATGCTGAATCACAAGGTCCAGACTGAACATCGCATTCAATGCCGCGTCGTAAACGTCCTCGAACGGCGCGCGGACCTCCCTCGTCTCCAGGAACTTGAGCTCCGCCTGCGTGAGGTGTGTACAACCGCCCAGCCACAGACACCATGCTCCGGGTAGCCCGAGCAGCACGGCCAGGTTTCGACGCCCCGGCGAATGCGCCGGCACAAACTTTGGCGATTCCGGCCACGCCACCGTCGGGTCCTTCGGTACTTCTCGATCTCTGTACATCTCGGCAAGCAACGAATCTGACCGCGTGGGTCCACGGTCCTCAGAACTGCGTTTGAGAGAGCTTATAGTCCTGCACGACGTCGTGGTGGTCGAAATAGACAATCAGCATCACCGTGGTCTCGGATCGCGTCGAGGAGCCCACCCCCCCGCCGATCAATCCGCCTCCGGCCCCGCCGCTGCCCACTCCTCCGCCGAGCCCGCCAATGCCGAACGTGCCCGCGGTATGGCGGCTCGATACCTTGTCATACACCCAGACCTCGCCCTCGTATTTCATCGTGACAATGTTCGGCGATCCGAAGGCCTCGACGACCTCGGCCTGCGTCGTAACCCCGACCTTAATGAACCGCTTGGCGTTACCGGCCGACAGCGGGCTGGGGCGCGCGGAAACGCAGCCGCAGACCAGGCCGCCTCCCAGCGCAACGCAGACCAGCGTTCCCCGCTTCATCCTGGTCAAAGCTCCCAACGCTCCGCAACCTGGTCACGGCGCGAACCGACCGCGACCCTGGGCGGCATACTACGTCAGGTATCGTCCAGCCAGCTCGTTTTTGGCCAGCGAGCGCCACCCGACCCCCCTATGGCAGCCGCGGTGAAAACCAGTACGTGAATGACATGACGAGGAAAAGAATGCCGCCGGACGACCGTCACCCGCGGACCAGCGGCAGGCCGGCCTCCGCGCAGGCTTTGGTGCCCCCCGGAACGACTTTCAAATCCGTGAAACCTACCGCAGCCAGCCGGCGGGCTGCCTCGAACGCCCGGGGCCCGGAACGACACAGAAGGATGATCTCGCTGTTGCGGGGCCAGGCGCTGACCATCGCGGCCACCTGTCCCAGGGGCAGGTTCTCGGCTCTCTGGACGTGGACGGCCGCGAATTCTTCCGGCTCCCGCACGTCGACCAACCGCGCGGTTTCAAGGCTTTTCAGCCGCTCACCGAGTTCAGCGGGAGTCAGGTGGATACAGCCTACGGAGCTCATTGTGAACCTCCTGGCGGGACTGCCCGACCAAATCCGAGACGCGCCAGCGGCGGCCGAGTGCCACGAGTCCTCTCGCTACCCCTCGTCTGGATCGCCTGCTTGATTGCCGGAGCCGCCCATCGTGATGCCGTCCGCTCTGGCTCGAACCGCCCGCGGATTCCTGGCAGCACGCTTTTTCAGACTTTGACCCATTCCGGCTGGCCTCGCAAGGCGGGGCGCCGATTGGGCCAGTTGCGGTGGCGGTCTGGAGCCCGTTTCAGCCTGACGGCACACTCCAGGTCCAGATTTCGCACAATCTGGGTCCGAAAATTAACGTGTCGTTTATACTGTTGCCGTTCTATGCCTGCCGGAGACTCCACCGCCGTGCCGCGAAACGAGGGTTCCAGGCTGGGACGGAGCAGGAGCCTAACAAGTCCTGACAACGTGCCGTTAAGCTGGTACAATGGGAGGCCCGGCCAACGGCAAACCGTCCACGGGCAAGGGGAGCTGCCAGGCCGGCCGGCCAACAGCCGAAACGGGGTGCCCGACGCCGTCGAGGCGTCCCGGCCAGGGTAAGCTCATTGGGCCGCAACGGCGGACCGCCGTTTGGGAGGGGGTGTTCATGGGCGCTAGGGGAGAACCTTGGGATACGCTTGGATCCGTGCTTTGCGCCCTCTCTCTTAGCGTTGCTACGACCGTGCGGGCGGCGCACGAGGTCCGCGTCGTTGAGACGCAGGGACTGGCCGACGTGCGCATCGTGTCGACTGGAAAGTCGCTGCCGTACGCTCCCCTGGCAAAGCAGTTGGCACCCGACACGTTGGAACATATCCTGACTGGGGCGGCCCGTCTGGAACCACTGGATCACGAAGCGCTGAAGGCCGAAGACGCCGTCCAGGGCGTGCAACACAAAAGACTGCGAGTTGGCGTGGTGCGTTCCATCGGCGCGGAGCTTCGTCGCGGGCGATGGCACCGACTTCCCGACGGGCGCAGCCTGTGGACCTGGTCGCTGGTCTCCCCCGGGGCGTGGGGAATTCGTGTTCACGTCGATCAAGCCAATCTTCCTGTAAACGCCGAACTGCGCGTCTGGGCTCCGGGTCTCGATGCCGTCGAAGGCGCGTTCACCGGTCGTGGGCCGCGCAACGATGGAGCGTACTGGACGGGGACGCTGCCAGGCCCGCAGGTCGTCGTGGAATACGTCGCTCCGCGCGGCGCGACACTCACCGCGGAACCTCCCTTCGTCGTTGACTCCGTCGTCCACTTCTACCGCGACATTCTGAAGCTGGATCAAGACGCGGAAGAAGGCCTCTGCCACAACGACAGCACGTGCTCTCCTGCCTGGGC
>Ga0214472_10004652_pt1 | contig 14486 bp, 13 predicted proteins | sample RVTome_6_FD_207662 | JGI IMG/M metagenome (GOLD analysis project Ga0214472, IMG submission 207662) | Soil microbial communities from uranium-contaminated site in the Upper Colorado River Basin, Wyoming, United States - RVT140D175 | ecosystem: Environmental > Terrestrial > Soil > Contaminated >...
CCCGGGTCCCAGTCTCGAAGGTGTCCTTGGCGAACGTCCCGCCGAAGGGCAGCTCCATGTGCGTGTGGACGTCGATGCCGCCGGGGATCACGTACCGGCCGGTCGCGTCGATCGTCTCGTCGACCTGAGCCATGCCGGCCATGCCGGTCCCGATGGCCGCGATCGTCTCGCCGTCGACGAGGACGTCGGCCTGGTACGAACCGTCGGCCGTGACGATCGTGCCGTTCGTGATCAGGATGCGCATCGCGGGCAGTCCTCCCATGCCGGCCGGGGCGCCAAGCGCTCCCACCTCGGAATCATCGCCCATCGTAGCGAAGCGCGGCCGGGGCATCGAGAGCCTGCAGCGCCGAACGTCAGCGGATCAGGAGCGCCACCGCCCCGCGCGGGCGACGATCGGGGAGCGCGCAGGGTCAGGGATCGTGCCGGCCCATGACGCGCCGTCGATGGCTCGCCATCCAGGCGACCATCAGCGCGCCGGCGGTGAGGAACCCTCCGACGGCGCCCGAAACAGGCTCGCGGGCCGGGGGTGGCTCGGCTGGGAGGGTCGCGGTCGGTGGTGGCGTGATCCGCGATCCACCCGGCGATGTCGGGACGGCCGCGGCGGGCGGCGCCGGCGTGGCGCCCGGTGCGGGCGGCGCCGCTGTCGCGCCGGGACCGGGCCCCGGCGTCGGAACGGCCAGGGCGAACGGCGGGAGCTCGCCGACGATCGCGCTCGGCTGGATGCTCCGGTCCTGGTTCTTGTTGCCCGAGCCGTCGAGCTGCAGGGTCCGCATGTGCCAGGGCGCCCCGGACACCTGGCCGGCCCCGTCCCGCTCGCCGCCGGCAGCGAGGTTCCAGAAGGCCGACTGGGCGAGGTGGCCACCCCAGGCCATGAGGATGGCGCTGCCGGTGCTCGTGAACCGGACTGTGAAGTCCGCGGTGCTGTTGCCGTCGACCGACCCCGAGTGGATCGGCCCGCTGATCGAGGTGATCGTCCCGCCCCACAGGGTCAGCCGGCGCGGGGTGCCGGAGTAGACCTGGGCCGTCGTGACGCTCAGGCCGTCGGCGACGAACGGATCGGCCGGGAACTCGAACGTCGACGCGGTCGGAAGAAACGGGCACATCGAGGAGATCCCGCCGCCGCTCGCGGAGCAGATCGCGCCGCTCGCGTTCGTGACGTTCCACGTCGCGAGGAAGTCGTAGGCCTTGTGGCCGCCGGCCGAGAAGTCGTAGTTGATGTGAACTTCGTGACTGCCCGCCGCGAGGCCCTCGAACGCCACCCTGAACGGGACGACCCCGCCTTCCGGATAGCGCGAGTTGTTGCCGTTGAGGTTGCCGTTCTGCCAGGCGAAGTCGAGCGTCGCCCACTGGTCGAGGTTGACCGTCGTCGCGGCGCGGGCGGTCCCGACCTGCAGGCCGAGCATGAGGGAGGCCAGCACGAAGGCGACGATCGCCAGCTCGAGGAACCGGCGCGGCGCGCTCCGACGACGGCTGCGGCCGTCCGGGTCCCACCACGGATCCCGGCTCCCGCCGATGAGCTGCTGCGCGATCCATCCCACGGGCACGCCCCCCTCCCGATCCTCGGAAGGTCACTGTGCGCCCGGTGGGGGTCCCACCGTCGAGAGGGCTGGAAGGGCTACGAACCGGCCCGCACCGCCCCGGACCGCACCCCAACGCCTGCCAGGGCGACGTCGCCGTTGTCATCGGACACCGGATCCGTCGCCGGGCGAAGGCCGGGTTACTTGGCGGGCTTGGGCTTGTTCTGCTTCGGCTTCTTGGGGGTCTTGGCCTTCTTGTCCACGCCGGGTACCTCCGATCGATCTAGGCCTTGGCGGCCGGCTCGTCCCGCAGGGCCGGGATGATCTCCCGCCCGTAGATCTCGATCTGCTCCTCCTCGCCTCCGTTCATCAGGTACAGGTTGAACTGGGTCACGCCGGCCTCGGCCAGGGCCCGCAGCCGCTCGATGTGCTGGTCCACCGAGCCGACGAGGCAGAACCGGTCGACGATCTCGTCGGTGACGAACGTCGCGTTCGAGCTGCCGACCTCGGCGTGATGGAGGTAGTCGTAGCCCTCCCGCTCGCGAATGTACTGCGTCAGCTCGGGGGGCAGGTCCTCGCGCGGGTAGCGGTTCACGAGGTCGACAACGTGATTGGAGACGAGGGCCGGGAACCAGCGGGTCCGATCCCGGCCGTCGGCGAGGTCGCCGACGTGGGCCGGCGCCGCGGCCATGACGGACAGGACATTCGGGTCGCGGCCCGATTCGGCGGCCGAGGCCCGGACCTGCGAGGTGAACCAGCGGACGAGGTCCGGGTCGCCGATCTGGAGCATCGCCCCGTCGGCGATCCGGCCGGTCAGCTTGAGGGCCACCGGCCCGTAGCCCGCGATCCAGACCGGGAGCCGGTATTCCGGCGTCCACGGAAGCCTGAGCGTTGCGCCTTCGAATTCGATCGACCGGCCCTCGACGAGGGCCCGGATGACATGGACCGCCGTCTCGAGGTCCTTCATCGAGGTGGGCGGCTTGCCGAGAACGCGCCGGGCGGAGTCGCCGCGACCGATGCCGAGGTCCATTCGCCCGCCCGATATCTCGTTCAGGACGGCGAGCGAGGAGGCGGTGACCGACGGCTCGCGGGTTGCCGGGTTGGTGACGCAAGTGCCGAGGCGCATCCGGGTGGTCGCCTGTGCCATCAGCACCAGGAGCGGGTACGGATCCCGCCAGATGACGTGCGAGTCGAACACCCAGCCGTACTCGAATCCGGCAGCCTCGGCGAGCTTCGCCAGCGAGACGGTCCGCTCGAGCGGGTGATCCGGCCTGAGCGTGAATCCGAATTTCATTTTGGCAACCTCATCGTACAATCAGCGCTCGCTCTCCGAGGTCCAAGGCGGAGCTCCGCGACGCCATTGGCCCGAGGACTCTAGGGCCGGACGAGGTCGCCGTAGGCGTCGGGCCGCCGGTCGCGATAGAACTGCCACGTCTGGCGGACCTGCTGGATGACGTCGAGGTCCATGTCCCGCAGGATCAGCTCCTCGGCGTACGGGTCGCCGACGGCGCCGATGAACTGGCCGCGGGGGTCGACGAAGTAGCTCTGGCCGTAGAAGTCGTCGTCGCCGATCTCCTTCTCGACACCCACCCGGTTGATCGTGCCGACGAAGTAGCCGTTGGCCAGGGCGTGGCTGACCTGCTCGACCCGCCAGAGGTACTCGGACAGGCCGCGCGACGTCGCGCTCGGGATGAAGACCATCTCCGCCCCGTTCAGGCCCAGGGCCCTCGCGCCCTCGGGGAAGTGCCGGTCGTAGCAGATGTAGACCCCGACCTTGCCCACGGCTGTCTCGAACACCGGGTAGCCGAGGTTGCCGGGCCGGAAGTAGAACTTCTCCCAGAAGCCCTTCACATGAGGGATGTGGGTCTTCCGGTACTTGCCGAGGTACTTCCCGTCGGCGTCGATGACGGCGGCGGTGTTGTAGTAGATGCCCGACGCCGTCGCGTCCTCTTCGTACATCGGCACGACGAGGACCATCCCGGTCTGCTTCGCGAGGTCCTGCATCCGCTTCGTCGTCGGGCCGTCGGGGATGAGCTCGGTGTAGGCGTAGTACTGGGGATCCTGGACCTGGCAGAAGTAGGGCCCGTAGAAGAGCTCCTGGAAGAGCATCACCTGGGCGCCCTGCTTCGCGGCGTCATGGGCCGCTGCCTCGTGTTTCTGGATCATCGACTCCTTGTCGCCGGTCCAGGTGGCCTGGAGGAGCGCCCCTCGGACGATGCGCGGCATGTCGACCCTCTCTCGTGGGATGGCTCGAACGGGCTAGAAGGCGAGAGGGTACACCCGGCCGGCGACACCCGGCCCGTCAATCCGCCGGCGCGGCGTAGTCGGACACCTGGCGGACGCGGGGCACCGGCGACAGGACGAGGAACAGGATCGAGACGGCCATCCCCGCCCAGCCCAGGGCGATCCCGCCGCGGACGCCGATCCAGTCCGCCGCACCCGCCGCGAGCAGGGCGCCGATCGGATAGGCGATCCCGTGCGAGATCACCTCGAGCGTCGCGTTGACCCGCCCCAGGATCCGATCCGGGCTCAGGCCCTGGACGAGCGAGATCTCGGCGACCCCCTCGATCGTCCCCAGGCCGTCGCCGAAGAGCTGGGGGATGAAGACCATCACCGTCGCGACCAGCAGTGGGCCCTGGGCGAGCGGCGTCAGGACTCCGAGGGCCGCCCCGCCGACAGCGGTCCAGATGAGGGCCGGCCCGAGCCCGAGCGCGCCGATGACCCGCGACGCGAAGAGCGAGCCGACGAGCGAGCCGACGCCGCCGGCCGACACCACGAGACCGAACAGGAATGGATCCAGGTGCAGCTCCTGGAGCAGGAAGATGGCGTAGAGGACGCCGTAGAACGAGCCCGCGATGTGAGCGACGATCGACCGCATCGCGATCGCGAAGAGGACCCCGTGGCGGCGGACCAGCTGGAGGCCCTCGATGATCTCGTGGCGGATGGGTGTCGGCGCGGCGCGCGGCGGTCGGTCCGGCTCGGGCGAGCGGATCAGGGCCAGGGAGATCGCGGAGACCGCGAACGAGACGGCGTCGACGAGGATCGCGAACGGCGCGCTGACGACCTGGACGAGGCCGCCCGCGAGGCCCGGCCCACCGATCTCGGCGATCGAGGAGCTCGTCGCGAGCTTGCTGTTGGCCTCGACGACGCGATCGACCCCGATGAGCGATGGGACGTAGGCCGGGTAGGCGGCGCTGAAGAGGGCGCCGAGGCAGGCCTCGACGAACATCACCAGGTAGAGCTGCTCCATCCGCAGGAAGCCGCCGACGTGGGCGAGCGGGATCGAGAAGAGGAGCACCGCACGGATCGCGTCGGTCCAGATGAGGAGCGGCCGGCGCTTCAGCCGGTCCACCCAGGCGCCGGCGAAGAGGCCGACGAGCAGGACGGCCAGGCTCGCCGAGACGACGAGGTAGGCCATCTCCTGCGGCCCCGCCCCGAGGACGAGGAGGGCGACGAGGGGCACGGCAGTGCGGGTCACGACGGAGCCCATCTCGGACACCGTCTGGCCGGCCCAGAGCTTCAGGAAGTCGGCGTGTCGCCAGAGCGATCGATTCGGCACGGCCGGTGCACTCTAGCGGCTGCGGCAGCGGACGCGACGGCCGACCCCGCGGAATCGGGCCGGGCGGCAGGGGACCGATCCCACGGCGCATCTGCCACAATCGACCGACACCTCCCGAAACCGTCGAACGGAGCGCATCCATGGCCGTTGAATCACCCGCCACGATGTCGAGCGCGGAGATCGTCGCGCTCAACCGCGCCCACACCTTCTTCTCGTGGTCCGTCCAGGGTGCCCTGGACCCGATCGCGATCGATCACGCCGAGGGCGTCTACCTGTACACGCCGGAGGGCCGGCGGATCCTCGACTTCAACAGCCAGCTCATGTCCGTGAACATCGGCCATGGCGATCGTCGCGTCATCGATGCCATCAGCGAGCAGGCGACGAAGCTCCAGTACGTCCAGCCGGCGTTCGCGACCGAGATTCGCGGCCGCCTCGGGGCGAAGCTCGCCGAGATCATGCCCGGCGACCTCGACAAGGTCTTCTTCACCCTCGGTGGCGCCGAGGCCGTCGAGAACGCCATCAAGTTCGCCCGCCATCACACCGGGCGCACCAAGGTCCTCGCCCGCTACCGGGCCTACCACGGGGCGACCTTCGGGGCGATGACCCTGACCGGCGACCCACGTCGCTGGGCCAACGAGCCGGGGCTCGTGGGCGTCGTCCGCTATCCCGACACCCATCGCTGGGGCGAGGCCGAGGCGCGCCCGGTGGGCGAGTCGCTCCAGGGCCTCGAGGACGTGGTCCGCTACGAGGGGCCCCACACGATCGCGGCGATCTTCCTCGAGACGATCGTCGGCACGAATGGCATCCTCATCCCGCCCGACGGCTACCTCCAGGGCGTCCGCGAGATCTGCGACCGGTACGGCATCCTCATGGTCGCCGACGAGGTCATGGCCGGCTTCGGGCGGACCGGCAAGTGGTTCGCGGTGGACCACTGGGACGTCGTCCCGGACCTCATGACGATGGCCAAGGGCCTGACGAGCTCATACCTGCCCCTCGGCGCGGTGGCGATGCGTCACGGCATCGCCGAGGCCTTCGAATCGAAGATGTTCTACGGCGGCCTGACCTACTCGTCGCACCCGGTGTCGCTGGCCGCGGCGCTGGCGACCATCCGCGTCTACGAGGAGGATGGGCTCGTCGAGCACGCCGCCGCGATGGGCCCCGTGCTCCGGGGCCACCACGAGCGGCTGGCCGCGAAGCACCCGTCGGTCGGCGCGCACCGGAGCCTCGGCCTGTTCGGGATCCTCGATCTCGTCCGGTCGCGGGACCCGTGGACGCCGCTCACCCCGTTCAACGGCACGAGCGACGAGATGAAGGCGATCGGGAAGTACCTCCGCGAGCACGGCGTCTACGCGATGCTCGCCAACAACTCGATCCACACGAACCCGCCGCTGTGCATCACCGAGGACCAGCTCGCCGAGGGCTTCGAGGTGATCGACGCCGCCCTCGACATCGCCGACCAGGCCGTCACGGGCTGAGCTCGACGGGAGACTACGGTCAGCCGCGGCCGTAGGTGATCAGCCGGCCGCGGCGGGCGAGGCGCGCGATGGCGCCGGACCGCTCGAGGCAGTAGACCGCGCGCATCGCGAGCCGCTTCGAGCGTCCGGTCGCGGCCACGATGTCCGCGGTGGTGAACGGCTCGGGGAGTCCGGGCGGCAGCAGGCACAGCAGGTCGGCCGGCGTGTCGATGCGTCGTGTCTCGACGACCTCGAGCAGGCGGCGGTCCAGGCGCCACCACGTCCGTGGGTAGCGATACCGGGCGCCCTCGGGGATCGGCCCGCGGACCTCCTCCTCGCTGGTGAGCGCCAGCTCGATCCGGAAGTTGGGATCGGCGACGAGCCCCGGGATGGACACGAGCTCGTCGAACAGGTCGAGCGCGAGTCCGCGCCTCGGGGAGCGCCGGCGCCGCAGGACCGTGCCGTCGGCATCGACAGTCACGAGCCACTTCTCGACCGGGATGGGATGCACGAGCAGGACGCGGTGCGAGACGACGAGCCGTTCCAGCTTGCGGCGGGCGGACGCGAAGCTCGCGGTCTGGACCTCGACCAGCTCGTCCCGACCCGCGACGTCCACGACGAAGCCGTCCACGATGGCCTCGACCCGGGCGCCGGCGACGATCGCCGAGTAGCGCGCCTTGAGCGCCGCATGGAGCGAGCCCTCGCGGAGCGTCGTGAAGTCGGAACGTACGGCGCGGCTCACCTCACGCCGACGGACGCCAATCGGCATCGATCCGCCTTCCTCCTCGATCCTCCTGGTCGCACCCGCGCCATCCGCCCTACTCGGGGCGGCACCACAGCCCGCCGGTCTCCGACATCCAGTCGGCGATGCGGTTGCACGCGCCGTCGATGTCGCCGTCCGAGATGTCGAGCTCGAGGACCGGCAGGCGGCTCGACCGGGCGAGCTCTCGCAGGTCGTCCTGCTCCTGGATGAAGACGTCGAGGTCGTCGTACTGCGATGGCTTCCCGGACACGAGGAGGCGCTCCGCTCGGGCGGCCTCGAACGTCTCGGGCCGGCGGGTGCAGAGGACGAGGTGGAAGCCGAGGGGCGCGATCCGCGCCTCGAGCCAGCCGAAGTCGTAGTCGCGGCCCTGGCTTCGCTGCCATGCGATCGTCGAGAGGTGGAAGCGGTCGACGATCCAGGAGTAGTGGCGCTGGAGCTCGAACAGGCGGACCCAGGTGCGGTAGGTCTCGAGGGCCTGTGCCTCCTCGCCGGGCTCGAAGTTGATGATCCCGCGGCCCCAGGGCCAGGGGCTGAACGCACACCACTCGGCCGAGACGAGCGGGGAGTGATAGCGGTAGCGCCGTGGCCCGACGATCCGGGGGTGATCGTTGAGGGCGAACGCCAGGTCCGTCTTGTGGGTAAGCCTCGTGCCCTCGAGGATGATCTTGGGGCAGAGCTTGTCCATCGATCGGCCGCGCTCGGGCCCGGGAGCCGCGCTCAGTCGGCCTTGCCCGTCCCGAACTGGCGGTCGCCGGCGTCACCGAGGCCGGGCATGATGTAGCCGACCCCGTTGAGCTGCCGGTCCAGCGCCGCGCAGTAGATCTCGACGTCGGGGTGGGCCTTCGTGACCGCCTCGACCCCCTCGGGCGCCGCGATCAGGTTGACGAGCTTGATCCGGACCGGGGTGACCGCGCCCCAGCGCTTGAGGACGTCGATCGCGGCGATCGCCGAGCCGCCGGTCGCGAGCATCGGATCGAGGATGAGGCAGAGGTCCACCGAGGCCGAGGTCGGCAGCTTGTTGTAGTACTCGACCGGCCGGAGTGTCCGCTCGTCGCGGAACAGGCCCAGGTGCCAGACCTGGGCGGTCGGCATGAGCTCGAGCATCGCGTCGACCATGCCCAGGCCGGCCCGCAGGATCGGCACTAGGCCGATCCGGTCGGCCAGCTCGGCGCCCTCCATCGTCTCGAGCGGCGTCGTCACCTCGAGCGGCCGGACGCGGGCGTCCGCCAGCGCCTCGTAACCGAGGAGCCAGGACAGCTCGCGGACGACCTCGCGGAACTTCTTGGGCTCGGTCGTCTCGTCGCGCAGGATCGCGAGCTTGTGGAGGACGGCCGGGTGCTGGGAGACGTGGAGCGTCGGCGTCGACATCGACGGTGGCCTCTGGCAGGGTTGGCCGCCTCGCCCGGGCGGCTTCGCGGTGGGCATGGTGCGGGGCGTCACCGGTCATCGTACAACGGCGACGTCGGCCGAATTGACGCCCCGATCGGGCGTGACTACCGTTGCGAGGTGCGGCCGGTCGAGACGCACGGACGGCGTCCGAAGTGCCTGCGGCAGGTCGTCCGGCCATCGATGCGATCGCAGGGCCCGGGCGCTGGTCGAGGGGCAACGGCGCCGGGCCTGCTTCCCCGGGCATCAGGCAGGAGGTTTCGCGAATCGTGCCCGCAGCCGGATCATCCGCCCGGAATCGAAGCCGGCGTGCGGCACCGCCCGTCCTCGTCCGCCAGGTCCGCAACCGGGTCGAGGAGAGCGTCCACCGGGGCGACATCGTCGAGGTCGACGTCAACGGCCGGATGCTCCGCGGGCTTGGCGATCCGGATCGCGTCGCCAACCTCCGCTCGTGCGTCAAGCCCTTCGGCCTGGTCGCCCTCATCGAGGCGGGCGGGGTCGAGGCCTTCGAGCTGGAGCCGCCCGAGCTCGCGGTCATGGCCAGCAGCCACTCCGGCGAGGACCTCCACGTCCGGACGATCCAGGGCGTCTACCGGCGCGTCGGGATCAGCCAGTCGCTGCTCGCCTGCGGCGCCGAGAAGATGCCCCTCGACGAGCTGACCGCCGCCCGCCTCGCCCGCGACGGCGAGAAGGCGAGCCCGGTCCGGCACATGTGCTCGGGCCAGCACTCGGTCTTCCTCCTCCTTTGCAAGCTCCGGGGCTGGGAGCCGATGGGGTACTGGCTCGAGGAGCACCCGGCCCAGGTCGCCTACCGGACGGTCGTCGCCCGGGCGTTCGGGACCACGGTCTCGAAGCTGACGCTCGGGATCGACGGCTGCGGCATTCCGACGTACGCGTTCCCGCTGCGCGAGATCGCCAGGGCGTACGCGTTCCTGGCCGAGCCCTCGGCCGTGGCGGCGACCGACGCCCGCTCGTCGCTCGCGCCGGGCCTCACGGTCGTGCGCGACGCGATGCTCGCCAGCCCCGAGATGGTCGGCGGGACCCGCGACCGGATCGACACGTCGGTAATGAAGGCACTTCCGGGGCGCGTCGTCTCCAAGGGCGGGATGGAGGCCCTCCGCGGCCTGGCGATCCTGGCCGGTCCCCGGGGCATCGGCGCGAAGGCGCCGGCATCGGGGATGGCCATCAAGATCGAGGACGGCGACGGCTTCGACCGCGGGACCTGGGCGGCGACGATCGAGGCCCTGTTCCAGGCCGGGGTCCTCGACGGGCAGCCGCTGCGGATGCTGGCGCGCTACCACCGGCCGGTCGAGACCGATCCCCACGGCCGGGTCAGCGCCGAGGCGGTCGCGTCGTTCGAGTTGGCGCCGCTGGCCGAGCTGGTTCGCTAAGGGCCTCCGCCCCGGCTGACGGTTCCGGCCCCGGCGTGGACACTGTGCGCTGATGGCGATCGATCCCTATCGCGTGCTGGGGCTGCCGGCGGGCGCGTCGACGGCCGAGGTGAAGCGCGCCTACCGGCGCCTCGCGAAGGCGAACCACCCCGACTCGGCGGGCGCGGCCGCGCTCCCGAGGTTCCTCGAGATCCAGCGGGCGTACGAGACGCTGACGTCGAACACCTGGCGGCCCGGGATGCGCCGGCCGTCATCGGGGACGTCGGGGTCGGCCGGGGAGCCCTGGCGGGCCGATCCCACCCGGGCCCGGTCGACACCGGGTGCGCAGCCGCCGGGGGCCCAGCGGCAACCCGGGGGCAGCAGCGCGAAATCGAGCGGCAGCGGCGGCAGCGCGAGCGGCGGCAGGGCGAGCGGCAGCGGCGTTGGCGCGAGCGGCACTGGCAGCCGGACGGCCGGCTCCCGCGCCACGGGGAGCGGCCCGGCGGCCGGCGCGGGCAAGGCATCGGCGGGCGCGCGCCCGAACCCGGGGAGCGGTCCGTGGAAGGGTGGCGCCGCCGCGGACGGCGCTGCGCCCGGGCGGCGGCGACCGTCGAAGAAGGCGACGTTCGGCTCGACGACCTACGACGAGGCCCGGGACCAGTCCGACACGACGTGGTCGGGTGCCTCCTGGTATGGCCCGTCGTCCGGCGAGTACTGGCGGGTCAACCCGCGCGAGTACGCCGACCCGCGAAAGCACGGTCCCGAGTACCTCGCCAGGGCCGCCGCTCGCGCGGCTGCGGCAGCCGAGCGCCGGGCACGGCGGGGGATTGCGGACACGCCGGTCGGGGAGCCCGGCGAGGACGTCGGAGCGGAAACCTCGGGCACCTCGGGCACGGCTGGGTCGCACCCTCGAGCCCGGCCGGCGACCCAAGGTAGTCATGGCCAGACGAGGTCCGGGGATGCCTCGGCACCGCTCCCGCCGCGGCCCGCCTGGGCCCCGCCGGACCAGGCCGCAACGGGCGAGGCGAGCGCGCCGCCCCCAGGCCCCGGAGCCCCCGGTCCGTGGCCCGGCTCGTCCATCACCCTCTCGCCGGGCGGCCGCCGGCTCCTGCGCGCCGTCGTCGCCTGGCCGCCCCTCGGGATCGCGGCCGCGGCGATCATCGGCGAGGCGACCGGCTGCGCGGCGTTCGAGGCCACCTGCACGGCCCCGGCCGACCTCTATCCCTGGTTCGCGCAGGCGGCGATCCTCCTCGCCCTCCTGGCGCTGCCGGCCGTCGCCCGGATCCTTGCCGGCGGGACCGTCGCCGTCGCCGTCCTGGCCTTCCCGGTCGCGGCGGCCCTCTCGGCGAGCGGCGCCAGCTACGACCGAACCCACGGGCCGGCCGCGCTCATCGCCGTCCTGGCGGTCGTCTGGGCACTGGGCGTCGGGGCGGTCCTGCTGCGACGGGCGGTGACGAGGGTGATCCCGTGAGCCGTATGCTCGCCGCATGAGCAGCCAGGCCCACGGGTCCCGGCGACACGCCGCCAACGACCTGTCCGGCGCCGCCCAGGAGTACCTCCTCGCGCTCCGGGTGATGACCGGCGACGGGGCCCACATCACGGCATCCCAGGTCGGCCGGCGGCTCGGCGTGAGCACCCAGGCGGCGAGCGAGATGTTCCGGCGCCTCGTCGCGGACGGTCTGGTGACCCAGGCCGACGGCCGGGAGCTCGTGCTCACCGCGGCCGGACGGACCGCCGCGGACGGGATCTTCCGCCGCCACGCCCTGTGCGAGTGGCTGCTCACCGAGATCGTCGGGCTCGGTTGGGCCGAATCGGACGTGGAGGCCGAGCGCCTCCAGGCGGCGATCTCGCCGCGCGTCGAGGCCGTGCTCGACGAGCTCCTCGGCCATCCCGAGACGTGCCCGCACGGCAACCCCATCGACATCGAGGCGACCGAGCGCCGGCCCGCCGGCGTCCGCCTCTCCGAGGTCAACGCCGGCGAGAAGGCGACGATCTACCGGATCACCGAGGAGGCCGAGGAGGACGCCGGGCTGCTCTCCTACCTGGAGGCACGCGGCCTCCGTCCCGGGGCCCCGATCACCGTCCTCTCGCGCTCCGAGTCGCTCGACTCGATGACCCTCGACGGTCCGATCGGCCGGGCCACGCTCGGCCTTCGGCCGGCCGCCCTCGTCAAGGTCCTGCCCGGGACTGCCGATCCGGCCCTCTTCCACCGGGTGCCGGCGCGCCCCTGACCGATCCGCCCGCGATCACTCCCGTTCTTGATCCGCGTGCGTGCATCAGGCCCGTGGTTGATGCATCCACGGGCATCAGGAACGGAAGCTGGTTTTCGGCGGCCAGAGGCGCAGGGGCGGACGCGGACACGGACACGGACCCAGGGCCGCGCCCACCCGCCTAGAATCCCCCCGTGTCCGACATCCGCGTGCGCATCGCTCCAAGCCCGACCGGGCCGCTCCACCTCGGGACGGCGCGAACGGCGCTCTTCAACGCCCTTTTCGCGCGCGGCCACGGCGGCACGTTCATCCTCCGCCTCGAGGACACCGATCTCGCCCGGAACACCCTCGCCTTCGAGGCGGACATCCTGTCGGGCCTCCACTGGCTGGGGATCACTTGGGACGAGGGGCCCGACTCGGCCGGCGGCGAGGACCACGGTCCGTACGGGCCGTACCGCCAGATGCAGCGCCAGGAGCTCTACGCCGCCGCAGCCGCCGACCTCCTCAGCCGTGAGCGCGCCTATCCCTGCTTCTGCACGTACGACGAGCTCGAGGCCGACCGGAGGGCCCAGGAGGCTGCCCATCAGCCCCCGAGGTATGTCGGCCGCTGCGCCGCGCTGACGGCGGACGAGCGAGCGGCCCGTGTCGCCGAGGGCCGGTCCTGGGTGACCCGCTTCCGGGTGGCAGCCGGCGTCGTCGGCTTCGAGGACGCGGTCCGCGGCCGGGTCGAGATCGACACCTCGAACCTCGGCGGCGACTTCGTCATCGTCAGGGCCGATGGCACGCCGCTCTACCACTTCGTCGTCGTCGTCGACGACGCCGCGATGCGCATCAGCCACGTCATCCGGGGCGAGGACCACCTTTCGAACACCCCCAAGCACATCCTCCTCTTCCGTGCCCTCAACTACCCCGAGCCGGTCTTCGCCCACCTCCCCCTGATCCTCAATGCTGACCGGACGAAGATGAGCAAGCGGAAGAGCCAGACCGCGATCTCCGACTACATCGCCCAGGGCTTCATCCGGGAGGCGCTCGTCAACTACCTCGCCCTCCTCGGCTGGTCGACCGGGACGGAGGAGGAGATCCTCACCTTCGACGAGATCGCGGCCCGCTTCGACCTCGACCATGTCCAGAAGGGCGGCGCGGTCTTCGACCGCGAGCGGCTCGAGTGGATCAACGGCCAGTGGATCCGCCGCCTCGACGACGAGGACCTGATCGCCCGGCTCGAGCCGTTCCTCGAGGCCGAGCACGCCGCCGGGCGGATCGACCGGACGCCGACGGCGGACGAGATCCGGACGGTCCTGCCGATGATCCGCGAGCGCCTGCCCACGCTCGGCGCCGTCGGCGACCTCATCGGCTTCCTGTGGATCGACGACCTGCGCGTCGACCCGGCAATGGTCGTGCCGAAGCGCTGGGACGCCGCGATGACGCTCGAGGGGCTGACCGAGGCGCGCCGAACGATCCGGGAGGTCGGCGCCGTCAGCTTCGAGTCCGAGGAGATCGAGCCGCCGCTGCGGACCCTCGTCGAGGGCCGCGGCTGGAAGGCCGGCGACCTGTTCATGGCGATCCGGGTGGCGGTCACCGGCCGGACCGCGACACCGCCGCTCTTCGATACCCTCGTCGCCCTCGGGCCCGAGCGGACCCTCGCCCGGCTGGACGCCGCGATCGCCGGGCTGGCCCGGCTCGTGGCCGACGGCCCGTCCCCGGAAGGAGGCAGCCCATGACCCGAGCCGACGTCCAGCGCTGGCTGGACCGCTACGTCGCCGCCTGGAAGTCGTACGAGGCGGCCGAGATCGCCGACCTCTTCTCGGCCGACGCGGAGTACCGCTACCACCCCTGGGACGGGCCGGTCCGCGGCCGGGAGGCCATCGTCGCCGACTGGATCGCGCCCGACGGCAACGCCTCGTCGAGGGACGCCGAGGGCACGTACGACGCCGCGTACGAAGCCTGGGCGGTCGACGGCGACCGGGCCGTCGCCGTGGGCACCTCCGATTACTTCACCGACGCGTCGCGGACGAAGCGCGACCGGCGCTACCACAACGTCTACCTGCTCGAGTTCGACGCCGACGGCCGCTGCCGGAGCTTCACGGAGTCCTTCATCGAGCAGCGCTGAAGCGCGACGCGCCGCCCACCGACCGACTTCTCCCGAATTCCCACCCGGAGGTCACTGGCGAGCATCTCGCGCCAACCAGCGCCCAATTGGGGCCAGAATCGGCTCGAATTCCCAGCG
>Ga0214472_10004653_pt1 | contig 14486 bp, 18 predicted proteins | sample RVTome_6_FD_207662 | JGI IMG/M metagenome (GOLD analysis project Ga0214472, IMG submission 207662) | Soil microbial communities from uranium-contaminated site in the Upper Colorado River Basin, Wyoming, United States - RVT140D175 | ecosystem: Environmental > Terrestrial > Soil > Contaminated >...
CCACGGCAGAATTCGCGCTCAAAGTCGGCCTGAAGAAAATCGGCATCGACCCGCTGAAAGACGTCTCTTTGCGCGTCATCGGCGGCTCCATCGAGCGCATGGTGGCGTTACAAAAAGGCATCGTGCAATTCACGGTGGTCACCGAAGCTGGTAAAACCCAAGCGGAGCGCCTCGGCTATCCCACGGTCGTCGACATGGTTGCGTTGCAAATCCCGTTTCCGCAAAACGGCGTCTACACCTCGACCAAATTGATCCGTGAGAAGCCAGACCTGGTGCGCCGATACATGCGCGCCTACACCGAGGCCATCTATTTTTACAAGACCCACAAGGAAGACACCTAGAGGATCATGAGAAAATATTCTCGTGTCGATGATCGCAGGGTCCTTGACGAGGCCTGGGACTGGCACGCCAAGTTTATGCCCGACGCACCGTACCCGCCGGCGGACGGTTACCAGCTCGTGTTGCAAGATATCGCCGAGAAAAATCCCAAAGCGGTGCAGGCCAATGTCAAAGACTACATCGACTCGCGCTTTGTCAAAGAATTGGAGGACTCCGGATTTATTAAGGCACTGTACCGACGGTAGTAAACCCCGTTCAAGGTTCAAGGGTTCAAAAGTTCAACGAAGACTCTCTTGATCCGATTGAACCTTGTACCCTTGAACTTTGAACGGTAACTAAAGCTTCGCTCGCGAAGCTTTGAGAACCTGATGCATCGGCTCGACGTCGATCACCAAGCACGATAATTGTAATTTTTCCTCGCGTAGTTTCTCCGGCACCTGTCTCATCACGTCCTCCTCAAGCACATGATAAACGGGAATCTTGAGCGCCACACCGGTGAGCGGGCCCGCATAGCTCGGATCGCCCCGGGTCACCGTTTCGGCAAATACTTCGACACCGCTGGCTTCGCCGTTGCCCAGGACCACGGTTAAATTTTCCGGACCATACTGGTCCGCCAGGCGCTTGATGACTCCTTGGTTCTCAAAGTTCATCGCGCCCGCGGCGGTTCAAACAAAACACTCGGTCGCTTGAAAAATGACCTCGTAGCCGGCTCCTTCGAGACATTCGGCGATCACCGGCCCCGGCACCCCGTCCCGTTCGCCGATGGCGATGATCTTTTTACCCTTTTGCATGAATCCTCCGATAACATTTTGCATTCTGAATTTTCCGAACTTTGCGAGCTTTGCGCCTTTGCGGGAGATATAATCCGAGTTAACCCTCATTGCGATCGACTAGAAACGAACAGCCATCCGACAGCTGCGTCATGCGACCGAGAAACAAACTACCCTTGGCGATGAGCAATGCATTACGAATCGCGCCGCTCTCAAGCGCCGCCATCGCGTGACCCAAGTAGACGATCGCCGAAGGAATGTGTCCCTGGGTCGGCGCATAACCTAGCATGCCGCGGGCCCGGACGAAATCTTCCATCTGATGCTTCTGAATCTGGCCGCGCATCACCGCCAAAGCGGCGAGTGTCAAGTAATTCGTTCGCGGCACATCGCCGCTACCGGATGGAACGGTGATCTCCGGGTTGTGCAGCTCGACGCCGTAGCGGTCGACATCGGTTAATTTCATGCCGAGCTTCGCCAGCGGCTTCTCGGCGAGATATTCCGCCATCGCCTGCGGCGAGCCGGCGGCGCGCACCGGATGAAACGCCGCCGAATCGAGCCGGATCGAAACCTGTCCCGGCTTTGCCGCGCTGAGAATCACCGCGAAGCTGCCGAGCACGTCTTCGAGCACCGGCATGTTTTTCTTCAAGTGCGATTCGAACTTCATGCCAAGCTTGGCCAACGACCCGCCGGCCACCACCGCGACTTTCTGCGCCACACCGGACTGAATCATGCTGGCGCCCTGTACCAACGCGTACATCGGCCCGGCGCAGAATGCTTTCACATCGCAACCCGCCGCGTTGCCGCAGCCGACATCTTCGGCGATCGCCTTGGCGAGATTGCCGCCACCGCGATTATAGCGGTCGCCCACCGCTTCTTCCGAACAACTGATGACGAAGTCGATGTCGTCAGGCTTGAGACGAATTTGCTTGAGCACCAGACGTAGCGAATGCGCCGCGGAAACTTTCCCCGCCAAATTTTCCAGCAACACGTCGGCGGCGAGGCTGGCATCTTCTTCGTGCGCCGATTCAAAGGCGCCGATCAATTGATCGGCGGAATGTAATGGCAGCGCGCCTTTTTCGCAGAGAGCTTGAATGTCATTCAATGAGCGCAATCGCGGCGCACGGCCAATAGCGTGTTTCGCCGCATGCGCTTGAAACCACTTCTCGTCGAACGAAGCCAGATCGAACTGATCCGCGCCCGCGAGCAAAGCGTAAAACTTGTTCTGATCGACGAGATCGCCGAAGCGCCCCTGCGCCGTCGCGCCTTCGATCAGCTTCTCGTACCAAGGTTGCGGCAAATCGCGCAGCTTCTCCGGCGCGACGTTGCCGATATAAACCTGGTGCGGCGCATAAGCCGTCGCCGCTGGAAAGTCGCGCAAACGTTTTGCCAACTCCGCCGAGAGCGCCGGACGCGCCCGCAACTCGCGCAACGGCTTCGAGCCATACCGCACCAAGTCCGGCACATGGGTCAACGAATAGGAAACGCCGTCAATCCCCACCCGCACTGGTTTGGTTGAATCCAACATCTCGAAGCTGCCACCTGTGACGTGACCGCTCTCCTTCAATCCAAAATCTTGTTTTTGCCTTTTTAATTTTTACTTTTGCCTTATCTAATGACCCTATCCGCCCGCACCAGAACATTCGGCGGAATCGTCACGCCGATTTGCTTGGCACTTTTCAGGTTGATGACGAATTCAAACTTCATCGGCTGCTCCACGGGTAGATCGGATGGCGTCCTACCCTTCAGGATCTTGTCCACATAGACGGCGGCACGCCGGAACAACTCTAGGCGGCTCGGTCCATAGGACATGAGACCGCCGGCCTCGACAAATTGCATCTCTGCGTTAATCCAGGGCAGCCGTTTTTCGATGGCGAAGTCCATAATCTGAAAATGGTGGCTGTCGATGAGTGTGTCCCGAGCCACGACGAGCGCGTTAGCTCGGTCTCTCACCGCTGCTGCAAACGCGCCGCGGAAATCGTCCTGAGCCCGTACCTTGAGAGGTTGAAGTTTCAAACCCAGCGCGTGGGCGGCGCTTTCCATTTCTTTGTATTCGAGCGCATTGGATGCGTTGCCAGGGTTCCAGAGAACAGCTATCCGACGGGCTTTAGGAAAAGCCTCGTTGAGCAGCTCGAGCCGCTTCCCGCTCAGATCGACAGAAATCGATGTTAGCCCCGTGATATTACCGCCCGGCCGCGCCAGGCTGGCGACCAGACCCTCTCTGACGAGATCGCCAGCCGCGATACCCACAATGGGGATGGTGCCAGTGGCTTGCTTCGCAGCGCGGATCGCCGCATCGCCGTCTGCAACGATTGCCGCAACTTTGAATCGCACGAGTTCCGCTGCCAGCTGGGGCAACTTCTCTAAATCCACATCTGCCACGCGGGACTCGATCGCGATGTTCCGGCCTTCAATCCAGCCAAAATCGCGAAGACCGACTCGCAACGCCTCTCCAGCCGAGCCCAGTCCGTGTCCGCCTGCCAGAAGTCCAATCCGGTTGAGCTTGGTCGGCTGCTGCGCGTCGGCGCGTGAAACAGTTACTAGCAGAACCGCGACCAGTAGCCAGATTACAGCTCTTGTTTTCATGAATGCCCTCTGTTCGTTTTGCCTTTTTAATTTTTGATTTTTTCAGCCGGAGGCTGATCAGCCTTAGGCTGAGCCTTTATCACCGAATCACCCTATCCGCCCGTACCAGCACGTTCGGCGGGATCGTCACGCCGATTTGCTTGGCGGCTTTCAGATTGACGATGAACTCAAACTTCATCGGCTGCTCCACCGGAATCTCGGCGGGCTTTGTGCCTTTCAATATCTTGTCCACAAAGTCAGCGGCGCGCCGGAATAAGTCCGTAAAGTTCGGCGCGTAGCTCATCAAGCCGCCGGCCTCGACAAACTCACTCGTGTGGTAGATCGCCGGCAACCGGTTCTTTGCCGCGAAGTCCAACACTTGGCGTTGCTGAGTATTGACAAGTGGACGTGAGAACGTAATGAGCGCCTGGGCGCCCTCCCTTTTCGCTCGCGCGAATGCGCCGTCAAAATCGTCAAGGCTTCGCACCTGAAGGGATTGAAGTTTGAGTCCCAACGCCTTGGCCGCAGCCTCCATCTCTGTGAGGGGCAGGTTTTCCCCCGTGCTACCCGATTCCCAGAGGAAGGCCACACGGGCAACCTTGGGGAAGGCTTCCTTGAGCAGTTCCAATCGTTTGCCATCTAGATCTGGCGCCATGACGCTAAGTCCGGTGATATTCCCGCCTGGTCGTGCCAGGCTTGAAACCAGCCCACCTACTGGATCGACAGCAGCTGCAAATACGATGGGGATTGTCGGGCTCGCCTTCTTAGCAGCTAAAACAGCCCGACCAGTGGTGACAATGACGTCAACTTTGAGACGGACCAGCTCGGCTGCAAGGTCGGGCAGCCGTTCATATTTCCCTTCTGTATATCGGTACTCAATCAGAATGTTTTTCCCTTCGACGTACCCAAGCTCGCGCAGCCGTTGGCGCAATGCTTCGACCCGGGCCAAATAGCCGGACGCGGCCCCGCCGATCAGAATTCCTATCCGGGGAATTCTCGCCGGCTGCTGCGACTGCGCCACCGCCCCAGTCATCACGAGCACGAGAGCGATTACCGAAAGCCCCACCCATTTTGGATTTTTGATTTTGGATTTTGGATTATCGGATCGAAACCGGTGAGTTGCTGTCCGAATTATCTTTGTCATGTCCTAGTCCTCCAATCCAAAATCCAAAATCGCAAATCCAAAATGGATACGCCTGTTGCCTTTCTAGCCCGTGAACCTGTGATGTTTCAAGAACACCTCGGCATCGCCCGCCGCAAAGAAAACCAATCTTACTTCCGCAATCGACTTGTCAGCGCGCAAATACTGCCCGATCGTGCGCGACGACACCGCGGCAGCTTCGCTCATCGGATAACCGTATACGCCCGTGGATATCGCCGGGAATGCGATGGTCGTTAACCCGTTCTCCACCGCCAGACTCAACGAATTGTAATAGCACGCAGTTAATAGATCGGCTTTATCCTGGCCACCTCGACCATAAACCGGGCCGACGGTGTGAATGACATGCTTAGCCGGCAATTTACCGCCTGTGGTGATCACCGCCCGGCCCGTCGGCAGGCCGTCGGGGTAGACCGCGCGTCGAATATCCATGCACGCTTGTTTGATCGCCGGTCCGCCCGCCCGATGAATCGCCCCGTCCACACCGCCCCCGCCCATCAGCGTGCTATTCGCGGCATTGACGATGGCGTCGACGTTTTCCTGCGTGATGTCGCCGACTTTGATCAACAGCCGGTTTTGTAGGAATGAATCTTTCACGTCCACCAACAACCGCCGTTCTCGAATACAAACGAGCTGACTCCGCCAAATTAAGAACCCGTCTAGGTACGCACGCCGGCTTGCGTTAACTGAGACCGATCGCCAATCTCCCATGCAATAACCGCAAAGAGCAGCGGCACCGGCAGCGCCCACCAAGCGAGCACGGCGTAACCCAGGAGTGCGTTCGGCAACAAGGGAATAAACATGACGATCAACAGCGGCAAAAACACGCGCTGCGCCGGCGATTGTAGTTGCGCTTTCAAGGCATGATTAAGCATTAGAACGAGCGGAATCGCTAACAGCAAACCATCATAGGAATACAAATGAAAACTCACCAAAGCCGTCATCACCACGGCGAGAGCGAATGGCAGTTCAAAACCATCGGGCCTTTCGGCTAGGTCGCGACTCCAGCAACGCAGCGTCACGCAAAACACCGGCAGAGAAATCGCCACAGTCAACAGATTCGTCAGCGAAGTCAGCCCCATGTGGTGCAGCACTATAAACAGCAGCCCGCGTAAATTAATCATTAGCTCCGGCCAAACCACATTACCTCGCTCCGTCATCGGCAACCATAGCGCCAACAAGCCGGTCAACCCGTGCCACCCCACCATCGTCAGAGAAATTCCGATCAGAATGGCCGCGGTCGCGAGGAAGCCTCCGATAGCGTGCCAACGGCGCTGGCAAAGCAAAATCGCCGTGATCGGTAAAAACAATTGCGGTTTGTAAAGCCCCAATGCCAGCAGGCATCCCGCCAAGGCATTGCGCCGGCGTTTCAAGCTGATCAAAGTTTCCGTCAATAAGTAAGTCGTTATCAGCGAATCTTGGCCCATCTTGAGCGTAGTCAAAGTCGGAAAGAAAGCGAGCAGCATGAGGCACGACAAATAGCGCGGCAGCGCCGTGACCAAGGGCGCTAGCCGAAATAAGATCGCTAGCAGCACCAACAGGTTCATAGCCGCCCAGACCAGGTGCGCGGCGGGAAAGGATAATTGAGCGAGGGGCAACAAGGCGAGCAATTCGTAGGGCAGATGATTGAAGGGCAAAGGCCGGTGCTGCGGCGCGACCCGGGCGGCTTTTTGATAATCCTTCTGCACCGCCAGATCGTAGAGTTGCGCCCCGTTGCCGTCGACGATGATTCTTGCCGCGCTATGATAGAGCACGAAATCAAAGTATCCGTCGCGGATATCGGCCAACTGCGTCCACACCACGGCAGTTTGCCCCGCCAATGAAAAACTCAGCAGCGGCACGAAGATGAGTTTAAAAATCCTCAACCGTTGAGAGAAGCGACTTCCTGCGTGAGCGATCGTTGAGCCTTGCATTGATTCGCGCAAAAACTTCCTAAAGCCGGGACGTGAATCGAACTCGCCGCGCGCCTGGCTGCTCAGCCGGCGCACTTTTGGAAAGACAACCCCCAGTCCACGGAGGATCGGCGCCACAGGACCATCGTCTATTTTGCCCGCCAGGCGCAGCGCCCCGTCCAGGAGCCGCCACCCACGACCGTGAACTTCACAGATTTGACGATCGCGTCGACGATCTCTTGAATGATGTCACCAACCCTGACGATGACTCGATGGATTAGCACCGTTCCGAACTCTGGCATCAGGTTTTCACTTCGACCGAAAAGCACCGACCGACAATCAATGACAGGTTAAAACATAGCCAGTCCGCCCACAAGTGTCCGTGCTTGACTCAGCTGCCACGATCGAGCCAAAGTACGGGCAGGTCCTTTTTTTCACAGCGAGGCTCTCGATGATCGTCAATTGCGTTGCCTATCAGAACGGACGCCGTCTCGCCAACATACCGGCGAGCGAAATTCACTCTTACATCACTCAGCCCGACTGCTTTGTCTGGGTCGCCCTCAAAGATCCGGAGCCGGCCGAGTTGGCGTCGATGCAAAGCGAATTCGGCCTGCACGATCTCGCCGTGGAAGACGCTCAACATGGGCATCAGCGGCCGAAAATCGAGGAATACGAGGGTTCGTTGTTCGTCGTGCTGCACATGATCGCGCGCGCGGGCGACGAGCTGGCGGTCGGTGAGGTCGGCATCTTTGCCGGCACCAATTTCGTGCTTTCGGTGCGCTCCGGCGCCGAGCGCGGCTTTACCGACGTGCGCGCCCGCTGCGAGCGCGAACCCGAGCTGCTCGGCCACGGCTCCGGCTACGTGCTTTACGCACTCATGGACGCCATCGTCGACCGCTACTTTCCAGTTCTCGACGAGCTTGAAACCGAAATCGAACGCATCGAAGAGCGCATGTTCGCCAATCAGACCGCGCGCGCCAACATCGAAGCGCTTTACGAGTTAAAACGAAAGCTGATGACCCTGAAGCACGCCACCGAGCCGCTGCTCGAGGCGACCAGCAAATTGTTCGGCGGCCGCGTGCCCCATTTATGCGTCGGTTTGCAGGATTATTTCCGCGACGTTTACGACCATCTTTACCGACTCAACCAAGCCATCGATAGCCTGCGTGACATGGTGACCACCGCGATCTCCGTGGCGATATCGCTCATCACCATTCAAGAAAACGAAGTCACCAAGCGGCTCGCCGGTTATGGCGCGTTGGTCGCAGTGCCGACATTGGTCGCGGGAATTTACGGCATGAACTTCCAGCACATGCCGGAACTGAACTCACCCTGGGGCTATCCGTTCACCCTCGCGGCGATGGCCGCCATCGACGCCTATCTGTTCTATCGCTTCCGCAAGGCTAACTGGCTGTAAAGGTCCGCAGCATTCACCCGACCGCTTTGCTCGCAGACACTGCGGCGCGAGTTCTCGATCAGCCTAACGGCGCCAGCATTTTCAGTGTCGGCAGCAATTCGCCGTAGCCGTGAATCAGCGCATTGGGCCGCGCCGCCTGAAGCGTCGCTTCGTCGTTGTAGGAATGCTCGGTGGACAGAGCGATGGAAATCACTTCCAAGGCGGTGTCGCCAACTTTGCAACCATGGGCGTTGTTGGCGGCTTTGATGTAATTCGCCGTGCCAGTGAGCAATACAATGCGCATGTGCGGCGCATTGTGCTTGCGGTAGAGGTAATAGAAACCCTGCTCCTTGGCGTAATAGGTTTGTTCGCGGTCGACGATCTCCTCGAAGTAGCCGCCTAAGCCGACTTTCTCCATCGCCTGATGTTTGTAGCGCCGTCCCCCGGTGGTCATGAGCACGTTGCGCAAGCCGGCTTCTTTAGTTTCCTGCAATGAGTTTTCAAGGCCGGAAATGAAATCAGGTGGATTGACATCGTAGCCATGCTTGCGCGCAATCTCCAGCGCGATGCGGCGAATCTCGACGCGTTTGGCTTCGTTGAAACCGAGATTGTGATCATTGGCAAACTCGGCAGCGAAGATATGCGGAATCAGGAACAGATCGAAAGGGCCGTCGGCGATTTTGCGCAGTTGTTCAAAATTCAGCGGCGGCAACTTGTAGCGCGTCAAAATGTCATTGGCAATCACCCACACCCGCTGTATGTCGGTTTCCACCGTGTCGGACATGGTTCGGACTAGGAAAGTTTCTCCGGCCATCGATTTGCCCTCCGTCACAGGCATACTATGGAGCCCCGCGGCGAGTGGCAAGAGTTCATCAATGCCAAATTACAGATTCCCAACATGGCTAATCCTCGCGCGCGCGCGAATTGACCTCGAACGGCAGCCGATGCTTGCGCTCGTTGTTACACGCCTTACAACTCGGCACGAGATTCCCTTTCACCGACTTGCCGCCGCGGATAACCGGCACCAAATGGTCCATGGTAAGTCCCGACGGCGAAAACTTCCCACCGCAATGATGGCAGACACCCGCGGCACGCTTGCGTTTCCACCACTGGCTGGCGCGCAGTTCCCGCGCCTTGTGCCGCTCGCGGCGGATTTGCTCTTGGGAAAGTTCCACAAGAAAAGGCGACGCTTCCATCTGAGTTACTACTTATACCAGCGTTTGAAATTCTTCAGATACACGCCGAAGCCCAGCGCGACAAAGAAGTACAAACCGCTGCGCCACGCCGCCCAAGCGTCGCCGGTATTTGAATAGTTCGTGAACTCCCAGCCGGCGAAAAAGACAAAAAAGATTACCGCGCAGGAGATGAGTATTTTGTGCGCCGTGAGAATTTTCATGGTCGTTGCGCTTAGTCAATTGAACTCGCGAACTGGGTTTGAACCCCGCTCGCGACCAAAGGGGATGCTCACCCCCTTTGGAAACCCCATTTAATTGCTCCCCCCTCAAGAGGCGGGGTTAATATAGAATCAATCATAGCACAGCCGACCTGTGCAAGCCGATCGGGCGATGTAGCGTTGCGAGTCGATAAGTTCCTGTATAGGATTTAGATGATCTGGTGAGGAGAATCGCAGAATGAACAAAGAAACCGTCAGCACCGACAAAGCGCCCAAAGCGATCGGTCCTTACGAGCAAGCGATTAAGATCGGCGATTTCGTTTACACCGCGGGCCAGATTCCCATCGATCCCCAAACCGGCAACTTGGTGGATGGCGGCATCAAAGAACAAACCTGCCAAGTGTTGGAAAATCTCAAGGCGGTCTTGGAAGCGGCCGGGACGTCTCTCGACCGCGTCGTTAAAGCGACGGTGTTTTTAAAAAACATGGCCGACTTCACCGCGATGAATGAAGTCTATGGCGAGTACTTAGGCCAAGCGAAACCAGCGCGTTCCACCGTCGCCGTGGCCGATCTGCCGCGCGGATCTCTGGTGGAGATCGATTTTGTCGCGACGGTGTAATCGGCGGCTAAACGCCAAACACCAACCGTAGCAAACTTTGCAGAATGACCTTGCCTGCGGCGCTGATGCTTTTCTCGACCACGTCCTCGGGCTCTTCGCCGCGCGGATAGGCGAAGATGCCTTGCGTGCCGGTCACAATCCAGGATTTCGGATTTTGATACACTGCCGGCAGTTTGGCAATTATAGACGCTGCGCCGAGCTTGGCCGCACGCGTCTGCTTCTGGAACTCCTTGTAGCGGCGAAAGTGGCCGCGGTTGAGCCATATCCCGTCGCAGCGGCCGCAGCGGCGCAGTTGAATGTCCTTGGCTAGAATCGGTTCCGCGAAAACATCCAGCGCCGCCGTGCAGCGCGGACAATAAAGCGGTTTTTTCGTCAGCACCGTCAGGTCTTTGAGCAACACTTCGTTCAGCGGATCGATTCTCTCCGCCTCATCGCAGTCCACGGGAAACAGCTCCCACTTGTCGCACCAAATGCCGCCGCATTGCCCACACTGGTCCAGAACGATCAGTTGGCCGGGATTGGCCCGCACGGTGACTTCCCTCATCTCACGGTTGCACTGCGGACAACGAATCACGTCGTTTCACTCCGGCTTGTCCAAGCTTTGAACGCTTGAACCTTTGAGCCCTTGAACCGATCTATAAGGCACGCCGGCCATCTGATAGAGTAGTTGGATTCTTCGCTCGATCGGCGGGTGGGTCGCCAACAGATCGGCGAAGCGGCCCTCGCGCTCGTCCACCCGCCGGCGCAGCGGGTTGACGATGAACAGGTGCGCCGTGCCCCTTGTCGCTTTGTGGAAAGGCATGCCGGCGTCGCGAATCTTCTCCAACGCCTCGGCCAAGCCGAGCGGATTGCGCGTAAACTCTACCGCGGTGGCGTCGGCAAGATATTCGCGCTGGCGCGATACCGCCATCGCCATCAGCCGCGAGATCAGCGGCGACAACGCGACCAGCAGCAAGGCCGGGAGCGCGATCAGCGCGGTGCCGGCACCGCTACGACGAATGTGCCGCGAATGAATGAACGAGCGCTGCGCCCAGTCGGCCAGCAGCGCGACGCCGCCTAAAAGCACGCTCACCAGGACCATCACCAGCGTGTCATGATTACGGATGTGCGCCATCTCGTGCGCCACCACCCCTTGGGTTTCGTCGCGGTCGAGCACGGCGAGCAGCCCAGTGGTGACGCAAATCGCCGATGATTTCTCATCCCGCCCGGTGGCAAACGCGTTGGGAGCAGGATCGTAAGCGACCAAGATTTTCGGCATGGGGCAGCCCGAGGCCAGCGCCATCTCGGTGACCACATTGTGCAGCTCGCGATGCTCGGGAATCTTGCCGTCCAACGGCTCGGCGCCCACCGCCGCCAGTACCCAATCGGCGCCGTAATAGAAGCCTGTGAGCGTCACGATGGTGGAAAAACTCAGCGCCAACAGGGTCGCGATCGGAAGCGGCGCGGCGCTGGACGAAAAAGAATTCAGATAGGCGTAATCGACCGACAGGCCGACGAGAATAAAAAACAGGATGAAACAGAAGATAATGAGCGCGCTGATCCAATTATTGCGGTTCTGGCGCGCGACAAAGTCTTGTGGGGGGCCAATCTCCAGAAGCCACGACCTCGGTTAAGAGCGCAGCCTGAGATCGACTTTGGGCAGCGCCTTTTCGGTTTCCGGCACGTTAAAAAACTCGCTTGCATGAAAACGGAAAAAACTCGCGATCATATTACTCGGAAACACATGTTGCTTGGTGTTGTACTGCATCACCAGATCGTTGTAGTACTGGCGCGCGAAGGCGATCCGGCTTTCGGTGCCCGTCAACTCTTCCTGCAGGTTCAAGACATTTTGATTGGATTTCAGGTCGGGATAGTTTTCCATCAAGGCAAAAACCTGCCCCAGCGACTGGGTCAACGCGGTCTGAGCATTGGCGGAATCCCTCGCTCCTTTGGAACCCATCGCCTGGCTGCGCGCCTCGATCACTTTTTGCAAGGTGTCCTGTTCGAATTGCATGTAGCCTTTGACGGTCTCGATTAAGTTAGGAATCAAATCGTAGCGCCGCTTGAGCTGCACGTCGATTTGGCGCCAGGCGTTGTCGATGCGCAAGCGCAGCGAGGTGAGCGCGTTGTAGGTCGAGATGATCCAAATGCCGGCGACGAAGACAATTCCCCAGATGACGTAGATCATAAGGCCCGCACTCCATCCGCCGTGTCGCGAAACAAGACCGCTTTACTCACGTCGCGCGCCCGCGCCACGCCCGTCATGACCAGCACCCGCTGCATCTCCTCGGCGAAAATATCAAACACGCGCTCGACGCCGGCCGCGCCGAATGCGCCGACGCCCCAGGCCACGGGGCGACCCGTAAGGACGGCCTTGGCGCCTAGGGCCATGGCCTTCACGATATCTCCGCCGCTGCGCACGCCGCTGTCGAGCAACACCGGTACCTGACCGCGCACCGAGTCGACGACTTCGGGCAGCGCTTCTAAGGCGGAACGGTTGAAATCGAGAATCCGCCCGCCGTGATTGGACACGATGACGGCGTCGGCGCCAGAATTGACCGCGACTCGGGCGTCATCGGCACCCATGATGCCCTTGACGACCACCGGCAGATTTACCTGCTGTTTCATCCACTCGATGTCTTTCGGCGTCGACTTGTGGCCTTTGCGAGGTTTGCCGTCCTTGGTCGAGAGCGGCACTTCGTCGCCGATCTTCACCGGCTTCACCGTGTCCATGGTGATCCCCACCGCGGCAAAGCCTAAATCCTCAGCGGTCTTGGCGTATGCTGCGACTTCTTCCCTGCCCCGGTTCATGTAAGCCATGAAGACGAGCGGCGATTTGGCCACGCCACGCCAACCCTTGGGATCGAACTTCGCCGCCTGGCTGGTAAACATCATCGCGCCGATACGCTCGGTTCCCTCGGCAACTTCGCGCTCAGCCTCTTTGCTGATTAGGCAAAAACTTCCCACCGGCGCGGTCATCGCCGGGATCGGCAATTTTTGGCCGAACAACTCGATGGAAATATCCGGATCGCTGACATCATGAAAAATTTTCTGGCGAAACAAATACTGCTGAAAGGCGCGCGGATTGCGCCGAAATGTCGCCTTGGTCTCCGCCGCGCCGTTAAAATGCTCCCACGCCTCCGCCGGCGCCTTCTGCCGCATGATCCGGCGCAAATCGCGCAGCCCCATCTGTTCCAGTGGTTTTTCTGTCATGGTCCTCTTACATCCCAGTATCCGTATTTGTCTGCTTTGCCAACCGCCCGATCCCCTCGCCCACCCAGTGAGAGATGGCTAGGGTGAGGGCGGCGCAACAAAATCAGTTCCCCGCCGCAATTTCCCAGCAATTGGTTCCCGGGTCACGAAAGCAAAACGACGCCGACGATTCCGATTCCCGCAACGGAAATAATTCGCGAATACCGAGTTCGGTGCCCAATTCACTGAATCTTTGGTAGGCAGCTTTCACCGCGGCGGTCGACGCCACGGTCAAGGTGTTGCGAAAGTTGGGCGAGAACACCGGTGCGTTTTGCCGCAACGCACAGACCACGAATGTCTTCGTGCACGGGTGTTTGATGTAGATCACATGATCGCTGAAGCGGTGCACGTCCAAGTTGAGAGCCTTCATATAAAAATTCTTGCTCACCTCGATATCGGTCGAGACCAAGGTCCCGTGGGTGAATCCTTGCGGCACATAACCGCGTCCGGGAAACCTCTCTTCCGCCAGCAGCTGGTCCCAATGCGCCGTCTTCACCGCGCCGAAACTTTCCGCCGTTGTCTGCTTACGGTTGAACGCCTCGTAGCATTCGATCTCCCAGCCATTGGTCCCCGGCTCGACGAAGTAGCAAGAGTAAGAGCCGTGGCTCCACGTCGGCTTGCCGATGGCGCCGAGCTTATACTCAGCCTTATGCGCGACCAGATAATCGTAGGCTCGGTCGACTTCTTCCGGGCTAACCACGCGCACGCCCCAGTGATTGTGCATCGGTTTCGCCGGTGCATCCGGTCCAGCCTCGTGGGCGACCAATAGCCAGTGCGTGTTCGGATGTTTCAGCGTCGCCTCACCGGGCTTCTCGCAAAGCTTGTCGAATGCCAACAATTCCGTCAGTACCTTCACGGAGTCTTGCAAGTTGCGACATTCCATATGGGTTGCCGCCAAGTTCGTCGTATGGATCACGATCGCTCTCCTCGCCCGAAATGATGGAACGGCCCAGCGAATCAGCCCCGCCCGCCAAGTCGTTGGGGAAAATCTACAGCGCTGGCATCAGGGTGTCAAATCACAAACCATCGGCTGACAGATTCTGGAACCGTGTAAGGTCGACGAACAGCCGCGCCGTATTCGGGTGCGGCGCCTTTTCAGGAATAGAGACCGTGTTTAAGGGTAAA
>Ga0214472_10004654_pt1 | contig 14485 bp, 12 predicted proteins | sample RVTome_6_FD_207662 | JGI IMG/M metagenome (GOLD analysis project Ga0214472, IMG submission 207662) | Soil microbial communities from uranium-contaminated site in the Upper Colorado River Basin, Wyoming, United States - RVT140D175 | ecosystem: Environmental > Terrestrial > Soil > Contaminated >...
CAAGTAGCTCTCGGGCGTGTTGTCGCTGCTCAAGGGGCGGATCGCCTCGTACAGTCCGGCCGGGTGGATTCTGCGCATCGGCCGCGGCGGACGCAGTGATCCGCGGTCGACGACCCAGGCCCGATTGGCGCCGGGCAAAAACGCACGGATCGCCGTGGCCCGGCGACCTTTGTCTTCGACTTCGTGAGGTCCCAGTACTTCAAACGGGTTTTCGTGGGTGCCGTCGACCAGCCGGCCGACGCTTTCCAAGGTGACGCTTGTCCTCACTGACTTGCTCTCCTCATCCTACGCGTCCGATTTTGGTGTCCCAGGGGCCGCTCGTCCAGGGACCTCTGGAAAAGTAGATAATCTCGGCCGTTGATTCCAACTGCGAAAAGCGTGCCGGCCAGCGTGCCGTTTGGTCTCCGGCCGCCTGCTGATGCGCATTATTTATAAAGCGGCAGGTCCTTTTTTAGGGATCGAAACGAGTCGCGTCTATCGAAACCCGAAGCGTTAGCGAGGGAGATTTCGGGGGCTTCCCTCGCTTACGCGTCGGGTTAGGGGCGAGGCTTCCCTCGCTTGCGCGTCGGGTTAGGGGCGAGGCTTCCCTCGCTTACGCGTCGGGTTAGGGGCGAGGCTTCCCTCGCTTACGCGTCGGGTTAGGAGTTCTGGGGGCTAATGCGCGCACTTCAGCGTGCCGGTGCTCAATCTGCGGAAGAGTCCGGTCAGCGAGCGAAAACACGCTGAAAGCAAGGATTTTTTAAGTGTTTCGCGGGTAGATTGACGGGCCGGTTGAACGGCATTGGGCGTGCCGGCCGCTGGCATTCGAAAATGAGGCGCTGGCACGGGGCCGTCCGCTTTGGGTCGGGTGGTACGGCGGACGTCGACGCGGTGAAAAATCATGGCCCGATCGACGCGTTGCCACAGATCGCGGTTTTTGACCGGCACCATGTCGCCGAACGCCTCCCAGGTCCAGCCGTTGGCCCGCCATTCATCGAGGCCATCGGTCAGGCCCCGCACGACGTAATTGCTGTCTGTTACTAGAGTAACGTCGGACGGCTCGTCCAGCGCCTCCAACCCCCGCACGACGGCCAGCAGTTCCAGCCGTTCGCCGCGCACCCGCGGTTCGACCTCGGCCGCTTCCAACCGCGCGGCCCCGTCCGGGTCTTGCAACCGAATCCGCCAACGACCTTCCTGCCGGTCCGACGGTGTCGCGGCGGAAGAGAAGAGCACGTAATGGGGCAGTGATCCAGACATGGGGAGTTTTCCGGGGGAATCGCACCGGGCGGGCTCGAGACGGAACACAACGCTCCGCGCGATTTCCGCGCCCTGCTTTCGGTTTTAGATATCGGAGAATTTTCACCATAGTCTCTAGTTTGTCCACACGTTAACGTTTAATGGCAATCGCGCGATTGCAACGGCCACGCGCCCTCCGGGCTGAGCAACGAGAAAAACTGCTAACAACCGGACTCAACGAAGAACAAGAGCGAAGAACAAGAGCCTCGTAAACCTTTACCAAGCTTATGAGGCACTACCCAAGTTTGGGTTTCGATATACTTGAGTTGGCGCGCGTTTCTTGCGAGTCTTGCCACGCACGGTCTGGACTCCTACGCTGAACTCGATTGGAAGAAGTCGCTACAAGAAATGCTACAAGAAATGTAGCGCAAATCGCGTCAGTTTTGTAGTGCAGGCCTCGAAAGGGCCCGTAGCTCAGCGGTTAGAGCAGGGGACTCATAATCCCTTGGTCGGGGGTTCGAATCCCTCCGGGCCTACTGACTTAGCACCTGTCCAAGAACTAATCCGAGGTTTTGGATCGTGGTCTGATGGTGTAGTGCCACTGAGGGCAGACTTCGTAGCGGGTGAGTTGGATCGTTTTGAATTCGGCCGGAGAGACTTTCAAGCCAGTCTCGTGGGTTTTATCGAACCAGACCGAAGTGACTTTGAGGCCGGTACTGGTCGTGGTGCGGCGAATTCACGAAATAGTAATTGGACGAGTTCCAAGAGCGGCCAGCAGCAGGGCGATGGCCAACGGCAGGCCTGGCAAAACCGCGCAGACCACGGCTCGCCTCGCTCCCGTCAGCGTGGACAGCCGACCTCGCGTGCCTACCCATAACAACAACGGCGCAAGCGGGACCAGCAGATAACTGACCCACGGCACGTCGCTGAATGAATTCAATCGCCCCACCAGCAGGGCGCCGGCGAGCAAAACGGCAAACGGCAATGTGACGCCAGCTATCGCGTCGGTCCGCTTGTCAAACGCCGCCACAGTAGCGATACCGGCCATCGCCCCGGCGCCGGCGACACCGATCCACGCGAAACGCAAAATATCCGCCAGGAAAAGGACCATTCCACCGGCAAGTAACGTCGCGGCCAGCACCACGGGCAACAATGGGCCGGGAAAACGGGAGGTCAACGGCGACAGCAGCGCCGTCAACGAAGTGACGTACACCACCCAACCGATCAGGTAGACCAGCCGCGACGGCTCCAGCTTTTCCCAGGCGGGCACCAGGAACCAGGCGGCAGCGATCGCCACGATCGCGCAGGACCCAATCCGGACGGGCCATGAACCACGAGGTGCCGTAACGATTGGACCGACAACCGCGGCGAGCAATACCGCATACGGGAGCCATTGCCAGTGCGCCTCGGGCATCCAAGGACTCAGCGACAGCAACCGATAACCGAGAAAAAATCCGGCGGCCAATGCCGCGCTCGCCCCAAACCGGCTGCCGGCCGCGCCCAGGGATTTTCTGTGAAGCGCCCAGACGACCGCGCCGGCCACCAGTGCCGGCGCCAGGCAGCCGTAGACGATGTCCGTGACCGGAAAGGGCATGGGTGCTACTGGCCGACCGTGACGGTCATGGCGACCTCTTTCTCGACCTGCTGGAGTCCGAAATCCATGCCGAATTCCGTGCGGTCGATCGTAAATTCCGATTTGAGGGACAAGCCGTCAGCGGTGGATATTTCCGCTGGGAACGTGATCGACTTGGTCACCCCCAGCAGCGTAAGGTCGCCGGTAATGTTCGTCTTGCCGTCGTCGCCGGCCGAAATGGACGTCGACTGGAACGTCGCCGTGGGATGCTCGTTAACGCTGAAGAAATCAGGGCTTTTCAGATGATTGGTGAGTTTTTCGATGTCCGTCGACAAAGAGTCCGTTTGGATTTCCACCTCGAGTGACGTCAAGGCGGAACCGTCGATCGTCGCCGTTCCGGAAAACTGTTCAAAGACGCCGGTGCGGGGATTCGGATCGGCGGCGGCGTGCGTACCCACGAATTGCACTTTCGTGTTTTCCGGCGTCAGGGCAATCTGCGTATCTAGCGGGTCGACGGACGGCGCCGGCACATTATTCAGGTTTTCCGCGTCGACGGCGACTTGCGGCGCGCAACCGGAACAAGCCAATAACAAAACTGTCAAGACACCGGAAAGGGGTTTCATCTCGTTTGCTCCTAACTTTTCACTTCTGGTTCCGTTGTTTTCGCTCACCGCCCGACACGACTCATTCGCAAAGCGCGCCGAACCGGCACATTATGTACTTCTGGCCGTTTGGCCACAATTCCCGCCAGGCAAAAATCCGAGGCGGGATCATCGGGAAGCAAATGGCCGGCAGAATGGCACCGCGACAGGTCGACTCGCCGCCGGGTGGGCTCCGGTATTAGATGTCATCCGGTTCATTTTCCGGTATCACCCGGGCGGTGCGCCGCAGGTACTCAAACGCGGCGATCCACGAAAGCATGGCAATCAAGGAAGAGATCGCCAACGCGACGGCCGCTCCGGTTCCTTGGTAACGAGGGATCAACAGGACGAGAGCAATGACCTGTACGATGAGAGGAATCGCCGAAAACGCGATCACCATGCGCATCGGCAGAAACTTCACCGCGAACGGCTTTAGCATGTCGCGCACGGCCAGGCATCCGATGGCCAGCGCCAGCCAGTGGAAGAATCCGATCGACTCGGCAACGATTTGTGGCTCCCTGCTCCAGATCCAAGGCAAGGTAATGCGGCCCGCGACGTAGGCAATCAGCGTGGCAAAGGCCGCGGAAGCGAGGATCACCGTGAGATAGAGCCGGCCCTGTCGGGCTGTCAGGTCGAATTCCCGCTTGCCGGCCAACAAGGACAACACCAGTTGGCTCATGAAACCGGCGGGGCTGATAAATAGGTTGACGATTGACATTCCGGCGAATAAAGCCGTGAGTCGCCCGTCGCCGGTTGCCAGCGAAAAAAGGAAGAGCCGAGGAAGCAGCGTTTGAGCCGATTCTAAACCGGCCAGAATGGCGCCCGGCGGCGCGGCCGTGGCCAAACCTCGCAGAGAGGCGCCATCGACGAAGGACCCCCAGGCGACAATATCGCGATTGAACACCAGGCTGAGCAGCAGCGGCAGCACCATGCTCGCAGCGTACATCCAGCCGACGACCGCGAGGCTGACGCTGGGCAACAGCAGCACGAGCGACACCAGCGCCGCGCCTTCCGCCAGCCGCAGCAAGAACAGCTTGTAAAACTTCCGCCTCACGCGCAGGTTGACCGAGATCACGAACTCCATTGCCCTCGCCAGCCCGTACACCCCAAACGGCAAGAACAGTGCCCAGGAATCCGCGTCGTTCCCGCTGCGAAATTGGTCCCGCATGGCGAAGGCCGCGACAGCGAGGGCCGCGACGGGAAACGCGATGCATGTGATGCCGCTGATCAAGACGGCCGCCGATCGTACGGCCTGACGTTTGTCGTCGGCGTCCATCCGCACCAGGTTGCGCAGGAAATGCAGCCGGAAGCCGCTGCCGGCGATATTGCTAAACAGCGTCGTAAAATCCCGCACGAATTGAAACGCGTCGAAGGCCGCTTTTCCGATGCGGTGGGCCAATAGAGGAGAAACGAACAGCCGATCCACGCCCAACGATACGACGACGGCGCCGACGGTCCACATCGCGTATGTCCCGTAGCGCATCGCGGCGGCCGACCGGGACCCGGACCTGGCGCTTGGAGACGTTGGTCGATCGTCTGGGCTTAACGGCTTCGGCAAGGTTCATCTCTGCCGTGGTTGCCAAACCATGCCGGCGCCGTTTTGTCGCGCCACCATGGAGGCTGCGCCCGCGGCCGATCGCTGCGAGTTCATGTTTGGATGCCGCCTGGGGACGAATGATTTCCGTTAGGTAGTAGTAGCAGCGCTGGGGCGGTATGAAACCGGGACCAACCAATACTGCAGCCCGGCGGCTGGCAGTTGCTGAGACATTGTGGCGACTTGTCCGATCAATGCGATTACCAGCACCAACATGACCGTCGTGCTCCCGCTGGGACGGGCAAATCCGTCGGTGACCATACTCAGCGCCAGTACGCATAGTAACGCTCCCAACAGCAGACAGCCGATTTGGCGGATTTCATCCGACGCTCCATGTCGCGCGATCCGGAACGCCTGCCAGACGGCAATGGCCACCGCGCCGACGACCAGCAGCAAACCAAATATGCCCGTATTGTACCAGGCGGCCAGAAACCCATTATGGGCGCCGTGTCTCGTGTAAGCCGCCTCGTCTCCGGAGAGTTGCACCATCGTTTCCGAGCCGCCATGTCCGGCGCCAATCAACGGGTTCTGCAGACACGCCCTCAGGGCGTTCGCCCAAACGATGTCGCGTGAGTTGAGTCCGTCTTCCGTGTAGCGTCGCGTAATGTATTCCAGTTGCTGCGGGCTGAATGACAGGACCAAGTAAGTGACCGCCAGCCCCACGGACAAAACGGCGCCGCCGGCCAGCGTCGCGCGATAATTCCTCAAAAACAATAGTGGCAAGCAACCGATGATTCCAGCCAGCGCGCCGGCCCGTTGCGCGCTGACGACGAGACACAAGAGGATCGCGGCGGCCAATACGGTGCATAGCGCCCGCCGATTCCAAGACCAGGGCCGCATGGCGCCCCACACGGCGAACGGCAGAAAGATCGCGCCGGTGTGAGAGAATATGGCCGCATTTTCGCCCACGCCTGCGTATCGCTCGGCCCAGAGCCTGAATTCCATGATGCTGGTGATGCCTGACAAGCCCAACGCGGCCCAAACGGCGCCGGCGATTATAAACATCGTGAAAATCCGCGACGCCTTGTCGACCGCGGTTACGTAACCGGCCAGTGCCGCCGCGGCCAGCGCCACGATGATTAACACAACCGACGCCTGAATCGAAAACACGAGCGCTTCCGAAAAGCCGACGAAAAGAATGCCCGCGACGACGTAGCCGCAAAAACAAGCCCAAGCCCAGCCGGGAAACGACTGCACCCGCAACACGTTGACGGCGAGCATTGCCAACGTGAGCCAGCGCATCATCGTGGCCGCCGCAGCGACGCCCGTCCAAGCGACGCCGGCAAACACAAACGACAACAGCAGCAACAGCAACAGCCACCGGCGTCCGCCGCTGACGCCCATCAGCACAATCGCCGACGCGCACAACAGCGCGGTCACCAGCAACACCGGGTCGGTATGGCTGAATAACTGCGACAACCGGGTGAAGAAGTCACCGCCCATCGACGTTGTGCCCGTGGTATTCAAGATGCCAAGTCTCCCGTGGGGGCCGGCGAAGGCGGCCTATTGAATTGCCGTAAATTCCATTCATTCAGTAGAATAAGCGACATCAACCATGTCAATGATGCGTCCAATTGATTCGCTGCGTTGCGGCCCGCGAACGTCCGGCGGAATGGAATGCAGCGGTCGTGAGCATTACGCCGCTGGGAGGCGTATGGCACGGTCCAACAGTGCGACGTTGTTTGAAGGCGTCGCCAGGAGCCGCTACCTCTCCGGCGTCACGCGCCGCATGTCATATAGTTTGCCCGCCTCAAGGTCGTAGCTCTCGTCGGGAAGCAACTCGAGGTCGGCGCCCAGGTAGTGGCTCAACACGAGGCGAAAGGAGTTGACCGGTGTGATCGTGCTGTAGAGCTTGTCGGCGCCATCGCCGGGAAGGTGATAGCAATTTAGGATCGGCATCCGCTCTATGGGATCAAAATCGTACCCGGGCCGCGAACTGGGCCCATGGTCGGCGTGGATGATTATGATGGGCGGTTGGGGAGACCGTTGGAGGATCGCCTCCGCGGCCTCCTCGATTTTCTTGCTAATAAATCGCGCCTGCTCCGCATACAGCCGGCGATAGGCCTCCGGGCTGTGGTTGAATCTATCACCAATCAGCGCGAGCGTGCCCTCGGTCTGGGCGGGGTTGCCGTGGGAGTCAAAGACGAATGGTTCGTGAGGAGACATAATGTGCGCCATCGCATACGTGGGACGCTCGTCGTCGGCGAGTTCTGGGATTTGATCGAAGGCGAAGAGGATGCGGTCGCGATGCAGACCATAGACCCAGTCGCGGATCATGTAGTTGAAAACCGGCATCAACGGCGTCATGCGGATGACCTGTTGCTGAAATTCGGTGGGACCGTGGGTATTTTCGTGGTGAATATCCGAGTGCATTCCATCGGTCCCGACCCATCCGGAGGCAAAGGTTACAAAAGTGTAGCCGTGATGCTGCAGCGAGCGAGCCACGCGGTGCTCCGAGAGCAGCCGCAGATACGGTTGTTTGTCCAGTGAATCGGGTCCCATGCGCTCGATCAACTCATCGTGATACTGCATGGTCACGGTCGAAGAGATCGACGCCATGCTGAGCGGATAATTGCAAACGCTGCGCTCCGGGAAGACAAACCCTCGCTTTTGCATGCGCTCGACGAATCCGCTCAGGTCCAGCCCATACTGCTCGCGGAGCACGTCTGGCCGGCCGAAGGCATCCACGACAATGTGGTAAATGTCCGGACGCGTCTCGGAGTCCAGCGCGACGAGATCAGCCGGCGTTGCAGTGGGCCCGCTGCGGCTGGTCGCTGCATGGGTGACCGCGGCCAAACTGGGCACGGCGAGCAGGCACGCCGCCACCACGTTCAATAAGCCAATAGATTGTTTGAAGTCTCGCTTGCTGCGCCAGATCGCCACGACCAGCAGCAGTCCCACGATGCCGGCCAAGGGAAGGAACGTCCAGTTGGTGACGAGGCGGATATGTGCGACGCCTCTGAGTACGTCGCGCGTCGGCCCGTAGGTAAAAAAGATGAAAATAAACAAGCTTGCCGCGGCCCCCGCTTTGGCCACATCGCGCATGATCGCCCAGAACAACAACATCGCCAGGCCAACGACTATGAACGATGCGAGCAATGGTAGCAGTAACTCAGTAACACTTGTGTAGCCGACGTTCTGCGAGTAAAGCGCGACAATCGGAAACGCCGCCACCAGAAACGGATGTATGATCCAACGCTTCATGACTTGTCCCCGCGCATCAGGTAAAGGACTCGCTGTGACTGTGCAATCGGCTCGCTCCGCACGAGTTCGAAATGTTCCCCGAATGCCGCCTCAAAGTTCTCGCGCGTGTAGCCATCGAAGATGTCTTCGCGGGCCGCCAGCAGCCGCTGCACCTGCGAATCGGACTTGGGAACGAACTCGATGATGAGCCATCGGCAAATCTCCGCCAGCGAACTGGCGATACGATGGAAGGGCAGATTATTGGAAATGGCCAGATGATGAATAAGCGCCAGCGCCATGATGGCGTCCGCCGTGCACCGCTGCACGAACGAGTCGCGCTCCCGATTGTGCCAGCCAAGCCCGGGGCTGGGGTCCGTCAAATCCATCACCAAAGGCAGCACGTTGGTCTCGTTTTTCTCCCGACAGAGACGGTAGTTTTTTTCCACCGCCGCTGGATCCAGGTCGAGCGAGACCGTGAAGAGGTCGCGCTGGGCGGCGATGCGGCTGTAACGGCCCGTGTTCGCGCCGAGGTCCCACACGCTGGCGGGCCGGATTTCGTCAAGAAACTGTCCGATCAACTCTGCCTTGGCGTCGGCGGCGGTTTCCGAGTAATTCGTGTCCGAGTAATAATCGCCCCACTGCGTGCCGGCCGGCTGCCACTGCAGCTTGCGGACAGCACTACGGAGGCTGTCCAGCAGCCCCTGGACGGCGAGTTTCGTCACGCGGCGGCCCTTCAGGTTCGCCGCCTGACGGCCGTCGGCATATTTCGCTTCGGTTCGGGCATGCAGGTGAATGTGCAGCAGCAGCGAAAACTGGAGGCGGCTACGCCAAGGAAGCAGCTTGGAGGTCAGGTCCAGCGGGATTCCATCGATGTTCGACCAAAGCAATTGCGACATGCGGACGTCGGTCGAGCTCATCAGCGCCAGTGGGGCCAGAAAGTGCCGGCAGAACTGCCGGTACGCGACCCACGGCTCTCCCTCTCGGTATTTTTCGAAGGAAAGCGTGTCAATGAAGATGGGCCGACCCCGATGAAACTGCACGTTGTAGGCGCTACAGTCCTTAAGCGACATGCCCGCATCCAGCGCGCGATGTTGTATGTCCAGCGTCATCAGTGCGGCATCTTTGAACTGACTGAAGGACCACTCGTAAGGATAGGAGATGAATTCGACTCGCTCCGGCTCGATCGTTCGATAGGCCAATTCGGGGATTGCTGGCTCGACATCAACCTCGCGGTGCGGAATCAGCAAGCGCGATTCGACGAGTTGCTGGTGCAGTCCAGACGAGATGAACAGGTCGTAGTTCTCTCGGTAGACCGTGTTGATCTGACGATAAAGGCGATCCCCCCGACGGAACATGAATCCGCTCGGGTCTCGGAACGAGCTGGAAAGCAGCTCGTTACTCGCCATCGTCTTTCACACCGCGACGATGGCCGAGCAGCCCCACGAAAAATGCCCGGACTTGCCGCCAATACATCTTGATCGCCAACAGGGCGCCTAAAAAACCGCCAACCACCGCCTGGAAAACGATGCTGGCAGTTGCGGGGTCCAAATACCCGACGAGTTCGGTCATGACGTCTCCCCGTGGAACAACTCCTCAAGAAACCTTCGCAAGATCACCACAAAGTTTTTATATTAGTTCCGCCTTGGGCGGTCGTCAACGAAAAAATAGCCAGCGTTTCTCACCATGGATATGAAAGCGCCATTCCATCCGGAGGCGTTTTTCGGAATTCGTAAGGGATCACGCCACTTTGACAAATATGCCCCCGGGGCGGAACGTGGAATGCGACAGATTGTGAGGAAAATAGCGACGATTGGCCATCCAGGCCTCAGGACGCGGTATAATAGCCAGTTGAGGGGTCGGTCCGAAATAGGTCGCTTTACCGAAAGTTGTCTTGAGTGAGGAAACACGAATTTTGTCGGAAGCCGTCCACACCAACCCTGATCATCCAGACACGCAAGACCGCCGGCTTCTGAAACGCATGGCCATTGGATTGGTCGTGCTGCTGATCGTCGGGGGGGTCATTCAAGGGGTGGCGGGGCTATTCCGAAACGACACGCAATTGACCATTGATGCGCTCGACGAGGCCCGCGCGCGGTGGGATGAAAATCATCCGGCCAATTATGACCTGCAAATTCAATTCGATTCATCGGACGCCAATATGTCGATTCGCCTCCAAGTGCGCAACAACCAAGTAGTTTCCGCGACAACCAACTCACGGGCGATGGACCGGGAGGAGGCGGACCGTTGGACCATCCCCGGCCAATTCGATCGCATACGCGACGACGTCATCGCCAGCGGCGATCCGACGCAAGGTCTCAATATCCGCGAACACGCGTATCTGATTCCCAAAGCGGCATTCGACGCCGAATTCGGTTATCCAACGCACTATGAGTTCAAAGGCGAAGGCACTCCGCTTCAATACCAGTGGCGGGTGGTCGAGTTCGAGCCGGTCTCGACAGATGGCTGACCGACAGCCGCTGGTTCATCGCCGAAGAACCGCCGCACCGCGGCGCTAGGTTCAAGTCCACGACTCCACGTGTTTGATCGGTTTGGCCGGCACGCCGGCGGCGAGAGTCCGCGGAGGAATGTCGCGGGCGACCACGCTGCCGGCGGCGATCACCGCACCGCTGCCGATCGTCACGCCCTTTAAGACGGTGACGTTGCAGCCGATCCATACGTGGTCCTCGATCACGATCGGCGCCCTGTCGTTTTCCCATACGTCGCCATCGTACGTCATCCGATGAAGATCGCCATCGAGGATGTTGCAATTCCAGGAAATCGCGCAGTTGTCGCCGATCGAGACGGACGTGTGGACGATCACGCGGGTGTATTCCCAGATCCGCGATGCGGCGCCGATTTCCAAGCGCGCCGGCGGGCCGCCGGGGGCGCCGGTGACCTGTAATAGAACGCGGCGGCCCAGATTGGTGAAATGACCCACGCGAATGCGTCCGTTTCGGCAGGCTACACGCACCGTGGGATGCACGACGGGCCAGCCGTCGGACCGCCCTCGCAGCCGCCAAACGCCGCCCCGGATCAGTCCGACCGCGACTGATACTTGTTTGGAAAAGTGAAACCCGCGAAAGCGGCTCACCCAGGGCGATCCCGCCGTCTGTGGCTCGTCAGATGCCGTCGGCAGGCGACTCTCGTATTCTGTGCGGCTCATCAGCCGTCGTCCCTTTGCTGCATCAGCTTTTGGTGGCGTCCGGGCACGCCATAGACAAGCGTGTAAGGGCGTACGTCGTGCGTTACGACTGAATTGGCGCTGACCTTTGAATGATGACCTACTCGCTGTGACGGCGTCACGGTGGCGTGCGTGCCCAAGAACACTTCGTGTTCGATCGTGGCGAAGCCGTTGAGAGTGGCGTACGGAGAAAGGATGGAATACGGACCCACGTGTGCGTCGTGACCGCAGGAAGAATAGAAATTCAACATCGTGAACTCGTCCAGTTTTACGTGGTCGCTAACTGTAACGAACGGGCAAATCACGACGCCTTCTCCAATCTGCGCCGTTTGAGCGACAATCGCTGACGGGTGGATCAACGACAAGAACTGGGCGCCCTTCTTGCGCAACGTTTCGATGATCCGGCGTTTGACCTCGATGCGGCCGATGGCGAACAGATACCGCTCGCCCGGCAATGGCTGATAATCTTCCGGGTCGCCCAAGACGGGCGCGTCGATGGCGAAACCTTCCAAATCGTCACGGCTGCTCGACAAGAATCCCTTCACTTTGAATTGATCGGCCGCAATTGCCGCACGGGCCCAATGGTACATCTCTCGGCCAAATCCTCCCGCACCGACGATCACAAGATCATTCACGAAGTGGCCTCACTTTCAGAGCCCTTGAGCCGGGTCGCCTTCGTACATAATATCATCCATCGGTGCGGGCCAGTTTTCCACTTGCATTTATGGTCAGTTGCGTCTGAAACGTAATCTGAGCCGGAACCTGGTGTTTTGCCAATCGCTGCCGGCAGGCGTCGAGGATTTGCCGGCGCAAATCCGCCTCGTCGGCTGCGTCGGCCGGCTCGATGTCGGCCGCCACCAACTCGCCGACCAGCGAGCTTTTCAGCCGGTGCACGCACACGTGGCGCACGCCGGGAACCGTGCGTATCACCAGCTCCACGTCAGCCGGATATACTTTGGCGCCGCCGACGTTGATGCATTCCCCCTTGCGTCCCAAAAAAAAGACGCGATCGCCCTCGACACGCGCGATGTCGCCCGTGGCAAACCAGCCCTGGTTGTCGTCGGCAACTCCTCCCAAATACTCGTGCATCGCGCGGGCGGACTGGATCAAAAGTTCTCCATCGTCACCGATGCGCAATCGGCACGGCAGCGACTTATCCGACAAATACGAGATTGGAAAACCGGCCATTCCGTCTCGCACCGTAAAGCACGTTCCCATCTCCGTAGAAGCGTAAATATGGCAAATGCGCGCCGCGGGAAAGGCCGTATTCAGGTCGTCTAAGATAGCTTGATCCGTCGCTTCGCCGCCCAACGTGATCCGTTCCAAAACACATTGGCGTAGCTCGTTGGCTGTCGCCGCGCCGAGCAACATCCGCCAAAAGGTCGGCGTCGCCGAAGCGCATTGGACGCGGTCTTCGATCAGGCAACGGAGCACGGCCTCCGGCTCCCGCGACACCGGCACGCACAGCCTCCCGCCGGTCAACAGCGCCTGGAGCATCACCTGCAATCCGGCGAATCTGGAAATGTCGTAGGATAATAACCAATGGCGCGCGGCATGTTTCGCCTGGCGACTGACCGCGGCGGCAAGCGAATTCCACGTGTGCAGGGCCGGTTTCGGCCGCCCGGCCGTGCCGGAGGTGAACAACACGACGCGGCCGCGCGACGGGCCTCCAAAGGGCAGCGCGGCGCAGTCGTCCGAGTCGAGCTCGCGCCTCAAATCACCGCGGCTGCCAGCCCCGTCGTGAATGATCTCCGCCAAGGGGACGGCAAGGTCGTCATCGCGGACCGCGTCGGGTGAAGAAGAAGCAGGATAGACAACCGCCGTGGCGTCGATTCGATCGAGTGCCAGGAAGATCGCCAACTGCAAGGCCGGCTCCGCCGTGCAAACACCGACATTTTGGCCGCAAAGGTCCTCCAAGCGCGCAGCGATCCTGGCGCCGGCGGCTGCTAGCCGATCGTACGTCCACAGCGCTTCCCCGCGCGATATGGCGGTGCGCTTGCCGGACGTCTTCAAGAGACTGTCAAACTCCACAGCAATCACGGTTGTTTTTCCAGAGCATCTTCGTAGACAGCGACCAATTCACCAAACGTGCGCACGGCTCGGCGCCCGTCTCGAAAGGGGTCCACGCCCAAGTTCCTTTCCAGCGAGATAGTCATGACCGCGAGATCCAAGGAGTCCAAGCCAATCGTTGACATCAGAACATCGGCGTCATTGAATTGCCGCGTATTACGGCCCGTGTCCGAGAGGATTCCGTTGATAACTTCCGTGACGGCTCCCGGTATGTCCTGCGATTCATCCTCCGCCGCGCGCACGGCGCTCGCCACGGCAACCGGGGCGGAGTGTTCCGCGCTAATGCGTTGCACTTGCCTGGATAGTCCGTCGGGCGCGCCGCTGGCTGCCATGCGCGCCGTTGCGTCACGCGCTATGCCAGCATCGGCTCCGACGACCGCGGACTGCCCTAGTTCGGCCTCGCTGAGGAAAAAAGATTCGTCGAATCGCGTCATGTACAGGCCGCACTGATAACTGTCCAGCGGCGGCACTTCGACGTCGCGCCCGATGGCGCGAGCCACGAACAACTCCACAGAGTTGATCCCCGCGGCCACGCTCAAGGGGAATCCGCCGCCGAAACGGGCGTTGATCTCGGTGACGACCGCCACGTCGTCTCGAAACATCGTCTGGATACAGATCGGCCCCAACGCCCCCAACGCCTTGGCCATTTTCACGCAGTGGTCCGTTACGACCGGATCGTAAACCGTTACGCCGCGGGCCATTTCGCCGTCGCGCGTGGTGATTCGCCGGCGGGAAATGACGGCGAGAATCTCTCCCGCAGGGTAGCAAGTGACGTCAGTCGTGTATTCCGGCCGGGACAAAAACTCCTGGACAATAGGGTCCGGGACACGATCGAGCAAGAACTCCAACTCTCGGGCCGATTCCACCTTGTAGGCCTGCTCGGAAGCGCTGCCATGCCGGGGCTTGATGAACAGGGGATAGTTCATCTCATCGGCGGCGATTCCTTCGCGCAGCCAACTTCTCGGCGCCGGCAGATTAATTTCGCGCAGAAACTCCATCGTCTTCCACTTGTCACGCGCCGTCAGGAC
>Ga0214472_10004656_pt1 | contig 14481 bp, 11 predicted proteins | sample RVTome_6_FD_207662 | JGI IMG/M metagenome (GOLD analysis project Ga0214472, IMG submission 207662) | Soil microbial communities from uranium-contaminated site in the Upper Colorado River Basin, Wyoming, United States - RVT140D175 | ecosystem: Environmental > Terrestrial > Soil > Contaminated >...
AGCGAGCGCCGCGCGTGGGGGTGGGGCCCCGCGCGCACTGATATTGGAGCGAGCCATGCGGACCATCATCGAGCCATTCAAGATCAAAACCGTCGAACCGATTCGCTGGACCACGCCTGAAGTTCGTCGCGAGCAGCTCGAGCGGGCGCACCACAACGTGTTCCTTCTGCCCGCCGAAGAGATCCTGATCGACTTGCTCACCGACTCCGGAACCGCGGCGATGAGCACGCGGCAATGGGCGGTCATGATGGAGGGCGACGAGAGCTATGCGGGAAGTCGGAGCTTCCAACGTTTCGAGACGGCGGTAAAGGCGATCTTCGGCTACCGTCACGTGATACCGACCCATCAGGGTCGTGCCGCCGAGCGGATTCTCTTCGCCTGCGCGTGCAAGAAAGGCGACGTGGTTCCCAACAACACGCATTTCGACACCACCCGAGCCAACGTCGAGTATGTAGGTGCCGAAGCCGTCGATCTGGTCATTCCGGAGGGAAAGGATCCCGGAAACCGCCACCCTTTCAAGGGAAACATGGACGTGGGCGCGCTAGAGTCTCTCATCGAGCGGGTGGGCCGGGAGCGGATTCCGTTGGTGATGTTGACCGTGACCAATAATTCCGGGGGCGGCCAGCCCGTCTCGATGGAGAACGTGCGCGCGGTGAGCCGGGTCTGCCGCCGACACCGGATTCCGCTTTATTTCGATGCCTGCCGCTTTGCCGAAAACGCGTACTTCATCAAGGAGCGAGAGCCGGGTTTCGGCGATCACTCGCCCGAGAAGATCGCTCACGAGATGTTCTCTTACGGCGACGGCTGCACGATGTCCGCCAAGAAGGATGGATTGGTGAACATCGGCGGGTTCCTCTGTACGAACGACGACGCGCTCGCCCGCCAGGAAGAGAACCTCCTCATCTTGACCGAGGGTTATCCGACGTACGGAGGTCTAGCGGGGCGGGACCTGGAAGCGATTGCGGTGGGTCTCTACGAGGCACTAGAAGAAGACTACCTTCGTTACCGCATCAGCTCCACCGCGTATCTCGGCCGTCATATCGCGGAGCACGGCGTACCGATCGTCGAGCCCCCTGGAGGCCATGCCATCTACATCGATGCGCGAGGATTCTTGCCTCATATCCCACCGGAGCATTTCCCCGGCGTCGCTCTCGCGGGGGAGCTATACCTCGAGGGAGGGATACGATCGGTGGAGATTGGGACCCTCATGTTCGGCGAGCGGGCACACATGGATCTGGTGCGGCTGGCGATCCCGCGTCGGGTGTACACCCAGAGCCACATCGACTACGTCGTGGAGACCGTCTTAGAGGTTTGGAAGCGTCGCGATCGGATCCGCGGTCTGAAGATCACCTACCAGGCCCAGTTCTTGAGACACTTCACCGCTCACTTGAAACCAGTATGACCCTGTGAGCGCCCCCTCCGCTCCCGACTTCATCCAGTCACGCGGCTCCTTTCGCGAGACCGCCCTCGTCATCGTCGCCGGTGGGTTGTTCTGTCTGAGCGGTGTCGCAGCGCTCGTTTATCAAGTCACCTGGCAGCGGATTCTGGCGCTTCATAGCGGCATGGGAATCTATTCGGTGGCGATGATCGTGGCTTCCTTCATCGCCGGTCTCGGCATAGGCAGCCACCTGGGTGGGGTTCTCAGTACGCGCAAGAATCCTCGAGCGGCGCTCCGCGTCTTCGCCGTCTTGGAGATTTCCATCGCCCTCTTCGGTGCCATGAGCTGTTGGCTCTTCTACGACGTGCTGTATCTCGAGGCATCCTGGCTCTACACGACCTCCTGGCGGGCGGGCTTGTTTCATTTCCTGGCGCTCCTACCTCCCACTTGCCTAATGGGAATGTCGCTGCCGTTTCTCGTTCAAGCCATGGTGCGAGACGTCACGACGGCGGGTCGGACGGTGGGCTACCTCTATGGTCTCAACGTCGTGGGGGCGAGCATCGGCGCATTCCTCACCCCATGGGTCTTGATCCGTTTCCTCGGAATCCGCGATGCCGTATCGGTCGCGGTCGGGTTGAACCTTCTTGCCGGGGTAGGAGCGTTATCACTCTCACCGTTCGTAGCCCGGCGCCGCAGGGAATCGTTCGCGCAACCGGTCGAGATCACCGCCCGTACCCAGGGGGAGCCCTTCTCGACTTGGTTGCTCTTGTACGCCGTCAGTGGATTCTGCGCTCTTTCCCTGGAGATCGTTTGGTTCCGTTTGATTGACGTCGGAGTCCGGGGTACGGCATTTGCCTTCGGGACCGTTCTCTCCATTTACCTGCTGGGCCTCGCCGCGGGAACCCTCGCGGGGGCGCGTATTGTGGGAAGACTCGAGAAGCCGCTCCGGATCTTCTTGTTCTGTCAGTGCGCGATCCTTTTCTACTCGGGCATCGTGGTGCTTCTGCTTGCCCTGCTTCCCACCGACCTTCCCGGCTACGCCTGGTTCTTCGACATCTGGAGTCGCGACCGCGTCGTCGTTCTGGGCCGAACGCAAGACTGGGAGCGCTTGCTTCGCCTCTACTTGTTGCTGCCGCTGGGTACCTACGGGATTCCTACCTTCCTGATGGGCTTCTCTTTCTCGGTCTTGCAGCGTGCGGTGCAGGACGATCCGGAGACGAGCGGCCGGAAGGTAGGGTTTTTGCAGGCGGCGAACGTGGCCGGCAATGTCGCCGGCAGCTTGGTCATCGGATTGCTGGCGCTCGATTTCATCGGCACCACGGGCTCGGTGCGGGTCTTGGTGCTGTGCGGTTTGGTATTCGCCTTCGTGGGAGTGCGTCGCTTCGGTTTGCGCGGCGGGTTCGGCTTTTCGGTCGCGGCGCTGATTGCCCTGGCTCTCCTCATGCCCGGCCAGGACGATTTGTGGAATCGACTGCATGGTTTGGAAGGGGAGAACGCCCGTCACGCACTCATCGAAGAAGACGCGACCGGCGTCGTGGTTGTGAAACCGGAGGAGCCGGAACTGGATGACTGGCGCGTCGTGGTCAATGGCCTCTACCAGAGCTGGCTGCCGTACGGCGGCATCCACAGCTTGCTCGGCAGCCTTCCAGCCATGATGCATCCCCAACCACGGGACGTATCAGTGATCGGACTCGGTTCGGGTGACACCGCCTGGGCCGCCGCGAGCCGGGAGGAGACCGACCGTTTGCAGGTCTACGAGATCGCCAGACCGCAGCTCAATCTTCTGCACCAGTTCGCGGCCACACATGAAGAGCTCTCGCTCTCCCGTTTCCTCGCCGATCCTCGTTTGGAGATACAGGTTGCGGACGGGCGGAATGCGTTACTCCGTTCGGACGATCTCTTCGATCTCATCGTGGTCGACGCGCTGAGGCCGGTGAGCGCCTATAGTGGTAATCTCCAGTCCGTCGAGTTTCTCGAACGGTCCGCCCGCAAGTTGAAGCCAGGAGGATTGATGAGCATCTGGGCTCCAACGGTGCGGGGGCGTGTCTCGTTCGGGACCGTGTTTCCGTACGTGGTCAGCTTCGACGACGCGCGGGTGCTGGTGGGGAGCAACCACCCGATACAAGTCGATCCCGCCTCTTGGCGCGAACGGGCTATTTCTCCGTTCTCACGCACTTATCTCGGAGAGCCGGTGGTCCAAGAATTGATACACACGTTGAACCTTGCCAGGGAGAGCGCGAGGCCGAGCACAGCGGAGGAGTCTCTCAATCGTGATTTGTTTCCACGGGACGAGTTTCTGAGCCCGGAGGTGTCCCGGTAAACTCGGCTCGACGACGCGCACTTTTCTCAGCTACATCGACGTGGTAATTTGCACGTTTCGAGAGGAGACACAGGATGCGAGAGAGCGAATGGCGTAGGAGAGCAGCGAGGGAGGGACTCCGCAAGCTATTGGCTCCTCTGGCACTCGGCGTCGTCATGTCCGCTCTCCCGCGACTCGTCTACTCCAGTTTCCCGGACAAGCCGATCCAACTCCTCGTGGGTCAAGGCGCAGGAGGTAGTACGGATACGGTGACCCGGACCTTTGCCGAGTTTCTCGGTAAACATTTGGGTAGCCCGGTGATTGTCCGCAACATGGAAGGGGCAGGTGGGAGGATGATGCTGAGGCACGTGAGCTCCCAAGCCTCGGACGGATACTCCTTGTGCATGGTCGTCACGCCTTCTTACATCAATGTCCAGTTGCTTCGGTCGCCCGATTGGGATCTGAACGAATTCACCTACATCCAAGGAGTGGGTGGAGGCGACTCGAATGGGCTGATCGTTCCTTACGATTCCGAGATCGAGTCCTTCGCCGATCTGATCGAGCTGGCCAAGAAGGGACCTCTCGCCGTCGGCTCCACCGCCCCGGGCTCGAACAGTTGGCTTTTGGGAGTTCTGCTGGCCGCGTATGCCGGCGACCTGCGAATCAGCCCCGTTCCCTTCGGCAGCGGTATGGAAGCGTCGCTCGCGATCGCGGGTAGCCACGTTCCGGTGGGAATCGTCAGCACGGTGAATATCCCCGACCTCCTGAAGGAGAAGCAGGTTCGGGCCATCGCCGTTTCCTCAAGCGAGAGATTGAGCTATCTCCCCGAGGTCCCCACGTTTGTGGAGTTGGGTTATCCCGACATCGTCACGGAGGCGAACATGTATCTGGCCGCTCCCGCCGGGCTGCCGGACGACGTGAGGGGAATACTCGAGGATGCAGCGCGAAAGGCGGCAAGCGACCCCGAGTTTCTGACGCTGGCCGAAAAGCAGGGCTTCTCGGTTCGAAGGCTCTCGGCGATGGAAGCCGAGCGAGCATTCCGGGAAGACTATCGCAAGACGCAAGCACTCTTGAAGGCGGCTGGTGAGATCGACTAGCTCTCTTCGACGAAGCCTGCTCGACACCGGTAACATCTTTCTCGTCCTTTGCGTTGTCCTGTTCGTCGTGTTCCTGGTCAACACCTACGACATGGAAGAGGCCAGCTCCTATCTGTTACCTCGCATGGTGTGCGTCTTTGGACTCGTCGTGGGCTCGATCAAGCTGGTCGCGAGCTGCCTGGGACCGAGAGAGAGGGATATCGATAATGGCGAAGGAGAGAGCGGCGCGGGCGTTCCCGTTGCGTATTCCATCGCTTTCGTTGCGATCTATTTTCTCGCGACGCCTTGGCTCGGGTTTATTCTGTCCACGGCCACCGCGATTCTCGCCTTCTCCTACCTCATGCGGTTTCCCCGAAAGGGGCTGGCGGTCGTTCTGTCGATTGCCATCCCAGTGACATTACATCTGACGTTCGTGACGCTACTGCGGGCCTCCCTTCCTGCAGGGATCATAGAGAATCTGCTCTTCTGAGGTTGACGGGACGGGCCGCCTTGGTCGAGGGAATTCTTCTTGCGTTGAGCCCGCATGGAATCGCCTCCATGCTTGCCGGTGGCGCCATCGGCCTGGTCCTCGGCATCCTGCCCGGGCTGGGCCCGGTGTTCGGTGTGGCGTTGCTCCTGCCCTTCACGTTTTGGATGCCGCCTCACTTGGGGCTTGTTTTCTTGGCGTCTCTCTATGCTTGCTGCGTGTATGGCGGCTCGATACCGGCGGTCCTCCTGGGGATTCCCGGCACGACCGGATCCATCACCACGGTGTTCGACGGTCACGAGCTCGCGAAGCAAGGAAGAGCCGGCATCGGTCTCGGACTGTCGGTGACTTCGTCCTTGGTGGGCGGGGTCTTCGGTGTGGTGTCCTTGGGAGTGCTGGCCCCGCTGCTGGCCGAGTTCGCGCTCACGTTCTCGCCGGCCGATTTCTTCGCGCTGGCGGTTCTGGGATTGTCGATGGTGGCGGTCGCCTCGAAGGGAGACACCGCGAAAGGAATCGTGCTCGGAGCGCTCGGGATCCTGCTGTCTTCGGTCGGTGTCGATCCGATCACCGGCGACGATCGATTCACGTTCGGTATCGACTATCTCTCCGGCGGGATTCCGTTCGTTCCCGCGGTGGTGGGCTTGTTCGCGCTGTCTCAGGCGCTCTTGTTGGCCGAGAAGGGAAGGAGGATCGCGAGGCCGCCCCGCGTCACGGGCGGGGTGAGCGAGGGAATCATGGAGACGCTCAGACATCCTTTCGTCTTGCTCAAGAATTCGCTTCTCGGCGTGGGGCTCGGCGTCATTCCGGGAGTCGGCATCAGCATTACGAACTTCATTGCGTATCTCGTTCAGAAGCGATCCTCTCCGGATCCCGATTCCTTCGGCAAAGGGAATCCGCTGGGAGTCATCGCGCCGGAAACAGCCAACAGCGCGTGCGTCGCGGCCGAGTTGGTGCCTGCTTTTGCCCTTGGCATTCCCGGCGGGGCCACCTCGGCCATCTTCCTGGCGGCCATCAATAGCTATGGGTTGCGGCCCGGCTATGCTTTTTTCAGCGAGGCGGGTGCGGTGGCCTGGGCGCTGGTCACTGGGCTTTTCATTGCACAGTTCGTCTTTTTCTTGATTGGCGCCTTCGGGGCTAACTGGTTTGCGAAAGTCACCCTCGTTCCTTCCGCCGTGCTGGTGCCGGTGATCATGGCCCTGAGCTTCATTGGCGGTATCGTGGATAGGAGCATGTTCGCGGACATCATCATCGTCCTGCTATTCGGTATCTTGGGCTACGTTCTGCACAAGGGTGCCTTTCCGATCGCCTGTCTGATCCTCGGCATGATCCTGGGACCGCTGGTCGAGGAGAACTTCTATCGTGCCATGATTATCAGCCAGAACGATTTCAGGATATTCGTTTCCTCACCGATCAGCATCACGCTTTGGCTCGTGATGGCGGTCGCATTTCTATGGGGTTTCGTCCCGGTTACGGACTGGTTCAGGAAGCTCAAGATGAGGAGTTAAGACGTTATCGATCCGCGGCGGGGGTTGATAGAATCGCATTCCTTCCAGTTGGGATAGGTCATGAAGAAGCTGCCAATCGCCGTCCGAGTCAACGGAGAACTGTACGAGGAAGACGTCGAGCCGCGTCTGCTCCTCATCCACTTCTTGCGAGAGGTCATTGGCTTGACTGGCTCCCACGTCGGCTGTGTCGTCGGAGAGTGTGGCGCATGTTCCGTTCTGGTCGACGGACGTCTGGTGAAGTCCTGTCTCATGTTGGCGGTGCAAGCTGACGGAACCGAGGTAACGACGGTCGAGAGCCTGGCGAAGGACGGCCAGCTGCATCCGTTACAGGAGTCGTTCGTAAGGCATTTCGCCCTGCAGTGTGGCTATTGCACGCCCGGGTTTCTCATGGCGAGCTACTACTTGCTCACCCGCAATCCAAATCCCAGCGAGGAAGACATCAGAAGGGATCTGGCCAGCAATCTCTGTATGTGCACGGGGTACACGCAGATCGTGAAGGCGGTGAAGGCGGCCGCGGCCGATTGGAACAAGGAGTAGGTGGGAGTAGATGAACGAGCGCCGCTTCATCGGTACGAGCGTCCGTAGCAAGGAAGCTCCCCGTCACGTCACGGGTGCGGGCCGATTTACGGACGATCTGTCCTTCCCCGGACTTCTTCACGCGGTCATCCTGAGGAGCCCATACGCGCACGCCCGCATAGGCTCCGTCGATATGTCGGCGGCTCGGACGATGCCCGGCGTCGTGGGCGTGCTCGGCCCGGATGAGGTCAAGGACCTCTCCAGTCCTTTCAAGCCGGGTCGCTACGCGGCCGGCCTACGGGTGACCGTCCTGGAGTACGCGAGCGCCGTCGACAAGGTGCGGTACGTCGGGGAGCCCGTGGTCATGGTGGCCGCGCGCACGCGAGGGCAGGCCGAAGACGCCGCGGAGCGCGTCGAGGTCGACTACGAGCCGTTACCGGTCGTTAGCGATGTCGACGAGGCGCTTGCCGTTGCCGAAGGTAATGCTGCTCTGCTTTACGAAGAGTTGGGCACCAACATGCCCTGGCAGGGTGTCGTGTCCTATGGCGACGTGGATCGAGCTTTCCGGGACGCGGAGCGAGTCCTCAAACACCGCCTGAAGATACATCGTTACAGCTCGACGCCCTTGGAGCCGTTCGCGTGCATTGCGGACTACGACTCCGCGACGAAACACCTGACCACCTGGTGCAACGCCCAGTCTCCGGAGGTGATCTACGAGGCCCTGACCGAAGCCCTGCGGCTCGAGCACGTCCGCATTCTGATTCCGGACATCGGGGGAGGGTTTGGCCAGAAGATCCACCTCATTCGAAAGTACGTGCTGTTGACGAGCCTGATGGCCATCCATACAGGCCGACCGATCAAATGGATCGAGGACCGCAGCGAGCACATGATGGCGGGAGGTCATTCCTGTGACCAGTATTTCGAAGTGGAAGCCGCCTTTCGCAATGATGGGGAGGTGCTGGGATTGCGAATCCTCGACACCGACGACGTGGGCGGGTCGATCAGCACGCTGACGATTCACTTCACCAACAAGCTCAACAATCTCTTCAACACCTATGCCGTCAAGAATCTGCGCCTCGAGGGCCGTTCGATCGTGACCAACAAATGTCCGGTCGTTCCCAATCGCGGGATCGGCAAGCCGGGAATGTGTTTCATCTGGGAACGAACGATGGATCGGATCGCTCAGGAGCTGGGGATGGATCCGGCTGCGGTGAGGCTCAAGAATCTCGTTCCGGCCGACCAGTTCCCTTACACGACGCCCAACGGCAATATCCATGGGAGCGGGGAATACTCAGCCCTCTTGGAAAAGGCGCTCGAAAAAATCGACTATCGCGCGTTGCGAAAGCAACAGGAGAAGGAGAGAGGCGGGGGCCGCCTCCTCGGCGTCGGTGTCGTGATCGGTCTCGAGCCCGGAGGGCGAAACGCCGCCCGCGACATGGCAATCTTTCCCGAGTCTAAGCGGATACCCGGGGCCGGCGGCGTGGAAGGCGTGACGATGAAGCTCGAGAAGAGCGGTCGGATCGCGGTCGTCTTGGGCTCGCCGAGCTGCGGGCAATCACATGAAACGGCGGCCGCCCAGATTGCCGCGGAGATACTGGGCATCGAGCCGGAACACGTTTCCGTTGCAACTCCCTTCGATAGCGTCGTCTCGCCGTGGGGAGTCTCCGCATCCAATAGCGGCAACAACTTCCACCTCTACGACGTGGGTGCGGTGCACGGCGCCGCCACGCGGCTTCGGGAGAGAGTCCTCACCCTGGCGGCTCATCTATTGAAGTCGAACAAAGAGAATCTGGTGATCGACGAGGGAACAGTGCGTGACTCGAAAACCGTCGACAAGGAGATCACGTTCGCCGAGCTCGGCAAGATCGCCTACGGCAATCAATCGCTCTTGCCGGACGGTTTCGAGCCCGGCCTCCAGACGACGTACTACCACAGCTTCCCCCATGCGGACCCGATGATGGTGCCGGACGCGCAGGGCCGCGTTCGCGCCCAGTACACGTTTTCGGCTGCCGCCCACGCTGCCGTCGTCGAGGTGGACCGCGCCACCGGACGGGTCCGGGTCTTGCGCTACGTCATCGTGAGTGACAATGGAACTCTGATCCATCCGGACGTGGTCGACGGCCAGATCTACGGCTCCGCCGCCCACGGTATCTCGGTGGCCCTCGGTGAAGGCTTTGTCTACGATGCGGAGGGCCAACTGATGACGCTCACGCTTCTCGACTACGGGAAGTCGACGACTCTCGAAACTCCGGAGGTCGAGATCGAGCACCACCCCGTGCCGGATCCGTTTACGACTCTAGGCCAGAAGGCGGCGGGGGAAGGAGCCGCCATTCCGTCCCCGGCCGCCATCGCGAGCGCGGTCGAAGATGCTTTGCAGCCGTTCGGGGCTCGAGTCGAGGAGCTGCCCCTTTCACCGGAAAGGGTCTGGCACCTTATGCGACAAAATCAAAAGGCCGGGGCCCCGGCGTAACGGAGAAGGAATTTGAGGGCACGCGTCAAGGTCAACGGGTTCGAGATCGACTACCAAGTGGCGGGCTCGGGCAGGCCGCTCGCGCTGGCTCATTCCCTGGGCATGGCGGGCAGCATCTTCGACCCTCTGCGTTCCCTGCTCGAGGACCGAGCGCGGGTGGTGACGTGGGATGCGCGGGGCAACGGACATTCTCAGAAGCCAGCCACCGGCTGGACCATCGAGGATTTGGCATCCGACCTCGGCGGGCTGCTCGAACACCTCGGTATCGATCGGGCGGTGATCGGAGGACTGTCGTTGGGCGGTTGCACGGCCATTGCCTACGCGGTCGCTCACCCCGAAAAACTGGACGGCCTCATTTTGATGGACACGACGGCCGGCTACGGCGAAGAAAAGCGAGACGCGTGGGAGGAGAGAGCCAAGAACGCCGAAGCGAAGGGAATGGGGCCGATCGTTCCCTTCAATCAGCCGCGGTGGTTCAGCAGCCGGTTCTTGGAGTCGAGTCCCGAGAAGGTCGATGCGGTGGGGAAGATACTGCTCTCGAACGACACCTCTTCTTACGCCGCGGCTTGTCGAGCCCTGGGTCGGTTCGATGCGCGAAATGAGCTTCACAAGATTCAATGCCCGACGCTCATCATCATGGGTGCCGACGATCCGGCCACGCCGGTAGCGATGTCCGAACACCTACACGAGAGCATTGACGATTCCGAGCTTCATGTTCTCGATGGGCTCAAACACATGTCCCCGGTCGAGGCACCCGAGCGGGTGGGTGGTCTGATCCGGAAGTTCTTGGACCAGCTCTAACGTCGGGACATCACAGAGGGGCCGCTTTGATGAAAATCGACGTCTTCAATCACGTTTTACCAGCAGGCTATATCGAGGCGTGTAAGAGGAAGGCCGAGGGCCCGCTGCCCTTCGACTTTCAGATCAAGAACTTTCCCGCTCTCGTCGATATGGACAAGCGTTTCCGAATCATGGACCAGGCCGGAGAGTACAAACAGATCGCGAGCATGGCCAATCCTCCCCTCGAAGTCCTTTTCGACGCGCGCGACGCGTTGGAGCTAGCCAGGGTGGCCAACGACGAGCTGGCTGCGCTCGTGGATAGACATTCCGAGAGATTTGCCGGCGCCGTCGCCTCCATTCCCATGAACGACATCGAAGGCGCGGTGCGGGAGATAGAGAGAGCGGTGCGCGAGCTCGGCATGCGCGGCATCCAGCTGTACACGGACGTGCAGGGGCGTCCCCTGGATGCGCCCGAGTTCGATCCGGTCTTCGCCAAGATGGCCGAAGTCGACCTGCCGATACTTCTCCATCCGGCCCGGGGGCCTGGCTTTCACGACTATCCCACCGAGGACGAATCGAAATACGACATTTGGCGGGTCTTCGGCTGGCTCTACGACACGGCGGCGGCGATGACCCGCATCATCTTTGCGGGAATCTTCGACCGCTACCCAAATATCAAGATCGTGACGCACCATCTGGGAGGGATCGTTCCTTACGCCGATCGGCGGATCGAGGAAGGCTATTCCAAGATGGTGGGGCTGGCGAAAGCGTCCGGGAAGCCCCTCCCGGTCAAGAAGCATCCTTACGAGTACTACCGCCTGTTCTACGGCGACACCATCACCGTGGGCTCGGTTCCCGCGCTCGAGTGTGGGCTCGCGTTTTTCGGAGTGGACCAAGTCGTCTTTGCCACGGACGTGCCTTTCGACGTGGAAGGGGGGGCTAAGTACCTGCGCGAAGCGCTCCGGGTCATGGACGCGATCGACATCCCGGCGGAAGACAAGCAAAAGATCTACGAGGACAACAGCCGTCGTCTCTTCAAACTCCAGAAGGCCTCACTTGTATCCTCCTGAATTCGAGTATTTCTGCCCTCAAGACCTCGAAAGTGCCGTCGTTCTTCTCTCGCGCCATGGCGAGGAGGCCAAGGTCCTCGCCGGTGGACAAAGCTTGTTACCGCTCTTGAAACTTCGTTTGACCGGACCTCGAGTCCTTGTGGATATCAATCGCATCGCATCGTTGACTGGCTTCCAGGAGAAGGACGATTCGATCGTGTTCGGAGCGCTCTGCCGTTATGCGGAGATAGAAGCCTCCAGCCTGCTGGCCGAGAAGCTCCCCATCCTGACCGATGCCGCGGCGCTCACCGCTGATGTGCAAGTACGCAACCGAGGCACGATGGCGGGCAGTCTCGCGCACGCCGATCCAGCAGGGGATTGGGCTCCACCTCTTCTCGCTCTCGAAGCCAGGGTCACGGTTCGCGGGCCCAAAGGAGATCGCACGGTGTTAGTGGAGAACTTCATAAAAGACGCCTACACGCCGGACCTGAATCCGGACGAGCTCCTGACTCACATCACGGTGCGGCTCCCCGACCCGTCGGTCTCCGGTGCCTACTTGAAGTTCGAAAGGCGCGCCGGTGACTTCGCGGTGGCCAGCGCGGCTGTTCAGTTGCATCTGGATTCGCAGGGACGATGTCAGGACGTGCGTATCGGCGTCGGGGCATTGGGCCCAACCGCCGTGCGCCCTAGAAGAGCGGAAGAGGCGTTGGCGGGGCACGAGCCGAGCTCCGACCGCATCGCTCGGGCCGCCGAGGCCATCCAGGAGTACATCAGCCCCTTCGAGGACATCAGAGGATCGGTGGAGTACAAGCGCCATCTGGCGGGGGTTGTTTTCGAAAAGGCCTTTTCGGTTGCCGTCGCCAGAGCGAGCGGCGAGAGGGTGCCTCTTCCTCGCCTTTAGATAGACATGACCAAGAAGCGAGGTTACGCGGACCTGAGAGAGTTCCTCGGCGTGCTGGAAGAGCGTGGGAAACTCGTCCGCGTTCGCAAGGAGATCAACAAAGACACCGAGATGCATCCGCTCGTCCGTTGGCAATTCCGCGGGGGCATCAAGGAAGAGGACCGCAAGGCGTTTCTCTTCGAGAACGTCGTCGACTCGCACGGAAGAAAATATTCCCATCCGGCTCTGGTAGGGGGGCTCGCCGCCTCGAGTGACATCTACTGCCTCGGGCTCCAATGTGAGCCCGGTGAAGTGGCGGACCGCTGGGCCCAAGCTATCGAGAATCCGATTCCGCCCGAGATCGTGGCGAGTGGTCCCGCCCAAGAGGAAGTGCACATCGGGTCCAAGTTGCTCGAACACGATGGACTCTACGAGTTCCCCATCCCGATCTCGACGCCCGGTTACGACAACGGGCCCTACATCACCGGCGGTCATTGGATCACGAGAGATCCGGAGACGGGACGCCGCAACATGGGCCACTACCGCGGGATGATCAAGGGTCCGGCCAAGACCGGATGCTTCGTCGGCACGCCACAGGACATGGTCGCACACTGGGAAAAGTGCCGGAAGATGGGGCGTCCGCTGGAAGTGGCCATCGTCGTGGGCTGTGTCCCCGCGGTGTCCTATGCGGCTCCCCAAAAGGTGCCCCCCGAGGTCGACGAGCTAGCCCTGGCGGGCGGCTTGCTGGGTCATCCCGTTCCTCTCATCAAGTGCCGCACCGTGGACCTGGAGGTTCCCGCGACCTCCGAGATCGTCCTGGAAGGCATCATTCCCACCGATTACCTCGAAGAGGAAGGACCCTTTGGGGAATCGACCGGCTACGTCGATCCCCGCACGCTCAGTCCGGTCGTCGAGATTACCGGCATTACCCATCGGCACGATCCGATCTGGGTGTCGGTCATCAGCCAGGTGACCCCCAGCGAGAGCTCGAAGTTGAAGGCGATGGGCATGCCGACGCTGATCCATCGCTTCCTCCTGCAGCGCGGGTGCAGAACGGTTCTGGAAGTGGCTCTCATGGAGCCGCTCGTCAACCTGCGGCCTCACGTGGTCCTGCGAATGAAAAAGGAAAAAGACTCTGAGCCCATGGAGGCCATGCAGCAGGTTCTGCAGTACGGGGACCGCGTCGGGAAGTTCGTGGTGGCGGTCGATGAAGACATCGATCCCCACGATCCGGTCGCGGTGCACTGGGCGATCACCCATCGTTCGCAGCCGCATCGGGACGTTCAGATCGTCGGCGACCGACCCTTTGGCGCGACGCCCATCGGGATGGTTCTGGGACATCCCTCGAGTCGTTATGATTCCATGGAATCGTCGATTCTCATCGATGCCACCCGCAAGGCGGACTTTCCCCCGCTCTCCCTTCCCAAGAAACCCTTCATGGAAAGAGCGCGAGAGATTTGGGAGGAGCTCGGTCTGCCCCATCTCGAGCCCCAGATGCCGTGGTACGGATACTCTCTTGGGTTGTGGTCCGATGAATGGGAGGACGAAGCGAATCTAGCGGTCGAGTCCCGCTTCGAAGAAACGGCGGAGAAAATGGGCTCGGCACGCACGAGCCTGGACATGGACACGACCTTGAAGGACGCGCGCCGCAAGTGGGCCGAGACCAAGCAGGGGCGATCAGAATGAGTCGTCCGGGCGCCAGGTGAGGGCACGTGCACGTACGGTTCATGACCTACAACATTCACCGCGCCATCGGTGTGGATCGCCGCTTTCGGCCGGAGCGGATCGTCAACATCGCCGCGCACTACGACCCCGACGTGCTGTTGCTGCAGGAGGTCGATGAGGGAGTGCCGCGATCCCGCGAGACCCATCTCGGTCGCGATATCGCCGAAGCGCTCGGGTATCCGCACTTCGTGATCGGACACAACGTTTCCCTGCGGAAGGGTCGTTACGGGAATGCGACGCTCAGTCGTTACCCCATCTTGCGGGAGCGCAACATCGACCTCACCGTCGATTCACGCAGACGCCGGGGCTGCCAGCA
>Ga0214472_10004657_pt1 | contig 14479 bp, 14 predicted proteins | sample RVTome_6_FD_207662 | JGI IMG/M metagenome (GOLD analysis project Ga0214472, IMG submission 207662) | Soil microbial communities from uranium-contaminated site in the Upper Colorado River Basin, Wyoming, United States - RVT140D175 | ecosystem: Environmental > Terrestrial > Soil > Contaminated >...
TCGGGGGCGGCCTCCAGGGCCGACGCGATGGACGCGTAGTCGGCGGGGACGTCCAGTACCGTCTCGACGTCGATCCTCCACCAGGCGATCCCCATAAGGGTGACCGTCAGAGCCGCCACGAGCGCCCAGTTCCTCGGCCGGGCCAGCGGAAACATCTGCCTGGCCACTACCCCTTGACCGCCCCCGCGGTGATCCCGCGAACGAAATAGCGCTGCAAGCTGAAGAACACGAGCAGCGGTATCGACAGAGAGATGAACGCCCCGCTCGCGAGGAGGTGCCATTCGTTCCCGTACTGACCCAGCAGATTGCGGATGCCCACGGTCAGGGGGGCCTTGCCCGGGTCCTGGAGATAGATCAGGGCGTTCATGAGATCGTTCCACACCCACAGGAACTGGAAGATCGCAAGCGAGGCGATCACCGGCACGGACAGAGGCAGCACGATCCGGAGGAAGACCTTAAGATCGCTCGCCCCGTCCACCTTCGCCGACTCGAAGAGCTCACGGGGCAGCTGCACGAAGAAGTTCCGAAGGAGGAAGATCGCGAAGGGTAACCCGTAACCGGTGTGAGCCAGCCACAGCCCGAGAAACGAGCCGGTCAGCCTGAGCCGGTTGAAGATCTGCAGCACCGGCACCCACGTCACCTGCAACGGGATGACCAGGAGCGCGACGATTCCCAGGAAGATCCAATCCCGACCCGGGAACCTCATCCAGGCGAAGGCGTAGGCGGCCAGAGCAGCGATCACGATGGGGAGGATGGTGGAGGGCACGGTGATCACCAGGCTGTTCACAAAGTTGCTCGCGAAGCCCGGTGGGGGCAGGTCCCCGCGGGTCAACACCTGCGTGTAGTTGTCGACCGTCCATCCCCCCTTCCCGACCGCGGTCCACCAGCCAGACTGCGCGATGGCCGCCCGGGTCCGGAACGAGGTGACGAGCAACCCGAGCGATGGAACGAGCCACAGCAGGGCGATCCCCACCACCGCGAGGTGCAACGCTCCCTTGCTCACCCTCCCCGTCAATCGTTCCCCGAGCGAGGTAGGGACGGGCGGAGCAACGGCGGTCTTCACGCGCCTCCCCTCTCGCCTCGAATCTGCCGGAGCTGGTACCACATCAGCGGGATCATGAGAACGAGGAGCAGGACTGCGGCAGCGCTGCCCTTCCCCGCCTTGTTGTTGTTGAAGATCTCCCAGAAGACGGTGAAGCCGACGATCCGGCTGCTGCCCCGCGGTCCGCCGGCAGTCATGACCAGCACGAGATCGATAGCCTTGAGGGCGTTGATGATCATCGTCACCGCAACGACGATGATCGGCCCCTTCATCATGGGGATAGAGACCCGACGAAACGTCTGCCACGCGGTGGCACCGTCGACCCTTGCCGCCTCCAGCACCTCTTGTGGAAGGGCCTTGTAGGCGGCGGATAGGATCGTCATCGCCAGTCCGGTCCAGATCCAGACAGCGGCCCCGATCAGGGTGAAGTTCACCAACTCCGGGCGCCCCAACCAGGGGACGGGTGCGAACGGCGATATCGTCGTCCACATCGCGTTGAGCAACCCGATCTCCGGATCGGCCGCATAGAGGAAGCGAAACACCACGGAGGCTGCCGTCGCCGAGATCACCAGCGGCAGAAACACGATCGCTTTGGCGACCCTCTCGTACCGAACCCTGTCTGCCAGCACCGCGATCAACAGTCCGAACCCCACAACGGCGCTGGTGAACAGCACAACCCACAGGGCGCTGTTGAAAAGCGCGCTCCACGGTGGCAGGTTGTAGCGGACGAAGAACTGGTCCGCGGTAAGGAGCTCCGTGTAGTTGTCGAGGCCAACGAACTCCCGATCGGGATTGATGATCGTTCCGTCGTAGAAGCTCACCCAGACGGTGCGAACGACCGGCCAGACCAAGAAGACCGCGAGCAAGGCAAGGGCAGGGAGCACCCACACCCATGGGCGCCAGTTCCTTGTTCGCCTCTGCCGCGCTGCCCGGGGCCTCGTTTCGAGTGGCAACGCTACTCCCCTGGCGCTCAGGGACACCCCTCCTTGCTCCTCATCACGACCGCTGGAGCACGAGTGCAGCGTCGCGCCGGGGCCGGAGCCCCGGCGCGACGTGGCTCATGCAGTTCACAAAGAGACCTAGTAGGCGCCCGCCGCCGCCCCCTCGATGAACTCCAGGACCCCCGTGATGTCGTCGGGGCTCTCGATGAACGTCTGCAGCCCGGTGAACATGGCGTCGCCCCCGACCGCGCTGGGCGCCAGGTCGGACCCGTCGAACACGAAGATCTCGGCCGCCACGACTTGCTCAGCCTCCAGTCGCTTGAGCGGGTCCGCGTAGACGTCCAGGCTCACCGCACTGTTCGGCGAGATGACGGCGCCCTTGTCGGCAGTGGCCCATTCCTCGTTCGCCGCCGTACCCGACAGGAACTCGATGAACGCAGCCGCCTGGTCCGTGGGGTTGAACACGACGGCCACGTCGCCCCCGCCGACCACCGGCTTGCCGAACTCGGGCTTGATCTCGGGGAATGGGAAGAACGAGTAGTCCTCGCCGCCCACCAGCTCTGGGAAGTTCTGGGCGGCGAACGAGCTCATGAAGCCGCCCTCGTAGTACATCTCGGCCTCGCCTCGGAGGACGACGTCGAAGCCGTCGATAAACCCCGTCGAGAGCGTTCCGGCCGCGCCGCCGGCGAGCTTCACGTCGGTGGGTGTGACGATCTCCTGGAACAGTTCCATCGCCTCAACGACGGTCGGGTCGGTCCAGGACACCTCGTGGGTGACGAACAGCTTCTGGTACATCTCCGGACCCGCCACCCGAACGTAGATGTTCTCGAACCAGTCGGTCAGGGTCCACCCGTCGAGGCCTCCGACGGAGAGCGGTGTCTTCCCCGCCGCCACGTAGTCGTCGACGATGGCCACCAACTCATCCCACGTCTCCGGGGGCTCGACCCCGAGCTCCTGGAAGGACGCGGGCTTGTACCAGAACGTGCTCTTGGAGTTGGCCTTGGCCAACAGGCCGTAGATCTCTCCGTCGAACGTGCCGAGATCCAAGATGGCCGGAGCGTAGTTGGACGTTAGGATCCCCTCGTCGACGAGGTCGGTGAGCGGCGTGAGGACCCCGTCGGCCACGAACCCGCCGACGATCCCCGGCCGCGGGACCATCGCGATGTCTGGGGGATTCCCGCCCGCCACGCGGGTCGGCAGGACGGTGGGGAGATCTCGCTCGCTCTCGTACACGACGGGGATGCCGGTCTCTTTCGTGAAGGCATTGATCACCTCGAAGAAGCCGGCCTGTTCGTCGCCGCCCCACGAGGCCATGATGCTGAGCGGCCTCGCCTGTTCCTCTCCGCCCCCACAGCCCGCCGCCACCACGGCCAAGGCGGCCAGAAGCGCCAGCCATCTCGTCCTCTTCATCCCAGACCCCCTCTCCCTGATCCCGTCTGCTCCCGCAACCACATCTCCTTCAGCCTCCCGTGTCGTCGTAGACACCCAGCCCCCTTTCCACATCGAAGAAGTGAAGGCGCCTGGTATCGACGAACACCTCGAGGCGCTCTCCTTCCCGGACCTTGGTGCGCGGGTTCAACCGGGCCACGAACTCCGTCTGTGCCTGCCTGGCCCGCTCCTCCAGGACCTGGAGGGTCTCGGTCCCCACGTCGACGGCGAGTTCCTTCGTGTCCTCCGTCAGCACGGGAGGGGTGTTCACGGTGAAGTGGACCAGGATCTCTGATCCCAGGGCCTCTCGCAGGCCTACGACGGCGGCGATCCGACGATCCTCAGCCGCCCCCGCCACCAGGCTCGCATCCTCCATGTCCTCGGGTCGGATGCCGACGATGAGGCGATTGCCCTCATATCGCTTGAGCGCGGGCCGCGCCTCAAGGACCTCGTCGTCCACCCGCAGGCGATGGCCGCCGAACTGCACGAACCACATGCCGTTGGTGCGCACAAGCTCAGCCTCAGCCATGTTCATCGCGGGCGATCCGATGAAGCCCGCCACGAAGAGATTGACCGGGCGCTCGTACAGGGTTTGGGGTGGGTCCGCCTGCTGGAGCAGGCCCTTCTTGATCACGGCCACCCGATCCCCCATGGTCATGGCCTCGGTCTGGTCGTGGGTCACATAGAGCGTCGTGACCCCGAGGTCCCGCTGGATCTTGGCGATCTCCGCCCGCATCTGGACTCGGAGCTTCGCATCGAGGTTGGAGAGGGGCTCGTCCATGAGGAAGGCCTGCGGTTCGCGCACGATGGCCCGCCCCATGGCCACCCGCTGGCGCTGGCCGCCGGACAGGTGCCGGGGCTTCTTCTTCAGGAGCTCCTCCAGCCCGAGGATCCTGGCGGCTTCCCCGACCCGGCGGTTGATCTCATCCTTCGGTTTCTTCTGAAGCTTCAGGCCGAAGGCCATGTTGTCGTACACGGACATGTGGGGGTACAGGGCGTAGTTCTGGAACACCATGGCCACGTCTCGGTCCTTTGGCGGGACGTGGTTCACCACTCGGTCACCGATGCTGACGGTGCCCTCGGTGATGTCTTCGAGCCCGGCCACCATGCGCAGGGCCGTGGTCTTACCGCAGCCCGACGGCCCCACCAGGACCATGAACTCGCCGTCGGCGATGCCGAGATCCAGGTTTGAGACGGCCGTCGTCCCGTCGTTGTAGGTCTTGGTGATGCCATCGAGAGTGATCTCGGCCACGGACCTCGGACCTCCGACGGTCGCGATCCCTATGCTTAGCACAAACCAGCTTCGGTCTGCTATCCGTGGAGGTGGACGCGAAAGGCGAGGCGGTGGCCGGCGGTTCGGCCTCGGTGGACGACTGGTGGCGCCATGGCGTCGTCTACCAGATCTACCCCCGGAGCTTCCAGGACGCGACCGGCGACGGCGTCGGGGACCTCCCGGGGATCCTCCAGCGCCTCGACCACCTGAACGACGGCACGCCGGAGTCGCTCGGCGTCGACGCGGTGTGGCTGTCGCCGTTCTATCGCTCTCCGATGGCCGACTTCGGCTACGACGTGGCCGACCACTGCGACGTCGATCCCCTGTTCGGGACGCTCGCCGACTTCGACGCCCTGGTAGAGGCGTGCAACGGCCGGGGGATCCGGGTCGTCGTCGACTTCGTGCCGAACCACACCTCGCACCGCCACCCCTGGTTCCTGGAGTCACGGTCGTCCCGGAACAGCCCCAAACGCGACTGGTACGTCTGGGCCGACCCGGGCCCGGACGGCGGCCCGCCGAACAACTGGCTGAGCGAATTCCCGCTCGAGGGAAGTCCCGTGCCCGCCTGGACGTTCGACCAGGCCACCGGGCAGTGCTACCTGCACTCGTTCCTAGCCCAGCAGCCCGACCTCAACTGGCTGAACCCGGAGGTGCGCCGGGCCATGACGGACGTCCTCCGATTCTGGCTCGACCGGGGCGTCGACGGGTTCCGGATCGACGCCGTGCACCGGATCGGCCACGATCCGGACCTCCGCGACAACATCGACGGCGAGCCCCGGCGTGACGAGGATCTCGAGGTGACACTCGAGGCCGTCCGGGAGTTCCGCCGCGTGCTCGACGCTTACGAGGCGAAGATGGCCGTGGGCGAGGTCTACCTTCTGGATCCGGAGCGGTGGATCGCTACTACGGGGACCGGGGCGACGGGTTCCACCTCGTCTTCAACTTCTCGTTCCTCCGCCAGCCCTGGAGGGCCCGGGCATTCCGAAAGGCAGCGGAGCGGTTCGAGTCGCTGCTGCCCCCCGGGGCGTGGCCCGACTACACGCTCTCCAACCACGACCATCCCCGAACCGTGACCAGGTACGACCGGGGCCGGCCGGGCTCGGCGCGGGCCCGGGTCGCCGCGATGATGCTGCTCACGCTGCGCGGCACGCCGTTCCTGTACTACGGCGAGGAGATCGGGATGGCCGACGTCCCCGTGCCGCGCGAGCGGCGGCTCGATCCGGGAGGACGGGACCCGTGCCGGACGCCGATGCGGTGGGAGCCGGGACGAACCGCCGGGTTCACCACCGGAGAGCCCTGGCTCCCCGTAGGCGACCCGGATGATGGAAGCGTCGAGGCCCAGCGAGCCGATCCCTCGTCGATGCTCTCGCTGTACCGGTCGCTCATCTGGCTCCGCAGGCGCTCCTCCGCCCTTCGGTGGGGGAGCTTCCGCCCTCGGGACGCGGGCCGGGACGTCTTCGCGTACGAACGCGCATCCCAGGACGAACGGCTCTTCGTGGCCCTGAACTTCTCCCAACGCGAGAAGGCCGTCGGGGTGGAGGGTCTCCCCTCCCACGGGGTGCTGGAGGCATCGACGGTCCCCGGGCGCGCCCGGGGACCGGTTCCGCTCCACCCCCTCGGGCTCGGCCCGCTGGAAGGGGTCATCGTGCGGATCGAACCGGGATGAGCGGCCATCCGGCCGGAGGGGAGGCGACCTACGATGTGGACGTGCCGCGGATCGTTCTCGTTCAAGGCGACATCACGGAGCAGCACGTCGACGCGATCGTGAACGCCGCGAACTCCTCGCTGATGGGCGGGGGCGGCGTCGATGGTGCGATCCACCGCAGGGGCGGCCCGGCCATCCTCGAGGGATGCAGGGAGATCCGCCGAACCAGGTACCCGGATGGCCTCCCCACCGGCCGGGCGGTGGCGACCACGGCCGGCAACCTCCCGGCGAAGTGGGTGATCCACACCGTGGGGCCGGTGTTCGGGAAGTCCGAAGACCGCTCGGCGCTCCTGGCGAGCTGCCACACGGAATCGCTGAAGGTGGCCGACCACCTGGGGGCGCGAACCGTGGCATTTCCGGCGATCTCCACCGGGGTCTACGGCTACCCGCTCGAGCTCGCCGCGCCGGTCGCGGTCGCGGCCGTGAAGGGCGCCGACACGAACGTCGAGGACGTCCGGTTCGTGCTGTTCGGGCGGGACGCGCACGACGCCTTCGCGAAGGCGCTGGCCGAGGCGCGGTGAACTGCCCTTCCCCAATATCCAGTGCATTGGTAGGATTTCGGGTGCGATGACCGACGTGAAGGCCGACCTCACCACTCCTCGGGGCGTCTACGACCGTCTCGACGAGATCCAACTGGTGGATTGCCGCGAGCCCTACGAGTGGAACGCCGGGCGCATCGGCGGTGCCGTCCATATCCCGTTGAACACGATCATGGCGGGGGTGACCGGGGATCTCGACCCGGGGAAGTCGGTGGTGGTGGTGTGCCGCTCCGGGAACCGGAGCGAGCTCGCCGCCCTCATGCTCCAGGCCCGGGGATTCCAGGCCTACAACCTCGAAGGCGGCATGGAGCTCTGGGAGCGGGAGGGCCTTCCCTTCACCACGCCGGAGGGCCAGCCCGGCCGGGTGGCCTGACAAATCCTCGCAGCGACCCGTTCATCGCGCTAGCCTGACGGGGACGCCATGGCCGACGTCGACGGCGCCCGTCGCTCGCTTGAGGACGCCCTCGGCCCCACCGAGGTCCTGTCCGATCCACTCGCCCTCATCCTGTACGCGCGCGATGCATCCATGGTGGAGGGCGGCTGTGCGCTGGTGGTCTTCCCCCACTCCCTCGAGGACATCGTGGCGTGCATGCGGATCGCACACGACCACGGCCTGCCCGTCGTGCCCCGGGGCTCCGGTACCGGCCTGGCCGGAGGAAGCACACCGATCGGCGACGCGCTGGTCGTCGTGACGGCCAAGATGAACCGGATCCTGGAGATCCGTCCGGAGGACCGTCTCGCGTGGGTGGAGCCGGGCGTGCTCAACCTGGACCTCACGAATGCGCTGGTGCCGAAGGGGTTCACGTACGCGCCCGACCCCTCCTCCGAGCAGACCTGCTCCATCGGGGGCAACGTGAACACGAACGCGGGCGGCCCTCATTGCCTGGCCTATGGCGTGACGTCGAACCACGTGCTCGCCGTGGATATCGTCCTCGCCGACGGCGACCTCGTGCGGTTCGGCTCAGAGGCGCCCGAGACGACCGGCTACGACCTCCGAGGCATCGTCGTCGGCTCCGAGGGAACGCTCGGCATCGTGGCGCGGGCGTGCGTGCGCATCACGCCGCTCCCGCCGGCGGTGCGGACGATGCTCCTCGACTTCGAGACCGTCGAGGACTGCGCCGCAACGGTTTCCGCCATCATCGCCTCCGGCGTCGTCCCGGCCGCCGTGGAGATGATGGATCACGGCATCATCGTGGCCGCCGAGAGCTTCGCCCACGCCGGCTACCCCACCGACGCCGCCGCCATCCTCATCGCCGAGGTGGACGGCGTGCCGGCCGCCGTCGAGGCCCAGGCCCGAGCCGTGGAGGACGCCGCCCGCAAGAACAACGTCCGGTCGATCCGGGTGGCGATGGACGACGCCGAACGGGCCCTGTTGTGGAAGGGACGCAAGAGCGCGTTCGGGGCCGTGGCCCAGATCGCGCCCCACTACCACCTCCACGACTGCGTGGTGCCCCGCTCCAAGCTCGTCGAGGTGCTGGCCGGTGTGTACGACATCGCGAAGCGCCACGAGCTCATCGTCACGAACGTCTTCCACGCCGGCGACGGGAACCTCCACCCGCTGCTCTCGTTCGACCGGCGTGTCCCGGGAACGCTGGAACGGGTACTGGCGGCGAGCGAGGAGATCGTGCGGCTGTGCGTGGATGCCGGCGGCTCGCTCACCGGCGAGCACGGCATCGGCCTGGAGAAGCGGGACTTCATGCCGCTGGTGTTCTCTGAGGTGGACCTCGCCGCGCAGGCCTGCGTCCGCGCGGCGTTCGACCCCGAGGGCATGATGAACCCCCACAAGGTGCTTCCCGCGGGCGCGCGGTGCGGCGACTTCGCCGTGGCCCGGGGGACGGACGCGGCCGAGGCCGCGGCGAACCTCCCGGAGGGATCGTGGATCTGACCCACCCGATGGACAAGTTCGAGGTCGCCGACGTCCTGGCGATGGCCACAGCGGACCGCCACCGGATCCTCGTGGTGGGCGGCCGGACCCACGCGGACAAGGGCAACCCGTCCGACGTGGACGCCGAGTTGTGGACGACGCAGCTCGACGGGCTGGTGTCCTACGAGCCGGCCGAGATGATCGCGGTGGCCGAGGCCGGGATGCGGGTCGGCGAGCTCGACCGGATCCTGGCCGAGGGGGGGCAGGAGTGGCCCTCGGACGCGCCGCCGGAGGCCACGGTGGGCGGGGTGATCGCGGCGGCGGCCAACTCGCCCCGGCGGCTCAAGGTGGGGCCGGTCCGCGATACCGTGATCGAGATGGAGGTCGTGACCGGCGACGGGCGGCTGGTGAAGAGCGGGGCCCGAACGGTGAAGAGCGTGACCGGCTACGACGTCCACAAGCTCATGACCGGCTCGCTTGGGACCCTCGGCGTCATCGTGCAGGTCGCGCTGAAGGTCCGTCCCCGCCCCCCGGCGCGCCGGACCGTTCGCATCCCCGGCGGGCTGGAGTCCGCCCTGCGGGTGCTGGAGGCCGTGCCCAACCCCGCCGCCGTCCTGGCCACGCCCCAGGTGGTGGAGCTTCGCCTGGAGGGGTGGCCCGAGGAGGTGGACGGGCAGACCGAGGCGGCCCGAAGGGTGGCCGGCACCCTGGACGTTGCCGACGACGGGCCGTTCCCGGTGGCCAGACCGTGGGAGGAGCGGCCCGTCGTGGCGGAGGCCGCGGTCGCTCCATCGCGCCTTCGAGAGCTGCTGGGACCGCCCCTGGACCGGTGGGGCGCGCTGGTCGGCGTGGGCCTCGCCTGGATCGGACTAGGGTCGCCGGAGGGCTCGCCCGACGGCGAGCTCGACCGGCTGAGGGCGCGAGCGGGGGTGCTGGGCGGCATCGCCCCCGTGATCAGAGGCGCCGGGGGGTTGGGGGACGACTCGCCGCCCGGGCTCGACGTCCACCGCCGCCTGAAGGCCGCCTTCGATCCGGCCGGCGTGCTGGCCCCCGGCCGGTTCTGGGGAGGGATCTGATGGCGGTCCACCCGGACGAGCAGAGCGCGCTCCCGCTCGGCGCCGAGATGCCGGAGGGGGCTCGGTTCATCGGGCCCATCGGGCTGGCCCCGAACTGGAGGCCGGGCGACGCTCCCTCCGACGACGATCTCGCCACCTGCGTCGCCTGCGGCCTGTGCCTCCCCCACTGCCCGACCTACCGGCTGACCGGCGAGGAGTCGGCGTCCCCTCGGGGCCGCATCGCCGCGATGCGCGCGGTGGCCGACGGGCGGGCGGAGGCGGATCAGACCTTCGCCCGGTTCATGGATCTCTGTCTGGAGTGTCGCGCGTGCGAGGACGTGTGTCCTTCGCACGTGCCGTTCGGACGGATGATGGAACGGGCCAGGGTTCAGATCGAGCCGCTCCGCAGCCGCGGCGCCCGGTTCGTCCGTTGGTTCGGCCTGAGCGTGGCCCTCCGGCGGCGGTGGCTGCTCTCGACGGCCCGGCTCCTCACGCCCTTCGCGCGTCCGTTCCTCCGCCGGCGAGTCCGCCGGTTCATCCCGTACGGCGCGCCGGGGCCCCGCGTCCCAAGGGTCCTCGAGCCAGAAAGAGAGGCGAAAGGGACGGTGGCCATACTCACTGGCTGCGTGCAGGACCAGTGGTTCCGCTCGGCGAACCGCGCCACCGCCCGGGTGCTGGCCCGGAACGGCTGGCGCGTGGTGGCCCCCCGGCGGCAGCGGTGCTGCGGCGCCCTGCAGGCCCACAACGGTCGGTTGAAGCCGGCTCGGAAGCTCGCCCGCAAGAACCTCAAGGCGCTCGGGCGGGCCGATTGGATCGTGGTGAACGCCGCGGGGTGCGGCGCGCAAATGAAGGAGTACGGCGACCTCCTGAAAGGCGAGGAGGCCGAGGCCTTCTCGGCCAGGGTCCGCGACCTGATGGAGTTCCTGTCGCAGCACGGCATCGAAGCTCCCACCCACGGGCCGTGGCCGGGGGCCCGCATCCGGATGGCGTACCACGACGCGTGTCACGCACTCCGGGCCCAGCGGATCCGGGAGCAGCCCCGGTCGGTGCTCCGGAGGATCCCGGACCTTGACATCGCCGAGATCCCGAACGGGGACCGGTGCTGCGGGGCGGCCGGGCTCTACAACGTGCTGGAGCCCGAGATGTCGGACGAGCTGATGCGGCAGAAGGCCGAGGCCATCGCTTCCACCGGCGCGACCGTCGTGGCGTCGGCCAACCCGGGCTGCACGATGCAGATCGCGGCCGGCCTCCACGCTCTCGGCATGGAGGTCGAGGTGCTGCACCCGGTCGAGATCTTGGACCGTGCGTACGCGTCCCAGGACGGGGACGGATAGTGAAGGCGGCCCCGGAGGGCCGCCTCCGCTATCCGTCGAGGACCGGCCGCTACATGCCGAGCGCCTTGCGCGCCTTCGCGTTGTCGCTCGTCACGATCACGCCGCGGTTACGGGTCGCCACGTACATGACCTGGATGTTGACCCCCGCGTCGGCGACGGCCCGGGCCGCCTTGCCGAGGGCGCCCGGCGTGCCGGCGTCCTTGGACATGTCGGCCACGATCGCGTCGGCCTCGCCCTCAACCTTGATCCCGGCTCCCTCGAGGGCCTGGCGGGCCTTCGCGGCGTCCTCCACGAGGACGTGGGTGATACCCCGGCCCTCGACGCCGATCCCGCAGATCCCCTCGATGTTGACGCCGGCCTTCCCCAGCGCCTCACCGAGGTCCGCCAGCGTCCCCGGCCGGTCCTCCAAGCTGATCGTGAGGTCCTTGGCCATGGACCACCTCCCTTCCGTGTGTAGCAGCGGTCTACTCCTCCTCGGGCGGTCGGGTCAATCCCCGGGCCGGGCTGCGGGGGCGGCGGCTATGTGGACGCGCGCTCCCGCTCAACCAGCACCCGCCGGAGGATCTTGCCCGAGAGCGACTTGGGGATCTCCTCGATGAACTCGAGCTTTCGGATCCGCTTGTACGGGGCCACCCGCTCGGCCACGTAGGCCATGAGCTCGTCGGGGGTGGCCTTGCCCTTCAGCACGACGAAGGCCTTGGGGACCTCTCCGCCCTCTTCGTCGGGGCTGGGGATCACGGCCGCGTCAGCCACAGCGGGGTGCCCGACCAGGACGGCCTCCAGCTCGGCCGGCGGGACCTGGTAGCCCTTGTACTTGATGAGCTCCTTCAGCCGGTCGACGACGAAGAAGAACCCGTCCTCGTCGGCGTGGCCGATGTCGCCGGTGTGCAGCCATCCGTCCTCGTCGATCGTGTTCGCCGTAGCCGTGGGGTTGTTCAGGTAGCCCTTCATCACCTGGGGCCCGCGGACCAGGATCTCGCCGTCCTGCCCATGCCCCACCTCCTCGCCGGTCGCCCAGTCCACCACCTCGCACTCCGTGTTCGGCAGCACCTCGCCGACGGAGCCCGGCTTGCCGGTCCCCTCGTCGTTGGTCACGTGGGTCACGGGGCTGGTCTCGGTGAGGCCGTAGCCCTGGATCACCTTGCAGCCCAGTCGCTTCCCGCAGGCTTCGGCCATGTCGGCGTCGAGCGGCGCGGCGCCGGACAGGATGACGTCCAAGGACGACAGGTCGAAGCCGTCCACCGCGGGGTGCTTGGCCAGGGCCAGCACGATGGGCGGCACCAGGTAGGCGCGGGTGATGCGGTGGTCTCGCATGATGCCGAGGAACTGCACGAGGTCGAACTTGGGCATGGAAACCAGGGTGGCCCCTCCATGGAGCGCCAGGTTCATGACCACCGTCATCCCGTAGATGTGGAAGAACGGAAGCACGCCGATCAGGGTCTCGTCCTCCCGCACCCGCTGGAGCACCTCGGTCTGGCAGATGTTGGCCACCAGGTTCCGGTGAGTGAGCATCACGCCCTTCGGCAGGCCGGTGGTTCCGCTCGAGTAGGGCAGGGCCGCGAGGTCCTCGGCCGGGTCGATCCGGACGTCCGGCGGCTCGGCACCGGTCCTCAGGAGCTCGCTGAACGGCGTGGCCCCTTCCGCTTCGCCGAGCACGAAGACCTCCTCGACGCCCACCTTCTCGGCGGCGGGCAGCGCCCGGTCCAGGAAGGGGGGGACCGTTATCAGGAACCGCGCTCCCGAATCGTGGAGCTGGTTCGCCACGTCCTGCTCCGTAGCCAGCGAGTTGATCGTCGTGTTCACGCCGCCGGCGGTCGCGACGCCGTGGAACGCGACCGCGTACTCCGGGACGTTGGGGGAGAACAGCGCGACCACGTCACCCTTGCCCAGCCCGCGAGCCGCAAGCCCCGCGGCCACCCGCCGGACGGCTCCGGCGAGCTGCGCATAGGTGATGGTGCGGCCGGTCGGACCGTCGATCAGCGCGGGCTTGTCCGCGAGACGCGCCGCCCGTTCGAGGACGAAGGCCGGCAGCGAGACGTCCGGGATCTCGACGTCGGGATACGAGCTCCGGTGGACCATGGGCGTCCCTCCCTTCCGTGGCGCCTCCGCGACTGTATCCGATGCCCCAGCCCGGGAGCGAATGTGTTGCCCTCCCATACATCTTGACCGCGGGGGACGCGGTTCCATACTCGATTCCGTCGAAGCTGGAGCCCGCGTCGGGGGGTGGTCACTGGCATCGAGCGCTGGGTCCTTCACGTGGATGCCCGCTCCGGACTGTCTGGCGCTGTTTTGCGCCTGTCCACGAAAGGGGGAAACGGATGCTGGGCGATCAGATCGGCGAGGCCCATGGGCAGATCACCGGGACGAAGATCCTGTCCACTGACCCGCCCAAGGTGGAACTGTCCTTCCAAGCCAAGGGCAAGATCCAGGGGATCGACACCACCGACGTCGTCACGTACTGGTCGGAGCTGCGTCCCGACGGCACGCTTTACGGCGAGGGCGAGGGCGTCAGTATGACGGTCGATGGCGACGTCCTGACTTGGAAAGGAAGCGGCGTGGGCCGGCCGACAGGGAAGGGGATGGGCGCCAGCTTCCGGGGAGCCATCTACTACCACACGACCTCGCCGAAGCTCGCACATCTGAACACCATGGCCGTCGTCTTCGAATACGAGGCCGACGAAGAGGGGAGGACGACCAGCAAGGCCTGGGAGTGGAAGTAACAGGCTCGTAGCGGCGGGGGCCGGCGGCCCGCTACAGGTAGCTCCGAAGATCCCAGAGCTCGGGGAAGAACCGCTTGCCAAGGGTCGTCCGGAGATACGAGACGCCGCTCGAGCCTCCGGTCCCCCGCTTGCTGCCGATCTCCCGCTCGACCATGAGCACGTGGTTGTTCCGCCAGATGGCCACGGCCTCGTCGTGGTCGAGCAGCCCCTCGGATGCGGCGAACAGCGGGGCGTGCGAGGGCTCGCGGGCCATGAGGCGCAAGCTGTCCCGGCGGACTTCGTCATCGCCGGCCGGCATGGACAGGCCGTTCGCCTCGAGCATCGCGCAGAACGCGTCCCAGAGAGTGGGCTCGGCGAGGCGCCGCTCCAGCCGGGCGCGCTCTTCCGGCGAGGTGGCGAGGTCGTCCAGGTACCGCCGGTCCTTCAGCCCGGAGACGAACTCGACCTCCCGGAACTGGGCCGACTGGAACCCCGACGCGGGCGCGAGGAGCGTCCGGAACTCCAGGAAATCCTGGGGCGTCATGGTCTGGAGCACCTCGATGTGCTCGATCAACACGCGCTCGATGGCGTGAACCCGC
>Ga0214472_10004658_pt1 | contig 14479 bp, 11 predicted proteins | sample RVTome_6_FD_207662 | JGI IMG/M metagenome (GOLD analysis project Ga0214472, IMG submission 207662) | Soil microbial communities from uranium-contaminated site in the Upper Colorado River Basin, Wyoming, United States - RVT140D175 | ecosystem: Environmental > Terrestrial > Soil > Contaminated >...
AACCGGCGCCCTCGGTGTAGCCGGTCTTCACGCCATCGACGCTCGAATCGAGCCACAGCAGCCGGTTGCGGTTGAGCTGCGTGATGTTGTTGTAGCGGAATTCCCGTTGCGAGTAGTAGCGCTCGTACTCCGCCGGAAACTCGCTGATCAGCGCCGCCGCGAGCAGCGCCAGGTCCTGCGCAGTGCTGGTGTGGCGCGCATCGGACAGCCCCGAGGCATTGGTGAAGTAGGTGTTCTTCATGCCAAGGCGCCCGGCCTCGCGGGTCATCATCTGGGCGAACACGTCCTCCGAGCCGGCGAGCGCCTCGGCGAGCGCGATGGAGGCGTCGTTGCCCGATTGCACCACCATGCCGCGGATCAAATCCTCGACCAGCACCGCCTTGCCCGGCTGGATGAACATGCGCGAACCCGGCGCCTTCCAGGCACGCTCGGACACCTTCACCGGCTGGGTGAGCGAGATCTTCTTGTCGCGCAGCGCCGAGAACACCAGGTATGCAGTCATCAGCTTGGTGAGCGAGGCCGGCTCGAAGCGCTCGTCCACCTTCTCGGCAAGCAGCGGCTGTCCGCTCGATAGATCGAGCAGGATCCAGGCCTTGCCGTCGATGGAGGGCGCCGGCGGCGCGCCCGCGTTGGCGGCGTTCGCGGCAAGGACGAGCACAAGAGCGAGGAGCGTGCGCAGCATCGTGATGGGTCGCCGAAGAATGGTGAACGAGGAGCCGTGAATTATAAGGCAGCGCGCTGCGCCGCCCGGCACTTGGCTAACGGACCACGACGAGCGGCTTGAAGTTCAACTCGGTTTCGATGCGCTCGGCAACCGGCTGCGCCTCGTCGGGCGTGCCGAAGGGCCCGAGCTGCAGCTTGAACAGCTCGCCGCTCGAAAGGACGTGCAACGCCGTGCGCGACAGCCATGCGAGCTCGCGCACGACGCGCTCGCGGAAGCTCTCGGCGTTGTCGCGCGCGCCGAACGCCCCGAGCTGCAGGTAGACGCCCCGCATCTCGCTTTCCGCGCGCACCGGATCATCGCTGCGCGCCGCGGGCTCCGCCGGCGCAGGAGCTGCCGCGGCGAGCGCCACGGCGCCCGGCAGGATCGCTTCGAGTTCGACTCGCGCGCTGCCATCGTTGATGTACCCAAGCCGGTGCGCCGCGGCGAAGGACAGGTCGATGACGCGGCCGCCGTGGAACGGGCCCCGGTCATTGACGCGCACCACCACAGCGCGGCCGTTGGCAAGGTTGGTGACGCGCGCGTAGGAGGGAATCGGCAGCACCGTATGCGCCGCCGACATGGCGTACATGTCGTAGGGCTCGCCGCTCGAGGTGCTCTGACCGTGAAAGCGCCGTCCGTACCAGCTCGCCATGCCGCGCTGGCGAAACGGCCGCAGCTCGGTCATCGGCGTGTAATCCTTGCCGAATACCTGATAGGGCCGATTGGCGTAACGGTGCAGCGGCTCATTTCGCGGCTGCGCGTCGGGCACCGAGTCGAGATTGCGCGGCGCGCGTGCGGGTGGCCCGTCATCCTTGTAGTAGCCGCCGCTGCGCGGCGGCTCGCTCTTCGCCTGGGCTGGCGGCGCGCGCTTGATCTCCCCGCGCCTGGGCGCGCTGCCGCAGGCGGCGAGCGCCAGGGCGAGCGCGACGACGAGCAGCGTTCGCGCCCTCATGCCTGCTCGAAGACCACCTTTCCTGCGACGAGCGTCACGTGTGCGCGTCCGGCGAGCTCGTAGCCGAGGAAGGGAGAATTCTTGCCCTGGCTTCGCAGCGCCTCGGCGCTGACGCGAAACGGCGCCGCCGGATCGAACAGTACGAGATCGCCCGGCGCGCCGACCTGGATGCGTCCGGACTGCACGCCCAGCACGCGCGCTGCATCGCTCGTTACGCGCGCGAGCGTCGCCGCGAGCGGCAGCCTGCGGGCGGCGCCCCACTTGAGCGTCAGCGGCAGCAGCAGCTCGAGGCCGGTGGCGCCCGGCTCGGCCTCCGCGAACGGCATGTGCTTCTCGTCCTCGTCCACCGGGGTGTGGTCCGAGCAGGCGCAATCGATCGTGCCGTCGGCAAGGCCGGCGGCGAGCGCATCGCGATCGCGCTGGCTCCGCAGGGGCGGTTCGAGCCGGCAGTGCGAGTCGAAGTAGCCCAGGTCCATGTCGCAGAGATGCACGTGGTGGATGCCGACGTCGCAGGTGACCGACAGGCCCTCGGCCTTCGCCCGGCGCACCATCTCGACCCCCGCGGCACTCGAGAGCCGGCACAGGTGCACGCGCGTGCCGGTGGTGCGCACCAGCTCGAGGATCGTGCCGAGCGCAACCGTCTCGGCAAAGGCCGGGATCCCCGGCAGGCCGAGCCGCGTCGCCACCTCGCCGTCGTGCGCCACGCCGCCCCGCGCCAGCCACACGTCCTGCGGGCGCAGCCAGACGCGAAAGCCGAAGGTTGCCGCGTACTGCAGCGCGCGCCACAACACCTGGGTGTCGGTGAGGGGCGCGTTCGCCTGCGAGAACGCGACGCAGCCCGCTTCGTCGAGCTCGGCCATCTCGGTGAGCGACTCGCCCGCGAGTTTCACGGTGAGCGCGCCGATCGGGTAGACCCGCGCGCGCGCGAGCGCCTTGGCGCGCCGGCGCAGCATGTCGACCAGGCCCGGCTCGTCGAGCGGCGGATCGGTATCGGGCGGGCAGGCAAGACTCGTCACGCCACCGGCTACCGCCGCGTCCATCTCCGATTCGAGCGTCGCCTTGTACTCATAGCCCGGCTCGCGCAGCCGTGCCGAGAGGTCGATCAGCCCCGGCGCGACGACCAGCCCGGTGGCGTCGAGCGTGCGATCCGCCGCGGCGCCTTTCGCCTCGCCGTCGAGCGCCGCGACGCGGCCCTCGACGAGCAGCACCTCGCCCGGCGCGTCCCGCCCGCTCGCTGGATCGACCACGCGGCCGCCGCGGATCAGGATTCTCATGCGCTCAATTCCCCGCGACGATCGACATGACCGCCATCCTCACCGCGATGCCGAAGGTGACCTGCGGCAGGATCACCGAGTGCGGCCCGTCGGCCACCGTCGAGTCGATCTCGACGCCGCGGTTCATCGGCCCGGGGTGCATGACGATCGCGTCGGGCTTGGCGAGCGCGAGCTTGTCGGCAGTGAGCCCGTAGTGCTTGAAGAATTCCTGCGCGCTCGGCAGCAGCGCCCCGCGCATGCGCTCGCTCTGCAGCCGCAGCATCACCACCACGTCGCAGCCGCGCAGGCCCTCGCGCATGCTGTGGAACACGCGCACGCCGAGCGCCTCGACGCCCGCGGGCAGCAGCGTCTGCGGGCCGATCACGCGCACCTCGGGCGCGCCGAGCGTGGTGAGCCCGTGGATCAGCGATCGCGCCACGCGCGAGTGCAGCACGTCGCCCACGATCGCGACCACCAGGTTCGAGAAGTCCTTCTTGTAATGCCGGATCGTGTACAGGTCGAGCAGCCCCTGGGTCGGATGCGCGTGGCGGCCGTCGCCGGCATTGATCACGTGCTCGTGCGGCTTGACGTGCCGCGCGATCAGGAACGGCGCGCCGGAGGAGGCATGGCGCACGACGAACAGGTCCGCCTGCATCGCCGAGAGATTGGCCACGGTATCGAGCAGCGACTCGCCCTTGGTCTGCGAGCTGACCGCGACGTTCAGGTTGATGACGTCGGCCGAAAGGCGCTTGGCGGCGATCTCGAAGGTGGTGCGGGTACGCGTCGAGGGCTCGAAGAACAGGTTGAACACGCTCTTGCCGCGCAGCAGCGGCACCTTCTTGACTTCGCGCCCGGTGACGCCGACGAACGAGTCGGCGGTGTCGAGCACGCCGGTCAGAATTTCGCGCGGCAGCCCCTCGATCGAGAGCAGGTGCTGCAGCTCGCCGTTCTTGTTGAGTTGCGGGTTACGCTCCACGCTCGAGCTCGAGTCGGAGTTTGTCGTCGGGGCCGCGCTTGAGGCGCAGCCGCATGCCTTGTGGGACCTCGACCTGGGCCCCGCAGACCTGCGGGCAGATCGGCAGCTGCCGGCCGCCGCGGTCGGCGAGCACCACCAGCGCGATGCTCTGCGGCCGGCCGTAGTCGAACAGCTCGTTCATCGCCGCGCGCACGGTGCGGCCGGTGTAAATCACGTCGTCGACCAGCAGCAGGTCGCGTCCCGCGACATCGAACGGAATCCTGCTGCGCTTGGGATCGCGCGCCAGCCCCTGCTGGTGATAGTCGTCGCGGTAGAAGGCGACGTCGAGCGTGCCCAGGGGCGCCTTGATGTCGAGTAGGGCGTGCAGCCGCTCGGCGAGCCATACGCCGCCCGTGTACAGGCCGATCATCGCGCTGTTCGGACCGATGCGCGGCGCAAGCTCGGCGACGAGCTTCGCGCAGAGTTTCTCGGCGTCGGGCAGTTCGATCATGGCCGCGCCTCCGCGAAGTATTGCTCGAGGATCAGCTGCGCGGCGAGGGAATCGAGCGTCCTCGCGCGCGAGGCGCGCGCGGCGCGGCGCGCACCCGCCGCTTCGCGCAGGCGGCTTTCCGCGGCCACCGAGCTGTAAGCCTCGTCGACCCGCGCCACCGGCAGGCGCAGGCGTCCCTCGAGCTGCCGCGCGAAGCGCTCGGCCCGGCGTCCGGTTTCGTTCGGCGCGCCGTCCCCGGCCCGCGCCACCCCGACCACCAGGCGCTCGGGCAACCACTGCTCGACCAGTCGCGCGATCGCGTCAAAGCGCGCCGCGGGCGGCGTCGAGGCGATCGGAGCGAGCGGATGCGCGGTGCCGAGCAGGGCGTCGCCGACCGCGACGCCGATGCGCCTGGCGCCGAAATCGAAGGCGAGAACGGTGCCCGGATGGGCGTCTTGAGAAAGGTGGGGGAGCCGTTCGGTGCGCTGCGCACGCGTCATGCGCTCAAGCATGGCCCACGTCGTCGGCGAGCCGCGTGAAGTCGATGCCGAGCAACTCCATCGCCGCGGCGAGGCGCTCCTCGGCGGGCAGATCGAAGATGATCGCGTCCTTCGCCTCGACGGTGAGCCACGCGTTCTGCGACAGCTCGTGCTCGATCTGCCCGGGCGACCAGCCCGCGTAGCCGAGCGTGACCATCATCCGGGCGGGACCCTTGCCGCGCCCGACCGCCTCCAGGATGTCCTTCGAGGTGGTGAGCCCGATCGCCTCACGCACGCGCAGCGTCGACTGCCACTGGCCGGCCGGCGCGTGCAGCACGAAGCCGCGGTCGGTCTGCACCGGCCCGCCGAAGTAGATCGGCGCATCCGCGATCTCGCTCGGCTCCAGCGTCATCGACAGGCGCTCGAACAGCGCCCGCAGCGTCATGTCGATGGGCCGGTTGACGACCACGCCAAGGGCTCCCTGATCGTTGTGCTCGCACACAAAGGTCAGGGTCTTCGAAAAATAGGGATCGACCATGTTGGGCATGGCGATCAGGAAGTGATGCGTCAGATTGATCGAGGACATGCTTTACGGGTATTTTAACCCCGGCGGCTTGTCGCAAGGACAACATTTTCCCCCTGTGGTTCCGGGATCCGGCCCGGCGTGGCTCGGGCGCGAGCGGCGCGCCGACGATCATGCCACGCCGCACGCGGCGCTCAGCGACCGGTGAGAAAGCCGGCGATATGCGCGAGCAGCTCGTCTTCCTGGTAGGGCTTGCCGAGGAACACGTTGACGCCGAGTTCGAGCGCGTGGCGGCGGTGCTTGTCGGCGATGCGCGAGGTGATCATCACGATCGGCACCGCCTTGAGCCGCTTGTCGGTGCGCACGTTGCGCGTCAGATCGAAGCCGTCCATGCGCGGCATCTCGATATCGACCAGCATCACGTCGGGCACCATCTCGGCGAGCTGCTCGAGCGCCTCGACGCCATCCTTCGCCGTGACCACCTGGTAGCCCTCGCGCGCGAGCAGCCGTCCGGTGATCTTGCGCACGGTGAGCGAATCGTCGACCACCATGACGCGCGCGCGCCCTGCGCCGGCCGCAACCGCGCTGAGCTGCGCCGAGGCCAGCTCGGCCGACGGCCGAGGCCTGCCGGCGAGCACCACCGGGTTGAGGATCAGGACGATCTCGCCACTGCCCATTACGGTGACGCCTGCCACGCCGGGCACGTGCTCAAGCTGCGGTCCGAGGTTTTTGACGACCACTTCCTGATTGCCGATCATCTCGTCGACCTGCAGCGCAACCGACTCGGCGCCCGCGCGCAGCAGCAGCAGCGGGTGATAGCGCCGCGCTGGTTCGGGTGCTGCGCCCGGCTCGCCAAGCAGCTCGGGAAGGTAGGCGAAGTTGTACTGGCGGCCGGCCCAATCGAGGTGCCCGGCCGCGCGCAGCTTCTCCAGCGGCTCGGCGCGCAGCTGCTGCACCTGCTCGACCATCACGGCGGGCACCGCGCAGGTGCGCGCGCCCGAGCGCACCAGCACGGTTTGCGTGACCGCGGTGGTGAGCGGCAGGCGGATGATGAACGTCGCGCCCTGCCCGCTCGCGGTGGCGATCTCGACGCGCCCGCCGAGCGCGCCCACCTCGTCCTTGACCACGTCCGTGCCCACGCCGCGGCCGGCGACCTCGGTGACCTGCGCCGCGGTGGAAAAGCCCGGCACGAAGATCAGCTCGGCAAGCCGCTGCGGGCTCACGGTCTCGCCGGCCTGGATGAGCCCCTTCGCGAGCGCCGTGCTGCGAACGCGCTCGAGGTCGAGCCCGGCGCCGTCGTCGGCGAGCGTGAGCACCACTTCGTTGCCTTCCTGGCGCACGTCCAGGCGGATCTCGCCGATCTCGCTCTTGCCGGCGGCGGTGCGCGCCGCGCTCGCCTCGAGGCCGTGGGTGATCGCGTTGCGGATCAGGTGCTCGAGCGGCGCAGTAATGCGCTCGAGCACCGAGCGGTCGAGCTCGACGCCGCCGCCGCGCAGCTCGAGTTGCGCCCGCTTGCCGAGCTCCTTCGAAGTCTGGCGCACCAGGCGGTGCAGGCGCTGCGCGATCGAGCCCAGCGGCACCATGCGCACGCGCATCAGGTCCTGCTGCAGCTCGCGATTGAGCCGCGCCTGCGCCGAAAGCGCGGCGTCGGTGTCGTCGACTACGCGCGTGATGCTCTGGTGCACGGTCGAGACGTCGTTCACGCTCTCGGCCATCATGCGCGTGAGCTCCTGCACGCGCGTGAAGCGGTCGAACTCGAGCGGGTCAAAGCCGCTGTGGTGCTCCTCGATTTCCCTCGCGCGGGCGCGCATCTGCGTCTCGGCCTGGATCTCGATCTCGCGCAGCTGGCCGCGCAGGCGCGCCACGTTCTCCGTGAGATCGGCGAGCGCGCCCTTCAGCGCGCGCACCTCGCCCTCGATGCGCGAGCGCGCGATCGCGACTTCGCCCGCCTGATTGACCAGCTTCTCCAGCACCTCGGCGCGTACCCGCATCATGCCGCGCGCCTGAGCGGTTTCCCGGGGCAGCACCGCCGCGGGCCGCGGCGCCGCCGGCGCGGCCTGCGGCTCGGAGGCTGCGGGCGCGGGCTCCTCGGCCACCGCGCGCCCGGTTCTCTGCAGGCGCTCGAGCAAGTGGCCGATGCGGTCGGTCGAAGTCTCGAGGTCGTCGAACATCCTTGGCGGGGCGCTATGGAGCGCCACCGCATCCTCGACGCGGGTCTCCATGTGGTGGGTAAGCTCGCCCAGGCTCATCACCCCTGCCATGCGCGCGCTGCCCTTGAGGGTATGCAGCACCCGCCGCAGCGCGCCGGCGTGCTCGAGATTCGCGGGCGCGCTGCGCCATGCGCGCAGCAGCTCGCTCACCTGCGGCGCGAGCTCGGCGGCCTCCTCCATGAACACCGGCAGCAGCTGCGGATCGATGTCGTCGTCGAGCCGGCGCTGGCGTCGCTCGATCGGGATCTCCTCGACAATCAGGTCGGCGGTGGTCGGCGGCGCTTCCTGCTCGGTCAACCGCCCCGGCTCGGGTTCGATCACCGCGGCGGGCGTTTCGGCGGCGGCTTGTGCCGCGGAATCGGCGGGCGAAGCCGCACCCACATCCGCAAGGGCCGCAGCGACGCGCGCCGCGACCACCCCCGCCGGTTCGGGCTCGAGCACCTCGAGCGGCGCCGCCGTGGTGTCGTCCAGCGCGGGCGCGACCAGCGGCTCGGCCGATCCGGTGATCAGCTCGAGCGCGCCACAGAGCCTGGCTTGCGGCCCAGGCAGGCGCCGTTCGAGCACCTCGGCATACATGGCGCGCAACGCCGCAACGCAACGTGCGAGCAGCTCGAGCTCGTCGGCTTGCGCCTCCTCGGAGCGGCTGCGCAGGCGCAGCAGCGCGTTTTCGAGCGCATAGCCGAGCGCATGCATCGTGCCCAGCCGCACCGTGCCGCAGATTCCGGCGAACGTGTGGGCGGCGCGCACCAGCTCGTCGCGCACGTGCTTGTCCAGCATGGTCGCGGCGAGCTCGCGCTCGAGCGTGTCCAGATGCTGGCCCGCCTCGTTGACGAACACCGCGAACAAGGACGGCGAAATGCGCGCCTCGCCGAATACGACGGGCTGCTCCTCGGCTGGCGTCACGGCCGCATCGGCGGCGCTTGCCTGTGCGGGCGCCGCTTCGCCCCGCCGCACGCGCTCGGCGGCCGCGATGACTGCTTGCGGATCGGGCTGGGACTCGCCGCGGCGCAGCCTGGTGATCCAGTCCGAGAACGCCTCGTGCGCCGCCACGACCAGATCGCAAAGCGCGGGCGTGGCGCTGCGCTCCTCCTGCAACCACAGGTTCATCACCTGCTCCACCGCCCAGGCCGCCTCGCCAAGCCGGGTCAGCCCCACCATGCGGCCGCTGCCCTTGAGCGTGTGAAAGGCGCGCCGAACGGTCCTCAGGTGCGCGATCGACGCGGGCTGCGCGCGAATCACCGCCATGTTCGAGGCGATCGTGGCGAGCACCTCGATCGCCTCCTCGAGGAAGATGGCGAGCAGCTCCTGGTCGAGCGTTTCGTCGCTCGCGTCCTTGAGGCGCTCGGCCTGCGCCGAGCCCGGCGCCGGAGGCGCCGGCTCCGGCTTGAGCGCGATGTGCAGCGTATCGTCCGGATGGGCGGCGGCGTCGAGCTGCGACAGCGTTTCGCGCGCCTTTTCTCCAAGCGCGCGATCGGCCACCAGCTCGGCGTCCTTGCGGATGTCGTCCAGCCGATCCTTGATCTCGGCGCGCAAGCGCTCGTCGGCGCGATGACCCTCGAACCTCTCGATCAGCGCAAGTGCATCGCGCGTCTTTTGCTCGAGCTCGGTCTCGACGCTCGGCGGCGCCTCCTCCGGCGTGGGCGCGGGCAGCGCAATGCGCACCGGGCGCATCGCCGCGGTGAAGTCGGCCTTGCCGTGGCGCAGCGCCTCGATATAGAACCCGAGCCCGGAGAGGACCTGTGCCAGTTGCTCGAACTGCTCGATGCTCGGGCGCGTCGCCGCGGCCGCGAACTCGCGGATCGTTGCCGCACACTGCTCAAGCGCGTCCTGCGCCTGCTCCTCGTCGAGCACGCGCAACGCCCCCGACACCTGATGGACCAGCGGCTCGAGCGCCGCGAGCTCGGCGACTTTTGCGGGATCGCGGAAGTAGGCATCCAGCCCCTGCTCGATGCGGTGGAGGTTGCCCTGCATCTCGGCGAGTGCGCCGTTCACGGCGAGCTTTTCCTGCGCCCGCCGGGTCATTTCGTCGACCAGGGCCGCTGCAGGCAGCGGCGAGGTGCTGTCCACGCTGAACAACGCGGCACGCAAGCGCGCGGCCATCACCGTGACCTGCCGGTCGAAATCCTCGGGCAGGCGCCGATAATTCTCGGCCGCGTTTTCCGTCAGCAGCAGCGCGGTCGCAATCTCCATCGCGACCACGTCGGACATCTTGCTCGGGTGTGCCTGCAGTTCGAGCGCGGCGCGGCCGATTTCTGCCGTGAGCGCTTCGATGTGACGGCTGCGCAGACGCTCGCCCTGGGCGGCGATGGTCCCCGCGTGCTGCGCAAACGCGACCAGGGCGGATTCGGCGCCGGCGGCAAAGCGGTTCCACGTCTCTTTGGCGCCGGCGATCGCCTCGCGCAACGCGAGCGCAATCGACATGCGCTGCGAAATATCCGCTGCGCTGCCCGGCACCAGCGCCGTATGCTCCAGCCGGTATGCCTGCTTGACGGCCCGCGCGCGCGCGCTGCGCTCGCCGGCGCCCGCCACCCAGTAAAGCACCTCGCGCATCACGCGCTCGGCCACCGAGGGCGAGCCCTCGATCAGCCGTCGCAGCTGCTGCTCGACGCGCGAGCTGAGCTGCTTGATGCCGCTCTCGGGCCCGAGATCCCCGTGCGCCAGCGCGTCGAACAACGCCCCCGCCGCCCACCAGAAGGCGCGCTGCGCGGGTGCGGTCTGGGTCGACTCGACCGCGTCCACCGCGGCGCGCATCTCGCCGATCGCGGACAGGTTCGCCGGCTCACGCAGCCACTGAACCAAGCCTTGCTGGTAGCGCGCGCGCTGCGCGCGCAGCAGCGCATTGGCCTGCCCGGGGGCCAGGCGCAGCGCCGGCCGCGCGCGCAGCGGCGGCGCGAGCTTCAGATCGGGAAAGTAAAGCTCGGCCTCGGAGGGAGCCGGCGCGGCGCGTGCCTGCGCCAACTCACGGTACTCGGGAAACAGCCGCAGCGGCTGATCCGGCGCCCCGTCGAGCAGCTCGGAGAGGTACTTGCCGATCGCGGCGATCGCGCGCTCCAGCGCGCGCGGCGCGCTCCCCGCGGCATCGACCTTGCCCGCAGCGAGCTCGGAGACCAGCTTCTCGGCCTCCTCGAAAAAGCGCGACACGCCCTCCAGGCCGACGATCTGCACCGCCCCCGCGGCCTGGTGCAGGTGCACGCCGCAGGCCTCGAGCTCGCCGCGCCGCTCGGCCTGGCCGCCGAAGGCGCGCAGCGCCCCCCTGGCTCGCTCGAGCGAGGAATCGATCTCGCTCTTGACCCAGCTCAGGGGACCGATGTCGAACACGTTGCTCATGCCGCGAGGCCGGTGCTCCTGGTCAGACCTTGAAGTTCGCCACCGAGCTCTTCAGGTCGCGCGCCAGCGTGGCCAGCTCGCCGACCGACGCCGCGGTGCGCTTGGTGCCCTCGGTCGCCTGCTCGGTGATGCCGAGGATGTTGCGCATGCTTACCGCCACCGCGCCCGCCGCCTTCGCCTGGCCCTGAGTCGTCTTGGAGATGGTCTCGATGAGCGTCGCCAGACGCCGCGACACGTCGCCGATCTCGGCCAGCGCCTGCCCCGCCGCGTCCGAGAGTTTCGCGCCCTCGACCACGCCCTGGGTGCTCTTCTCCATCGCGCTCACCGCATCGTGCGTGTCGGTCTGAATCGTCTTGACGATGGCGCCGATCTGCTTGGTGGCCTCCGCCGAGCGCTCCGCGAGCCGCTGCACCTCCTCGGCGACCACCGTGAAGCCGCGCCCGGCCTCGCCCGCCGAAGCCGCCTGGATCGCCGCATTCAGCGCCAGCACGTTGGTCTGCTCCGTGATGTCGGTGATCAGCTCGACGATTTCGCCGATCTCCTGCGAGGACTCGCCCAGGCGCTTGATGCGCTTGGCCGTCTCCTGGATGCCGTCGCGGATCTCGTTCATGCCGGCAATCGCGCTTTGCACCGCGCTCTGGCCCTTCTCGGCTGCCGAGAGCGAAGTGCGCGCGACGCGCGCCGACTCGGCCGCGCTCGCCGAGACCTCGTTGATCGCTCGCGCCATGCCGAGCACCTGCGAGCCGGTGGTGCGAATCTCCTGCGACTGGCGTTCGGCGGCGGCGAGCAGCTGCGTCGTGGTCTGCTGGGCGGACTCGGAGGCGCTCGAGACCTGCGCGGCCGCCTTGTTGATGCGCCCGACCAGCTCGCGCAGCTCCTCGATCGCGAAGTTGACCGAGTCGGCGATCGCGCCGGTGATGTCCTCGGTCACCGTCGCGTGCACCGTCAGGTCGCCCTCCGCAAAGCCCTGCATCTCGTTCATGAGGCGCAGAATCGCCTCCTGATTCTGGTCGTTCTGGCGCTTCGCCTGAGCTTCGTGCGTTTCCGCGTCCTCGCGGCGCACGCGCTCGTCCCCCACGAACGTGAACGCCATCAGCGCGAGCACCGCCGCCATCATCGCCACCACCGCTGCGATGACGTAGATCGTCCTCGAGCCCGCGAGCTCGGCCTCGAGCTCGTTGGCGAGCCGCTCGGACGCCCCAAGCAGCTTCTCCGAGTCGTTGAACACGGCGAAGGCTGCATTCTTCGCGGCCACCAGCCGCTGCATGTTGCCCAGGATCGAGGCGACCGCATCGCGATAGATCTGGAACGCGTCACCGAGCTCGATCAGCTTGGCGCCCGTGTCCGGATTCTTGGGCGCCGGCAGACGCATCGCGTCGCTGCCCTGCTGCAGCGCGACCAGGGTGCCGCGGAACTCGTTGGTGTCCTTGCCCAGCAGAAACGCGACCTCCGGGTCGATGCTCTCGCCGGCGAGCAGCGCATTGGCGTTCTTCGCCATGCGCTGCGTGAGCATCACCAGCTGGCCGGAGGCCGAGATCTCCCGCCGCGAGGCGCTGCTTTGCAGCTTGAGCGCCTGCACCTGCTCGGCAAGATCGAGCAGCAGCGGGTTCGAGCCGTTGACCTTGGCGACCGCGCCGCCCAGCCCCACCAGGTTCTTCTGCTCGCGCAGCAGCGTGGTGGCGTTGCGTTCGGTGCGCTCCCACTCCTTGGCGAGCGCATCGAGTGTCGGCTGCACCGGCTCCGGACTTGCCGGTATCGCCTCGCCGCCCGCCTCGCCGCCTTTTGTGAGCCGCTCGAGGATGGTGGCAAAGGCGTCGCGGCTTGCCTGCACCTGCTTGAACGCCTCCGGGTTGCCGAGCAGGCCCTGCAGCGAGGCCTTCGCCAGGCGTTGCGAGAGCATTCGCAGCTGACCGGCGTCGGCGACGTACTGGGTGCCAAAACGCGCCTCGCGGTTGTCGACCCACACCAGGACTACGGCGATCACCAGCAGCACGACGAACGCTGGCAGCAGCATTGTGAGCTGCCTGCCGTGCAGCGCGCGCGCCAGCGCGCGCGAGGTCCCCTCGCCGGACTGCGCCCCGGATGGCGCTGCCGCCGCGAGCGGGCTGTCCGCTGCGTCCTTGCCTGCGAATCTAAAGGCCGACTTGAATGCCATGTGTCCTCCGGCTAGCGGTCGGCGCCGCAGCGTGCCGCGCGGCGTTCTCCCTAATGCATCGCGACATCGAGAAACTCGCGGTGTGAAAGCAATCGGGTGCTGTCAAGCTCGTGCCACGTGCGCCCCTCGGCGTCGCGCCAGGTCTTCTCGGCCCATTTCGCCGCAGCGCCGCTCTCGCGGGCGCGCTCCAACTCGCCGGGGTTGCGCAGTCCGGTCAGCCGCGTGACCAGCAGCGCGGCGTTGATCGCATGCGGCTGCCCGATCAGCAGCAGCCGGTTGTCGGAGCCGGGCGTCGTCGGCGCAGCGCCGAGGAACGCGGCGAAATCGGTGACGCCGAAGAGTACGCCGCGCACGTTGGCCACGCCGAGGAACCAGGGGCGCGTGAGGGGCACGCGCGCGATCTCGGGCTCCGCGAGCACCTCGCCGGCGTTCTCGAGCCGCACCAGCCAGTGCGCGCCGCCCGCCTCGAATGACAGGCGCGCACTGGGCGCGGCTTCGCCTGCGGCCGCGCGAATGCGGCTCGCCAGCGTTTCCTGGAACTCCCTTAGGCTGGTGCGCTTCGACACGGAGCCCGTCAACCGAGCGCCGCGATCTTGCTCGCGAGCTCTTTGACGTCGACCGGCTTGACGATGTAGTCCTTGGCGCCCTGGCGCAGACCCCAGATGCGGTCGGTTTCCTGCGACTTGGTGGTGCACATGATGACCGGAATGTGCTTGGTGGCCTCGTCGCGTGCGATCTGGCGCGTCGCCTGGAAGCCGTTGGTGCCCGGCATCACGACGTCCATGATGACGAGGTCGGGACGCTCGGCTTTGGCTTTCTCGAGCGCCTGCTCGCCGCTGTCGGCGAGCGAGACCTGATAGCCGAGCTTGGTCAGGTTCTCGAGCAGGAACTGGCGGTCGGTGGCCGAGTCGTCGACCACCAGGATTTTCTTGACGGGCATGGCGCTTTCTCCGTGGTTCAGTTGGCGCGGCCCGCGCTGACCGGGCCTGCCGTGCGCGGGGCGTGATCGGCAACGGCCTTCAGCAGGCTGTCCTTGCTGAAGGGTTTGGTGAGGTATTCGTTCGAACCCACCATGCGGCCGCGCGCGCGGTCGAACAGGCCGTCCTTGGACGAAAGCATGACCACCGGCGTGGCGGAGAACTTCGGGTTTTTCTTGATCAGCGCGCAGGTCTGGTAGCCGTCCAGCCGCGGCATCATGATGTCGACGAAGACGACCGCGGGCTGATGATCGGCGATCTTGGCGAGGGCGTCGAAGCCGTCTTCCGCGAGGATCACCTTGCAGCCGGCCTGCAGGAGAAAGATCTCGGCACTGCGACGAATGGTGTTCGAATCGTCGATCACCATTACCTTGATGCCAACAAGGTCGGCCGTGTCGGCCATCGTGCCAATCCCCCGAAAGCGCCCTCGCGTCCGCCATGTGCCGTGGCCCAAT
>Ga0214472_10004659_pt1 | contig 14477 bp, 14 predicted proteins | sample RVTome_6_FD_207662 | JGI IMG/M metagenome (GOLD analysis project Ga0214472, IMG submission 207662) | Soil microbial communities from uranium-contaminated site in the Upper Colorado River Basin, Wyoming, United States - RVT140D175 | ecosystem: Environmental > Terrestrial > Soil > Contaminated >...
CCCAGCAGCCACGGGATCAGCCGCTGCGAGGCGAGCCCCGCGACCACCACGCCGACCATGGTGAGCACACCCAGCTGCGCGAGGCCGGTGAAGCTGGAAAGCGCAAGCGCCAGCGCGCTCGCGACCGTGGTCAGCACGGCCAGCATGAGCGTGCGGCCGACGCGGCGCGCGGCCATGCGTGCGCTCTCCCCGGGCTGCGTATTCAGCAGGATGTAGCTCGGGTAATCGACCGACTCGCCGATCAACGTCGCGGCGAAGCCCAGCGTGATCGCATGCACGGAACCGAAGATCGCCTGCACCACGAGCACGCCCGCCAGCAGGCCGAGGGCGGTCGGCGTGAGCACCAGCGCCACCGCGAGCGGCGAGCGATAGACGAACGCCAGCAGCACCAGGACCACGCCGATGGAGAGCATCCCGAGGCGCACCACGTCGCGGCGGATCAGCCGGCGCGACTCCGCCGCGAACACGCCCGGGCCGGAGAGCGTCGCTTGCACCTGCGGGGCCGCTTCCGCGAGGGCGGCGCGCACCCGGGCCATCGCCGCCGCCTGGCCTTCGCTGTCGAATCCGGGCGCGCGCGTCTGCGCGATGAGGAAGGCGCGCGTGCCGTCGGCGCTGAACCACACGCCCTGGCGCCGTGCGGGCGCGGCTGCGGGCTCCACCCGGCGCAGCGTCGCGAGGAGCTCGCCCGTGGGGTCGCGGGCGAGGGTGCCGCGCGTGAGCACGCCGGCGGGCGACGCCATCTGCGCAAGGCTTTCTTCCAGCGCCGCGCGCAACGCCGGCGCGCTGAAGCGCTGCGGCGTCACTTCCGGGCTCAAGGCGTAGCGATGGCGCATCAGCACTTCGCCCTGTGCGGCGAACTGGGCGGCGCTGCCGTTGGCGGCGTAATCGAACGCGGGATCGCGGCCGAGTCGGGCGGCGAGCCCACGGCTTGCCTGCGCGAGTGCCTTCTCGTCGCCGCCGTGGAGCGCCACCAGCATCAGGCGCGCGACCAGCCCCTCGCGCAACTGCGCGACCAGCAGCCGCTCTTCCGGCGTGGCCGAAGGCGGAAGGAATGCGGAGAAATCGGCCTCGATGCGCAGGGCTTGCGCAGAGTAGAGGCCGAGTGCTGCGAACAGGAGCAGCGCGAGGACATAGCGCGCCGCGGGACGACGCAGCGGCACGCCTAGTGCACCGTCAGCACGGAACGCTCGCCGCTTGCTTCGCGCACCTCGATCTGCCCGACGCGCCCGGCGCGCCCGGACACGACGATGCGCTCCACGTAGCGGGCGATTTCCTCGTCGATGGGGGTCATCTCCAGTTTCCAGCCGGGCTCCGTGCCCTCGAGCGCGAGGCGATAGTGCTCGCCCAGCATGGCCGCATCGCCGGAGAGCACGCCGCGCAGGCTGGCGGCGAAGGCCGCGAGCAGCGGCTCGCTGGAAAGCGCGATGCGCTTCTGCGTGCCGTTGCGCGTGACGATGAGCTCCTGGCCCGCGATGCGAAAGCTCTCCCGGCGCGGCGCCGCCATGTTCTTCTCCACCACGTCGGGGCGGCGGTAGACGAGCGTCCCGGAGCTCATCACCGGCTCGGAGAGCAGCGGCGAGAATTTCTTCTCGACGTACGGCACTTCCGCGGACGGGGACTGGGCGAGCAGCTGCATCAGGCGCGCGAGGTCGAAGGCGGGCGCGGGCCAGGCCGTGCCCGCGACCAGAAGGAGAATCACCAGCCGCGTCGCCCTCACCGCCTATGCGCTCCAGAAATCGTAGAAGTTGAACCAATTGTAGGGAGCGCGCCGCGCTTGCCGCTCGAGGATGGCGACGTAGGGCACGGGCTGCGGCGCGCCGAGCGGCTCGAACACGACCTCGTAGCGGCGTCCGCCCCGGAACAGGCCGAAGACCGTCAGCGCCGGGGCGCCGGTGATGCGCGCCAGGCGAAATGGGCTCAGCGAAAAGCGCGCCGGGGCCCCGAGGAACGACACGCTCTGCGTGGCCTCCTCGCCATAGACGCGGTCGGCGAGGATGCCGACCACCTCGCCGCGCTCGAGGCATTCCCTGACGCGCAGCATCGACCCGGGCTGGCCGAGCGCGATCACCTTGTAGGGGACGGTTTCGCCGCAACCCGCGAGCAGGTCGCGCAGGCCCGCGCCGTCGTCGAGATGCATCACCATGTTGATCGCGAGCCGGCGCTCGACACTGCCCACCACGCCCAGCAACTCGAAGCTCCCCAGGTGCGAGCCCAGCAGCAGGCAGCCGCGGCCGGCGGCGATCGCGTCCTCGAAGACGCGCTCGTTGGTGAGCGTCACCTCGAGGTCGCGGTGCCGCCCGCTCAGGAGGAAGACGCGGTCCAGGAGCGTCGTCGCAAACACGAACAGGTGGCGGAAGCTGTCGCGCCACGTTGCGCGCCGGCCGAGGGCGCGCGTGAGGAACTGCCGCGAGGCACGCCGCGCGCGGGGCGCGGTGGCCAGGAAGTACGCGCAGGCCGGCACTGTCAGCACGCGGCAGAAGGACCGCCCGAGATGCAGCGCAAGCCAGATGACAAGGCGCTTCATGCCCGGGCTGCCGCGCTCGGACTGATTGCGCCAGGCGCTGCTCATGGGCGCGGCGAGCCGGGTTCGGCGCCTTGCAGCGCCCACTCGCCGCTCGCGATCACGACCTCCGGCGTCCCTTCGCGGCCCGCGCGCCGCACTTCGAAACGCGCGCGTCCCTCCTCCTGGCGCACCTCGATGGCGAACGGCTCGCCGGGCCGCAGCGGGATGTGGAAGCGTGCGTGCAGCAATTCGCCGGGCGCGCAGTGCGGGAAGCGCGCACGCAGCGCCTCGGCCACGCGTGCGAGCAGCATCACGCCGGGCACCAGCGGATCGCCCGGAAAATGCCCGGGCAACGCGGGATGCCCGGCCGCGATCGCCGGCGCGGGCTGGCACTGCGAGAAAAGCTCGGTGAGCGCCGACTGCGGCAGCTTGCCGCTCGCGTTGCGCGGCAGGCGCGCCACGCGGTGAATCGGGCGCGGCAGAAAGGCCGGGTCGATGCGCGCGCGCAGCGCAGCGAGCACCTGCGGCGGGTCGAGCGTTTCCGAGACGAAAAAGGCTGTGAGCCGTCGCGCCGGATGGGATTCGCCCTCGGCGACGCCTGCTTCGGGCGGAAACGCGAAGACGCCGTCCGTGACGCCGGGAATCTCCGTGAGCGCGAGGTTGAGCGCGGAGAGCGAAGCGCGCTTGCCGCCGACCTTCAACAGCTCGTTCGAGCGCCCGAGCCAGCGGAAGCGGCCGTCGGGCTGCAGGTCGAAGAGATCGCCGAGGACGACGGGCATGTCGATATGCGGTCCCTCGGCACGGAAACGCCGCGCCTCGCCCGCGCCCTGCGCGTACAGCGCGACGCCCGGCAGCGGCGTCCATGCGACTTCGCGCGCCGTGCGCCGCGTGGCGAGCGCGCCGGTTTCCGTGGAGCCGTAGACCTCGATCACCGGGACCCGCCACGCCGCCTCGGCCGCGCCCGCGAGCGCCGGCGGCAGGCTCATGGTGGAAGCGACGATGCCTTGGAGGCCCGGCAGCACCGCTGCCGCCTGCAGTGGCGCGCGCAGATGCATCGGCGTCGTCATCCACCACGCGGGCCGGCCGCATTCGCGCAGTGCGGCCTCCAGGTCCGCGGCGAGGAGGGGCTCGTGCGCATGCACCGGAACGCCCGCCTGCCAAGGCAGCATCACCGTGCTCTCGAGGCCGAACATGTGCTGCGGCGGCACGCTGCCCACGACGGCCGCCGCGCGCCGCCCGCCCCAGCCCAGCGCTCCGGCGAGCAGCCCCGCGCCGCGGCACAGCTGTCCCCAGCTCTTGGGATGCGCCGCGGGTTCGCCCGTGCTGCCGGAGGTGAAGAGAATCGCAGCCACCGCGGCGGGGTCGATGCCCGGGATGTCGAGCGCGTCCGCGGCCCGGTCCTCGAGGAACGCGCCGAGCGCGAAGGCGTTCGCGCCGGCGACCGGCATTTCGCTCAATACATAGGCGCCGGGATAGCGCTGCAGCAGCGCTTCCCAGTCGCCGCGCCCCCGGCCGGGCGGCAGCAGCGACACCTGCCCGCGCAGCAGCGCCGCGGCGAAGCCCAGCATGAAGCCGTGGTGCGTCTCGCACAGGTTGATGACCCGCCCGGCCTCTGGAAGAGCGCGCGCGAGCCGCCCTGCCTGCGCGAAGAAGACCGCCGCATCCACCGCGCCTGCGGGACCCAGCAGCACGGCATCGCCGGCTGCGCGATGGCTCGCGAGCGGCAGCAGGCTCAACGCAGCTCGCCGCCAGGCGCCGGGCACTTGCCGGGCTCCAACGCGATCTCGCGGAACACGGCGATCACGTTGCGGACCACCACTACCAGCGAGCCTTGAGCGCGATGCGGGAAGCGATGGCGACGGTACGCGTGCTCGCCGAAGAAAAGCGCGCCCGGCACGACACAGCCCAGGCCTTGCACCCAGCGCGACCACGCTTCGAGCGACAGGAAGGGTGCGAGCCCCAGCGCGGCGAGGAATAGCGCCGCGAAGCACGCCGACCAGACTCCCGTCAGCCAACGCGCGTGGCGCGCCATGTCCGGCGGCAGGTCGGGATGCTCCTTGCGCGCGATGCGGTTGATGAGCGGCTCGGACCCGGCGCGCAGCGTGCGCCCGAAGAGGAACGCCATGAATCCGAAGGCGGCGAGCGGCGGGAGGAACACGAGGAAGTGGGCCATCTCGGCGAAGCGCCAGGCCGCGGCCGCGAGCGCGACGCCCGCGACGAGGCCCAGGAGCCGGCTTCCCGAGGCCGCGACCAGCGCGCCGGCCATGAGGCCCAGGACCGCGAGCGCGGCCGCGCCATGGCCGAGCGCCGATGCGGCGAGGTACGCCGCTGCGAGGCCCAGCCACAGCAGCCCGAGGGCCGGGATGCGCGTCACGGGCAGGCCGATGGCCTCAGCGCCTGCGCTGCTCGCGGATGTGCCGGGCGAGGCTGCGCAGCGAGGCGAAGATCTTCTCGTTGTCCGGGTCGTCGGAGCGCAGCTTCACCCCGTACTTCTGCTCGATCGCCATCGACAGCTCGAGCAGGTCGAGCGAATCGAGGCCGAGTCCGCTGCCGAAGAGCGGCGCCTCGGGCTCGATGGCTTCGGGCTTGACGCCTTCGAGGTTGAGCGACTCGACGATCAGGCGCGCCAGTTCCGGCTCGCCGTGGTGCGCGTCGTTCATGGATCCGGCCGGTATTGATTGTTCTCCATTCGAGTGGGCTACGGTGTAGTATGAACCGGCCGTGTGCGGTTGTGTACACAAGGAGGCGCATCCGGTCGGTAACATCCCGACGGTCATGCAGCCGCTTGCCGTCCTTTCCTACACGACCACCAGCGCCGCCGGCCTCGGCAAGGCGGCCACGGCGCGCGCCTTGCGCGAGGAGCGCAGCGGGCTCGCCCCCAACGATCTGCCCTGGGCGCCGCTCGAGTGCTGGATCGGGCGCGTCGTCGCCGCGGAGTCCGTGGCGTTGCCCGAGGCGCTCGGCGCCTTCGATTGCCGCAACAACCGGCTCGCCCTGCTCGCGCTCGAACAGGATGGCTTTCTCGAGGCGGTGGCGGCCGCGCGCGCTCGCCTGGGGGCCGGGCGTATCGCTGTCTTCCTGGGCACCAGCACCTCGGGAATCCTGTCGACGGAGCTCGCCTACCAGGGGCGCGACCCGGCCACCGGCAGCCTGCCGGCGGCGTTTCGCTACGACACGGTGCACAACCTCGATGCGACCACGGAATTCGTGCGCCGTGTGCTGGGGCTCGCGGGCCCGGCGATGACCATCTCCACGGCGTGCTCGTCGAGCGCCAAGGTGTTCTGCCTCGCGGAGCGCTTCATCCGCCAGGGACTCGCCGACGCCGCGGTGGTCGGCGGAGTGGACAGCCTCTGCCACACCACGCTCTACGGCTTCAGCGCGCTGCAGCTGGTCGCCCCGGACATCTGCCGCCCCTTCGACACCGCGCGCCGCGGCCTCACCATCGGGGAGGCGGCCGGCTTCGCGCTGCTCGAGCGCGGCGCGGGCGCATTGCAGCTCATGGGCTACGGCGAAACGAGCGACGCGCACCACATGTCCGCGCCGCATCCCGAGGGCGACGGCGCGCGCCGCGCGATGCTCGAAGCGCTCGAGCGCGCGCGGCTTGCGGCGCGGCAGATCGACTACATCAACCTGCACGGCACGGCCACGCCGGCGAACGACCGCGCCGAAGGCCGCGCGGTGCACGGCATTTTCGGCACCGGCACCCCCTGCTCCTCGACCAAGGGCGTCACCGGGCACACGCTCGGCGCGGCCGGCATCACCGAGGCGGCCATCGCGTTGCTCAGCCTCGAGCACGATTTCCAGCCCGGCAGCCCCACCACGCGCGAGGTCGATCCAGAGACGCAGTGCGCGTTCACGCCGCATGGACAGGCGCGCAAGCTCGGCCGCGTGATGAGCAACAGCTTCGGCTTCGGCGGCAACAACTGCGCGCTGGTGTTCGGGAAAGGCGCCTGATGCGCATCGCCATCGAGGCGGTCGGCGTGCTCGCGCCCGGCTTGCCCGACTGGGACAGCACGCAGGCCGTGCTCGCCGGGCGCCAGCGGTTCGCCTCCGCGCCGCTCGCGGCCTGCGCGCCCGCCAGCCTGCCGCCGGCCGAGCGCCGGCGCAGCTCGCCCACCGTGCGCCTGGCCATCGCCGCGGCCGAGCAGGCATTGCAGCGCACCGCGATCCCGCCCCAGGACATGGCGCTGGTGTTCTCCTCCCCGGAGGCCGCGGGCGTCATCACCCACCAGCTTTGCGAAGTGCTCGCGGGCAGCCGCGAAGTCTCGCCCACGCAGTTCCACAATTCCGTGCACAACGCGCCCAGCGGCTACTACAGTATCGCGATGAGCGCGAAGCTCGGCGCGACCAGCGTGTGCCGCGGCCCGTGGAGCTTCGCCGCGGGGCTGCTGGGCGCCGCGGTGCAGGCGCTCTGCGACGACGTGCCGGTGCTCTATGTCTGCTACGACAGCCCGCTGCCGGCGCCCCTCTCCGACGTGATGCCGGTGCTCGAGGCGACCGTGATCGCGCTGGTGATCGCGCCGAGGCCCGCCGCGGCGACGCTCGCCGCGTGGCGGCTCGCGGTTGCGCCGGCCGAAGGCGACGTCGCCTGGCCCGGCTGGATGCCCGGCGCGTGGCGCGCCAATGCCAGCGCGCGAGGCTTCGGGGCGCTCGCCACGCTCTCCGGCGGCGCCGGGGCGAGCGCCGCCCTGCCCCTTTCCACGGAGCTCAACGTCCAGGTGGCGCGGTGCTAGGCCGCGCCGAGATCGCCGCGCGCATTCCCCATGCCGGGCGCATGTGCCTGCTCGAGCGCGTGCTCGACTGGGATGCGCAGCGCATACGCTGCGCTGCCCGGAGCCACCGCGAGGCGGACCACCCCCTGCGGGAGCGCGGCGGGCTGCCGGTCTGGGCCGGCATCGAATACGCGGCGCAGGCGGCGGCAGTGCATGGCGCGCTGCTGCTCGCCGCCTGCGAGCCCCGCGCCGGCGTGCTCGGCAAGCTGCGCCACGTGCGGCCCGGCTGTGAGTGGCTGGACCGCATCGCGTCCGACCTGGTCTTCGGCGCGACCCTCCTGCATCGCGATCCCTCCGGGGGCATCTACGCCTTCGAGGCCCACGGCGACGGCGCGTTGCTGCTGCAAGGCCAGTTCACTCTCCTGTTCACCGGCGGCGCACCGGCCGCGGCGCAATGAAGCGCGCCCTGGTGACCGGCGGCAGCGGCGCGATCGGCGGCGCGATCTGCCGCGCGCTGGCGGCGCAGGGCTTCCACGTCGTCGTGCACGCGGGACGGCGCACGGCAGAGGCGAGACGGCTTGCCGAGGTCCTGGCGAGCGCCGGCGGCAGCGCAGAGGCGACCACGTTCGACGTCACCGACCACGCCGCCACGGGCGCGGCGCTCGCGAGGATCCTCGCCGGCGGCCCCGTGCAGGCGCTGGTGCACAACGCCGGCATCCACGACGACGCATTGTTCGCGGCGATGGACGCGGCGAACTGGCGGCGCGTGCTCGACGTGAGCCTGCAGGGCTTCTTCAACGTCACGCAGCCCCTGCTGATGCCCATGGTGAAGACGCGCTGGGGCCGCATCGTGAGCATCACGTCCCTCGCCGGGGTGATGGGCAACCGCGGCCAGGTGAACTACGCCGCCGCCAAGGCCGGCCTGCACGGCGCCACCAAGGCGCTCGCCCTCGAGGTCGCCTCGCGCGGCATCACCGTCAACGCCGTCGCCCCGGGCGTGATCGCTTCGCCCACCACCGAGAAGGCCTTCCCGGCCGAGCGCATCAAGCAGCTGGTTCCCATGCGACGCGCCGGAGAGCCGGGGGAAGTCGCCGCCCTGGTCGCGTTCCTCTGCTCGGAGGGCGCCGGCTATATCTCCGGCCAGGTGATCGGCGTGAACGGCGGCATCGGATGAGCATGCCGCGGGACACTCCCCATGCCTAGACTGGAAATCGGCGCCACCGAGCCCGGGCAGCGCCGCTGCGAGGTGTTCGTGATCGGCTGCGGTCCGGCCGGCTCGACCATCGCTGCGCTGCTTGCCGAGCGCGGCCGCGACGTGGCCGTCGTCGACAAGGACCGCCACCCGCGCTTCCACATCGGCGAATCGCTCCTGCCGCTCAACATGCCGATCCTCGAGCGCCTCGGCGTCTGGGACGAGCTGGTGAAGATCGGCATGCGCAAGGACGCCGCCGAGTTCGAGTCGCGCGCGGCCGGCAAGACCGTGGAGTTCCAGTTCTGCACCGCGTTCGACAAGCGCTGGCCGCACGCCTTCCAGGTGCGGCGCTCGGAGTTCGATCACATGCTGCTGCGCAACTGCGCCGCCAAGGGCGCGCGGGTGTACGAGGGCGCGCGCGTGACCTCGGTGGATTTCGGCAACCTCGCGCGCAACGAGGCCACGGTGGTGCACTTGCAGCTGCAGGACGCAAGCCGGCAGGAATGGCGCACGCGCTTCCTGGTGGACGCCTCCGGCCGCGATACCTTCCTCGCCGAGCGCTTCGACATCAAGCGCAGGAACCGCAAGCACGCGAGCGCCGCGATCTTCGGCCACTTCCGCAACGCGCGCCGCAATCCCGGAGCCGCGGAAGGCAACATCACCATCGTCTGGTTCGAGCATGGCTGGTTCTGGTTCATCCCGCTCAAGGACGGCACGACCAGCGTGGGCGCGGTATGCTGGCCGGCGTACCTCAAGTCGCGCAACACCGACCCGACCAGGTTCTTCATGCAGACCGTCGCGATGGCGCCCGAAATCGCCGAGCGCCTGAAAGATGCCGAGCTCGCCGCGCCGGTCACCGCGACCGGCAATTACTCCTATACGGCGACGCGCATGAGCGGCCCCGGCTACCTCATGGTGGGCGACGCCTGGGCGTTCATCGACCCGGTGTTCTCGAGCGGCGTCTACCTCGCCATGAACAGCTCCACCCTCGGCGCCGACGTGGTCGACGCGGTGCTGGAGGACCCCTCGCGCGCCCCTGCGCTTTACCGCGAGTTCGAGCGCACCGTGCGCCGCGGCGTGGGTGCCTTTTCGTGGCTCATCTACCGCATGACCAACCCGGTGATCCGCAGGCTCTTCCTGGCGCCGCGCAACGTGCTCGGCGTGCGATCCGCGGTGGTATCGCTGCTCGCCGGAGACGTGTTTCGCGCCGGACCCGTGCGAGCGCGCCTCTATCTGTTCCGCGCGCTGTACTATGTGGACTTCATCGCCCATTGGCCCACGGCGTTTCGCGCCTGGCGCAAGCGCCGGCAGAACATGCGCGCGTCCATCGAAACCGCGGCAGCCGCATCCGAGCCGTGAATGCCGTGAACACGCCTGCCCGCACCTTCGTCCTCATCCCCGCCTTCAACGAGGCAGCCACCATCCGCGGCCTCGTGCGGCGCGTCCTCGCAGCCGTGCCGGATGTGATCGTCGTGGACGACGGCTCCACCGACGGCACAGGGGCGCAGCTCGCGCGCCTGCCGATCACCTTGCTCGCCAACGAGCGCAACCTCGGCAAGGCCGCGAGCCTGTGGCGCGGCCTGGACTACGCCATGGCGCATGGCGCGAAGCGCGTGGTGACGCTCGACGGCGACGGCCAGCACAGCCCGGAGGACATTGGTCGCCTGCTGCACGTGGCCGAGCTCTTCCCGAGGCGCATCGTGATCGGCGCGCGCCTGCACGACAGGCATAACTTCCCGCTGCACCGCTACCACGCCAACCAGCTCGCGCGCTTCTCGATCTCATGGGCAGCGGGCTATCCCATCGCCGACACGCAGTCGGGCTTCCGCGTCTACCCGGCGCATGTGCTCGCGCAACTCACGCGCGCGGACGTCTCGTGGGGCCGGTTCGTGTTCGAAAGCGAGATCCTGATCGCCGCGGGCGCGCGCGGCGTGCACAGCGTCGCGGTGTCGATCCCGGGCATCTACCCGCCCGCGGCGCGCCGCAGCCACTTCCGGCCGGTCGTGGACTGCGCGCGCATCGCGGCGATGGTCGCGGGCCGGCTGGTTCGCCGCGGCATGCATCCCGCAGGCCTGTGGCGCAGCTTGAATCTGCCGATGGCCATCGAGGTCCTGCCGGATTCGGCGCTCGGTGCCGGCGTGTCCCATGGCGATTCGCGCAGTCGGACCGGGTAGCCCGCGCCGGCGCAGCGAAGGGTTGACCTGGCCAGGCACCCGGCGGGTTGACAATCGAATCCGGCCAGGCATAGGCTGCCGACGTCCGCTCGTGATCGTCACTTTCTGGGAGGAAAGCTGATGAGTCACCGAATCGCAGTCCGTGTTTCCCCTATGGCTGGTCAGTGGACTTCGTGCGCCGACCCCGGGCGCCTGGGCCTTCCCGATACCTGACGCCGGCGCCCGCCGCTGGAGCGCTCGAGCGCGCTGCCGGAGGTGCCGACCACCACCGAGGCCGGCTATCCGAACAGCGACTACACCTTCTGGAACGGCATGCTGGTCCCGGCGAAGACGCCTGCCGGCATCGTCAGCCGGCTGCACGAGGAGACGATGAAGGTATTGCGCCAACCGGGCGTGATCGAAAGGCTCAAGTCGCAGGGCATCGAGCCCATGCCGCTCTCGCCCGCCGAGTTCGACGCCCTGATCGCCAAGGAGATCGAGGGCAACAAGGCCATCGTCAAGGCGGCGGGATTGAAGTTCAACTGACAACAAGAAACCCCGGCGCTCTGTCGAGCCCGGGGTTTTCCAGGCTGCTGTGGTCGCCAGATTGACTCTGGGTTCTTCCCTCGAGCGGGATGTCCCGCCGTCGGCACGAGCTCCGATCCGGATTGAAGTGAAGCCTGGGGTGAGATTGGGCTACCCCGAGAATCTACTGGTTGATAATCAAGAACAATGTGCGGAATAGCGGGTCTTGTCGATACCTCCGGGCAGGGAGGAGCCCTGGGCAAGGCGGTTTCCGTGATGGCTTCCGCGCTAGCGCACCGCGGCCCTGACGCATCGGGGGTTTGGGTGGATGACGTTATCGGCATTGCGCTCGCCCACCGTCGCCTGTCGATCCTCGAATTGTCCACTGCCGGCGCTCAGCCGATGATTTCCGCCTGTGGGCGTTATGTGATCGTCTTCAATGGGGAGATTTATAACCATCTGGAGTTGCGGCGCGAGCTCGAGGCGGCTGCTCCCGCTTTCGGTCTTGCACATCATGGCAGGGGGAATGAAATCTCCCGGGAACAGAGCGTCACATGGCGCGGCCATTCCGACACGGAGACACTATTGGCGGCCGTGGCCGCGTGGGGACTCGAGGCTGCACTCAAGCGCTTTGTCGGCATGTTCGCCTTCGCGCTTTGGGATCGGCGACAGCGCACGCTGACACTTGCTCGCGACCGGATCGGAGAGAAACCTCTCTACTACGGAGTTCAGGGGCGTGCATTTCTGTTTGGCTCGGAACTGAAGGCGCTGCGCGCTCATCCAGAATTCCGTGGCGAGATCGATCGCGATGCGCTGACGCTTTTCCTGCGCCATAGCTACGTGCCAGCGCCGTATTCAATCTACAGAGGCATTCACAAGCTGTCGCCGGGAACGTATCTGCGGATCCCGGCAGGACAAGGCTTGTCTGCACAGGGTGTGGGCGGCCCAACGGTCTACTGGTCGGCGCGCGAAGTGGCCGAAGCGGGGGCGAGAGAGATCTTTCGGGGGTCTGAGGCCGAAGCCGAACACGAACTGGCGCGGCTGCTCATGCAGAGCACGGCCGGACAGATGATCGCCGACGTGCCTTTGGGCGCTTTCGTCTCCGGCGGCGTCGACTCTTCCACGGTCATTGCGCTCATGCAAGCGCAATCGGACCGTCCGATAAAGACATTCACCATCGGATTCCACGAGAAGGCGTACAACGAGGCGGAGCACGCCCATGCCGTCGCCGCCCACCTAGGCACTGAACACACGGAGCTCTATGTGACCGCCGAGCAGACAAGGGCTGTCATTCCGCGGTTGCCGGCGTTGTTTGATGAGCCCTTCGCGGACCCATCGCAGATTCCGACTTTCCTGGTGTCCGAGTTGGCGCGACGGCAGGTGACCGTGAGTTTGTCCGGCGACGGTGGCGACGAGCTTTTCGGCGGCTACAACCGCTACCTCTGGGCGACGCGGATCTGGAGTCGCGCCGGATGGTTGCCGTCCAGCTTGCGCGCGGCCATGGCTGGCGTCCTGACGGCGCTGCCCCCGTCTGCGTGGAGCGCGGTGTTCGGCTCGTTCACGCGGTTCCTGCCCGGTGGCTGGCGCTACGCCGATTCCGGCGACAAGCTCCATAAGCTGGCGGAAGTTCTGGCAGCGAGAACGCCGGAGGAGATTTACAGCGGTCTCGTGTCGCACTGGAAGCAGCCCACGAAGCTCGTCATAGGCGGTTCGGAGCCGTCGACAGTGGTATCGGATACGAGTCGCTGGCCCCACCTCCCCGAGTTCGCCGACCGGATGATGTACCTCGATCTGGTGAGCTATCTGCCCGACGACATACTCGCAAAAGTCGACCGCGCCGCGATGGGCATGAGCCTGGAAACACGTATGCCGATGCTGGACCATCGCGTGATCGACTTCGCATGGCGCCTGCCATCGTCAATGAAGATCCGGAACACGACGGGAAAGTGGTTGCTGCGACAAGTCCTCTATCGCCACGTACCGCGAGAATTGATCGAGCGGCCGAAGACTGGGTTTGATCTTCCGCTCGACGACTGGTTGCGCGGGCCGCTACGCGGTTGGGCCGAGTCTCTGCTCGATGAAAGGCGAATGGCGCAGGAAGGCTTCCTGCATCCTGCGCCCATACGGAAGAAGTGGGCGGAACACCTGGCCGGGCGCCGCAACTGGGCACATCAGCTCTGGATTGTCCTCATGTTCCAGGCGTGGCTGCCCGCCTCGGGCATTTGAGACCAAGGCGGCACGATTCATGTCCACCATATCCCTCAGAACGCGGCTAGCCGCTAAAGTGAGAAAGGCGGCCTTCGTTCTTGTACAAGAAGGTTTTCCAGGGCTTGCGCAGCTGCTTTACGATGCGATAAGCGTGCGCGTGAGGGCGAAATTACTTCAGCGGCTGGTGCCCATCGATGCGAGATCGTCCAAGACGAGGGTGTTGGGGAGCCAGGAAGGCAGGGGATTGTTTATTGACTGCGGCTCCAACCTTGGCCAGGGGTTCAGCTACTTCAGGAAATACTATCCAGTGGAACTGTATGATTATGTCCTTATTGAACCCAACCCACACTGCCTGGCCAGGCTCGCGGAATTGCGAGCTCAGCTGATTGGAAATATCGAAATTATTGGCGAGGCCGCAAGCACCCGTATCGGCGAGGTCAATTTCTATGGCTTGACTGAAGGCCGCCGGGGAAAGACAAGCGAACTCGGCTCGACCCTGCCGGGTCACAACAGCAAGTTCTATCTGACGGACGAGAACGAGGCCATCAAGGTCAAGACTTTTTCCCTGTCCGATTTCATCCAATCACGACGCCTTGTGTACTGTTCAATAGTCCTGAAACTCGATGTAGAGGGAGCAGAGTACGAGGTGTTGGAGGACCTGATCGCAAACAAGACGCATCTGTCCCTGGAGCGGGCGTATATCGAGTTTCATTCCCAATATATGCGCGAACCAATGCGCACACATTACAGGGAGCGTGAAACACGGATCATCAACAAGCTCAGGCAAGATGGTGTCCAATTCAGGCTTTGGGTGTAGGGTCTCGTCTGTCCGCACCAGGGCTTGGCAAAGACCTCTTGTTGGCAAGAGGTTTAGCTCAGCCAATCTCTTGCAAGGAATTTCCTCGTTAGCCCCGTGCGCAGGTTAGCGGTAGTCGGCACGTCTGTCGTATTCCTTCTGCTCGCGTTTGGAATATTTGGCGGGCAGGACTTCCTGCGTAGCATGAGCGACTTTCCGCTATGGGCTGTGGTCGCCATCTTGGTGTTGTTCGGATTGAACCTGTTGCTGGTGTCGTTCCGTCTCTGGCGCATCCTGGATCATTTCGGCATGGCGCTTCCTCCCGGCGTGGCGTTAAGGGCCAGTATTGCCGGTCAGGCCGGCAGCCTGTTTGTCATCTCTCTCTTCG
>Ga0214472_10004660_pt1 | contig 14475 bp, 14 predicted proteins | sample RVTome_6_FD_207662 | JGI IMG/M metagenome (GOLD analysis project Ga0214472, IMG submission 207662) | Soil microbial communities from uranium-contaminated site in the Upper Colorado River Basin, Wyoming, United States - RVT140D175 | ecosystem: Environmental > Terrestrial > Soil > Contaminated >...
GGATGCCATTAACGGCTTTGCCTCCCCAGGCCCGCTCACCTTCAACTTAACTCATTGATAACAAAACGTTGCACTGGTATAGTTCATAGTTCTTTTCTGGCCCGTTAGTTGCGATATATCTTTCAACGGAGCATGAGCGCAGTGGTGCTTCTGCATCATTCAAACTGTGGATAAACCTATAGAAACGGAGCTTTAATTATGTACCAGAAATCTTTGAAACGACTCGTTAATTTCATTTTCTTGATTTTGGCAGGCTTTTCCCTCGTTGCATGCGGCGGCAGTGGCGGTGGCAGCGATGATGCCCCCTCCAGTGGCGATTCTGCGACGACCCCGAGTTTGCAAGCTTCGACAGTAACGGGCGTACTGACGACACAGCCGAGCGCGGTATCCCGGTTCTTTGACCTGATCACACCCACATCGGCAATTGCCGTGGTTCCGGCGACCATCTATCTCGACGATTCTTCAGATCCTGTTTTCCCGAATGCCCAGGATCGGTTCACAATCAGCAATGTCGCGAATGGTGATCACTCGCTGTATATCCAGATGGGCGACGGGACGGAGATGGAATTTCAATTCCGGATGGCTGCCGGTCGCGGACTAGATTTCGGCACCATGACCCTGGCAGATGGTCAGGTCCGGACCTTTACCGGTTTCAATGGCTATCATTTCGGCTGGGTCGATGAAAATGGTGATGGCATCAACGACAACTTTGCGGATGCTGACGGTGACGGGATCTCTGACCAGGGGCGTCACTTCGCTGGCTATGCCTACCACATGAACCTGGGTTACATAGATGCCGATAACGATGGTCTCAATGACCGTTTCATCGATGAGGATGGTGATGGCATTAACGACCTGGACGGGCGTACCTATGGTTTTGGTTTCGGCTTCATCGATGAGAATGGTGATGGCATCAATGATCGCTTTGTGGATGCTGATGGTGATGGCATCAACGATCTCACCGGCATGCCTTACCAGCATCCTTTCGGCTGGAGTGATGATAACAGTGACGGTGTGAATGACAGATTCAGGGATGTCAATGGCGATGGAACAAACGACATCACTGGAACCCCATATGTGGGGACGCCGGGTTGGGCTGATCTGAATGGGGACGGTCGAAACGATTTCTTTGCTGATGCGGACGGCGATGGGGTGAATGACATCGGGACTGTCACAACGCCCTATGGCCATGGATATGGCTGGATGGACGAGAATGGTGATGGCATCAATGACCGCTTCATCGATGCCGATGGCGATGGTTTCAACGATCTCTTAAGCGGACCTTTCGCCGGACATAGTTCCGGTTACGGCCACATGGCGGGTTATCAGGATGCTAACGGTGATGGGATTGATGATGTGTTCGGAATGCCCTATCGGCATGGTTTTGGCTGGGTCGATAATGACGGCGATGGTGTCAATGATGTCTTTGCCGACGCCGACGGAGATGGCGTTAATGATTATTTCGGCTTTCACTATGACGGAGGCGGATACCACATGAGCCAAAACTTCAACAGCCCAGTGGGTACTCAGAACCCTACTTGGCCGATGGGGCCTGGTGGGGGCGGGATGATGAACTTTTAACGGTAAAGCCCTCTCCACTGGAGAGGGCTTTTTCATGCCTGTATAAAAAAGGGTCTCCGTTTGACACTTGTCGTCAACGATCTTCTGACTGGCAGCATCTCTTGTGCTGAAGTTGATTGATGGTAGGCTGTAACATCAGCTTTCGCACCTGGATTGAATGAGTGACATGAAAAATACACCCGACAGAACTTCGGAATACCGGGCGGACAGTCTTTCGCTCATCGGCGCTGTTGCCCTGGGGACCGGCGTCATGATCGGTGCCGGGATCTTCGCGATGACCGGCCAGATGGCGGAGATGACCGGCAGCCTGTCGCTGCAAGAGATCATCGCAACGCGTAACGACTCGCTGGCCGCTGCCGCCAGGCCGGCATTAGGGGAACATGCGGTCTGATTTACTGTGATTCTGGCCATGCTGGCCACCGCCGGCGGCATCATCGCCAGCATTTTTGCGGTGTCAAGGATGCTGGCCGTGCTAACCGAGATGAAACTTGTTTTTCATTGTCACTTTCACATGCCCGGCAGCATCCAGTAGCTGCGGCTGTCATTGCGATCATCCTGGTCGGGGAATTTTTCTTCCTCAGGCAACAACCGGCAGACGACCAGCCGGAGCACCAGCATCCCCACTGAATACTTGGTTAAAAGTAATATCAAAGGAGCTTTGCGATGAATAACAACATGATGGACGGCGGAATGCATGGGTGGTTGAACGGCGGGATGTGGGTTTGGCCGGTGCTCGCCACCCTGGTGGCGGTCCTGATCGTCATCGTGGTTATCAAGCTGGTCAAAAAATAAGTCTCGGCATACCGGTCTGGAGTCAGGTTACACGACCGATTCACCTGAAAGGAACGGAAAGGGTCTAGTGCGCCTTGCTGACCCGTCAAATCCCTGCGCAATATGTCATGCATAAATCTATTGACATCATACAGCGCAAAGTGTATAAAAACGCCCTGTCTCGGCGTTCCGAATAGCCTGCGAGACTACATTACGATCCCCGATAGCTCAGTTGGTAGAGCAGTTGGGCATGAAGATAACACCCAAACCCGCAAGTCATCGACTTAGCGGGCTTTTTGTTGCTTTTTTGGCTACAAACGCATTTTCTAGTCATATAGAGAAAATGGAAACAACCTTTATATCTCAGTAACTTACCGCTTGTAGCGTTTACACGTCTATCTATAGCGGCACCAAAGGGGAATACCATCCATCTTTTCACCTGCGATTTCACCGGCCAGTGAAAAACGACTGTCGGGTTTAGGAGCAACTATCTTCGAGAGCCAGAATGAGATCCTTCATCTGAATCGGCTTGGTTAACACCTTGTCCATTCCGGATGCCAGGCACTCCTTGTGAACTTCCAGGTGCCCATGGGCTGTCAGGCCGATAATGTAGGTGCGTTTGCCTTCTTGAAGTTCCCTTTCGCGGATCGCCCGGGTTGCCTCAATTCCGCTCATCTCCGGCATTTGCAAATCCATGAGGATGATGTCGAAATTCCCTCCCGCCGACTTTTCCACGGCTTCCTTCCCCGATTTGGCGGTTTCCGCCTGCCAGCCCTGCTTCGCCAGCATTATGGTGAATATCTTGCGAATCATGGGGTCGTCTTCGGCCAGCAGGATGCGAGCTGCGGGTTTTTCTGTTTCAGAGCCCTTCGGCGCGGTTGAGGCTGGGTCCGACGCCAGTGATTGCTTTTCGGCAGTCTTCAAACAGACGGTAAAGGTGAAGACGCTACCCTCTCCCTCCCTGTTCCGCCCGGAAAGCCTCCCCCAATCGGCAGTGTTCGCTCAAGGATCTCCAGCAGATCCGTCAGCACTGATGTATCCGCTGGGGCGACATGTGAGAGCAGAGGCATTCCCAGAACCCTTTCCAGCGGCGCTCCAAGCATTTGAGCCAGACGACTGTTGCAGAAGAGGACGGAGCTGTCCGGATTCAGCGTCGCCGCCCCCTCGCTCATCGTCTCCACAAGCACGCGGTAGGGCTGGTCGGCCCCTTCCAGGGTGAAAACCTGTGTCCTAAAAATTTACAGCAAGTTTCTAACCGGACACTGCTGAGTTCTGTTCTCTACCGCACCGAAGTTGTTTAAAAAGAAAAATAAATAGTAGCACCCTCGCCGGGGAAACCCTCAGCCCAAACCTTTCCGCCGTGGCGCTTGACGATGCGTTGCACCGTCGCCAGGCCAATGCCGAATCCCTCAAAATCATCCGCATCATGCAGACGTTTGAAGGGGGCAAAGAGATCGCCTGCGCATGCGGGGTCGAACCCTGCCCCGTTGTCCCGGACAAAGAAGGTCCTGCCACAACCACCCTCAGCCAGGCCGACCTCTATTTTCGGCTCTGCCGTCTTGCTGGTGTACTTCCAGGCATTGCCCAGAAGGTTTTCCAGAAGGATCTGCAAAAGCCCGAGATCCCCCTCGGTCCCGAGCCCTTCGGGGATGTGGAAGGCGACCGACCGGGTCTGCTCTCGCAGGGTCAACTCCCTCGCGATGGACTTCGCAAGGGCGCTCAGATCGACCCGCTGCCGTCTCAACTCGACCTTGCCCAGTCTTGAAAAATCAAGGAGGGTTGTGATCATTTTGTTCATGCGGCAGGTCTGGTGCTGGATTCCCACTATGAACTCACGGGTCTCCGGCTCGAGGTTTTTTGTGAAGAGTGTCAGGATGAGCTGACTCTGGCAAGTGATGATCGTCAGGGGTCCGCGAAGGTCGTGGGAGACCGAATAGTTGAACGCCTCCAGGTCGCCGTTGGCGGTTGCGAGTTCCTCGTTCAACTCCTCCAGTGCCGCATTGGCCGCCTCAAGCTCTGTGTTGGCTTCATTCAGGTTCTCATTGGCGGCTTCAAGTTCCGTGTTGGCCTCCTCGAGTTCCTCGGTCCGATTCAGCAGTTCGGCGTTGAGATGCTCGATCTTCTTTTCATGCCTCAACCGCTCGGTGACGTCGACCATGACCGCGAGGGAGCGGATGAACTCACCCTTTTCGTCCCTTTCGGTGATGGCCGATAGATGGACGTCGATGACCTCGCCGTCTTTTTTCACCACCTGGTAGGCAAGGTCCTGGCAGGCACCGGTGCGAAAGAAATCCGGAAGCGCCTTCTCCAGGGCGTAGCGGCGAGACAGTTCGGTGAACAGGTCGGTCACCGGATAACCGATCACCTCCTGACGAGCGTAGCCCAGATGCTCCAGCCAGTAGTCGCTGACATTCACAAGACGCCCTTCCCGATCAATGGAATGAAGCATGACCGGTGTCTTCTGGTAGAGGCCGCGGTAGCGCTCCTCGCTCTGTTTCAACTCCCGGAAGAGCAGGTCGTAGGGCCGGGTCAGCCCTGTCTCGATCACTCCGCGATAGATGAAATAGAAGCCGGCAACCTTGAACAGATGGCCGACCATGTTGGACACCCCGAAGACGTCGGTGTAGAGAGTAAAGGAAAGCTCGGCGAGAATGAAGGCTCCGGCAGCCAGGAAAAGAAGGCGAAGAACGCCGGGATCGAAGGCCCGTCGTTGACGGTGCAAAAGGACAATGGAGCCGCCGATCATCAAGCAGATCAGGTATTCGCTGGCGATTTTGAAGGGAGTGAGGCCGGAGGGCTCGCGGAAGCAGTCGGGAAAAAGTCCTCCGAAGACAGCGGCCAGCAGCAGCGCGGTAGCGGCAAGAAAGCCGCAAAAAAGAGGAGCCGGCCGCGCGCGGCGGGTGAGAAGGAGGGGGGCGAGCAAAAAGGCGGCCGCCTCCAGGTAGCGGGCCGCGATCCAGAGTTGGGTCGGCAGGTTTGCCCCGGCTCCGGGGAAGACCCCCATGTTCTTGTAGGCCAGGGTGTGAAGAAAATCGACCATCGCCACGCAGAGTGCCCCTACGCCGAGGCAGAGGAAGAACCCGTTTTCATGAAAGCGGCGGGAGTTCCAGGCGACCATGAAGACGCCACAGGCGACGATGATCGAGAAGGACTCCACGATGGAGTGGAAAAGGAGATAGTTTGCGCGGCTGAGGAAATAAAGAAGGCCAAGCGTGACCGCCAGAGTCAAAAGTCTCATCGGGCCGGCGACAGAGGCAGTTTGGCCAATCCTACCCTTTTCGTCGAGTCCGATGTCCATTGGCACCTTAGAAACTGGAGATTTTGTAGCGCCGATATTAGCACGAGAGTATTAAGATATCAATAGACTCAACAACTCAGGCATGTATCAGCCTTTCCCACTTGAATTTTGGTTTCTGGAATGCGGCCTTATCACGAAGGAGGTGCGAACAAAGGAGGTGCCATGCAAATCCGAATAATCATGCTCGTCATGGCGTCAGGACCTACTCGGCATTGCCTCCATCACCTCATGATTCCGCCAGATCGGCCACAAAAACAGCATCTATTTTGCCAATGAAATCTCAGCAGTGTCCGGTTAGAAATTTACAGAACCGACCCCCAGAATTAGAACAGCAAGCATGCGAGCTTTATGTTTTATGCCGCAATTTGTGTAACGCCTAAACAGCGTTGTTTATATGAGGATACAACGTATGAAGCATTTAACTTGAACTATGCAAACGCTCGTGCAAGTTTTGCTCGCCCAAGGCAAAGGGCGGATTTGTTGCGGCCCCTCATCTCTTCAATTTAAAAACAACACTTTTCCTGTGGGACAGCTTGACAGCAACAAGAAACAAGTTATTCCTTTAAGCCGTCTTAGTGAGGAAACCGGGAGAGGAAACAGATTAAGTCCAAACATGGAATTGTCTTAAACCCTTTGCTGAAAGTGAGTGTTGTCATGATTGATGCTTTGCGGGACAGTGAAAAGGTTGAACTTGAGGAAGATGTCCAGAAAATTTCGCTGCCAGGGGAAGATGATGAACCTGATAGCGAGAGCCTGGCTGCCGTAGAGAGTGAAGAAGATGAGAAAGACACTGGCGACGATTATGAAGATTTTTCGATGGATGCGATCAAGCTCTATCTGAAAGATATTCAGAAAACCAGTCTGCTGACGGCTGAAGAAGAACGGGCACTGGCCAGACGCATTGATGAGGGCGACATGGCCGCCCGCGATCGCATGATCGAGTCGAACCTGAGGTTGGTCGTCAAAATTGCCAAACGCTATATGAACCGCGGCCTGCCGTTTCTCGATCTTATCGAAGAAGGGAACCTCGGTTTGATAAAGGCTGTTGAGCGTTTCAAGCTCAGCAAGGAATGCCGTTTTTCAACTTATGCGACCTGGTGGATTCGTCAGTCGATTGAACGTGCCCTGGTCAACCAGAGCCGGACGATTCGCCTGCCGGTTCACGTTTCTGATGATATCAATAAGCTGATCAAAATCACCAGGGAACTGGTGCGGGTCTACAATCGTGAGCCGCAGGTCACAGAAGTGTCTGATGCGATGGGCGTTGATCCGTCTTACATCAGACGTCTCATGGTCTTGCTCAAGAAAACCTATTCGATTGAGCACCCCATGGGGGAAAATAGTGATTACAGCCTCATTGACACCATAGAAGATTCTTCTGCCGTCAATCCGCTTGAGCTTGCCGAAGGTCTTAACAAGTATCAGATTATTTCGGAATTGCTGGCGAGTCTCAATGACAATGAAAAGGAAATTATTGCACTGCGTTTCGGCCTGGATGATCGTGATCCGCAGACCCTGGACACCATTGGCCGCCAGTTTGGCGTTACTCGCGAGAGGATTCGACAGATTGAAGCCAAAAGCCTGGACAAATTACGTGCTCTTCTCGCTGAGCGTGATCCGTCTCAGTTAGAAGACTGGAGTTAATACATGGAAGAACTGAAGAACATCATTCGTGATATTCCTGATTTCCCTAAAAAGGGTATCATCTTTAAAGATATTACGACGTTGCTCTCTGATGGTCGCAGCTTTCACCGTATGATTGATCTGATCGCTCATCGTTATGTAGGTATGCATATTGACCAGGTTGTCGGAGTCGAGGCCCGCGGATTTGTACTTGGATCGGCGTTAGCCTACAAACTCGGCGTCGGCGTAACACTGGTCCGCAAGCCCGGCAAACTTCCATACAAAGTAAGTCAGATTACCTACGATCTTGAATATGGCACAGACACCCTGGAGATTCACGAAGATGCTTTCAACAAGGGTGACAAGGTGATTATCGCTGATGATTTGCTGGCCACTGGCGGCACTGTTTCGGCTGTTGTCAAGCTGGTAGAGGCTCTAGGTGCTGAAATTATAGAATGCGCCTTTATGGCTGAACTTGATTTTCTCGAAGGGCGGAAAAGATTACCTGAAGGGAAAGTTTTCAGTCTGCTCAGGTTCTAATCTGAAGCTGGGTCAAATTCCCCGCGGCTTGCCGCGAAGAGAAAAATAACCGTACTCATACCCCGCTGCTTGCGGCAGGGTCGTTCATTGAATATTCCGGCTCCGTAGCTCAGATGGATAGAGCAACCGCCTCCTAAGCGGTAGGCCATGCGTTCGAATCGCATCGGGGCCACCAACAAAAACAGCCACTTACATTGATTTGCAGGTGGCTGCTTTCTTTTGAAATCCAGATTTATAAAATCCATATTTCCCTTGTGCAAAGAATTCGATGTTTTAGGTGACTTACTCTATAATTTCAGATAGTTTCATGCTTTCAGGCTATGATTGTAACGTTTTCGATAAACATGCCTGCAACATGAGGAGTCGATGATGGAGCATCTGAATCTGGACGAACCCGTACTGCCGCGCCTTTTGGCCAGCAACGCCTTACGCGCCAACCTGACCAAGCATATGGTTTTAAACCAGATGGCTGATCACAAGGCCTCGATGATCATGACGGCATCCTCACTGATGCTGACGATCTCGGTTACCCAATATGAAAAGCTTGATCTGCCAACCTTCGCGGTATTGATGATTACCGGTGGACTGGCGATTCTCTTCTCCATCTTTGCTATTATTCCGGTTCTACATGTCAAGGGTGTTCTGAATCTCTTCTATTTCAGGTCGTTTGAACAGGTCAGTGAAGAAGAGTTCAAAACGGCCTTCAAGGAAATCATCGCGGATAAGGAGAAACTGTACGATGCCTATCTGCGGGAAATTTATTACCTGGGAAAACATCGACTCACCTATAAATACTTATGGATACGCAACGGTATGTGGGCTTTGCTGTTTGGTTTGGCGACTGCTGCGGTTTTGACCAGCCTACGTTTTTTCTGAGTGCTTTTCATGTCTGATAAAATTCTGAAGTATATTGTGAAGTTATTGAAACATAGAAGTTTTTCTCTTGCGTATTCCCGAGAATGTGATAGAAAGTGATAAACAGGTTGTAAGATTGTGCGGAGGTGAAATATGCCTGAGCATATATTTCTTGGAAGAACTGAGCGATCATACATCGATGTCATTTTGAAGGACGGCACCTATCACCACTTTACACCGCGAGTGTTGAGTGTCCTTCTTGAAAGTCATCGCGTTTACAAGTTCAAGAGATCGAACGGGTGGGCAACCGTAGGGGTCGATCCAGTCAGAACTGCAAAGAAGGAAAATCTCAATCATTATTACAACGGACAGGATCGGCGAGGGGTGCGTCACTAGTTTTTTTGCTGTTCCTTCGGTGGATCGATTTATGAGCCTGCATCAGATTGATGCGGGATTTTTTGTTTTGAGGCTGAAGTAAATAAATCAGTTATCCCCCCTGTGTTTTCCCTGCGGAAGTCATCCGTGATCTGCTGTCTTTGGAAATGGCATGTCGTTTGCTTGATATCAGTCTTTGGGTATTCTTGGATCAATAGCCCATATGGGCAGAGGAGGCCGGAATGGACCTGAGGAATGTTGATACGACACGATGTGATCGTGCTGAAAAAGAAGTGATAGAGGGCATTTGTCTTTCATACGATATGGTCAGAGAGATCTGCCTTGAAACCTTGCAGAAGTGTGGGGCCAAGCAGAAGGTCGACGAACAAACTTAGCGTGTCGTAACATCAATGCAAAATGCGTTGACGCGTGTGAACCCTTGCCCGGAAAGTTGATTCAAGCCATGATGCGTTATCGTGAAATCTATGAGAAGACGATCAGTAAATGGGGAGAAGCTGCCCAATATGATCAGACTATTGAAGAATGTGCTGAGCTGATCGCCACGCTGCAGCATTTCGCCCGTGGTAAAGTTGACAAGGATGCTGTTGTGAACGAACTTGCCGACGTGTTTCTTATGGTCGGACAATTGACGTATATGTTCGGTGAAGACCTGTTGTCCTCGGCAGTAGAGAAAAAGATAGCCAAGTTGCATCTCTTGCTTGAAGAAGATGCACCTGCATGGAGAAGAGCTGATGATTGATTCAACAGTACTCAACCTGCTGCGCAAACGTCGCAGTATTCGTCAGTTCACCAGCCAACCGGTTGAAGCTGACAAGATTGACGCACTCCTCGAAGCAGCAGTGCGCACTCCGAGTTCACGCGGTCGCAGACCCTGGGAGTTCGTAGTTGTCACCGATCCGGAGCTGCTGAGGCGACTTGGCAAAGCCAAGGAACATGGTTCTGCATTTCTGACTGGAGTGCCGCTGGCCATCGTGATTGCTGCAGACTCGAGCAAAAGCGATGTCTGGACTGAGGATTGCTCGATTGCTGCCCTGGTGATCCAAATGGCCGCCGAAGAACTTGCTTTGGGAAGTTGCTGGGCACAGATCCGCCTGCGTCCTCACAATGCTGAATGCAGCGCAGAACAGTATGTAAAAGGTCTCATCGATTTACCAGACTCACACGTGGTCGAATGTATCATCGGTATCGGCTACCCTGCTGAAAAGAAGACAGGCCATGCTTCAGAAGACCTGCCCTTTGGCCAGGTACACCGCGATAAGTTCCGGGATTAAAAGCCGGAGGATGCCCTAATCCCCTTCGTCAAAGGCGATGGCAAGGTTCAAAGGCCTGATGGTTCTGAAGATAGCTTTTGATCTGTCCTGCTTGAGACATTGTTCATAACAAACAATGACTTGCAAGTTTGTTTGATTTTGTGCTAAGACATTCACGGGTGACGCTCCTGCGTCACCGGGCAGTGTCTTTTAGCGTATCGGCTCTATTGATTTTCCCACTGCTGGTAACTTCATCAGGTTTTTTTGTATTGTTTACATCCCCGGAAACTATTGAATTTGTTCCTCTTCTGTCTACCATTAGCCGGGCTGATTAACTTATCCCGGAGGGTACAGCATCATTGGAACAGCCCTTGCTTTAAGAGTATGACTTGAACCGCTAACTTATCAGTCTATACTCGCCCTCAAGGCTTGAATGCACTATGTCACAAAATAATAACATTGCATTACTTCCCGATATGAATCGTCGAAAGCTACTTAAAGCTGGCCTGCTGGTTTCGTTAGTCTGTCTCAATCCCCTGCCGGCCTTCGCCAGTTACGGTCTTCACGGACCCGGGGAACGTCGTTTGAGCTTACTCAATACCCATACCGGCGAGCGCTTGAAGGAAGTGGTTTACTGGGAGAAGGGCAGTTATATTGATAATGCCCTGGATGATCTCAATTACGTATTGCGTGACCATCGCACCGATGAAGTGCATGCGATCGATCCAATAACCCTTGATCAGATGGCTGCAATCTCCCGCAAGGTCAATGCCGGTCGACCTTTCGAGATCATCTCCGGCTATCGCTCACCTGAATCCAACCGTGCATTGCGCAATAGTTCCAGCGGGGTTGCCAAGAGCAGCTATCACATGCAGGGCAAAGCCGTCGACCTGCGGCTTCCCGGAGTTCCGCTGAAAGTTCTGCGTAAAGCAGCGTTAGACCTGCGCAGAGGTGGGGTCGGCTATTATCCTAAGTCCGATTTCCTGCATATCGATTCCGGCAAGGTGAGGTCCTGGTAAAAATTGTAATGAATGTAACACCTCGGTAAAGTCTGGAATTATTCGAAAAGATGGGAAAATCCTGCAAGCACTTCTTTAGTTAAACTAAAACTGAACTTTTGATGGCCTCCACTCCTGGGGGCCTTTTCTATTTCTGACTTAGAACTATTTTTTGTCCGGAAACGACCCTTTTCCGCAATTTCAGCGTCAATCTGCGGGTTTGATTGTATGGCATAAAGGACTCCGCCTCCGCTCTATCCTTGTTTCCTTGACCTTGCGAAATATCGCTCGTTTCCAGATCGAAAACTGCTGTCTTGCCATCCCGAATTGCCGGATGGACACTAACTGAAATAAAGGTTAGCCACAAAGCCATCAGACACGAAATAAACGCTCACATGTTGCGAGTGACAATCCCTGAACCCTGTGCCTGCTAAATGGCTGATATGACAAAAAATGATATTCTTGATTGTCAAATCGCGGTGCTGCCCTTTTTCGAACCCGGAGTCCGAAAGTGTCGCGGCGTTCAATTCTGACGTTAGCATTGCTGCAGCGTGGAAAACCGGCTGATAACTTCCACATAAGGAAAGTGGGCAGTTGATTTGCTGACGTCCCCAGATGTTTGGTGAAGACCGTTGCATCCAATGACTACCATGAATCTGATGTTTTGTCCCGTTTGTGCCCCTGTGGTTTTCAGCGGTGAAAAACACATTGTATTTCAGCAAGATAAGTGCTGGACATAAATTTATTTCATTTAATGGAACACTTTGTGCTTAACAATTTCACTTCGGTTACAAAAAGTTCTCCGAAAGGGCAAAGCCAGAGAAATTTGGTGACGCAAAGCCACGGGTCCTGAAAATCAGGATAGCCGGGTTGCCGAAGAGATGAGACAGGCATCTTGGCACCCGGTCATTGAGGAATTCCAAGAGCGCTCATCTTCGGCAGAAGTTGGGTGTTTTTTTATTCCATCAACTGATGATTCAGGTGCAGGGGACCGTGTCGAAACTTAGAACCAAACTCATTATCGCCATTTTGGGCGCTCTCGTGCTGTTCTTGACTGTTGAGACGGCGCAGGCGGTCAATTGCTCCGACGCCCCGTACAACGGTGTGATTGACGGCAATTTTACATCTGCTCCTGACCAGATCCAGATCGACACGAATTGCACGATCAGGAACTTCCCGTCTCCCAACGTACTCAGCACCAACTTCAGCTTTTATACCCAACCCGGTGGCAACCAGGACCGATGGCTGGTTGTCTTCGACAACGTTGTGCATACCGGCAACATGTCATGCAACAACGTCGCTGGTCACCGGATCTGGTTTACTAACGGTTCGTCAACTACGATTCAAGAAGGCTGCCAGAACCTTCTAATCCCCGTTGAGAAAATTGATAAGCAGAATCCCGCAGACCAGGCTGCAGCCGCCATCGGGGTCCCCTTCACGTACAAACTCACGATTCCGGTTCTTTATGATCCGGCCATGGGCGTCGTCATCAACAGCAGTGGGTCGCTTAACCAATTGCACGGCGTCACTATCTGGGACGATCTCAATGCAACAGGTGCCGATCTCAGCTATGTGAGCCATGTCGCCTACTGGCAGGGCCAAGGTTCAGCAGTACCGCATTCATTTTTCAACGCAGGTGGTGTGCTAACCTTTGATTTTCCCAGCGACTTCGTGATCCAGGCTAATGACCAGATGGTGATCGAAATCACGGTCGTCCTCGATGATACGCCGAGGAATACAGCCGGGACGCAGTTTTTCAATACTGCCAAGTGGGAGTTCGGGAGACTCATCGATGGAACCTTCTATGAACCCCTCCCGGGAGAGTGGGGGCGTTCGGAGCCATTGACCATCGTCGCGCCAAACATTGTGGTCGAAAAAACCGGTACGACTGCCTTGGGAGGTACGACAATTAACCTGGGTGAGTGGGGGGAGTTCACCCTTGATGTCTGGAATAACGGGACTCATGATGCCTGGGACGTCTCCCTCCTGGACCGGCTCCCTGACGGGCCAACGGGCGGCATGTGCGATATGACACCTCAAGTGACCGGTGTCATGCTCGCGGGTAGATCTCTGACCCAGGACACCCATTATACGCTCAACTACTACGGTGCGCCCACTTGTGAACTCAGCCTCAACCTGCTCGAAGAAGCTGGCCCGGTCGGGCCAGGTGAACACCTGTTGGTTACTTACCAGACCAAGCTCGATGTTGACAGTCAAATTGGCGCAACGCTCACCAATGTTGCCGGTGCCATTCAATGGTTCAACGATAACAGCAGCAATGCCGGCCGTAGCAGATCCACGCGCACGCTGACCAACGGCACGGCTGGCACGCTGGATCACGAGGATTCCCATACCGAATCGGTGACGCTCTCTGGTTATATCTTCGAGAAGACCGTCGAGAACCTCACCAGAGGCATGAGTCCGGCCAGCGTGGCTGTCCCGGGTGATCGACTGCGTTACACGCTGCGCCTTCAGACCGCCGACGCGATCAGTAACTTCAATGTTTACGACGAGTTGGATGCCCTGAATATGATGGCTGCATTCGCCCCTGGCACACTCACCCTGGTGAGTCCGCTTCCCGCAGGAGCCGTGAACAATAACAATCCCACAGGTGGTACGAAAGGAACAGGCCTCATTGACATCAGCAACCTGAGCCTTCCGGCCGGGAGCCAGCTCCTGATCCAGTTCGATGTCACCATTGCCTCGACCGTCGCCAACGGCACCATCATTGCCAACCAGTCGCACCTCCTTGCCAACGGTGAGCTCTTCACCGTCAGTGACGATCCTAACATCAACGGCCAGTCAGATCCCTTGGTCTCTGGAGATGAGGACCCGACGCGGGTGGTTGCACTGACAGCTATTCTGGCATCGCGGAAGACTGTGGAGAACCTGACCACCGGCCAATCCGGTGCCAACGCCAGCCCGGGAAACCGACTGCGTTACAGCATAGCGATCGAGAATACCACCGATATTCCGTTGAACAATTTCTCTCTTGTCGACGAACTCGAACGCCTGAACGCCGCGCCGATGTTCCAGCCGGGTTCGATAGAAAATGTTAAGCCGGACGGAGCCGATTACGTCATCAATGGCAGCACTCTCACTGTCAACAACCTGAATATAGGGCCAAATGAGACCTTGACAGTCTCATTCGAGGTCGTCCTTG
>Ga0214472_10004661_pt1 | contig 14474 bp, 9 predicted proteins | sample RVTome_6_FD_207662 | JGI IMG/M metagenome (GOLD analysis project Ga0214472, IMG submission 207662) | Soil microbial communities from uranium-contaminated site in the Upper Colorado River Basin, Wyoming, United States - RVT140D175 | ecosystem: Environmental > Terrestrial > Soil > Contaminated >...
AACGTCAACTCGCCGCTGGTCTACGACCAGGTGATGTCGGGGGCCCTGCGCGCCTATTCGGAGGCGAACCAGGCGCCGGTGGTGGTGCCGTTCATCCTCGGCGGGGCCATGGGGCCGGTGACCACGGCGGGGGCCATCGCCCAGGCCCATGCCGAGACCCTGGTGGGGATCGCCCTCGGCCAGCTCGTGCGGCCGGGTTCGCCGGTGATCTACGGCAATTTCCTGTCGTCGATGTCGCTCAAGACCGGGGCACCCACCTTCGGCATGCCGGAGCCGGCCATCGCCTACCTGGCGGTGGGGCAGCTCGCCAAGCGCTGCCGGCTGCCGCTGCGCTGCGGCGGGGCGCTGACGGCGTCGAAGGCGGTCGATGCCCAGGCGATGCAGGAGAGCGCCGACTCGCTCATGCCGGCGCTGCTGTGCGGCGCCAACTTCATCCTTCATGCGGCGGGCTGGCTCGAGGGCGGGCTGGTGATGGATTACGAAAAATTCGTGCTCGACGCCGACCATCTGGGCATGATGCACGTGTTCATGAAGGGTCTCGCCCTCGACGACAACGCGTTCGCCATGGACGCCTTCCGCGAGGTCGGCCCCGGCAGCCATTTCCTCGGCTGTGCCCACACCATGGCCAACTACGAGACGGCGTTCATGGAGCCGGAGCTGTCGGACTCGACCAGCTTCGAGCAGTGGCGCGACGCGGGCGAGAAGGATGCGCGCACCAGGGCCCATGCGCGCTGGACCGGGATGCTGGCGCGCTACGAGGCGCCCGACATCGATGCGGGCACGGACGAGGCGCTCGAGGCGTTTATCGCCAGGCGCAAGGCAGAACTTCCCGACGCATGGCATTGAGACGATGAAGATCACCGATATCAAAGTCACTCATGTGAACGTGCCGCTCGACGCGCCGTTCTGGTGGACGGCGGGGCTCTATGGCGGGGCATCGAAGTCGATCGTCGAGGTGGAGACCGACCAGGGGCTGATCGGCCTGGGCGAGGCGCCGTGGTGGCATTTCGGCGAGGTGATCAGGCAGGAGATCGCCCCGGCGCTGATCGGCGCCGACCCGCTCGACCTCGCCGACTGCGAAGCGCGCTGCGTGCCGCCGTGGCAGATCACGGCCAACACCGGCGAGAATGCCGCATCGGTCGCCTTCGGCGCGGTCGAGCTCGCCCTGTGGGACATCAAGGCCAGGGCCTTCGCCATGCCGCTCTACAAGCTGCTCGGCGGGGCGGTGCGCAAGGACATCCCGTTCACCGAGTATTTCTCCTTCCGGCCGGAGCAGGACGGGGCCGGCGGCGAGATGAGTCCGGAGGCGATCGTCGACTACTGCCTCGCGATGCGCGAGGCGCACGGCTCGACCTTCTTCGAGGGCAAGCTGATCCTGGGCGACCCGCGGCTCGAGATCCGCACCGTGCGCCTGCTGCGCGAGGCGCTCGGCGAGGATGCCATGATCCGGCTCGATTCCAACATGCAGTGGTCGCTGACGACGGCGCGCCGGGTGCTGCGCGAGATCGAGCCGTTCAACATCCGCAACTACGAGGACCCGGTCGCCACCTTCGAGGAGATGGCCGCGCTCAGGCAGCACTCGATCATCCCGTTCTCGACCCATGTGCCTGATCTCAAGCGGGCGGTGGCGCTCGGCGCGCCGGACTATTTCGTGTGCAATTTCGCCGCCCTCGGCGGTCTTGCCCGGACGCTGAAGTTCATCGCCGCCTGCGAGGCCATGGGCAAGGGGTTCTGGTGCTATTCGAACGATCTCGGCATCATGACGGCGGCGTACCTGCACGTGGTGGCGGCGAGCCCGTGGATCACCGAGCCGTCGCAGTCCCTGTTCCGCTGGCAGGTGGGCGACGTGATCGAGAACGGTCCGTTCCGCCAGACGGCCAACACCGTCCGGGTACCGGAGGGCGACGGTCTCGGGGTGACGCTCGACAGGGAGGCGATGACGCGCTGGCACCGGCATTTCGCCGACAACGGGCCGATGAGCCATTTCCACGACCCGGCCATGCCAGGGCGCTACCGGCGCTTGCCGCTGAATTAGGTGGGGATGCATCCATGGTCTCACCACATCACAAATCGTCACCCTCGGGCTCGACCCGGGGGCCCATTGGCGGAAGCCAGGAGCGCATGCGGCCATCGTCCTTTGCGGCAGTGCCATTTGGCGACGGGCTCGGGACACGGCAGATCCTGCGTCTGGCGGAGAAGCGAATGGGTCCTCGGGTCGAGCCCGAGGATGACGGGAGGGGCAGAATGCCATGACCGCCCGCGACCCGCTGCTCCAGCCCTACACGCTCAAGCACCTACGCTTGCGCAACCGCATCATGTCGACCGCGCACGAGCCGTCCTACTCCGAGGACGGCATGCCCACGGACCGCTACCGGCTCTACCACGTGGAAAAGGCGAAAGGCGGCATCGCGCTGACCATGACCGCCGGCTCGGCGATCGTGGCCGAGGACAGCCCGCCCGCCTTCGGCAACCTCCATGCCTACAAGGACGAAATCGTGCCGTGGCTCGGGCGTCTCGCCGACGAGTGCCACGGGCACGGGGCGGCGGTGATGATCCAGCTCACCCATCTCGGCCGGCGCACCAACTGGAACAAGGCCGACTGGCTGCCGGTGCTGGCGCCGTCGCCGGTGCGCGAGCCGGCGCACAGGGCGTTTCCCAAGGAGGCCGAGGACTGGGACATCGTGCGTATCGTCAAGGCCTATGCGGCGGCGGCGGAACGCATGAAGGCGGCCGGCCTCGACGGCATCGAGCTCGAGGCCTACGGCCATCTCATGGACCAGTTCTGGTCGCCGGCGACCAACAAGCGCGAGGACGAATACGGCGGATCGCTCGACAACCGGCTGCGCTTCACCTTCATGGTCCTCGACGCCATCCGGGCCGCGGTCGGGCCCCGGTTCATCGTCGGCCTGCGCCTGGTCGCAGACGAGGACTGGGACAAGGGGCTGTCGCGCGAGGAGGGCCTGGAGATCGCCCGCCGGCTGGTGGCCACCGGCCAGGTCGACTTCCTCAACGTCATCCGCGGCCATATCGAGACCGACGCGGCGCTGTCGAAGGTCATACCGATACAGGGCATGCGCTCGGCGCCCCATCTCGACTTCGCCGGCGAGGTCAGGGCCGCGACGAAATTCCCGGTGTTCCATGCCGCGCGGATCTCAGACGTGGCGACCGCGCGCCACGCCATCGCCGAGGGCAAGCTCGACATGGTCGGCATGACGCGCGCCCATATCGCCGATCCGCATATTGCCGCCAAGGTGGCGGCGGGCCGCGAGCACGACATCCGCCCGTGCGTCGGCGCCACCTATTGCCTCGACCGGATCTACGAGGGCGGCGAGGCCCTGTGCATCCACAATGCGGCCACCGGCCGCGAGGCGACCATGCCCCATGTGATCGCGCGCGCCGACGGGCCGGCGCGCAAGGTGGTCGTGGTCGGCGCCGGACCGGCGGGGCTGGAGGCGGCGCGGGTGGCGGGCGAGCGGGGACACGCCGTCGTGCTGTTCGAGGCGGCGAGCGAGCCCGGCGGGCAGGTGCGGCTCGCGGCGCGCGGTCCGCGGCGGCGGGAACTCATCGGCATTGCCGACTGGCGGGTCGCGCAGTGCGAGCGGCTCGGCGTCGCCATGCGGTTCAACACGCTTGCCGAAGCCGCCGACGTGCTGGCGCTCGACCCGGACGTGGTGATCGTCGCCACCGGCGGGCTGCCCGATCCGTCGTTGGTCGGCGAAGGGGCCGACCTCGTGGTGACCTCCTGGGACATCCTGTCCGGCGACGCCAAGCCGGGCGCCGATGTGCTGCTGTTCGACGACAACGGCGCCCACCCGGGCATGCAGGCGGCCGAACTGATCGCCGAGGCGGGCTCCCGGCTCGAGATCGTGACGCCGGAGCGCTTCTTCGCGCCGGAGATCGGTGGGCTCAACCACGTGCCCTACGCACGGCTGTTCCAGGAGCGCGGCGTACGCATCACCATCAATTCGCGCCTGGCTTCGGTACGCCGCGACGGCAACCGTCTGGTCGCCGTCGTCGGCAGCGATTATGCACCGGCGACCCACGAGCGCGAGGTCGACCAGGTGGTGGTGGAACATGGAACCATGCCGCTCGACGGGCTCTATTTCGACCTGAAGGAGCTGTCATTCAACCGCGGCGAGGTCGACCACCGGGCGCTGATCGCCGGCCGGCCCCAGGCCGTGCGCACCAATCCGGACGGCAGGTTCCAGCTGTTCCGGATCGGCGACGCGGTCGCGTCGCGCAACGTCCATGCGGCGATCTACGACGCGCTCAGGCTGGTGAAGGACCTCTGAGATCGCTCAATCGACAGCCTCGATGGGTGTTGATAGGTTGATCGCCGCAGATTGGCCCATGTTCACTATAGTGAACGCGGGCTGCGGAGAGAGCGCCGATGACCATCACACAGCCGACACGGGTCCCGCAGCTGGGGGCGGCGCTGCAGCGGGCGCGCAAGATGCGCCAGCTCACCCTCGACCAACTCGCCCAGCGCAGCGGGGTGTCGAAATCCATGCTGTCGCAGATCGAGCGCGGCAAGGCCAACCCGACCTTCGTGATCCTGTGGAATCTGACCCAGGCGCTCGGCGTCGATATCGGCGCCCTGGTCGACCAGGTGACGCCGCGAGCGCCGAAGCGCGCGATCATCGACCACGTGAAGGCCTATTCGACGCCGGTGATCAAGAGCGCGGACGGGTTGTGCGAATTGAAGATTCTGAGCCCGCCGCACACCATCCTGCCGGTGGAATGGTACGAGATGCGGGTTCAGCCCGCGGGCGTACTGCGCTCGGAGCGCCATGCCGAAGGCACCTACGAGCATCTCACCTGCCTCGACGGCGAACTGGTGGTGCGGATCGGCGACTGGACGCTGACCGTGGCCGAGGGCGAGACCGTGCGCTATTGCGCCGACCAGACGCGCGAAGTGGAGAATCCGGGCGCCGGGACCGTGCGGGCGCTGCTGGTGGTCGCCTTGCCGGCGCAATACGGAAAAGGGGCGTGAGGCGCGTTCACTATATTGCACAAGCCGGGAAAATCTGAGATAGACTGCGCTCCGCGAACAAGAGCATCCGGACTGCCGCGGTCCCGCGGAAGGGTCCGCAACCGTGTGGATGCGCCATGACAGACCTTCCGGACCGTGCGGGGCGTAGTGCCGGGCGACGCGGGCGTGCGTCGCGACTGGCCGAGGTGCCGGGCGGAGGCGGCGTCGTCCAGCCGGTGTGGCGGCAGCCCCGCATTCCCTTCGAGCTGCCGAAGGCGGTCTCGGACGACGAACTGGAAAGCATTCATCAGACGTCGCTGACGATCCTGGAAGAGATCGGCATCGACGTGCTGCACGACGAGGCGCAGGACCTCCTGCGGGAGGCCGGCGCCACCATCGAGGCCGGCGGCAACCGGGTGCGCCTCGATCGCGCTCTGGTGGAAGGCGCGATCGGCATGGCGCCGCCGCAGTTCACCCTGCATGCGCGCAATCCGGAACACAATCTCGAGATCGGCGGCAACTGGACGATGTTCTGCGCTGTCGCCAGCGCCCCCAACTGCGCCGACATGGACCGGGGACGGCGGCCGGGCAACCAGGAGGATTACCGCAACTTCCTCAAGATCGGGCAGGTGCTGAACGTCGTCCACGCCTTCGGCGGCTATCCGGTCGAGCCGGTCGACCTCCATGCCTCGATCCGGCATCTCGACTGCCTTTCCGACTTCGTCACCCTGACCGACAAGCCGTTCCACGCCTATTCGCTCGGGATCGAGCGTAACGCCGACGCCCTCGAGATCGCGCGCATTGCCCGGGGCATCGACGCCGAGACGCTCGACCGCGAGCCGAGCCTGTTCACGATCATCAACTCGAGCTCGCCGCTCAGGCTCGACACGCCCATGGTCACCGGCATTATCGAGATGGCGCGCAGGAACCAAGTCGTCGTGCTGACCCCGTTCACGCTTGCCGGCGCCATGGCTCCTGTCACCATCGCCGGGGCGCTCGCCCAGCAGAACGCCGAGGCCCTCGCGGGCCTGGTGATATCGCAACTGGCGCGTCGCGGCTCGCCCTTCGTCTATGGCGGCTTTACCTCGAACGTCGACATGAAGTCCGGAGCGCCGGCCTTCGGCACGCCGGAGGCGATGCAGGCGGCGCTGGTCGGCGGCCAGCTCGCCCGGCGCTATCGGCTGCCCTACCGGTCGTCCAATGCCTGCGCGGCCAACACGGTCGACGCGCAAGCGGCCTACGAGTCGGTGTTCTCCCTGTGGGGCGCCATCATGGGCGGGGCGAATGTCCTGATGCACGGCGCGGGGTGGATGGAGGGGGGTCTGCACGCCTCGTTCGAGAAGATGATCCTCGATGCCGACCTGCTGCAGATGGTGGCCGCTTTCCTGACGCCGCTCGAAGTCAACACCGATACGCTGGCGCTCGAATCCATGCGCGAGGTCGGTCCCGGCGGCCACTATTTCGGCACCGCCCACACCCAAGCCCGCTACCGCACCGCCTTCTATGCGCCGATGATCTCGGACTGGCGCAACTACGAAAGCTGGGTCGAGGCGGGCAGGCCGGAGGCCTATGGCGTCGCCAACCGGCTGTGGAAGGGCATGCTCGCCGCCTACGAGCCGCCGCCCCTCGACCCGGCGATCGCCGAGGAGCTCGCCGCTTTCGTCGCAAGGCGCAAGGAAGAGGGCGGCGCGCCGACCGATTTCTGAGGTTGGTTGCTCGGTCGCCATTCTCTTTCCCGTCATCCGCGGGCCTGACCCGTGGACCCAATGGCATGGGCCCCGAGCGCATGTGACAGGGGTGGCGGGACGGCCTGCGTTCAGTTCCTTCTTTTCGCATTGTGAATGTAAATTCTCGATTTTTTGCCCGAATTCGGGCAAGATGGTTGCGATCACTGCCGAAAACATCGGAGAACACGCCTATGGAGGATGTGGACGAGCTCATCGGCCATCTGGCGGCAAGCACCCGGCTGACGCCGGCCGAGGCCGGGCGGGTGGTGGCGGAGGTGCTGGAGTTCTTCGGCGAGACGGCGGATGCCTACGTGGTTCGCCGGCACGCTCAGCTTCAGGGCCGCCAGCTCGGCAACCCGGCGATCTTCGACCGGATCGCCACCGAGGTGAGGCAGCGCCGCTTCGCGGCCCAGCCCATGAGCACGCGCCAGATCCGCCGCCTCGTCTACGGCTAGGGAGTGTCACCATGTGCGGTATCGTCGGCTACGTGGGCAAGCGCAATGCGGTTCCGATCCTGATGGAGGGCCTGCATCAGCTCGAATACCGGGGCTATGATTCGGCCGGACTGGCCATCAGCCGGACGAACGGAATCGCGATCCACAAGGCGGAAGGCAAGGTGCGGGCGCTGGAGGCCGGCCTGCCGAAGCGCCTGTCGGGCAGGACCGGGATCGCCCATACCCGCTGGGCGACCCACGGCGAGCCGAGCGACGCCAATGCCCATCCGCACAGCGACCCGTCGGGACGGTTCGCGGTGGTGCACAATGGCATCGTCGAGAACGCGGCGGAGTTGCGCGCGGGGCTCGTCGCAGCCGGTGCCGTCTTCGCTTCGGAGACCGACACCGAGGTCCTGGCCCACCTGATCGCGGCATCGGGCCGCGACGACCTGACCGAGGCGGTGCAGGCGGTGCTGCGCGGGGTCGAGGGCACCTACGGCCTCGCCGTGCTCGACGCCGAGCATCCCGACCGGATCGTGGTGGCGCGTAACGGCAGCCCGGTGATCCTGGGCATCGGGCGCAACGAGATGCTGGTGGCCTCCGACGCCGCGGCCCTGGTGCGGCACACCCGGCAGGTGATCTATCTGGACGACGGCGAGATCGCCACCGTCAGGGCCGACGGCTACGAGACCGCGACCCTCGATGCCCGGCCGACCACCAAGATGCCGACCAGGATCACCATGGCGGCCGCCGCCCACGACAAGGGCGGCCACGAGCACTTCATGCGCAAGGAGATCCTGGAGCAGCCCGAGACGATCGCGCGCGCCCTGCAGGGCCGGCTCGACCGGCGCTTCAACAGCGCCCATTTCGGCGGCCTCAATCTCGAGCCGCGCGAGCTCCTCGACATCCGCCGGATCAAGATCCTCGGCTGCGGCTCGGCCTGCATCGCCGGTCTCGCCGGCGCCCACATGATCGAGAGCCTCGCGCGCATCCCGGCGTCGGCGGAGCCGGCGTCGGAATTCCGCTACCGCAACCCGGTGATCGAGCGCGACACGCTCTATATCGCCGTCAGCCAGTCGGGCGAGACCCTCGACACGCTGATGGCGGTGCAGGAGGTCAAGCGCAAGGGCGGGCGGGTGCTGGGCGTGGTCAACGTGGTCGGCTCGACCATCGCGCGCGAATGCGACGGCGGGGTCTATCTGCATGCAGGTCCTGAAGTGGCCGTGGTCTCGACCAAGACCTTCACCTCGACGCTGGTCGTCTTTGCGCTGCTTGCCCTCTATCTGGGCCGCATCCGCGACCTGTCACCGGCCGACGGGCGCCGGCTGGTCGAAGGGCTCGCGGCCCTGCCCGACCAGGTGCGCGAGATCTTCGCGGCGGAAGCCGGGATCAGGACGATCGCCGAGACCTATGCCGGAATGGCCAGCGCCTTCTTCGTCGGGCGGGCCCAGGCCTTTCCGGTGGCGCTCGAAGGGGCGCTGAAGCTGAAGGAGGTCTCCTACATCCATGCCGAGGCCTATCCGTCGTCGGAGCTCAAGCACGGGCCGCTGGCGCTGATCTGTCCCGAGACGCCGACCTTCGCGGTGCTGCCGCGCGACGGCCTTTTCGACAAGAGCCTGTCGACAGTGGCCGAGATCCGGACGCGGCGCGGGCCGGTGATCGCCATCACCCATCCGGGGGACCTGGCCGCCGACGTGGCCCATGTGATCACGGTGCCGAAGAACGAGCCGGAGCTCGACGCGATACTGCTCGGCATCCCGCTGCAGCTCCTGGCCTATCATGCGGCCGTGGCGCTCGGGCGCGACGTCGACCAGCCGCGAAACCTCGCCAAGAGCGTCACGGTGGAGTGAACCGCGCTCCTATACGTGCGCGGGTTTGGGCGTCTCCTCCCGGATGGTGATCACCGGCTCCATGGCGAGCAGTTCATCCTCAGTCAGGTGACAGGCGATGACGTGGCGCGACGCCATCACGCGCTGGGGCGGCGGGGTGTCCTCGCACAGCCCCTTGATGACATAGGGGCAGCGCGTGCAGAAGGGGCAGCCCTTCGGCGGATTGGACGCCGAGGGCATCTCGCCGCTGAGCACGACCTTGCGCTTGATGACCGAGGTGTCGGCGATCGGGACCGCCGACAACAGGGCTTCGGTATAGGGGTGATAGGGCGGGGCGAAGATCTCCTCGGTGGTGCCCTTCTCCATGATCTTGCCCAGATACATGACGACGATCCGGTCGGCTAGATAGCGCACGACGGAGAGGTCGTGGCTGATGAACAGGAGCGTGGTGCGGTGCTCGCGCTGGATGTCCATCAGGAGCTGGGTGACGGCCGCCTGGACCGACACGTCGAGGGCGGAGACCGGTTCGTCTGCGATCACCAGCCTCGGGTCGCCGGCGAAGGCACGGGCGATACCGACGCGCTGCTTCTGGCCACCGGACAACTGGCGGGGCCGGCGCTTGGCGAAGTCGCGCGGCAGCTTGACGATGTCCAGCAGGTCGAATACCCGGGCCTCGATCTTGGCCGGGTCGACCTCGACCCCGAACTTCTTGATCACGCGCGCGATCTGCGCTCCGACCGAGTGGCTGGGGTTGAGGGTATCGAAGGGGTTCTGGAACACCATCTGCAGGCCGGCAATGGTCTTGTCGGTGCGTTTCTCGACCGGCAGGTCCGACAGCTCGACATTGTCGAGGACGACGGAGCCGTCCGTCGCGCCCTCGAGGCCCATGAGAATCTTGGCGAAGGTCGACTTGCCGCAGCCGGATTCGCCGACGATGGCCACGGTCTCGGCCTCGCGGGCGCGGAAGTTGAGGTTCTCGTTGGCCTTCACGGTCTTGATCTCGCCGCCGAAGACCATCATGCCGCCCCGCTCGATCTCGTAGTGCTTGGTCAGGTCGTCGACGGTGAGGACGAACTCGCCCGGCTCGATCGCGTCGGTCTCGATGTGCCTGGGCTTGGCGGCCTCCCAGTCGATGGTCTCGAAGAACATGCACCGGGCGGAGTGGCTCGATCCCACCCCGGTCTCGCGCATCTCGATCTCGTCGCGATCGCAGCGCCCGGCGGCGAAGAAGTCGCAGCGGGGGGCGAAATTGCAGCCCTGCGGACGCTCGTGGGGCAGGGGCAGCTGGCCGCGGATCGACAGCAGCGGCCGGGCGTTCTTGTCGGCGCCGGGAAGGGGGATCGAGGAGAACAGGCCCCTGGTATAGGGGTGGCGCATGTTGTCGAAGACGTCGCCGATGTCGCCGACCTCGATCGCCTCGCCGGAATACATCACCGTGATGCGGTCGCAGGTTTCCTTGATCAGCCCGAGATTGTGGCTGATGTAGATCATCGAAGTGCCGAACTTGGCCGAGATCTCCTTGATCAGATCGACGATGCCGGCCTCGACGGTGACGTCGAGCGCGGTGGTCGGCTCGTCGAGCAGGAGCAGCTTGGGGTTCGACAACAGCGCCATGGCGATGACCACGCGCTGCTGCTGACCGCCGGAGATCTGGTGCGGAAAGGAGTTCATGATCCGGCCGGGGTCGGGCAGGCGGACGTTGCCGAGCATGGCCTCGGCGCGATCCATCGCCTCCCGGGTCGATGCGCCGTCATGATGGATCGGCACTTCGGCGAGCTGCTCGCCGATCTTCATCGCCGGGTTGAGCGAGGCCATCGGCTCCTGGTAGACCATGGCGATCTGGGAGCCGCGCAGCTTGCGCAGCTCCTCGTCGTTCATGGTGCGCATGTCGCGGCCCTCGAACAGGATCTCGCCGCCGACGATGGCGCCGTTCTTGCCCATGTAGTTCATGATGGCCAGCGCCACGGTCGACTTGCCGCAGCCGGACTCGCCGACGATGCCGTGGGCCTCGCCGGGCATCAGCCTGAGGTTGAAGTCGACCACCGCCGGGATCTCGCCGGCGCGGGTGTAGTAGGAGATGTCGAGGTGACGGCATTCGAGGACGGGCTGGATCTCGACCGGTCCCTTGCCATTGGTCTTCTCGGTGTCGTTCATGGCGTCAGTCCCTCAGGCTCATTTCGCGCAGGCCGTCCGCCATCAGGTTGAAGCCCAGGATCAGGCTGGATACCGACAGCGCGGGCACGAGCAGCATGTAGGAGAATTTGAACAGCATCGCCGTCTTGGCGGATTCCTTGATCATCAGGCCCCAGTCCGGGTCGGGCGGCTGGAGTCCGAGCCCGAGGAAGGTGAGCGTGGTGATGGCGACCGTGGTGTAACCGAGCCTGAGACAGGCATCGACGATGATCGGCCCGCGCACGTTGGGCAGGAGCTCGACGACCATGACGTAGAGCGGATGCTCGCCGCGGGTCTGGGCGGCGAACACATAGTCTCGCGTCTTGATGTCGTAGGTGAGGCCGCGGACGATGCGCATGATCGCCGGCGCCGAGGCGAAGGTGACCGCGATGACGATGTTGAAGCCGGTCGGTCCGAGATAGTTGAGGATCAGGATGAACAGGACCATGACCGGGAAGGACAGGAAGATGTTGGCGATGAAGGAGATCACCTGGTCCCACCAGCCGCTGAGATAGCCGGCGATGAGGCCGAAGGCGGTGCCGACCACATAGGCGACCAGGGTTGCGGTGACGCCCCAGACCAGCACGCGCTGGCAGCCCCAGATGGTCCGCGAGAGGATGTCGCGGCCCTTGAAGTCGGCGCCGAGCCAGAAGGTGATGTCGCCCTTGCTCGCGCCCGGCAGGGCGAAGGGGGCGATGGGCCGGTTGGGGTCGAGCAGGGGCAGGAACGGAGCCGCCACCGCCATGAACAGCCAGAAGAACACCAGCGACATGCCGATCACCGCGACCCAGGATTCCTTCCAGGCATGGAGCGCGATGGCATAGAGGAGCAGGGTTGCCGGCACCGCCGGGAACAGGACCAGGTGCTTCAAGGTGCCGAAATACTGGCCGAACATGACGTAGGCGGTCAGCGGCAGCCACATGACCAGAATGAGCCCGATGACGATCCGCGGCCTGGACAGGCGCTCGATCAGGGGCCGATCGGGGACGATGTCGATAGCGGTCATTGTCGAGCCTTCCTCACGCGAACCGGATGCGCGGGTTGAGGAACGTGTAGCCCACGTCCGAAATGATCTGGGAGAACACGGCGACGAACACCGCCACCAGGGTGCCGGCCTGGATGACGTAGACGTCGCCGAACAGGGCCGCCTCGAGCAGCATCTTGCCGAAGCCGTCATATTCGAAGAACACCTCGACCACGACTACGCCCGACAGGAGCCAGTTGAGCTGGAGCACGATGACCGTAAAGGGCGCGATCAGGGCGTTGCGCAGGGCGTGGCGCAGGATGACCCGGCTGTAGGGGATGCCCTTGAGCACGGCGGTGCGGATGTACTGGGAGGTCATGACCTCGGCCATGGAGGCGCGGGTCATGCGCGCGACGTAGCCGAAATCGTAGAGCACGAGAGTCATCACCGGCAACACCAGCTGCCAGCCGTCCCAGCCGCGGATCATGGCCGACTTGACCGGCAGCCAGCCGAGGCCGAGCGCGAAGATGACGGTGAGAATGATGGCGGTGGCGATCTCGGGGATCGAGGTGGTGAAGACCGAGATGAACGAGGCGGTCCTATCCTGCGTCGAGCCCTCCTTCATGCCTGCCACGACGCCCATGGTGAGCGCGAGCGGGATCATCAGGGCGAAGACCCAGAAGGCGAGGATGCCGGTATTGAGCAGGCGCGAGCCGACCAGGCCCGCGACCGGCTGGTTCTTTTCGAAGGACTTGCCGAGGTCGCCCCGGAAGACGCCGCCGACCCAGTTGGCGTAGCGCTCGTAGAACGGGACATCGAGCCCCTTGCTGGCGAGCCACTTCTGGTAGTCGTCCTGCGACAGGGCCGACACCGCGAAGCCGCCGAGTTCCGCGGTCGCTATCTGCTTCTTGAACTTGTCGCTGTCGAAAACCATGAACAGGACAAGCGACACGACGGCCATGATGAGGACCATCTGCGCGACGCGCTGCGATACGAGCTTGAGCATGTTCTCATCCGGCCTTGGCGTTTGCACCTGCCGGGACGGGTCCCCTCTCTGAGGTCCCCTCCGGCCTCAGACACTCCGGCACGAGCGGCACCGGAACCGAAAGCGCCCCGGACGTTTCCGTCCGGGGCGCTCCATTCACGTCAGGCGTCGACCCACACCTTGTTGAACTGGTGGTACTGGGTCGGGTGGGCCGGATAGCCATGCACCTTCTTGGCGGTGATGGTGTAGACCGGGCGCCACAGGGGCTGGATGATGACGGCCGCGTCCTGCAGGATCTTCTCGACCTTCTCCATCTTCGCCCGGCGCTGATCGACGTCGAGGGTGGCCTCGGCATCGTCGAGGGCGGCGTCGAACTCCGCGTTCGCGAAGCCGGTCTCGTTCCACGGCACGCCGGTGCGATAGCCGAGCGAAATCACCATGGTGCCCAGCGGACGGTGGGTCCAGGCGGTGGCACCGAACGGCGTGCTCTGCCAGATCTCCCAGTATTTCGACGGCGGCATGACGTTGATGTTGAGGGTGATGCCTGCCTCCTTCATCTGGTCGCGCATCGCCTCCGCCACCGTCTGGTGCCACGGTCCGTCGGTATTGCCGACATCGATCGACACGGTGATGCCGTCGGGATGGCCGGCATCGGCGAGCAGCTTCTTGGCCGCTTCCGGGTCGCGCTTGAGCGGCGGCAGGGCGAAGTACTCGGGGTGGATCGGCGCCACGTGGTGGTTCTCGCCGACGTCGCCGCCTTCGGCATAGACGAGCCCCTTGACCGCGGCGTTGTCGACCGCCATGGCGAGCGCCTGGCGCACGCGGACGTCATCGAACGGCTTGGTGTCGACGCGCATCTTGCAGACCAGGGTCTGCGCGGTGCGGGCGGGGATGATGTTGCCGTCGAGCGACTTGGCGAGTTCCGCCTGCTCGACGCCGAACTCGTAGATGCCGTCAACGTCGCCACCGGCAAATGCCGTGAGCTGGTTGTCCTCGTCGAAATTGTAGTAGTGGATCTCGTCGAGATAGGTCTTGCCGCCCCAGTACGTGAAGTCCTTGCCGTCGCCGGTCTTGGTGACCCGCTTGAGGATGCACTTGCTGCCGACTTCGAGCTCGGCCAGCATGTAAGGGCCGGTGCCGATCGGATTGTCGGAGAACGGCGCCTTGAAGGACGGGTGCAGGATCGCGGTCGGATAGTTGTAGCAGTCCTCGGCGACCGACAGGACCGCCTTCTTGAGATTCAGACGGATGGTGTGAGAATCGACCACCTCGATGGAACCCGGGATGATCTTCTTGACCATCTTCGGATTGCCCTTGTCGTCCTTTTCGCCGGAATCATGCTCCTCGACGATGGACGAGAAGGTCGAAAGACCGACGTTGGACGAGGCGAG
>Ga0214472_10004662_pt1 | contig 14471 bp, 12 predicted proteins | sample RVTome_6_FD_207662 | JGI IMG/M metagenome (GOLD analysis project Ga0214472, IMG submission 207662) | Soil microbial communities from uranium-contaminated site in the Upper Colorado River Basin, Wyoming, United States - RVT140D175 | ecosystem: Environmental > Terrestrial > Soil > Contaminated >...
GCCCTCTATGTCCATCGCGCCACGGCTCGCGAAATGCTCGATGTTCTTCTGTACCTGCGCGGGGCAGCCAATATTAATGCAGCGTGTCGCGGCCTCCCCCTCTTCGCGGACGACCTCGCCGCCGCATTCCGGGCAGGTGGACGGGAGGCGAAACACGCCCTCGCTATTTTTTTCGACGACCTTGATGACCTTGGGTATCACCTCGCCGCCGCGTTCGATGAGCACCGTGTCGCCGACGTTGATATTCAGACGGACAAGCTCGTCCGCGTTGTGCAGCGTGGCGCGCGATATGGTGACGCCGCCGAGCGGGACCGGCCTGAGCGCCGCGACAGGGGTTATCGCCCCGGTACGGCCGACGGATGCTAATATGTCCTCCACGACGGTCGTAGCCTGCTTCGCGGGGAATTTGTACGATATCGCCCAGCGCGGGGACTTGCCGGTCGCCCCCAGCCTGTCCTGCTGCGCTATGGAGTTCACCTTTACGACCATCCCGTCAATCTCGTAATCGAGCTTGTCCCGCCTGTCCTCCCAGTAGTCGCAGTACTCGACCACCTTCTCGATGTCCGCGCAGAGTTTGACGTTCGGGTTCACATTGAAGCCCATGCCGCCCAGCACCTTCATGTTGTCGTAGTGCGTGCCCGTGGCCTTGCCCGCGCCCCCCTGCATGAGCGCGTAGACAAACATGTCCAGCCCCCTTCTTGCCGTGACCTTCGGGTCGAGCTGCTTGAGAGAGCCCGCGGCCGCGTTCCTCGGGTTGGCGAACGGCTCCTCGCCCGCGTCCAGCCTATGCTCGTTCATCTTCCTGAAAGCATTGAGCGGCAAGAAAATCTCTCCGCGCACGTCGAACCTCTTGCCTACAAGCTGGTTTGGAACGTTTGCTATCTTTACAGGTATGTTCCTTATGGTTTTGGCGTTGTGCGTTATGTCGTCGCCCACCCTGCCGTCGCCCCTGGTGGCGGCTACTGCGAGTACGCCGTCCTCGTAAGTAAGCGACGCGGCTACCCCGTCGATCTTAAGCTCAACCACGTACTCGTAGACCTCGCCCGGCAGGAGCTTCCGCACCCGCCCGTCGAACTCAACAAGTTCGTCCTTGTTGTACGTGTTGTCGAGGGAGAGCATCTGCGTTGCGTGTTCGACCTGACCGAACTCCTTCACAGGCTCGCCGCCCACCCGCTGGCTTGGCGAGTCCGGCGTGACCAGATCCGGGTGCTCCTTCTCCAGGGCGATAAGCTCCGCCATGAGGGCGTCGTACTCCGAGTCGGAGATGACGGGCATGGCATCGACATAGTACAGCCTGTCGTGCCGGGCTATATCTTCCCTGAGCTTTATTATCCTCGCCTCGGCTTCTGCCCTGTCCATCCGCACGCCCCCTGTTGATTTGTCTACCAGAGTATACAAAACCGGGATAATCTTTGCAATTAACTTTATTAGTTGAATTTTATGAGCGGATATACTATCATCTGGGAAGTTTACATTCGCAATATGCTCAGGATTAAAATTACTTAAAGGAAGGTAGCGGATGTCAGAGAAAGTGCTTGTAATAGACGATGACGAGGACCTCGCGGAACTGCTTGCCCTGCTGATGAGGAAAAACGGGTACGAAGCCCAGGTTGCGTACGGCGGCAGGGAGGCGCTCGAAGTAGCGCGCGAGTTCAACCCGGCAGTCATCATACAGGACTACATGCTCCCAGACATGAAGGGCACGGACCTCCTGAAGTCCTTGAGGGAAAAACATCCGCAGTCGTACGTGATAATCATAACAGCGCGTGGCAGCGAGGACATCGCGGTCGAGCTCCTGAAAGCGGGCGCGGCCGACTACATCAAAAAGCCGTTCGAAACGGACAAGCTCCTGCACACTATCGAAAAGGCGCTCCAGCTCAGGTACTCCGAGATGCACAGGGGGAAGCTGACCGAAGAGATCGCACAGCAGAACAAGGAACTGATGGGGCTTAACGCCATATCGGCCGCGCTCGCATCCAGCATGTCCTGCGAGGAGAAGTGCGCCTCTTCCGTCTCGATAATAATGAACACCATGAAGGCGGACATTGTGAACGTGTTCACCCGCCCCGCAGGCGGAAACAAGCTCGTCCTTAAGAAGTCCATGAGCAAAGACGGAGAGGCAATCGAAGACTGTGAACTCGACAGGTTCACCGGCCTTTCCTCTTATGTCGCGGAAATAAAGAAACCCGCGGTGGTCGTGGACTTCGCAAAAGAGAAGAGGTTCAAGGTACCTCCGGAGGTGCACCAGAGAGGTCTGACCTCCGCCCTTGCGGTCCCGATGATGACTAAAAATGAGGTGAACGGCGTCCTGACCATGTACTCTATGGCGCCAAGGAGTTTCCCTTCGTTCGACATAAAGCTCATGACCAGCTTCGCCAACCTGCTCGCCATGGCGCTCGACAGCCTTATGCTCAACGAGGAGAACGAGTCAATACACAAGCGCTGGCAGGCCACCTGCGACATAATCCCGGACAACATCGTCATAGTGGATTCGTCTTACAAGATAATATACGCGAACAAGGCCGCTGCCGACCAAGTGAAGCAGGACATCCGGGGACTGACCGGCCAGAAATGCTGCTGGATGTTTCACAACTCGATGGCCCCGCTGGACAACTGCCCCTCGGCTGAGGCGTTCAGGACCGGCGAGCCCGCATCCGCCGAAATAGAGATCAACGGGCCCGGCAAGGGGAACTACCTTGTGTCCGCACGGCCGGTGACTGGCAAGGACGGGAAAGTCGAGCTGGTAGTGGAGTACGCCAGGAAGCTCCCGGATTAGACGCCTATTATCTCCCCGACCCTGTCCTGCATCGCGACAGACAGCCGCACATGTTCAGACGACTTCCCCGTAAGGACATCGCGGGTCGTGTTGTAGGCAAGCTCCGGGAGGTTGTTCGTCTCGCTCAGGTGCGCAAGTACCACGTGCATCAGGCCGGGATGAAGCAGCTCTCCGAGAAGCCTGCCCGCGTCGTCGTTAGAGAGGTGTCCTTCCTTGCCCGCTACCCTCTGCTTGAGCATCCAGGGGTACGGGCCCTCCTTCAACATTACCGGGTCGTGGTTGGACTCGATAAAAAGCATGTCCGAACCCTTCAGCCGCTCTATCACCAGCCTTGTAGCATAACCCAGGTCGGTTGCAAACCCCAGCTTTACGCCACCGTGATGGAACGCGAACCCGGCCGGGTCAGCCGCGTCGTGCGGGGTAGAGAAGGGCTCTACATATATGTCGCCCACCTGGAACGGCTCGCCCGGACCGAACTCCCTTACTTCGATGCCGTTGCCGAGCCTGCCGTACGTGGAGGACAGCGTCCGGCCGGTCATGTATACCGGTATGCCGAACCCGCGCGCCATCACCCCGACGCCCTTTATGTGGTCGGCATGCTCGTGCGATACGACGATTCCGGATATCTGCTCCGGAGTAACCCCGATACGTGCGAGCCTGCCGCGTATCTCGCGCTTGGAAAGCCCGGCGTCCACGAGGATGCGCGTCTTGCCGCACTCTATGTATATGCAGTTGCCCTTGCTCCCGGATGCCAGGGCGCACATCTTTATCTTTATGGCCGCCCTCCTTTCGGGCGAGTTGGGTTACTCGTCGGCTGTTTCCAAGTTAACTAACACATATAGCGCATGAAGTCAATCCTAAACACCATATCTTGGGGTTGCGCCCAGCGAATAATTCGTATTACCACTAATACCGCCCCTGTCATGAAAATATGGGCAGGATGTTAATTATTGACTTATCCGCCGCAACAGGCTATAAAATCAGTACTAATTATGGACCTCTTCATTCAGCAGATAATAAACGGCCTGACCGTCGGCTCCGTGTACGCCCTGATAGCGCTCGGTTACACGATGGTCTACGGCATACTGGAGCTTATCAACTTCGCGCACGGCGAGATATACATGCTGGGCGCGTACCTCGGCATAATCATACTCGGGTTCCTGACCGTTGCCGGGCTGACCGCGTTCAGCCTTCCGCTCGCCATCCTCGTGACGCTTGTCGCGGCGGGAGCGATATCCGCGGCGTACGGCGCGACGATGGAGAAACTCGCGTACCGTCCTCTCCGTGAAGCTCCGAGGCTCGCGCCGCTTATCTCCGCGATGGGCGTCTCGATATTCCTCCAGAACTACGTCATGCTGACCCAGGGCGCGACGGACAAGGTGTTCCCTGACATCATCCCCAAGAAAAGCGTGATGTTCATGGGCGCGGAGGTTACCTACCTCCAGATATTCATCATGGCGGCGTCCGTCGTGCTTATGGCCGGGCTGCACGCGTTCATCATGAAGACGAGGATGGGCCGTGCGATGCGTGCGACCGCGCTGGACAAGAAGATGGCCGGGCTGGCCGGCGTGAACGTGGACTCGGTCATATCGGTCACGTTTATCATCGGCTCGTTTCTGGCCGCTGTCGCGGGCGTTATGGTCGCGATGTACTACGGCCTGGTCAACTTCTACATCGGCTACTTAGCGGGCATCAAGGCGTTCACCGCGGCGGTGCTGGGCGGCATAGGAAACGTGCCCGGCGCAATGGCGGGCGGCCTGGTGCTGGGGATACTCGAAAGCCTCGGGGCTGGGTACCTCTGGCCTGAGTACAAGGACGCGTTCGCGTTCCTGGTACTCGTCCTGATACTCATCGTCAGGCCGCAGGGGCTTCTGGGCGAGCGCGTCCCGGACAAGGTTTAGGATACTCATTGCATGGGGCTTCTTCGGAACAGGTACATAAAGGCCGTCGCCGTATCCGCATGGATGGGGCTTCTGACCGTGCCGTTCGCTGGAACCGTCACCGCGTTATACATATCCGGCGCTATACTTGCCGGTAGCGCGCTTTTCGCGGCGTTCCGCGCGTTCGCCGGCACCGGCGCGCTTTCCGGCGCCGGGACAATGTCCATGAAGCTGGAGGAGTTCGGCGTCAGCCTGACTTCCGGCCGAAGGAGCGTTATAGCGCTCGGTGTCCTGGCCGTCATCCTCGTAGTATTCCCGTTTACTTCCAACCGTTACACGCTCGACCTCGCGGTTCAGACAGGGATATACATCATGCTCGCGCTCGGGCTCAATATCGTCGTCGGCCAGACCGGGCTGCTCGTCCTCGGATACGTCGCGTTCTATGCGGTCGGCGCGTACACGTACGCGCTTTTGTCCACCGGCATGGGCGTCAGCTTCTGGGCGGCGCTCCCCATTGCCGCGTTCATGGCGGGCATATTCGGGCTGGTGCTGGGCGCGCCGGTGCTCCGGCTCCGGGGAGACTACCTGGCGATAGTCACGCTCGGCTTCGGCGAGATAACTCGCATCGTCCTTAATAACTGGGACGGACTTACCGGCGGGCCGAACGGTATCAGCGGCATACCGCGCCCAACACTCGGGCCCATCGGTTTTGAAGAACTTACCAACTACTACTTCCTGATGCTCATTATGGTAGTCTTGTGCGTGTTCGTCGTGAGGCGGCTGAACGACTCACGGGTCGGCCGGGCGTGGATAGCAATACGCGAGGACGAGGTCGCGGCCGAGGCTATGGGCATCAACACCGTATGGATGAAGCTCCTGTCGTTCGGGCTGGGCGCGGTGCTTGCGGGTCTTGCGGGCGTGTTCTACGCTGCGAAGATGCGGTTCGTCAGCCCGGAGAGCTTCAACTTCCTTGAGTCCATCATCATACTCTGCATGGTCGTGCTTGGGGGGATGGGGAGCATACCGGGCGTGATACTGGGCGCGGTGGTGCTGTACCTGATGCCGGAGGCCCTCCGAGAGTTCCAGCAGTACAGGATGCTGATATTCGGCGCGGCGATGATAGCCATCATGGTGTTCCGCCCGCAGGGGTTCATCGGCACGAAGAGGCGCAGGATAGAGATGGCGAAGGGGTAGCCCACCTCCTGCCGTCATTCCCGTGAAGACGGGAATCCAGGAATTATTAAATGCAAGATTCCGCGTCAATTCTCTACTTGCAACGACAACAATAGTGGCCCTGACCAACAAATATATAGGAATTACTGAATGAATAGCGAGTTTCTTGGAGACGCACTTGACCATTGGAAGGGTTCAATAATTTCAATCCTTTCCGACAGGCAGTTGCTTCATAATATTGCAGTCGAACCAATGATAAGCGATGTCAATTGCTGGTCGAAGGAAGATTTGCAGACATACAGGCGATTACTCAAACTCGAATCAACAAACCCAATCTGTCATGAATTGACAACATTCATAGGGAACAGGGATGATTACCTTGGCGGCGTATCAAGAGATGGGGACGTGTTCATAGACCCAGACACTGGCATTGCAACAGGCAACGCCTCAAGAAAACACATAAAGGTTTCCGAACTCTCCTCTCTCCTGAGGAATGCCTTGAAACACGACCGAGTTTTAATGGTCTATCAACATTCGGCTAGGGGCTCGTTTCACTCAAGGCTTGATGAAGTCGGGCATATGGTCACTAATGGTATTCCTGGAGTTCACTATACCGTGTACGAGTGTGGGCGAGTTGCAATGTTTTTCATCTCTATGAACAATGAAAGAATCCAAGCAATTCAAGCAGCACTTATAAAATATTTGAACGGTACTGCTGAGAATAGGATATGGGGCACTACCTAAGCAACGGCTCAAGCTGACGGTCGCAAGCGCCGTAGCCCTTCGCGTTAAAAGTCTCTGGATTCCCGCCTTCGCGGGAATGACGAACTAAGTTAATGGTGGCACGACGCGAACAGATTATTTTGAGAGCCATTTCGCCAGCCTTCTCTCGACTTCTTCGTTGGGTATGCCTTTCCCTTCGTCGAGTTCTTTGAGACCGAGTTCGATTTTTTGCATGACAAGCAGATGATACTGAATATCCTCAAGAGTGCAGTCGTCCGGCAGGATGGATAGAAGCCTTCTCACATTTTCTTTCGCCGTCTGCATACCAGTACACCTCAACTCGACACAAAGTTAAAGCCCTATCCCATGCAGCGGGAACACGTCTTTCTTAAGCGCCCTGATGGACGCCTCCGCGAACTCGCGCTCGGCCTTAAGCTCGTCCGTCGTCTCCCGTGTCGGCTCAGGGTCGTTCAGCGTATTCGTATACGGCTCCCTGCCCTCCTTGAATATGCCGAGGTACTCATCAGGCAGCGCTTCCGGCAGCTCTATGCCCGCCATGATGGAAAACGCGAGCGTCCATGCGCGCGCAACGTTCGTCACGCTGTACCCGCCGCCGCCCAGCCCCACCCACGGCACGCCGAACCCGGCTATCTCCCTGACCATCTTCGTGAACCCGTGCGTGGTAAGACGGAGGTGCGTAAGCGGGTCTGACTCGAACGTGTCGCAGCCCAACTGCGCGACTATGATGTCCGGTTTGAACGCGTGGATTAGCGGCGGCACGACCTCGAAGAACGCGAACGTGAACGCGTCGTCGCCGGTGGACGGGTGGAGCGGCACGTTGACCGAGAACCCCCTGCCATCCCCCTCGCCGACCTCATCCTCGAAGCCGCCACCGGGGAAGAGGTAGTCCCCGCTTTCGTGCAGGGAGATGGTTATTACGCGGCTGGTGTCGTAGAATATCCGCTGGACGCCGTCGCCGTGGTGCGCATCTATGTCGATGTAAGCGACCTTCAGCCCCTTTTTCACCATATCGGCTATCGCGACGGCGGGGTCGTTTATGTAGCAGAACCCGGACGCCCGGCCCGGCATCGCGTGGTGCAGACCGCCCGCGATATTGAACGCGCCCGAGGCCTCCCCTGAGCTGACGAGCCGCGCCGCCTGAACGGACGCCCCGGTCGAGAGCATCGAGCCCGCGTACACGCCCCTGAACACCGGGTTGTCTCCCGGCCCGAGCCCGTACTTAATCAGGTTCGGCGCGAGGAGGTCCTCGTCTATCCCCTTCAGGATGTCGAGGTAGACCGAATTGTGCACGCGCTCCGCCTCGGCCCTCGTGCACGGCACTGCCTCTACCAGCCGCACCTGCTCCATACCGAACACGCCGTAGGCCTTAAGCAGTTCGTAGGTCAGCTTCAGGCGTATCATCTTCAGCGGGTGTTCGGCCCCGTAGTCGTATTTCTGGAGACTGTCCGAGTATACGAACGAGTATGTGTTCATGCCCGGCTCACCGGTGGAACCCCTTGCACGCGCCCTTTCCTACCGGGCTCCCGAAGGCCTCGTCCGCGCGGGTCAGCACGCGCCCCTTCAGGTACTCCTGTTCCCTCTGCACGACGTTCGACGCGTCCCAGTATGTCGAGAGCAGCTTGAAGCGGAACGGGAACCCCTTGAGCGGGCTCCCCTTGGGAATGCTTACCGAGCTCATGGAAATGCCTATGTTGGACGCGAACTGGTTCTTCATGAACATCACGTTCTCGCCCTTCGCGCACAGAAAGGGGATGCTTGCGGAGAACGGCAGGTTCTGGAGGAGCGGGCGGAGCTTCACCTGTATCATCGGCCTGCCGCCCGTGTATACGGTCAGCTCTATCTTATTCTCGGTTATCTCCCAGTTGCAGTCGGATGATGCGCCGGTATCAGCGCCGGGCGCAACCTGGCCCGAGCCCGGCTCCACGTCCACGCTGAAGTGGTGCATGAAGTACCCCTTCTTCTCGCCGAACCTGACGTAAGCGGGCAGCACCCCGAACTCGCTCGTGGAGCTCAGGTCCGCCGCTGGGTATTTGGCGGCGTATATCCCGCCCACGGTATAACCGGGCAAGACCTCTATTACCTTCAGCTGGGGAGGTATCAAAAGGCCGACCTTACTTACCGGCACGAGGTAGAAAACCGCCATGCAAAGTCCGCGTCCCCTAGAGTGGTCGAGCAGGGTCGCCATCAGGCAAGCTCCTTTTCAAGGGTGTCGTACAGCGAGTCTCTTTTTGACTTCAGCTCATCGTACCTTGAGGTCAGTTCGGCCACCTTCGGGTAGTCCACGCATACGTCCGGGTCGGCAAGTAGAGCCTCTATCTCCCTGAGCCTTTCCTCCGCCGACTCTATGTCGTTTTCAAGCCGCTCGACCTTTTCCGCCCGCCTCTTGTCCTCTTTCTCCTTCTTACGTTCGAGCGCCTGGACCTGCTTGCGTTCCTCCCAGGTGCGTCTCCCCTCGGACGCCTCTCTCGCGGCCTCCAGTTCGTCATCGGCCCTTTTAGCCGTGTAATCGGTGTAGTTACCCCAGTATTCGGTCAGCCGGCCGTCCTTCAGTTCGAATATTTTCTGTGCAAACCCGTCCAGGAAGTAGCGGTCGTGGGATACCGCGAGCACCGTACCGTCGAACAGCGAGACTGCGGCCTCGAGCGCCTCGCGTGAGGCAATGTCCAGGTGGTTAGTCGGCTCGTCGAGCACCAGCAGGTTCGCCCCCGCGAGCACTATCTTGGATATGGCGAGCCTGCCCTTCTCGCCGCCGGATAGCATTTTCACGACCTTGGACGAGTCGTCGCCGGAGAAGAGAAAAGCGCCAAGCGCGTCTCTTATCACCTGCTCGTCCGCCATGGGAGCAACGGACCACAGCTCGTCAAGCACGGTATTCTTTTCGTCGAGGCCCTCCAGCCCCTGGGCGTAGTACCCTGCCTGCACGTTGCCGCCCAGACACGCGCCGCCGGAATCCGGCGTCTCTTTCCCGAGTATTATCTTCAGGAGCGTGCTCTTGCCGCTGCCGTTCGCCCCGACTATGCCAGCCCGTTCGCCGCGCCTGAGCCTGAAGGACACGCCGTCCAGCACCTCAGTCCCGCCGAATGCTTTGCTGACGCCCTCCACGGAAATGACGGTATCCGAGGTCCGGCACGCGGCACCGAACTTCAGGTTCATCGCGCGCCTTTCGCGCTCCGGCGCATCAGGAAGCTCGAACCGTTCCAGCCTTTTCTCGCGGCCCTTCGCCTGCTTTGAGTTCACGCCCGCGCGCATACGGTTTATGTACTCCTTCTCCTTCTCGTATTTCGCGCGCGCAAGCTCGTACTCCTTCTTCCTTGCCTCCTGCCGCTTCTCCTTCTCCGCCCGGTACCTTGTGAAGTTCCCCGGGTATGACTCCACCCTGCCGCCCGAGAGTTCGAGGACCCTTGTAGCCACCCTGTCCAGGAAGTACCTGTCGTGCGATACTATGAGTGCGGTGACCCCGGACTTGCACAGGAACTCCTCAAGCCACATGATGGCTGGGATGTCCAGGTGGTTGGTCGGCTCGTCCAGGAGCAGCGCCTGGTGGCCCGCCATCAGGAGCTTGCCGAGCGCGAGCCTTGTCCTCTCGCCGCCGGACAGAGTCCCTACCTGCCTTCCGAACTCCTCCCTCCCGAACCCGAGCCCGGTTAGCGCACCGGTTACCTCGTTCTCGTACGCATACCCGCCGGAGGACTCGAACATGTCGAGGAGACCGCCGTACTCCTCCATCTCGCGTTCGTAGTCCGTGCCGCCTTCCCCGGCAAGCTCCGCGACACGGTTGGCGGAGACAGTAAGCCGCTCCTTGAGCTTCAGCACCTCCGGCCTGGTCGAGAGCATCTCCTCAAGCAGGGATATGTTGCCCTCGCGGCCTGCAAGCTGCGTCAGGTACCCTATGCTCGTGCCCCTTGCCACAGCCATGGAGCCGGAGCCGGGCTTGCTCCTCCCGCTGATTATATCGAGCAGGGTTGTCTTGCCGCAGCCGTTCAGTCCGACAAGCCCTGCGCGGTCGCCCGGGTTCAGCACGAACCCAACGTCCTCCAGTACAGTCGTAGCGCCGAACGATTTCTTTATGTCTTTAAGGCTTACTATGCTCATGCAAACATGTCTTTGGCTATCGCCTTGATGGACGAGAGCGTGTCCTCCACCCTGTTCTCGTGGAACATGCGGAGCGACGCCTCCACGTCTGGATACCTGTCCATCAGCTCCTGAAGGTCCGCCCTCTTCAGTTCGAGTATCTCGGCGGGCCCGTCCGCTACCACATCCGCGGTCCTCGGCCTGCTGGTCAGGAATGAGACCTCGCCGAAGAAGTCGCGCTCGCCGAGGGTGGCAAGCCTGACCTCCTTGTTTTTCACCTTGGTGACGACACGCACCGTTCCGCTCTTGACCACGTACAGGGAGTCGCCCTGTTCGCCCTCCCTGACAATCGTATCGTCCTTTTTGAACGCGTTGCCTTTCATCCGCGATATCAGCCCGATAATATCCTCCCTCGGTATCCCGGAGAAAAGCGGTATCGGGTGCGGCGCCGGCAGGTCCGCCACGTCAGGCATGACAGGCTCGAAAGACTCGCCGGCGCCTGTCCCAGCCTCAATACCCGGCATATCGTCCGCCCTGCCCGTATCTATCAGCCCGGACATGTCGTAGCCGTCCTGGCCGCTGTCGTATCCGGAGCTATCCGAGTCGAGCTCGAACCCGGCTCCACCCACTATCCCGGCATCCGCCGGGTCATAGCCGCCGTCGCCGCCGCCGGACTGGATGTCTATCTGGCCGTAACCGCCTTCGTCCAGGTCTATGGAATATGCCCCCATGCCGGGCGCGGGCGACAGGTCTATCGTGGGCTGCACGTCTATAACCGGCGCTTGCACGTTCCGTATCGCGGTTTCTTTTGCGTCCTTTGCCGCTGACGCGGCAGGCATCTCCGCGAGAAGGTCGAGCCTGTCCTGCACGCCCTCGTAGTCCGGGTCAATCCTGAGCACCATCTTGTACGTGGCGATCGCCTTCGCCTTCTGGCCGTCCGACGCAAAGAGCGACGCGGTCCTGAAGTAACTGATAGCGGCCTTCTCCTTGTTGCCGAGTTTTGTGAACAAGTCACCCATGCGAAGCGTAATCATCGGGTCGTTCTTGTCCTCGGCCAGGAGTTTTCTCATCTCTTCGAGAGCGTTCTTCCACTGGCCTTTTTTTACGTATTCCTGCACCTTCGCGTTTACCGCGTTCTTGTTGACAGCCATAACTGCCTCCGATTATATTGTATTTATGATAACATATGATTTTAGATTAGACGACGGGCATTGTCAACAATCTATATTGGCCGGCGGGTACCGGCACGGGGGCGTCATGGACGACAGGCTGGTCATCATACAGGGAGACATCACGAAGGTGGACACTGACGCTATAGTTAACGCGGCCAACAGCACGCTCCTGGGCGGGGGAGGAGTGGACGGCGCAATACACGAGGCGGCCGGGCCGGGGCTCTTACGCGAGTGCAGGAAGCTGGGAGGCTGCCCTACGGGGGAGGCAAGGATCACTGCCGGTTACGACCTCCCGGCAAAATACGTGATACACACGGTCGGCCCCATCTGGCGCGGCGGGAATAACCGCGAGGACGATCTCCTCGCATCCTGCTACCGTAACTCGTTCCGGCTGATGGTGGAGAAAGGGCTTACGTCCATAGCGTTCCCGTCCATAAGCACGGGCGCCTACGGCTTCCCGGTAGACAGGGCGGCAAAGATAGCGGTGCGCGAGATAGCGGAGTTCCTGTCGGAAAACGGCGGCGCGGAAAAGGTGATCGTGGTCTGCTTCGGTCAGAGGGTGTACGACGCTTACATGGCCGCGATAAAGGAAATGGCGGGATGAAACCCGCCATTTTTATTTACAGCACACGCTAATGCCGGCCCGTAAAATGCACCTACATCAGCAGCCCCGCGACAGAGTTTTTGGCGTACGCGATAACCTCCGCCGGGTACATGCCCAGGTAGAGCACGGCAGCGACAGTTGCCGCCATGGCAAGGGACATGCCGTTAGACGTGGCCAGGTCGAACTCTCCTTCCGGCTCTTCCATGTACATCACCTTCACTATGCGCAGGTAGAAAAACGCGGACACCGCGCTCGTGGCGACGCCGACCAGCGCGAGCCAGAGGTACCCGGCGTTAAGCGCGGCCATGAATATCGAGAACTTCCCGACAAAACCTGCCGTGGGCGGGATGCCGGCGAGCGAGAACATGAACACGAGCATAAGGAGCGCGGGAAGTCCCTTCTTCTTGCCGAGGCCCTTGAAGTCTTCTATGCTGTCTCCGGCCACGCCGCCCTTCCTGAGCATGATGACGACTCCGAACGCGCCGATGTTCATGAACGTGTAGATGAGCAGGTACAGCATGACGCTCGATATGCCCTGCGGCCCCCAAGCGACGAAGCCTATCAGAGCGTAGCCCGCGTGCGCTATCGACGAGTATGCGAGCATCCTCTTTATGTTGGTCTGGGAAATAGCGACGAAGTTTCCGACTACCATGGACAGCACAGCGATTATGGATATCACGACCGACCAGTCCGGCCGGAGCGCGGGCAGAGCCTCGGTGAACACCCTGATAAAAGCAGCGAACGCGGCCGCCTTCGGACCGACCGACATGAACGCGGTGACAGACGTGGGCGCGCCCTCGTAGACGTCCGGTGCCCACATATGGAACGGCGCGGATGCTATTTTGAACGAAAAACCCGCGAGTATCAGCACCATGGCCAGGAGCAGCGCGGCCCTGCTGTACCCTCCGCTGGATATGAAAGCGGCTATCTCCTGGAGGTTGGTCGTGCCGGTTACGCCGTACATGGTGGATATCCCGTACAGCAGGATGCCGGACGAGAACGCTCCAAGCAGGAAGTACTTGAGCGCCGCCTCGTTGGACTTCATGTTATCCCTGAGGAAACCGGCCAGTATGTATACAGACATCGCCATCAGCTCAAGCCCGAGGTAAATGCTGATGAGGTCCGCGCCGGACGCCATTATCATCATGCCGGTGACTGCAAACATTATGAGCGCATAGTACTCGCCCATCTCGGCCCTCTCGATATTGAGGTAGTTCATGGAAACCAGTATGGCGAGCCCGGCCGCAATGTAGAACACCATCTTGAAGAATATCGCGTAGTCGTCCAGCACGAACATGCCTGAAAACGCGGTCACGTCGATCCCCCTCAGCCTCAGTGTCTGCGTCCCGGCGACCACAAGGCCCGCAACCGCGAAGTACGCGAGGTAGCGCCTGTGTTCGCGCTCCAGGAGCACCTCCGCGACCAGTATTGCCATGCCGAGCACCAGCACGACAACCTCGGGCATTATAACGAACATGTTGTCCATGTATGTGTTGAACTGCATCTATGCAACTCCTGTCATCGGATTATGCCGGACGCCATCGTCAACATCTGGGCGTGGCCGTTTACCTGTTCGAGCAGATGTGAAACCGACGCGTGCATTATTTCCAGTATCGGGTTCGGGAATATGCCGATGTAGAAGACAAGACCGGCGAGCGGGACGAGCGTAAGCGCCTCCCTCCAGTCTATGTCGGGCATGTTCTCGTTCTTGGGCTTGATATCCATGAACATTACCCTCTGGAACATCCATAGCATATAGGCCGCGCCAAGTATTATGCCGGTCGTGCCTATCACCGCGTATATCCTCTGCGACGTGAACGCGCCCAGGAGTATCAGGAACTCGCCGACGAACCCGTTCATCCCCGGAAGCCCGAGGGACGACAGCGTGAATATCATGAACAGCGTCGCATAGACAGGGACCTTCTTGGTAAGCCCGCCGAAGTCCTCTATCTGCCTGGTGTGGGCGCGTTCGTATATCACGCCCACGCAGAGGAACAGCGCGCCGGTGGTCACGCCGTGGTTCAGCATCTGGAGTATTCCGCCCTCGAGCC
>Ga0214472_10004663_pt1 | contig 14471 bp, 21 predicted proteins | sample RVTome_6_FD_207662 | JGI IMG/M metagenome (GOLD analysis project Ga0214472, IMG submission 207662) | Soil microbial communities from uranium-contaminated site in the Upper Colorado River Basin, Wyoming, United States - RVT140D175 | ecosystem: Environmental > Terrestrial > Soil > Contaminated >...
TCTTCGCGTCGGCGAGGGCCGCCGCGCGGGCCTGGCTGGCTGCGGCGGCCGGATCGGCGACCGAGAAGCTGATGCCGCTGACCTGGTTGGCGCCGGCGGCGACGGCCGTGTCGATGACGGGGCCGACCTTGGTCAGGTCGCGGACCTTGGCGGACACGGTCTGGTTGGAGACGTACCCGATGACGGTCGGCGGCGTCGAGCCGTCGTTCTTGTAGTTGTACTGGGGCTCGAGCGAGACCCACTGGGTGGCAATGTCGGCCTCGGCGATGCCGTTCCCCTTGATCGCATCGACGACCTTGACCATGGCGGCGCTGGCGTTCGTCTGGGCGTCGGCCGCGCTCGGCGCCTGGGCCTGGACGCCGATGGTGATCGTGGCGAGGTCGGGCTTGATCGTGACCTTGCCGGTTCCGTTGACGGTGATGCCTTGGACGCTCGAGTTGGTGGGGACGGTGGCGGCGCTCGTGGGGCCGGCCGGGCGCCAGCTGGTGAGGATGACCCCGAGGACCATGACGGCGACGAGAGAAATGGCCGCGACCACGGCGGTCCGACCGATGAAGGTGCGAGACGGTGACACGAGTGGGTGCCTCCAGGTGGTGGTGTGTTGATCGCGTGTGACGCCAATCGGTGTCGCGCGGTTCCTCCTGAGCCGGCGAGCGATGATTTCTGCGGCCGTGTGCCGTCTGATGGGCATGACCACTCGCATCGATTCGAGGAGCACGACGTGACCACCACCACCACAGCAAACCCGGGCCGCGAGACCGTCGGCACCGGCGCCTACGCCGACGTCAACGGCGTGCACCTCTACTACGAAACCCACGGCACCGGCCGCCCGCTGGTCCTCCTCCACGGGGGCCTCGGCGCCGGCGAGATGTTCGGCCCGGTCATCCCAGCCTACGTGGCCGCGGGGTACCAGGTCATCGCACCGGACCTCCATGCCCACGGCCACACCGCCGACATCGATCGGCCGCTCGACATCCGGCTCATGGCCGACGACATCGCAGCGCTCATTCGCCATCTCGGGCTCGAGCGGCCGGACATCCTCGGCTACTCGCTCGGTGGCGGGGTCGCGCTGTTCACCGCCGTCAAGTACCCGGAGCTCGTCGGCAAGGTGATCCTCCTGGCAGCGAACATCCGGCGCGACGCCATTCCGCCCGAGATGCTCGCCCAGCAAGCCCAGGTCAACGCGTCGACTGTCCCGTTCCTGATGGAGACGCCGATGTACGAGCTCTACCAGCGGCTCGCGCCGCGACCCGAGGACTTCGGGCGGCTGCTCGACAAGATCGGCGCGGCGATGGCCGTCGACTTCGACTTCAGCGACGAGGTCCGCGGCCTCCAGGTGCCGACGATGCTCGCGGCGGGCGACGCCGACATGGCGCCGCCGTCCCATTACGTCGAGGCGTTCAAGCTGCTCGACGGTGGCCTGCGCGACGGCGGCTGGATGGGCGAGGGCCGGCCGAAGGGTGGACACGCCCTGGCGATCATCCCGAACGCCACCCACTACAACGTGCACCTCTCGCCGGTCTTCGTCGCCGCGGCGCTCGAGTTCCTCGGCGGGCCGACGCTGGCTGCGCCCACGGGCTAGAGCCAGAAGCTGGTGGCGCTTGCACGCGGCCGCGCCTGGTCCATCGGTCGTAGACGGTCAACGTAGCGCCCCATCGGCGCGCGATCACCCGGCGCCGCCGCCGGGCTCGTCCGTGAGTCGATCCGCGGCGTCCGACAGCGCGGTTCCGTGAGCGGTGGTGCCCGGCGGCGGCGTGGCCTCCTCCGAGGGTGGGTGCGATTCGATTACAACCTGGTCGAGTGGTGCCGCCGACTGTTGGGACGTCGGCGCGCCACTTCCGCGTCCGAACTGCAGTCGTCGCGTCCCGGGAGGCTCCCCTAGACCGAGCTGCTTCCTCAGTGCCATGACCGCTTCTTCAAGCACAGCCTCGCCGACGTAGTTCATGAGCAGGAGACCGAGATTGAGCACCTTGGCTTGGTCGGGCATTGCCGACGCGGCAAGGGTCTTGACCTGGTCGGAGATCGCCGTCTTGTCGTCGGACGACAGGTTCTGCATAAGGGCGAAGGCAAACGCAGGCAGGGATGCAAAGAGATCCGTGAACGTCAGGCGGTCCATGATCGAGAGAACACGCTCGGCCCGCTCTCGAGCTCGCTTTCGATCCACCGCGCGGTCGATCGCTGCCAGCATGACCTGGAGGAACGCCACAGGCCCCACGCCGATGTCAGTGCCGGACACTCGAACCGTGAATAGGGCCGTTCGGAATACCGCCATCGCCCCAAATCCCGATGCCAGGATCTGCAGCAAACGCGTCTGGTCGACGGAGGCGGGCGCCGGGGTCCAGGCGAACGTCCGTAGCGCCACGATCGCCGTGACACTCGCGATCCCGTTGACGGTCAGGTACAGCAGGCCGGGAACGGAGGAGATGGCTCTGGTTGGCTCATCACGAAATCGAGAGACGAGCTCCCCAGCCCCAACCAGCGCACCGAGGACGAACACCGCCACGACATCTTGAATCGTCGAGTCCACGTCCCCTCTCCCCGATATTCAGCAGCGGTCCGCCTGAGTCAGGCGACGCTGGACAGGTTGACCCCTGCCTCCGTGAGCCTCACCCGCTCGTTTCCCGGATCCCCGTGCAGCTCCAGCACGCCTGATGCGGCCAGCTTGTTGATCACGTCCGCCGTTTGGAGGATCGGGCTTCCAAGCCCGGCGGCAAGTTCAGGGAGTGATTGATCGTTGTGTTCCTTGAGATACGTCAGTACCGGGATCAAGCCCAAGCTACCTTCTTGCGGGCGGCTCTCGACGGCGGCATCTGCTTCGGCCTGTGCTTCGCTCGCCTCGGGTTCTGGTTGTGGCACACCGGTCTTGACGCTGCTGATCGATTGGAGGTAATCGCCGAACACGTCTCTGCTCTTGGATGGCTTTCGCTCACTGTCCACGTCTCGCTCCACTAGGGGCCGAACCAGGAACACGATACTCCCACGTCTCGGACGGGTGTCGGAGTCGATGGGCAAGCACGTCCCCACGATCCATGTCTGTCAGGCGATCGGCTCCAGGATCACGACGGCGGTTTCCCGTGAGCGGCGGGCGGCGAACGAGTCGAGGGCCTTGTCGTAGTGGGCCCACCTGGCCCAAAGCCGGGGGCGCTCGTCCGCGTCGGCGGCGTGTGCGTGGTAACGCCCCGACCCGCCGCGGAAATCCACGGTGACGTCGGGCTGGGCCTGCAGGTTGAGCCACCACGCGGGCTCGGGATCGGCCCAGCCGTTCATCGCCATGGTGACCAGGTTGGGACCGTCCTCGAAGTAGCCGAGGATCACGGCGCGCTCGGCACCGGTACGCCGGCCGACGGTGTGGACTCGCATCATGCCCCACTGGTCGTCGGTCGCCCGCTTGAGGCCGCGCCTGCCGCCGGTGATCGCGTAGATGGCCCGGTGGGCTGCCCACGCGAGGCGGACGACCCAGCGCGGCGGCAGCGGCGCGTTTCGCTTCGGCTCAGCAGTCATGCGTTCTCCATCTCTCGGTCGTCATCCGGTCAGCCTACGCCGACGGGATGAAGATCAGGAGGCTCCACGCAGCGACGCCGCCGATCGTGACGAGCCGCCCGGCGAGTGGCCAGCGGGCGCGCCAGACGACGAGTCCGACCCATGACCGGCATGAACCGAGCCGGAGGAACTCCGGTCTGCGCTGGACTCTGCGCCCCCGTCGCTGATGTCACCCGTAGGCGGAACAGCCGATCGAACCGTCCGGAAAGCGCGGCTCGAACATCAGCGAGATTTGTATGCCGTACGCGCCAGACACATCGACCAAGTACTGCACCATGAAGTTGTTAGTGAACGCGTCCTGGTCGTAATCGCCGTCGCGGAGCACCCGCTCGAGGGCGCGAGTTTCCTCCAGCGATAGCGCGATGCAGTCCTGGTCCCATTCGATCGGCGAGACGTACTCCCGTCCAGCCAGCAGGCTCGAAACGGACGCCGGGAGCACCTTGATAAGGTGGGCCGGATCGGTCACGCCATCGTGTGCCTGCCCCGGACGCGGGTCTTGCGCATAGAGGCAGATCCCATAGACGGTTGGCACGTACGGGACGGGCCACCGAGCCTCCCAGGCATCCAACGGGAGCGACTCGAGGAGAACCAGCGGAACCTTCTTGCGGAGGTCCTTCTCCCCCTGGACGAGTGAAACGCCTTCGGGAGTCAGGCGTTGTTCGAGGTAGCCGGTCGTGAGCGAGTTCGGGCCGTCTGGGCCGCTGAAGTACCTGTTCCAGATGAGGCGTCCATCGGCGTAGAGACGGGCCGTCCCGCGATAGGGCGGGCCGTCGCCCGCGGACGAGTAGCTCTCGACGAGCTCGCCAGTCTCGGGGGCACTTGGCGCGGCCGCCTCGGGCGGTAGGCCGATGAGGCCGCGGAACCGCGGAGGCCGAAGACTCGGCGCGAGCGCGATCCTGGGCTTCGGTGTCGCGATCGATGAGGCGCTGGCACGCGACGCAAGTGAAGCCGCCGGGGCGACCTCGACCCCTTCGCTGGTAGCCAGACCGAGACCGATGATGCCGGCGAGCGCGAGGACGGCGATCGCGGCGAACGGATAGGCCGTCTGGTCCCTCAGCCTTCCCTTGAACGCGCGATCGTCGTCCATATCGACGCCCAGTCGGTGCGCTTACTCGAGTTGGATCGAGTCGACGATCTGCTGCATCTCCCCTTGCAGCGTCGGCGTGGTGTTGACCGACCACGAGCCGTCGATCCATACGATGGTCCCGTCGACGTCGATGATCCAGACGTTGATCGTATCGCCAAGCGCATCGGGCCAGCGGCCATCGGCCGGCTCCTGCGCGTACCAGAGGTAGAACTCGCCGGGCTCACATTCGATGTCTTCGCGGACCCTGATCGTCACGAGCTTCGCCGGGTGCCCGCCAATGGTGACGTCTGCCGGTCCGCTGACCAGGTCGATGCCAGGGATTGACGCCACTGCGGCGGCGAGCTCGGCCGGGGTGCCACCCGCCGGAGGGTCCAACGGTACCTTCGTGCAGGGATCCGCGTAGACATTGGTCGGTGTGTCGGTCCAGAAGATGAACGCCTGCTGGCCCGACCGGGTGAAGATCCGAAATCCGAGGTGGCTGATCCAGCCAGGCGGCATGTCCACCGAGAGAGACTTGCCTGAGCGGATCATCGAGTGCCTGCCGGCCTCGATCGGGCCATCCGGAAAGAATGCGAGGTCGGTCGGCGATGCGCTGGGCGCCGCCGTCGGCGAGAGTGAGACGGACGGCGACGGCGATGGCGCGACCGGGGGTGCGCCGCCTACGTTCCCACCGCCGCCGGGCAGGAGGTTGTATCCGACGATGGCGACCACCACCACGGCGGCCGCCGCCATCGCGAGCTTGGCATAGGCATTCATATCGTCGATCCTCCGCGGCGGCCATAGGGACCGTCGCTGTGGGGTCGCGGGCAGTTCGGTGAGCACGGCGTCCAGGATGTGATCCGGGAGTGTCGTTCGGCCCTCCAAGAGCCACGACCGAACGATGCGCGTGGTTTCAGGTTCAGTCCGCATCAGATGACCTCCCTGGCGGTCGGCCGCAGATCGGCGTCGAGCGCCGCGCGCAGCCCGCGCATCGCGTGATGTAGACGGGATCGGACCGTGCCGACCGGGACGCCGCAGATGTCGGCGACCCGGTCGAGGGGCAGGTCCAGGTAGTGGTGGAGCACCACCACGGCTCGATGTTCAACGGAGAGCCGCCGGAAACCGCGCTCGAGCTGGTCCCGATCGTGGACCGAGCTCGTGGCGTCCACCCTGGTCGGCTCGTCAGCCGGCAGGAGATGGAGGGTCGGCGTCCATTGGCGAGTTCGGCGTCCTTCCGCGTAACACGCACGCAGGAGGAGCCGGTACGACCAGGCCTCGAAGCGGGCCGGATCGCGGAGCTGGGGAAGGTCGCGCCAGATGGCGAGCAGCGCCTGCTGCGTCGCATCCTCGGCGTTGTCGATGTTGCGCAGGATCCTGTGCGCGACCGCATGGAGACGGTCGCCGTGGGCCACGGCGAGGCTCGCGAATGCCTCCTCGTCGCCCTTCTGTGCCCGGATCACGAGATCGGTATCCATGCCCTTCCGCCCTCGGAGCCCGGTCAGGCCGGTGCTCTCGCAGGGTATGGGCATGAACGTCCGAGGCGCGACTCAATATTGGCGGAATCGGCCTCTCAGAGCGCCGGGCGGTGACCTGCGGTTCGGCGAGCAGGACCTACTCGACGTCCAGGACCTGGCGCGGCGCAACGTCCCAACCAGCCTACGCCGAAGGGATGAAGATCAGCAGGCTCCACGCGGCGACGCCGCCGATCGTGACGAGCCGCCCGGCGAGTGGCCAGCGGGCGCGCCAGACGGCGAGCCCGACCAGGACCGGCATGAACAGCAGCCAAGCGATCGCCTGGACGGGCAGCGGAAGGCGCCGGATGCGCTGCCATGCGTCGTCGAGCCGGGCTCGGTCGCGGACAAGCGCGAAGGCGAACGCAGCCCACAGCCCGGCGAAGATCAGCAATGCGATGCCACTCGAGACGAGCAGCGGGACGAGATTGGCGAGCGGGACGACGGTCGCGTTGATGACGCTTTCGATGATGGCTTCCATGATCGATCCCCTCAGGATTCGGTGGCGGCTGCGGCAGTTGACTGCTCGCGCCGCGGGATGAAGATCAACACGCTCCAGCCGGCCAGCCCGGCGACCAGGACGACCCGTACCACCAGGGGCCAGTCGGTCGCCCAGATCCACAGACCAGCCATGACCGGCAGGAAGAGGAGCCAGCCGAGGGCCTGGGCCGGGAGCGGCCACTCCCCGATCGCCCGCCAGGTGGCGTCGAGTCCGGCCGGGTTGGCGACGGCCGCTGCACCGATCGCGAGCCACAGGATGGCGAAGGCGGCGAGGAGTGCCCCGCTGCTGACCAGCCGCGGGATCACGCTCGTGACCGGGATGACGATCCGGGTGACCAGCGCGTCGACGGTGGCCCCGATCAGCTTGCCGAAGGTGTCCATGCGTCCCTCCTGGGGTTGTGACTTGACGGGACGCCTGTACGGTGTACTATTACCATACATTGTACGAGTTGGCAAGGGTCAAATGACGAAAGATGGCCGAAGCAAGCGAACCAGGGGCTGACGCATCCCTGCCGCCGCCACCCTGGGCCGAGCCCCGGAAACGGCGCGCACGAGCCGCTCGACCGCCGCTCGACCGCGCCCGCATCGTCGCGACGGGTCTCACGATCGTCGACACGGACGGCGCCGAGGCGTTGACCGTTCGGCGCCTGGCGGATGCGCTGGGCGTCAGTCCGATGTCGATCTACTGGCACGTCACGGACAAGGCTGAGCTGCTCCGGCTGATCGGCGAGGCCGTGCTCGACGAGGTCGAAATCCCGCCCGCCCAGGGCGACTGGCGGGAGCAGCTCCGCGACATCCACCTGTCGATGCTCGGCACGGTACTCGAACATCCGAACACCGTCGACATTCTCATCGGTCGGGCTCGGTTCGGGGCGGCCGGGCTCACCCTCTTCGAACGGATCCTGTCGATCCTGCTCCGGGCCGGCTTCTCGCCCGAAGCCGCGTTCGACGCCTACCAGTCGCTCTACCTGTTCACGCTTGGCTTCTCGGCCGTCTCCGGGCGGAGCGCCGAATTCCGCGAAGGCCAGCGCCAGGGCTTGCTGTACATGCGCTCGCTGCCGGAGGAACGCTTCCCGTCGATCCGGACGGTGGTGCCCGTGATCGGCGGCCGCAGCCCGGGGGAGCAGCTGGAGATCGGTCTCGACGTCGTGATCGAGGGCATCGCGGCGCGGCTCCCGCGCTCGATGGACGCCTGACCGCGGGCCACTTCTGTGGGATTCAGGCCCCGGCGAGCTTGTGCGCGTCGGCGCGAAGGCGGGCCAGGTACGGGCCAAACCGCGCCCAGTCGACCGGCGCGCCGTACGGCGCAGGCGTCTCGGAGAGACGCCCGATACCAAGTCCAGGCGTGCGGATGGCGCGTGGCCCCGCGGCGAGCGCCAGCCGCCGGTCGAGGGTGAGCAGCCGAGCGTCCTCGGTTTCGGCCAAGGCGAGGTACGAGGCGTCGTAAGCGGACAACCGGTCTCGCGCCTGAATGTCGATCGTGACGAGGAGGAGCGGACGGTCCATCGGGATCGTGTCGATGCCGAGATCATCTGTTTCTCGGAGTGCCTCCACCACCTCGTTCGGCGTCAGACCGTGCCGGCGTACGAGGACGTTGGCGATTTCGAGCCAGAATGCCTCTGGGGCGAGCAGGCGCACCGCCTCTCGGGCAGAGCGACGGAGGACCTCGTCGAGCACGGGTGCGGCGGACTCGCGGCGGATCAGCGCGATGGCGGCGGAGGCATCGAGAACGATCGGCGAAGCGCTCACAGCGCTTCTCCGCGGTCGCGCGCGTCGCGCTCGTCGCGGTCCATCCGCACGGCGGTTGCCGCGTCGGGTCCATCGGGATGCTGCTCGCGTAGTCGATCGCCGAGCCGCGCGAGCCGCTCGAGGGCAGCGTCCATACGAGCGATCCTCGCGTCGACATCGTCCTCGAGCCGGTGGCCGTCCTCGACCGATACGAGCACCGCCATGGGCCGGTGATCGCGCTCGATGACGAAGCGCTCGCCGGCGGAAGCCTCGTCCAGGATTCGCCCAAGCGAACGGCGGAGGTCGAGTGGCGTGATGGTTCTCATGGTCAACTACCATATCAGGATCTGATAGCAGGACGAAGCGATCGTCCCTCGACGCGATTAGCCCTGGTCGCGCGGGTCGTCGCCCCAGGCGTCGCCGAACATGGCTCGGCCCCAGCCGGTGCTCGGTAGTCCGTATTCGGCGCGCTGCTCGGGCGTCATCGAGGCCCAGTACTGCCGCGTGACCTCGGGGATCGTCGACATCGCCTCGGCCATCAGCCTGGCGGTCTGATCGACCGGCGCTGGCGCGTCGAGCCACGCCTCGAGCCAGACGGCAAGCGACGGCGCGACCTCGCTGAACGACCGCGACCAGCCACCGTCCGCGCCACGCTCATCGAGCTCGTCGGGGTTCCAGTCGACGATCCGTCCGTCGGCCATCGAGGCGTCGATGCAGCCGAAGGCGCCGCCGTAATCGACGATCGGCACCAGGCCGGCTGGCCAGACCCAGCGCGGGTTCTCAGTGGTCGAATCGCGCATCTCGTCGTAGAGGTCCTCAATCGTCCTGTCTCGATCGGTTGTCGAGCCGCCGCGGACACCGACGATCCCCTGCCCCGGGCCGAAGCCGCCGTTCGCGACCTCGAGGTAGAGGCGCCGCAGGAACGGCGGCAGCGCGACACCGAGTCGCCGCTCTGCGGCATCGAGCGCAGCCGATGTTGCCGATTCCGGCAACGCATTTGTAGCTGGCGTCCCCATTTGCCGTTCGATCTCGTCCGCCTTCGAACGGAGCTCGTCGTCCACGCCGTGGTCGAGGAGCCGCCGCAGGTCGCCGGCTGCCGACCGACCCATCGAGAACAGCTCGCCGACACCGCGACCCGTGAGCGAGGCGGTGAACTCGTCCCGACGGCTGTCGACACGGCGCTCCGGCTCCGCGATCCGCTCGCGAAGCCGCGTGAGCAGTCGATCGTTCGCGTCGGTGAACGAGGATCCAACCATCTCCGCTCAGGGTACGTCGCCGGGCGCCTCGCCGAATGCACGGTCCCTGCGATACGCTGGCGGTCTGGAGGGCCCATGGACGAACGGCTGCTCGCGTTCATCAGCGTCTCGATTGTGGTCGTGGTCGTTCCCGGCCCGGACATGGCGCTGGTCGCCCGAAACGTGATCCGGCACGGTCGGTCCTCCGGCTTCGCCACCTCGATCGGGATCTGCATCGGGACCCTTGGCTGGGCGCTCGCGGCTGGACTCGGGGTCGCGACGCTCCTGGCCACGTCGGCTATCGCGTTCACGGCGCTCAAGCTGGCCGGTGCGGCGTACCTGATCTACCTGGGGATCTCGACCCTCCGCGATCGCGACGCCCATGCCGCGCCTGGCATGGACAGCCGGCCCGGGTTGCCGAGCCATCGCGCCTTCCTGCAGGGCCTGTTGTCGGCACTGCTCAATCCGAAGCTCGGCGTCTTCTTTCTCACCCTGCTGCCGCAGTTCGTCGCGCCCGGTGATCCCGTCACGTTGCGGGTCCTCCAGCTGGCCCTGCTCTTCGACCTGATCGGGATCACCTGGCTACTGGCATATTCGGCCATGCTCGGGGCGATCGGTGACGCGCTCGGGCGGCCGGGGCCGCGACGGCTTATGCGCTGGCTGACCGGCACGGTCCTGGTCGGTCTCGGCGCCCGGGTGGCACTCGAGCGCTCCTGAGCGATCGAGCTCGGGCGCGGCATCGCGCCGGCGCCCGCGCAGCGATTCCAGGAGATTCGGCTCTAGCCGTCCCCCCTCCCCTGCCCGATGCTGATCGATTGCGGACAACTTGATGTCCGTGAAGGAGGGTGTGGTCATGGAGTTCGATCTTGGAATCCAGGGCCTGGGGATCCTGCTCGCGCTCGCGATCGGGGTCGGGCTCGTCGCGCAATTCCTGCCCAGGGCCGGGACGCAGTGGTCCGGGGTGATCGCCGGGGTGGCGGCATTCGTCGGTGGTCTGTTCGTGAGCGAAGTCATGTTCGCGGGCGCCACGGAAGCCGAGCTCCAGCCGGTGATCGACGGCCTGGCGTTTGACGAGGCGCTGCTCGGCACGATCGTCGTGGGCCTCGTGGCCGTGCTTGTGACGCGGTTCCTGGCGCACGGGGCGCCGTTCGGTCGGCCGCACACGGTCTGAACCGGCGCGACACAACGCGCCAACCTGGAGCCGGTCGGCCATCCGACCGGCTCCCTCGTTGTGCCCGGCGTTACTGGCCGGGCGCTCGGTAATTCGGGGACAGCTTCACGGCTGCGTCGACCTGTGCGGGCGTCAGCAGCTTGATCGTCGAGTTCGAAACGGCACCGCTGGCGCCCACCGCGATCGCGCAGGCAGCGGCGGCCTCATCGTCCGGCAGATCAACCACGACGAAGTAGCTGTCGTCACCGAACGCGAAGTAATACGACTCCAGCGAACCGCCCAGGCTCTCGGCGAGGGTGGTGACCGCCTTGGTCCGCGACGTCCCACCTTCCTTCTGGATGCCGCGCAGACCGTCGATGCTGAACGATCCGTGGAACAGGTACTTCGCCATGGGACTCCTCCTCGAGCACCGTCGCGACGCGGCGGGTCGAGGCAGCTTAGTCCCGATCGGAATCGGCCGGAAGCTCGCCTCGCTACACTCGCGGGGTGTCTGCCCTCGATGACGCGCCGCAGGTCCACGCCGACGATCGTGCCACGTGGCGCGCCTGGCTGGAGGCCAACCACGCGACCGACCGCGGTGCCTGGCTGGTGACCTGGCGGCCCCGCACGGGTCGCGCCTACCTGGATTACGACGCGGCGGTCGAGGAAGCCCTGTGTTTCGGCTGGGTCGACAGCACGGGCGGCCACTTCGACGACGACCGTGGCAAGCTCTACTTCGCGCTGCGCAAGCCACGCAGTGGCTGGGCGGCGACCAACAAGGCCCGAGTCGAACGCCTGATCGCCGAGGGCCGGATGGCGCCGGCGGGTCTCGCCGCCATCGAGCGCGCGAAGGCGAACGGGTCGTGGGAGCTCCTCGATTCGGTCGAGCGGCTGGACGTTCCGGACGACCTCGCGACAGCCCTCGAGCGCCTGCCAGCGGCTGCCGCAAACTTCGCGGCGTTCCCGCCGTCGGCCCGCAAGATGCTGCTTGGCTGGGTCGCGCTGGCTCGTCGTCCCGAGACCCGTGCCTCGCGGATCACCCAGATCGCCGAGGCAGCCGCTCGAAACGAACGCGCCCGAGGTTGAAGCCGGCACGCCACAGGACTGGAGGCATCCGATGGTCGATCGACCCGTCGAGGTCGCGTACTTCTACCGGACCAGGTGGGGGCACCACAACGAGTTCCTGGACCTCTTCACGCGCAACCACCTGCCCGTCCTGTGCGAGCAGGTGAAGGGCGGCCGGATGCTCGACGTCCGCGTCCAGGTGCCGCGGTTCCACGGCGACGGCCGCGCAGACTGGGACGTCATGGTCACGATCGTCTACCGCGACTGGGCCGCGATCGAGGACCACTCCGAGCGCGAGATCGTCGAGCGGCTGTTCCCCGACCAGGCGCGCCACAAGGAGGAGGAGCGGCGGCGCTTCACGCTCCTCGACGCCCACTGGGACGTGCCGCTCGAGCCGGTTCCCGCGTCGGCGGCGGAGGATCCTGGTCGGTGACGCGCGAGCTCATCAATCCCGACGCATTGCGCACGCCAGAGTCCTACACCCAGGTCATCGTCGCGCGCGGGAGCCGGATGGTCTTCGTCGCCGGCCAGGCGGCCGACGACGCAGAGGGCAACCTCGTCGGCATCGGGGACCTGGCTGCCCAGGCTCGCCAGGCGTTCGAGAACGTCGGCCGCGCCCTCGCCGCCGCAGGAGCGCGGCCGGAGGACGTGGCCAGGATCACGATCTATGTCGTACACCACCGCCCCGAGTACCTGCCGGTGATCGAGGCCGCCCGGATCGAGGTCTTCGGTGACCACAAGCCCGCCGACACGCTCCTCGGCGTCGAAACCCTCGCCGTGCCGGGCTACCTGATCGAGGTCGATGCGATCGCCGTCCTCGATTGATCGGCGGGCTCGAGTACGACGATCGCGGTCTCGCGGGACCTGAGCCTGGCGTTGGCGTTGGTGTAAGCCGAGGTCCCCAGGTCAACGAGTCTCCCCCACAGGCGATCCCGCTCCTCTCCGATCGCGGCTCGTGTGGTCACCCGGCGACCCCCGGTGGGCAGCTCGACCGTGGCGACGGGGTTCGACTGGAGATTGAGCCACCAGGCGGGTTCCGGGTCGGCCCAGCCGTTCATCGCGGGGATCACAAGATTGGGGCCGTCCTCGATATAGCCGAGGATCGCGAGCCGGGCCTTGCCCGAGCGGCGCCCCACCGTCCGGAGCCGGAGCATGCCCCACCGGGAGTCGGTCGGGGTTCGAAGGCCGAACCGGCCGCCGGTGACCGAGTACGCGGCACGATGCAGCACCCAGATAGTGCGGACCAGCCAACGTGGCACATGCGGCGCTGGCTTCTCGAGGGCCTGGGACATGGGACGCTCCTCTCGTGAATGTGCTATGTCTACACTGTAGTCTACGCCGTAAACGTACCGCTACGGCGTAGACTTGTCAAGACCCGCGGCGCTCGCCGCGACAATCGAGGTGCGTGACCCAGTGGTGACCCGCGAGGCGGCGACAACCGAACGCCGAACGCCCCTGACGCGCGATCGCGTGCTGCGGACGGCGATCGAGCTCGCCGATGGCGGCGGCGTCGAGGCGCTCAGCATGCGCAGGCTGGGTCAGGAGCTCGGCGTCGACGCGATGGCCCTGTACCGGCACGTCCAGAACAAGGACGACCTGCTCGATGGCATCGTGGAGCTGATCGTCGGGCAGATCGAACGACCTGGTCCGAACGCCGACTGGAAGATCACGCTGCGCGAGCAGGCGATGGCCGCACGCCGCGTCATGCTCCGCCATCCCTGGGCACGACGCGTGCTCGAGGAGCGGGCCACGGGCGGTCCTGCTTTCCTCGCCTACATCGAATCAGTCCTGGCGACGCTGCTCGACGGCGGGTTCTCAATCGACCTGGCGCACCACGCGCTCCACGTCCTGGGCAGTCGGATCTTTGGGTTCAACCAGGACGTGTTCGAGGACTCTGGCGAACCGGATCCCTCACCGGAGGCTGCGGCGATGCTCGTCCGCGCGCTGGCCGCATATCCGCGGATCACCGAGCTGGCCGGGTCGGTCCGTCACGACGGGGTCCTCGGCAAGTGCGACGACGACTTCGAGTTCACGTTCGGCCTCGACCTGATCCTCGACGGCCTCGAGCGACACCGCGCCATGGCGAGCACCGCCCAGTAGGCGATCACCGGGGACATGACCGTCGATCTGAGCCTGGTAGCAGACTCGCTGGCAGGGGCCGCGGTGGTGGTGACGCTGCCGTGACGATCGTGTAACGCGGCCGGACTAGGTTTCCGCGACGGGGCCTCCCGTCCACTCAGGTCTGGGTCGCCGCGAGTAGGAGGGGACGCTCATGGCCGGCCGACAAGAGATCCGTGCCAATCTGAAGAAGGATGCGACGGGCGCACCGGTCGTCGCCGTGCAGGAGTACCTGGAACGATTCGGGTACCTGGCTACCAGCGACCCCGACCGCGAGATCTTTGGCGCGCCGCGATTCCCGGAGGCCCGGGGGGACAACCTCGCGGCGCTCGAGGGCCGACCGGAGCCCGCCAAGCGGGGCACCATGGACGTGGCGACGGCAGACGCGATCAGCCGCTTCCAGAAGTTCGCCGGACTACCGGTGACCGGCGTCGTCGACGAAGCGACGGCGGCGAAGATGAACCAGCCGCGATGCAGCAACGCCGACCCGACACCGCTGGACGAGTTCACGACGACGGGTCGAAAATGGGCGACCAACAACCTCCGATACGCGTTCC
>Ga0214472_10004664_pt1 | contig 14468 bp, 13 predicted proteins | sample RVTome_6_FD_207662 | JGI IMG/M metagenome (GOLD analysis project Ga0214472, IMG submission 207662) | Soil microbial communities from uranium-contaminated site in the Upper Colorado River Basin, Wyoming, United States - RVT140D175 | ecosystem: Environmental > Terrestrial > Soil > Contaminated >...
CCGGCACGTGCTGCGCATGATCGGCGACCCGGAGACGCGCTATCGCGAAGACCCCGTGCGCATGCTGCGGGCCGTGCGGCTCGCGGCGAAGCTCGGACTGACCATCGAGGCCGGCACGCGGGCGCCAATCCGCCGGCTCGCGCCGCTCATCGAGCACGTGCCGCCGGCGCGCGTGTTCGACGAGATGCTGAAGCTGCTGCTCTCTGGGCACGCCAGCGCCTGCGTGCGGCAGCTGCGCGAGGAAGGACTGTCGAAGGGCGTGCTGCCGCTGCTCGACGTGATCCTCGAGCAGCCGCTCGGCGAGCGCTTCGTCACGCTGGCGCTGGCGCAGACCGACGAGCGCGTGCGCACCGACCGGTCGGTGTCGCCCGCATTCCTGTTCGCCGCCCTGCTCTGGCACGAGGTGCTGGCGGCATGGAAGGCGCGGCAGGCGAAGGGCGAGCGGCCGCTCCCGGCGCTGGAGGCGGCCATGGACAAGGTGCTGGATACCCAGTGCGAAAAGCTCGCGCTCACGCGCAAGCTCACGGCGACGATGCGCGAGATCTGGGCCATGCAGCCGCGCTTCGAGCAGCGCGGCGGCCAGCGCCCGATGCGGCTGCTGGAGGCACCGCGCTTCCGCATGGGCTACGACTTTCTCGCGCTGCGCGCGGCGAGCGGCGAAGTGAGCGCCGAGCTGGAAGCCTGGTGGCGCGCCTTCCAGCAGGCCGACGCCGATGCGCGCCGCGCCATGCTGCTGCCCGACACGGGGCCGCGCAAGAAGCGCCGCCGGCGCCGCCGGCGCCCGGACTCCGGCGCGACGGCTCCCGAGCAGGCGTGATCACGGCGTACATCGGGCTCGGCTCCAATCAGGGCGAGCCGCGCGCGCAGATTGACCAGGCGTTCGCGGAGCTCGCCGGGCTGCCCGCGACGCGGCTCGCGGCACGCTCGCCCGTGTACCGCAGCGCGCCGCTCGACGCACCCGGCCAGCCGGACTACGTCAACGCGGTCGCGGCCGTGGAAACCGAACTTTCGGCGGCGCAGCTTCTCGATGCACTGCAGGCGATCGAGTCGCGGCACGGCCGCGAGCGCCCCTATCTCAACGCGCCGCGCACCCTGGACCTCGACTTGCTGCTCTTCGGGGAAACGGCGTTCGCCTCACCCTTGCTGACGCTGCCGCACCCGCGCATGCACGAGCGCGCTTTCGTGCTGCGGCCGCTCCTCGATCTCGACCCGCGCGCGGAGATCCCGGGCCGCGGTGCAGCGCGCGCGCTGCTGCGCGCCTGCGCCGGGCAGCGCATCGAGCGCGTTGGCTAGATGGAGCGCCACCGCTACATCGCGGTCGAGGGCCCCATCGGCTCGGGCAAGACGAGCCTCGCCCGGCGCCTCGCGGCGCGCCTGGGCGCCGACCTCCTGCTCGAGCAGCCGGCGGAGAACCCGTTTCTGGGCCGCTTCTACGAGGACATGGCGCGCTACGCGCTGCCGACACAGCTCTTCTTCCTGTTCCAGCGCGCGCGCCAGCTCGAGCCGCTCACCCAGCCCGACATGTTCGGCCGCGCCACGGTGGCCGACTTCCTCATCGACAAGGATCCCCTGTTCGCGCGCATCACGCTCTCCGGCGACGAGCTGGCGCTGTACCAGCGCATCTTCGAGGCCCTACGGCCGCACGCGCCGGCGCCGGACCTGGTGATCTACCTGCAGGCGCAGCCTCAGGTGCTGATCGAACGCGTGCGGCGCCGGGCCGCCGCTTACGAGCGCGGCATCGGCGAGGAGTACCTGGCGCTGCTCGCCGAAGGCTACGCGCGCTTCTTCTACCACTACGCCGGGGCGCCGGTGCTGATCGTCAACTCGGAGAACCTGAACTTCGTGGAGCGCGACGCCGACTTCGATCTGCTCGTGTCGCGCATGCGCGCCATGAAAGGCCGGCGCGAGTACTTCAATCTGGGCTGAGGGCCGCACCTACCCCGGATAGGGGTCGAAGGTGATGGATTCCACCGGGCAGCCCATCGACACCGCGATCCTGTCCATCGCCTCGTCGGTGAGCGCCACCGGCTGAAAATCCTTGTCTCCGCCCTTCGCGGAGATGAAAGCCTTCGCGGCATCCTCGGTGTTCCAGGTCACGACCGGGTCGGGGCTGACCCCTGCAACCTGCCGGCAGATCGGGAAGCCGTCGGACTTGTAGACGATCGCGTACATGCTGCCCCCTCACAATGCCTTTTCGTGCTGTAGCGACGGGTCCTTTATAACCGATTCCTTCCGGGCGCGCCAAGCCTGCCGCGCTGCGTGCGGCAACGCGTGCTGCGCGACGCGTGGTCGCTATATTTCCGCACGCGCATTGCGCAAGCGCGCGCGTCGCGCTCGCACAACGCGACCGCAATACAGTCATGCGCGGCAGTTCTTCGCGAGCGACGGCGCAACGGGATGCGTGTGCATTTCGCGCCGCGCATGAACGTGCCCAGAAAGGGATTCGACCAGCCGCGTCGAAATCTCAACAGACTCTTCGTGAACTAGTTCACATGGTCTAAGGTATTCCCTTGTAATACCCTCAGGATTCGCCTGATTTGCATAGTGATTGTCAAACAGCGTTAAATGGAATACGGGAGGTCTGGAAGGGCTTATCGCCGTGTCCGGGCCTAGGCAACCGCCCCCGCCAACCGGGGGCTAACTGGGGAAGGAGAAGCACATGAGCAACATGCGCGATGTCGTCGGTCTGCGTTTGCCTTACAGCAAGTCCCATTCGCAGTACTACACGGAGTTCGACCCCGCCACGGGCACGGTGTGGGGATATTTCAATCCGAAGGGCACGCCCTGCTTCAGCCTCGGGCTGCTCAAGGATATCCGCAACCACGACAACGCGCTGGCGGTCAACGACGGCCATGTCGAGGTGGGCGGTGTGCCGAGCAAAGTGCGCTACTACGTCTGCGGGTCGCGCGTGCCGCGCGTGTTCAATCTGGGCGGTGATCTTGCGCTGTTCGTTCTGCTGATCAAGGCGCGCGATCGCGACGCCCTGTCGCACTACGCGAAGCTCTGCATTGACAACATGTACCCTCGCATGCAGAACTACTTCTGCCCGACGCTCACCACCATTTCGCTGGTGCAGGGAGACGCGCTCGGCGGTGGCTTCGAGTCCGCCATGTGCTCCGACGTGCTGGTGGCCGAGGAATCAGCGCAGCTGGGGCTGCCCGAGATCCTGTTCAACCTGTTTCCCGGCATGGGCGCGGTGAGCCTGCTCACGCGCCGTATTGGCCTGCGCGCCGCCGAGAATCTGATCCTTTCCGGCCAAGTGCTGCCGGCTGCCAAGTTGCAGGAGTTGGGCATCGTCGACGTATTGGCAAAGGATGGGGAGGGCGAAGCCGCAGTGAGTGAATGGATCGCCAGGAATGACCGCCGTCGCAATGGCATGCAAGCCCTCCACCGCGCGCGCCGACAGGTGTCGCCGATCACGCGAGACGAACTCGACGCGATCGCTGAAACCTGGGTGGACGCCGCGTTGCGCATCGAAGATCGCGACCTGAAAATGATGAGCCGCATCGTGCGCTCGCAGATGTGCCGCATGGAGCATGGCGACGTGGCCGACATCACTGCGGACGCGAGCAACGACGCGCTGGCAGCCGTAGGCTGAGGCTAGGCAGGCGCGAGGGAGCCGCCGGGGGGAAAAATCTGCCAGAATTGATGGAAGTTGACGTTGGTCGAGCGGATGATCGCTGCCTGTGCGGCGGGATTCGCGATCGTCTTCAGCAGCCGGTTCAGGCTCGCCATGTGGTCGACGTCCATCACACCGTGCATGTTCATGATAAATGCGGAGAAACCTCGGGTTCAGCATGGTTGTGACGCACGGCAACCGCACTTCGATTTGCAACTGCACCAAGCGTGCATTAGAGTAAATTCCACGTTATTCCCTTGCGGATAAAATTGTGACGCAGCTGCGAGTAGTTCTGATTAAACCGAGTAAATACGCCATTGATGGCTCGGTGGAGCGTTTCAAAAAGGGATTCTTGCCCAATGCCACTTTATTTCACATCGCCAGTCTGACGCCCGCGCGCATCGGCGATGTGCCGGTCACCGTTCACCTGGTGGACGAATACGTGTGGCAAGACCTCGGCTACCTTCGTTGGTTGCACAAGGATCCGGATGTGATCACGCTGGTGGCGCTGGTCGGCGTTCAGTCCCACCAATTTCATCGCGCGCTCGACCTCGCCGCCTATGCTCGCCATCACGGCGTGCGTCATTGCGTGATCGGCGGACCGCATCCCATGACCTGCGATACCTCTTTGCTCCAGGGTCGTGGCGTGAGCTTCGCGCTGGCCGAAGCGGAGCTGATCTGGCAGCAGATTTTGGATGACGCTCTAGGCGGTGAATTACGGCCCGTGTATGGCGGTGACCAGCGCTGGGCGCAGCAACTGCCAGGCACGGTGATCAATCCTCCAGGCGCGGCGGATTTAGCACGTTACATCGTACCTATGCTCGGCCTCTATCCCGTGCGGGGGTGCCCATATAAGTGCAATTTCTGCTCCGTGATCAAGATATCGGGCCGTCAGGTGCGCAGTCCGGATATCGAGAGCACCCTCGAGAGCCTGCGGCGGGCAAAACGCGGCGGCGTCGAAACGATCATGTTCGTGTCGGACAACTTCAACAAGTTCCCGACAGTCCGGGAGCTGCTACAGGGAATGATAGACGAGCGATTGGGGCTCCCGTTCTTTTGCCAGTGCGATACCCAGATTGCAAAAGATCCGGACCTTGTAGAGTTACTGGGCCGCGCTGGCTGTTGCGAAATGTTCGTGGGTGTCGAGTCCTTTAATCGAAAGACGCTAAAGACGGCAGGAAAGCACCACAATCATCCAGAACAATATGTCGAGATTATCCGCCTCTGCCACCAGGCTGGGATCCGGCCGCACTTCTCGAATATCATCGGGTTTCCCAATGACGACGAGGCCGAGATCCAAAACCATCTGGATGTTCTAAAGAGCTTGCGCCCCACGGTAGCATCTTTTTTTATCCTGACTCCCATTCCAGGCACCGAGCAGTATGACGACTTCCGCAAGGCCGGATGGATTACGGAACGGAACCTGGATCGCTTCGACGCCACCTGCCCGACTTGGTCACATCCCGTTTTGTCACCCAAGCGACTCGACGATCTGCTTTATCGCTGCTATGTCAGCTATTACGGCTTTCTGCTCAAGACCGGGGGGTTGTCGAACGAGGAACAGCGTCTGGTCGTTTACTACCGTTTACAGGCGGCACAACGGATGCATCCCATGGCCGGCGGGGTTGACCGGTTGCGGGTGGACGCCGCGGCGGACTACGCCGCTCTGCGCCGCGCGGTCTACAACATAGACCTTGCGCCGCTGCCAGACAATCTCTCGCTGACTGGCAAGGACGAGGCCCTGAACCGTCGGGTTAAACTGGCGCGTGCAGCGCCCCGCCCCGTGGAGCACGCGCCCTCGTAACCGCTGCGCACCCAACGGGCTAATTTGTTCTTCACGGCGACCTTAACCTGTTCTGGCTGGAGATTTATGAACAACGACGTGCAACAGCGTGTGCTTAAAGCTATCGCCGAAGTTCTGGAGCGTAAGGAAAATGAGATTCGGCTGGATGCCTCCCTTCGTGATGATCTTAATTTTGACTCGCTAAAGGAGGTGACGCTTTTCATCCTGCTAGAGGACGAGTTTCAGCGCACCATGCCGCCCGAAGACTTAATGGGAATCGTCACCGTCAAAGACATCATCGATTTCATAGACAGGAAGCTGCAAAAACCCGTTCCGACATGAACCGGCGAGTCGTGGTCACGGGCGCCGGCGTCGTCAGCTCCATCGGCATCGGTGTGGATGAGTTCTGGCGCCACTGCCTTCAGGCCAAGTCGGTGGTCGCACCCATTCCGGCAAACTGGGAACATTACTCCGGTCCGCACTCCCGGCTCTGGTCGCCTCTACCCGATGTCAATCCCGATTACCTGGGCGTCGCACGGACGGAACGGCTGCAGCTCGACCCGGGTAGCGTGCATGCCATCGGAGCCGCACGCGAAGCGTTCGAACGCGCCGGGTTCAAGCTCGTCCCGGACGCGGAAAATTCACGTGTGTTCACCCTGGCCGGTGCGGACGCCGCCCGGGTCGGGGTTTATCTCGGCACCGGTATCGGCGGCGCGTACACTTTTCTCCATAATCATGCGCACCACCTGTATCAACGCGCGCGTGCGACGCTCAAGGGCTATGCGGAGACACGCGCGCCCGCGCAGGATCGCGAGACGCTGGACGGCGTTCTCGCGTTGATGGCGCATGGGCCACGCTACCATCCGTTCGTGGTGTCCATGCTGATGCCGAACGCCAGTTCGGCGGCGGTGGCAATCAAGTTCTCGATCACCGGCCCGAACGTGACCAATTGCGTCGCGTGTGCCTCGGGCACGGTCGCCGTCGGCAACGCCTATCGCGCGGTGCGGGATGGCTGTGTTGACGTTGCCGTCAGCGGCGGCTGCGAATACTTGAACGACGAACACGGCCATATTTTTCGCGGTTTCGACATCGCCGGCACGCTGATCCGGGACTGCGCGGACCCGGAGGCGGCGAACCGGCCTTTCGACGAGAAACGCTCGGGCTTTCTGTTCAGCCAGGGCGCAGCGGCGGTACTCGTTCTCGAAGAACTCGGGCATGCTCAACGCCGGGGCGCGACCATCATGGCGGAGCTGATCGGTTTCGCCGAGACCTTTGACGCCCACTCCATGATGAGCCTTGCCCCGGGTGGCGAGCAGATCGAACGCATGCTACGCGCGGCGCTGGCCGACGCCGGCGTTGGCGTGCATGATGTCGATTACATTAACGCCCACGGCACGGGAACGAGGAACAACGACGAGACGGAGGCGGAGATTATCGACCGCGTGTTCGGGACATCCGTGCTGGTCAATTCGACTAAATCGCTGGTGGGTCACACGATCGGCGCCAGCGGCGCCATCGAGATCCTGGTCACAGCGCTGTCCCTGCGCGACCAAACAACGCACATCTGCAAGAATCTCGACATGCCATTGCGCGACCTTAATTTCGTCCGCGCCGTCCGGCAGTTCGATCTGCGCGTGGGGTTATCGCAGTCGTTTGCCTTCGGCGGGCATAACGCGGCCGTGGTGTTACGGCGATTCAGTCATTGATCCACCGCAATTCACACCCGCGAACTGTAGAAGTTGGGCTAACGCCGCCGGAACCGCGAGAAATCCGCTCCAAAAAGACGAGCAACTGCAAGATCGTATCGAAGCCGATCTGCTCGCGTTGCAGCGTGATCGCCCGCTTGTGCGTTCATTCTTCCGTGCCCCGTCCGTCTCCTATATTGCCGACTGCTGAGTAAGATTCCGGCGGCTGCAAACGCGCGACTAGCTGAGGCCACAGGGCCGGGCCGGCCCTGCGACTGAAGAACCCGAAATGGCCGATCTTGCGCACGCCCGAGTCGGCGGGCGTGAAGAGAACGTACTGCGGCGACAGCCGGGGATAATAGGCGAGCAATCGCCGCATGCCGGCGGCGGTGGCGAACGCATCGTCGCTGAACCGGATCACGAGCGCGGGGCGGTCCAGCGCGGCGAAACGGTCGAGAAGTCGCTGAGTCCGCTCGTTGCCCGGACTGGCGCCGATCGGTCGCAGATCGGGCGAGCGGCGCGAGGCCCATTGCAGCGCGACGCCGGCGGGGATGTCCTCGCCGAGACCCAGGCGGCGCGCCGGGAAATAGCCGGTGAGGCGAGTGAGCACGGGCATCAGCCCGTGCCAGAGCGCGGCCATCGGCAGTCGGTAGAGCGGATGATAATCGCCGTAGTAGCCCGTATGGGCGCCGATCAGGATCAGGCGGGCCTGCTCCGCGGCGTTGTGCGCCCCACCGAAGAGCAGCGCGCCGATCGAATGAGCGATTCCGACCAGCTCCGCCCGCGGAAAGCGCTCGCGCAACCAGCCGATCGCCGCGCTGCAGTCGTACTCCGCCCAGTCCTCGATGACCGACCGGAATCCCCGCAGCGTGGAGGGGCGCGACAGCCCGATACCGCGATAGTCGTAGGTCAGCACCGGCGTGCCCGACTGCGCGAGAAAGCGTGCGAAATGGCGGTAGCGCTGCGCCGGGATTCCGGCGCCCCCGTGCAGGACGACGGCGCTCTGTGGCGCGGCGTCCGTGCGCACCGAGTAAAGGATCGCGCCCAGCTCGTAGCCGTCGATGGCGCGGATGCGCAGCGGCCGCTCGTCAACAACCGGCTCGGACCGGTCGTCGAAAGCCAAGCACGTACTCCGGGGTAATGAAGATCGACATCCCTTGCTCCGCGAGCGGAATCCGGGATTGTAGTGGATAGAACGCCGTCGCCGCGCGGCGGCTGAAGCCGCGGCGCTAGCCCGCCGACCTGCTGCTCTTCTCCTGAACGTGGCGCTCCAGCGCCGCCCGGCCCAGTTCGAACTCCTCGCTAAGCGAGCGCATCAGGCCGGTCGCCTGCAGCCGCAGCTCCGCATCCGAGTACTTTCCGAGGCTGCCGCACAGCCGCGTCAGCCGCTCGGTGCCGATGCTCGCCGCCGACCCTTTCATCGCGTGCAGGTGCGAGCGGAACTCGCCGAAATTGCGCACCGCCACCGCGGCCTCCATCTTCGCGAGCAGTGACAGGCTGTCGGCCACGAACACGCCCACCAGGCGCTCGAGAAAGTCCGGCGTCGAGCCCAGATCCTCCAGGTGCGTGAGGGTCTCGGCGTTCACGACCTCGGCCGCGGCGGCAGGCGCCGCAGCGACGGGTACGGCGCGCGGCGCCTCGCTCGGCGTGCCGCTGGTAAGAGCGCGCAGCTCGTCGAGCAGCCGTAATGCCTCCACGGGCTTGGGAATAAAACTGTCGGCGCCGGCCTCGAGGCACTCGCGCTTCGCTTCGACGGTCACGTCGGCGGACAGGATGATCACCGGCAGGCGCTCGCGGCCGCGCGTTATCAGGCGGATCGCCTGCAGGGTTTCCAGGCCGCTCAGACCGGGCATGTTGCGATCGAGCAGCACGATGTCGAAGCGGCCGCCTTCCAGCGCGTCCAGCGCCAGATCACCGTCGGCAACCAGGGTCACATTGTGACCGCCGCGCTCGAGGATCTTGCCGACGACCTCGCGGTTGGTCGGGTTGTCGTCCGCCACCAGCACCTGCAAGCGCTTCGCGCCGTGGCCGCGCTTGGCGTAGTCCTGCAGGCGCACCACGCCTTCGCCGACCTCGCCCGTCGACGAGATCGAGTGCAGCACGTTGAACAGCTGGCGCTTGTCCGCGGGCAGCTCGAGCACCGCGCCAAAGCCCGCTGAGAGCGCGGCAAAGCGCTGTACGTCGGCCTCGCGCGGCACCGCCAGCACCGCGGGCGGTGTCGGCTCGGGCGCGGCGCGGCGCAGGCGCCGCGCCAACTGCACGTCGCCGCGCTCCGAGTACAGGAGCACGCTGTGATAGGGCTTGGCGAGAGCGATGTCGGCAACCAGCCGGTCCGCGCCTTCCTCGACGCCGGCAGCGCGCACCGCCACTGCGCCCCAGGTGGCGAGCGCCTCCTCGATGGCCTGCGCGGGCTCGGGCGGAAACCCGATCAGCAGCACCCGCGCCAGCGCGAGCTCGCCCGCGCCGGTGCTCGCGCGCTCCGGCTGCTTGTCGAACGCGATCTCGAACCAGAACGTGCTTCCCAGCCCGACCGCGCTCTCCAGGCCGATGCTGCCGCCCATGAGCTCGACCAGCTGCTTGGCGATGGTGGTGCCCAGGCCCGTGCCGCCAAAACGCCGCGTGGTGGTCTGGTCGGCCTGCGTGAAACTGTCGAAGATGCGCTGCTGCGCCTCCGGCGAAATGCCGACCCCGGTGTCGCGCACCGAGAACTTGAGCCGCACTGCCGTATCGGTCTCTTCCTGCAGCGATACGTGCACGGTGACGCTGCCCCGCTCGGTGAACTTGACGGCGTTGCCGGCGAGGTTGATCAGCACCTGGCGCAGGTGGTGCGCGTCGCCGCACAGCGCCGGGGGCACTTCCGGCATGATCGAGACGACGAACTCGACGCTCTTCGCTAGCGCCTGCGCCTGCAGGATGCGGCTGGTGCTGTTGACGAGCGCGTGCAGGTCGAAGTCGGTGCGCTCGAGCACCAGCTTGCCGGCCTCGATCTTGGAAAAGTCGAGAACGTCCTCTACGAGGCCCAGCATCACTTGGCTGGAGCCGCGCAGCGTCTGCAGCATGTCCGCCTGCTCGCGCGTGAGCGTCGTGTCGCGCATCAGATCGGACATGCCGATGATGGCGTTGAGCGGCGTCCGCATCTCGTGGCTCACCACCGAGATGAAGCGGCGCTTGGCCTGGTTGGCGGCCTCGGCGCGTGCGACGGCGTCGAACATGCGCCTCACCAGCGTCAGCATGTACAGGCTTAGGGCGACGAAACCGACCATCATCCAGATGCCCATGTTGAGACGCGCCTGCCAGAACTCGCTCAGGTTCAGCGCCGTCGCGAATCCGAGCATGCTCAGAACCAGCGACACGCCGAGGTAACGCGCACCGTAGCGAAAGCCGTTGCCGAAGGTGAACCAGAGATAGACGAGGAAGAGCGGGATGCCCAGCTCTTCGAAACGCCCGATGCACCAGCTGAGGGTGGCGGCATCCACGACCGTGCCGAAGATGCGACGCGCCGGCGATGCGCGCGGAAACGCGAGAATCGCGCCGAAGATGGCTATCGAAAAAGCCAGAAAGCCAATCCAAACCAGGATATGCGGCTCGGGCAAGCCCATTGCGTGCCGATTGAGAGCCTCGGGCAGAAGGTACAGGCCGCCCAACAACCCGACCCCTCCCCGTATGATCGCCTGCTCGTGCTCCGTATCGGTTCGCGCCGCCATGCGCGCGCGCAGCCACCGCCACCAGACCATGCCCGGCAGCGTCACGACCGCCCCGCCTCCGGCTCGCGCAGCTCGTCCTGGATGCGCGCCACCGAATCCCGCACGCCGGTGAAGGCGTCCACCAGCTGCGGATCGAAGTGCTTGCCGCGCTGCGCATCGAGGAACTCGAAAGCCTGATCTGCGGACCAGGCCTGCTTGTAGGGGCGGATCGAGGTGAGCGCGTCGTACACGTCGGCGACCGCCACGACGCGCGCGCACAGCGCGATGTGATCGCCGACCAGGCCGTTGGGATAGCCCGAGCCGTCGTATTTCTCGTGGTGGCCGAGCGCGATGAGCGAGCCCATGCGCACGTACTTGGAGGCGCTGCCCTTGAGGATCTCGTGGCCGATGAGCGGATGGCGGCGCATGATCTTCCCCTCCGCCTCGTCCAGCCGGCCCGTTTTGAGCAGGATCTGGTCGGGGATGCCGATCTTGCCGATGTCATGCAGCGGCGCGGCGAGCTCGATGGATTCCGCCTCGTCGCGCTCCAGGCCGATGGTGTCGGCAATGAGGCGCGAGTAGCGCGCCATGCGCACCAGGTGGTAGCCGGTCTCCTCGTCGCGGAACTCGCCGGCGCGCGCCAGGCGCATCAGCGTCTCCTTCTCGCGATCGCGCACTTCGCGCGTGGCCTCGTCCACCATGCCCTCGAGCAGGCGCCGCCGGTCCTCCAGCGCCAGCTGCTGGCGGCGCAAGGTGAGAAGGTTGCGGCAGCGCGCCATGCACTCGCGCGCGTCCACCGGCTTGATGAGGAAATCGGTGACGCCGGCATCGAGGGCGTCGTAACGCACCTTGCGGTCGTCGTGCGCCGTCACCATCATGATCGGCACGTGCTCGTAGCCGGGCAGCGCCCGCAGGCGCTTGGCGAGCTCGATGCCGTTCATGTCCGGCATCATGTAGTCGATCAGCACCAGGTCAGCGACGTGCCGCGTCGCCCACACCACCGCGTCCACCGGGCGCCCGAAGCCCTCGACCGAGACACGCTCGTCGAGCGAGCGCACCACCTGCTCGAGGATGGCGCGGCCGGTCGTCTGGTCGTCGACGACCATTGCCGTATTGCGGGCCGCGGGCATCACGAGGACCTGCGCCTTCGCCATGCTTTTCCTCTGCGAAAAGGTGCCGGCAAGACTACCCCTCAGGCAGGCCGATGTCCAGCTAAGCGGCTGAGAAGAAAGCAAGAAAACGTGATGCGGTGCCGCGGCGCCGGTGCGCCGCTGGTGCCGGAAGAGAGACTCGAACTCTCATGGTGTCGCCACCGGCGGATTTTGAGTCCGCTGCGTCTACCGGTTCCGCCATTCCGGCGCGAAAGGACAGGATTATAGGATCCTATAATGCCGCGCCATGCGCGTCTCGGAGTTCGACTATGCGCTGCCCGCCGAGCTGATCGCGCAGCGCCCCGCGCCCGAGCGCTCGGCGAGCCGCCTGCTGCACCTCGACGCGGCAAGCGGCCGGCTGCAGGACCTCGCCTTCGCCGACCTGCCGGGGCTGCTCGACGCGCGCGACGCGCTGGTGCTGAACGACACGCGCGTCATCAGGGCGCGCCTCGCGGGCCGAAAGGCGAGCGGCGGCCGCATCGAGCTGTTCGTCGAGCGCCTGACGGGCGCGCGCGAGGCGCTGGCGCTCATCCGCTCCAGCCACGCGCCGCGCGCCGGCGCCGCGCTCACGGTCGGCGACGGCGCGCGCGTCACGGTGCTCGGGCGCGAGGCCGACCTGTACCGCGTGCGCTTCGCCGAGGACGTGCTGCCGCTGCTCGAGCGCTGCGGCGCGGTGCCGCTGCCGCCCTACATTGCCCACGCGCCCGACGCCGCGGACGCGGAGCGCTACCAGACAGTGTACGCCGAGCGCCCGGGCGCGGTGGCCGCGCCCACGGCGGGCCTGCATTTCGACCGCAAGCTCCTCGAGCGCGTCGCGGCGCGCGGCGCGCGCATCGCGTACATCACCCTGCACGTGGGCGCGGGCACCTTCCAGCCGGTGCGCGTCGAGGAGGTGTCGGCGCACCGCATGCACAAGGAGCACTACGAAGTGCCGGCGGAAACGCTGCACGCGATCGCGGGGCGGCGCGTGCTGGCGGTGGGCACGACGACGCTGCGCGCCCTGGAAAGCGCGGCGCTGAGCGGCGCGGCCTCGGGCGAGACCGAGCTCTTCGTCTGCCCCGGGTTTCGCTTTCGCGTGGTGCAGCGCCTGCTCACCAACTTCCATCTGCCGCGCTCGAGCCTGCTCATGCTGGTGGCGGCGTTCGCGGGGCTGGAGAACGTGCGCCGCAGCTACGCGCACGCCGTCGCGCAGCGCTACCGCTTTTTCTCCTACGGCGACGCGATGCTGATCGAGAGGGCGGCGTGAAGTTCGCCGTCAGCCATCGCGACGGCGCCGCGCGGCGCGGCCGGCTCGAGCTCGCGCACGGCGCCGTCGATACGCCGGCCTTCATGCCCGTCGGCACCTACGGCACGGTAAAGGCGATGTCGCCGGCCGAGCTGCGCGAGGTCGGCGCGCAGATCGTGCTCGGCAATACGTTCCACCTGTGGCTGCGTCCCGGCATCGAGGTGATCGGGCGGCACGGCGGCCTGCATGGCTTCATGGGCTGGGACGGCCCCCTGCTCACCGATTCGGGCGGTTTCCAGGTCTTCAGCCTGGGCGCCCTGCGCAAGATCAGCGAGGAAGGGGTGCGGTTCGCCTCGCCCATCAACGGCGACCGGCTGCTGCTGACGCCCGAGGAATCCATGCGCGTGCAGCGAGCCCTCGATTCTGATATCGCCATGGTGCTCGACGACTGCACGCCGCACCCGGCGACGCACCGGCAGGCCGAAAAATCGATGCAGCTCAGCCTGCGCTGGGCCGAGCGCTCGCGCGAAGCGTTCCGCGACTCGCGCAACGCGCTGTTCGGCATCGTGCAGGGCGGGGTCTACGAGGGCCTGCGCGACGCGAGCCTCGAGGGCCTGACGCGCATCGGCTTCGACGGCTACGCGATCGGCGGCCTCGCGGTCGGCGAGCCCGCCGAAGCGCGCGAGCGCATCCTCGCGCACACCGCGCCGCGGCTGCCCGCCGGGCGCCCGCGCTACCTGATGGGCATGGGCACGCCCGAGGACATCATCCTCGCGGTGCGCGCGGGCATCGATCTGTTCGACTGCGTGCTGCCGACGAGAAACGCCCGCAACGGCTGGCTCTACACGCGCCGCGGCGACGTCAAGATCCGCAACGCGCGCTGGCGCGACGACGCGCGAGCGCTCGACGAGACCTGCGGCTGCTACGCCTGCCGGCACTTCACGCGCGCCTACCTGCACCACCTGCAGAAGGCGAACGAGATTCTCGGCGCGCGCCTGAACACCCTGCACAACCTGCACTACTACCAGGCGCTGATGCGCGAGCTGCGCGAGGCCATCGAGGGCGCGCGCCTCGCGCCGACCGCCGCGCGCCTTCTGGAAGAGCGCAGGCTGCTGCTATAATTCGCGCCCTTTTCCAGCGAGTCCGCAGCGATGATCTCCAACGCGTACGCACAGCTCCCCGGCGGTGGCGATTCGGGGTTCGTGGGCCTCCTGCCCATCATCCTGATGTTCGTGCTGCTGTACTTCCTCATGATCCGCCCGCAGATGAAGCGCGCCAAGGAGCACAAGCAGATGGTCGAGGCGCTGCAGAAGGGCGACGAG
>Ga0214472_10004665_pt1 | contig 14468 bp, 24 predicted proteins | sample RVTome_6_FD_207662 | JGI IMG/M metagenome (GOLD analysis project Ga0214472, IMG submission 207662) | Soil microbial communities from uranium-contaminated site in the Upper Colorado River Basin, Wyoming, United States - RVT140D175 | ecosystem: Environmental > Terrestrial > Soil > Contaminated >...
CCTGGCAGGAAGACACATCGAGTGGCCAACCAGAGTAGGCAGTCTGGTTGTGCTGGGAATCTTCCACGTTCCGCGTCAAGCAGTCAACACCAAAAGTTTTGTCGTTGACAATCTTTCCGGGCCGGCTTTTAATGGGGCCGATGCCGGTCAGCCGCCGCGCGAGATATCCGATGTGAGCACATTGATTACCGGGGGGGCACTTTCGATAATGTCAAGAAGCAGCAACGCGGTTTCCGTGTGCCCCCTCGATATCGCGTCCTTGAGCGCTAAGCGGATGGACCTATCGGGGGGCCGGCCGGTTCCCAGCAGCCTGCAAACGAGCATCGCGTGGCCATTTTTCGTGGCCTGCTCCACGGCTCGTCCCAGGTGTTTGGCGCTGATCGTCCCGGCGTCCAGCAGCACCCCCAGGGCCTTGGAGCGGCCGTAACAGGCTGCCACAACAACCGCCCTGCCGTGGAAATCATCGGTGATGTCGCCGTTCGTGAGCAGCAAGGACACAACCAGGTCGTATCCATTCTCTGCCGCCCAAAGCAACGCCTCGCCATGCTGCGCTGCTGGTTTCCGTTCGTCAGTCTGGTTCATGGTTATTTTTTCCCGTTGGTTAGTGTCAGCGGCACGCCTGCTTCGCGAAGCGTCCGCCTGGTGGATTTGGCGTTGAGGATGGCCAATTCGATGGCCTTGCCCTGGGTGAAGCCCGTGGCCCACACGCTCCCCGGCCCCCACTGTGCGGCGGCGGCCGCCGCTATCTCGCCGCAGTACAGTACCTCCACCGGCTCGGTGAGGAAGCTGGCGACGGCAAAGATGCCTTCGCTTTGATCGCTCGCACGTGTCATGGTTGTGTTTCTGCCTGGAGGGCTGGGGTTACTTGACCAGCATTTTCGCAATCTCCGGCAAGTCACTGGTCTCGACCCACCAAACAGCCTCGGCGCGGACATGGGATCTGATCGGTCCCGACGGCAGCAGCGCCTCGACGATGTGGCCGTTCTCCCCGGCCAAGCGGACCGCCTCGCTACGGGCATGGCCTCTGATCCGGCCCGACGCCAGCACCATCCGCACGATATCCGCATGGCCATATTTCGCCGCCAACCGAACCGCCTCCTCGCGGGCATGGACGCTGATCGGTCCGAGCGCCAGCAGCATCCGCGCGATCTCCGCATGGCCATAATGCACGGCCAACCGAAACGCCCAAGCACGGTCACAGTTGCTAATCAGGCCAGATGCCAGCAGCATCCGCGCAATTTCCACGTGGCCATGTTTCGCCGCCACCCGAACCGCCTCGCCACGATCAGAGTTGCTGGTTTTCCCGGTGCGGATACGCTCGACCGCCGCTAGTGGAACGTCTGATCCAGGGTGAGACATCGCGCCGGTCAGCAGTGCGTGCTCGACCGACTGGCCGCCCCACTCGGCCGGCGGACCTTCCCTGGGAACGGGCACGTCGGCCTCGATGCACCCGCCGCCCCACAGGCAGCGGGCGGTGCCGCAGTCGTCCATCCTCGCCGCCGCAGCGTAAATGTGCTCCGGCGAAGGCAGGATCGTTGTCATCATCGTCGTGTCTCCTAATTAGGGGGGAAGTAAGCCGGCGGCACGCCGTCTCGCGACGGCGCGCGGGCCGGGTCACTCCGCCGCCCGAAGCAGCCGAACGATCGCCGCGTCGCCATCGAACGCGGCCAGCCAAACCGCCCAGCCGCGGTCAACGTCGGTGATCGCGCCCGAAGCCAGTAGCCTCCGAACGGTCTCCTCATGGCCACCGTACGCGGCCTGCCGAACCGCCCGGCCGCGGTGATCGTCGCTGATCGTACCCGACGCCAGCAGAATCCGCACGGTCTCCGCGTCGCCACGGGACGCGGCCCACGTCACCACCAAGCCGCGGTCCGCGTCGGTGATCGCGCCGGACTCCAGCAGCATCCGCACGATCTCCTCATGGCCACCGAACGCGGCCCACGTCACCGCCCGGCCGCGGTCCGCGTCGGTGGCCTCGCCGAGGCGGATGCGCTCGACGGCAGCCAGGGCATCGTTGGCGTTGGTCCGCCCCATCGCGCCGGCCAGCAGTGCGTGCTCGACCGACTGCCTGCTCCAATCGCCCGGCGGCCCGTTGCTGGGCACCGGCAGACCGGCCTCGATGCACGCTCGGCCATAGAGATAGAGGTCGTCGGACGCGAGGACCGTTGGCGCTTTCGCGGCTGCCGCGTAAATGTGCTTCGGCAATGGAGGGATCGTGGTCATGGTCGTGTCTCCGCTTGTACGAGTCCCAATATCGACGCAAGTGTTCGCACCTCGACTTCGACGTGCGCCTGCTCGTCCGACGCCGCCACCCACTTCTCCACGGGGCCGGCGACGATCTGCCCGTCGTCTTCCCACACGATCCCGTTCAGCGGGTCTTGCAGGGATTTCAGCAGGTTGTCTCGGTCGTGTTTTTTTACGCTGTGAGGGACCCGCTCGCCTCGTTTGAAAGCATCGAACCAATCAATGTACGCCGCGCGGGTAATCCACGCCGGTTTACCGCGACGGGGAAACACGAACACCACGGACACCCATAGCGGTCCCGAAAGGGGAGGTCCGCTGTACGCATCCTCCGCCGCGCGCGCCACGATCGCCTTGAAAGCATTCACGGGGTGGCGATCCGGAGTCGTCGCCTTCCCAAATGGCTTTCGTCCCGCGACCGCCACGATGCGGAATTGTTTCGCGGGCTGGGATACCGGGACGGCGGGTACGCGAAATGAAATCATGGTCATGGCGTTGAGTTCGTTCGTTTGAGACGCTTGGCCTTGAGACCTTCAGCCATCTGACGGTACGTCTCCGCCACCTCTCCAGTGTTTTCACTCGCCAACCGGTAGGCGATCTCCTCCAAGCTGGGGCCGCTATATTCCTCGCGCGGCCGCGCGTACTTGCCGCCCGTCCATTGCCCCTGTTTGGAAATGTCACGGGCCGCCGCGAGGACCGCCCTTGCGTGATCGCCTTTCGCCACCTTCTCCAGGGTCCCTTCCAGATATAGCCTCTCCGACGCGGCACGGGCGTGATCCAAGGTAGTATTGCCGAGAATCTTGAACCACGCGGCCTGGATCGCAATGGATCGCTCCCCGCTCACCGGATCGTCGGGATTGTTCCCCGCAAGCCATCGCTCGACGGTCGGAAAAAGCGCCGAGTGGCGGTCGAGCCATTGATGAAAGTCGCCGGACGTCACGGAGATTCTCCTTGATCGAAGTCGGGCCGCGGCCTGCCTCGTTTCTCTTTCCGGCGGCTGGCCTCCCACGTTCGCACGCACGCCTTCCAGTCCCGGATCGGCTTCCGCGCCCTTCCCTGCACCCATCCGCTCGCCTGGTAGAAATCCACGAACTCGATTGGGTCGATATCGTTGGACCGCTGCTCGCAATAAGCGGCGACTTCCTCGACGGTCGGTGGCTTGAACGGCGCGCTCATGGATTCACTCCGGGTGGCTCGTTCCGGTGGTGTCGAACAGGCTGCCGTCGTGGCTGCCGCTCAATTCCTCCTGGCGTTCCGTGGCGGCCACTTCGATGCGGAACATCCCGTCCTTGTCGATTTTCTGATCCTTTTCCGCAATGCGGACCTGGCCGGCAACCTGCGACGAGGTTTTGCACGTGGCGAGCATGTCGAGGTAATACTTTTCATGCCCGTCTGGCGGATGCCCGGAGGCCGCGCCGGTAGGTTTCTCGGGCGACTCGTCCGGCTCCTGCTGCTGCTTCGGTTCCGACAGGTCGCCGGACCGCACCGGGCCGCTTGCCGCCGGCGAGACATCCTTGCCGGCCGTGTCGATCCCATCCAGAAGTTCACGCACCGTTGTTTCCTCATTTTTGAGCGCGCTGAGGATTTTGCGCAACGCCAACCGCTCCTCCTCGTTCCAGCCCAGGCTCATGGGACGGCCGATGAGCTTGTCCAGGTGACTGGCGGTGATGCCATACTCGGCGAACGCCGGAACGATCTTCTGTTCGATGATTTCCGGCGCGACAAGTTCCTTGAGTTTGTTTTCGCAAGCATCATAAAACTTGGCCTTGATGATGCCGTCCGTGCTGTCGAGAATCAAGTCACGCCGCAGCTTCGCCTTCTCGGCCTTGACAACCACGTTCAGGAATCGGTCCAGCGGGGTCCGCTCCATCCTCCCGCTCTGCCCTTTGTACCACGGCGTCACGATCCGATCGTCGCACGTCATGTTTCCGGCCGCGTAATCGACCAGAACCCCGCTGATTCTTACCACGCCGTCGGCCAACTGCTCGGTGGTCGTGGAGAGCCGCGTGTAGCCGTAAATAGTTCGGATGGATTCCGCCGCGCGGATCGACAACCCTTCGGCGAACTTGGTGACTTTTTTCCCCGCGCCATGCTTGGCGGAGGAACACGACGGGCACTGCGTGTCCTTGGTGATTCTGCTCACGTCGTACTTGATGTGGCACTCGGCGCATTGCAGGCGATAGACGCTTCCCACCGGTTTGGAAAAGATGGCTTTGTCCGCCGCCGCTGGATAAGCGTCGATCAGGGCCGAAAGTTGCGCGATGATTTTGTCGGGGTCGCGAGGCCGGGTCGCCGCCATCGACATGATGGACTCGTTCTCCATCTTCAGCAGCATCAGGTCGGGGGGAAGTTGGGCGGCCTGTTGCAGCGACTGGTCGATGGTCTGTAGATCGGTATCAGCCATGTGATTTCGCCTTTCGTTCGGAGTTGACATACGGGCAAGAGCGCCAATAACCACAATAGGAGTTACTACACCACCACGCCCCCGGAGTCGCCGGCGGAAAACTCCCAGCGTCGATCGCGGCCGAAACAGTGTTGATCCGATTCGCCAGCGCCGCGAAGTCCGCGTCGTCCCTCGTCGTGTCCAGGGCCTCGCGGTAAACCGAGCCTCCCTTGGTCCTGACGATCGAATCCATGCGCAGCGATCGCGGCTGATGGCTCGTGACTGCCTTGTAGGTCGCGGCGTAGACGGTCAACTGCACCGAGTCATCCGCTTCCGCCTGGCTCTTCCGTCGGCCGGAGGTCTTGAAGTCGACGACTCGGCCCTGATCGTCGGCCAGGTCCAGGATACCAACCAGGTCGCGGGCGCCTGGCAGGGCGATGCGGACTCTATGTTCGACCAGCACGGGCTGATACTCCGGCGCTTGCTCCGCGGCATGGCACGCCGTCATCTCCACCAATGAGTCCTTCGCGCCGCCCACGTCCTTTTCCGTTTCGTTCTCGCCGAGGATGTAGCCGCCGGCCGCTCCCGTCTCGAATCCGGCGACGGCCGCGTCCACGATATCGTCGGCCGGAAGGTCTTCGCGGGACTCGATCTTTTGAGTCATGTTCGTCGCCGCGCCGACGTGAAATCCCACTCCCCTGAGCATGGCGATGCTCGGCGGAATGATCTCCCCATCCAGGTAACGCCGCCGGTATGCTTCCGGGCAGCGGCAAAAGGATTCTATTTGGCTGGCCGAGAGATGAGGCTTATCAGGCCGTGGTTCGCTGCACATCTTGTTCTACTTGTGATACTTCACGTCGGCGAACTGCGGGAACATCACCCTGGCGTAATCCTCGATCAGTTTCGATCCAAACTTCACGACATCCTCCTGCTCCAGGTCGTGATTCTTTCCGGGGACGACATTCGCGTAGGCGCACCACGCACCGTCATGCGGTTCACACGCGACGATCAAAATCCTGGAGTGCAGCGCGACTCGATCGAGTATCTTTGGCCGCGCCTGGTCGGACCCGGTTGCCTTCAATAGTTTCACGGTCGCCGCGTGGCCACGTTCCGCGGCCCACCAAACAGCCTGGCCGCGGTCAACGTCGGTGACCTCGCCGAGGCGGATGCGCTCGACGGCAGCCAGGGCATCGTTGGCGTTGGTCCGCCCCATCGCGCCGGCCAGCAGTGCGTGCTCGACCGACTGCCCGCTCCAATCGCCCGGCGGACCGGCCACCGGGACCGGCAGACCGGCCTCAAGGCACGCGCCGCCGTAGAGGCAGCACGCGGTTCCGCACTCGTTCTGCCACCGGCCCTGATAGTATTCCCAATCCACGCTGAACCGGCCCGTCGCGGCCTTCGCCGCCGCCGCATAGATGTGCTCAACGGTTGGCTGGATCGTGGTCGTGGTCGTAGTCATCGGTCGTTCTCCAATTAGGGGGGGTGGAGTAAGCCGGCGGCACGCCGTCGCGGGACGGCGCGAGCGCTGGGTCACTTCGCCGCCAGCATCGCCACGATCTCCGCGTGGCCACCCTTCGCGGCCTGCCAAACCGCCCGGTCGCGGTCAGCGTCGGTGATCTTTCCCGACTCCAGCAGAATCCGCACGATCGCCGCGTGGCCACCCTTAGCGGCCACCCGAACCGCCGCGCCGCGGTGATCGTCGGTGATCGGGCCGGACGCCAACAGCATCCGCACGATCTCCGCGTGGCCACCCTTCGCGGCCACCAGAACCGCCCAGCCGCGGTACTTGTCGCTGATCGCGCCGGACGCCAGCAGCACCCGCACGATCTCCGTGTGGCCACCCTTCGCGGCCTGCCGAACAGCCCGGCCGCGGTCAACGTCGGTGACCTTGCCGACGCGGATGCGCTCGACGGAAGCCAGGGCCTCGCCTGCGTTGGTGCGATACATCGCACCAGCCAGCAGAGCGTGCTCGACCGACTGCCCGCACCACTCGGCCGGCGGCCCTTCGTTGGGCACCGGCAGACCGGCCTCAAGGCACGCGCCGCCATAGAGGCAGCAAGCGGTGCCGCACTTGTTCCTCCACCGGCCCTGATAGTATTCCCAATTCGGGTCGAACCGGCCCGTCGCGGCCTTCGCCGCCGCCGTGTAGACGTGCTCCGGCAGCGGCAGGATCGTGGTCATGGTCGTTCTCCCGCGTGGTCGCCATTGGGTGGTAGTTCTTTACTTCTGATCCTTTCCTCCACTTCTTCGCGGTGAACAGCGATGTTCCGCGGCGCTGCCACGCCGATCTTGCACCAGCGGCCGTCTTTGGCGATGTCGGTCACCATCACCGTGATGTTGTGGTCGATCACTATCGTTCGACCTATTCCCCGCTTGAAGACGAGCATTGTATCCTCCGTGAAAATTGATGATCCAGCGACGGTCACAAAAACCAAGCCCGCCGAATCCGTCCGGCGGGCTTGCGCGATTGCGTCCGTGCCGAGCGTTCGTCCTGACGCCTGTGTCGTTCCTTCACACGTCGCCTTCTTGGCGGTGTCTCAAACAAGCGATCCGCGCCGCACGTTCTGGTACGACGACTCGGCCCGTGGCGGGCCCCAACCACAAGCTCACGAATCTGCGCGGACCGCTTGTGTTTTCAACAGTTCGACGATCTCCGCGTGGCCACCGTACGCGGCCACCAGAACCGCCTGGCCGCGGTACTCGTCGGTGATCGCGCCCGACTCCAGTAGCAGCCGAACGGTCTCCGCGTCGCCAGCGTCCGCGGCCCACCAAACAGCCAAGCCGCGGTGATAGTCGCTGATCGTACCCGACGCTAGCAGCAGCCGCACGGTCTCCGCGTGGCCACCGTACGCGGCCACCCGAACCGCGAAGCCGCGGTCATCGTCGGTGATCTCGCCGACGCGGATACGCTCGACAGCGGCCAGGGCATCGTCGGCGTCGATTCGCTCCATCGCCCCGACCAATAGAGCGTGCTCGACCGACTGCCCGCTCCAATCGCCCGGCGGACCGGCCACCGGGACCGGCAGACCGGCCTCAAGGCACGCGCCGCCAAAGAGGCAGCACGCGGTTCCGCACTCGTTCTGCCATCGGCCCTGATAGTATTCCCAATCCACGCTGAACCGGCCCGTCTTGGCCTTCTCCGCCGCAGCATAGATGTGCTCCGGGGTTGGCTGGATCGTCGTAGTCATGGTCGTGCTCCCGTGTGTGTTCCTGCGATTATGCGCACCCAGACATCGGCGTCAATCCCAATAATCACACTTTTTTTTTCGTCTTCGACCCTCGCGGCCGGCCGGTGCGGTGTCTCACCGCTCGCATCCTCTGAACTTCCGAGCGGGGGATCAGCCAGCAGCGCCCATTCGGACGCCAGCCGTCCATGCCCCCCTCGCGCCTGGGCAGTTTGAGAATGTCGTATACTCGCTGCGTCGTCATTCCGATGGCCTCCGCTGCCTCCGTCGGGTTGCACGTGTGCTTCGGTTTGCTGATTTCGGCCACGGTCGGACCTCCGGGTGTAAACTGGAAACGAATAATCGCCACCGAATATAGGCTGCGGTCGACTTCCAAGTCAAGCCCACAAGTGGGAGAACTTTTTGGGGTTGACACCGGCATCCGGCCGCCTACACTCACGGCTCAGCAAGAATGCCATGAAATACCCGATCATTCCCCTGACGCTCGATGAAGTCGGTGATCTGTGGACCGTCCATGTCGAAGCAGAGTGCCGATTCCATCCGCCGGAACCCGCGGTTCGCTGGTTCCGGGACGGGAGCGGTTGCCCCGGGACCGCGGCGGACATTTGGATCGAGGCACTTCACGTCGCATGGATCGAGGGTGACACGTACCTCATTCGTCGGTCCCAGTTGCAGGACGGCGGCTGGTTGGCCGACGTGGAGCGCGCGGTGATGGCGTGGGTGCAAGAGCGGTGGGAGCAGCGATATCGTGAAGTGACCTTACTGAAGGTACCGATCTCGGAGCAGATGTTATGACAACGATTCCGCCAACCCCTGCGCACGTGTACGCTGCGGCGGCGAAAGCCGGGACGGGCCGGTTCGACGCCGACTGGAAATACCACCAGTGGGAATGGCGAAACGTGTGCGGAACCGCGTGCTGCCTCTTTGGCGGCGGCTGCATCGAGGCCGGTCTGCCGGTGCCCAGCGACGGTCCGCCGGCCGAGTGGGGCGTGCAGTCGGCCGAACACGCGCTGCTGGCCGGCGCGATGGGGCGAACCGACGCCGACGATGCCCTGGCCGCTGTCGAGCGTATCCGCGTCGGCAAGGTCACCGACGTTGACCGCGGCTGGTCGGTCTGGTGGGCCGCTAAGGGTGGCCACGCGGAGATCGTGCGGATGCTGCTGGCGGCGGGTACGATCAGCGAGGATGACCGCGGCTTGGCGGTCTGGTGGTCCGCTAAGGGTGGCCACGCGGCGATCGTGCGGATGCTGCTGGCGGCGGGTACGATCAGCGACGAGGACCGCGGCCGGGCGGTTTGGCAGGCCGCGAAGGGTGGCCACGCGGAGATCGTTCGGCTGCTACTGGCGTCGGGAAAGATCAGCAACGCGAACCGCGGCCTGGCGGTGCGGTGGGCCGAAAAACACGGCCACGCGGATATCGTGGCCATGCTGCGGAAGTGAATGAATTACCGCGCAGCTTCGCGCGATAGCGGCCCACTGCCGAGTCCCATGTCACGGGATTCGGGTTATGCCGCAGAGCCTGGCAGCCGTGCGACCAGGGGGAGGTCTCCAACTCTGACCACGCGCGTCCCGTGGGTCCCAATCGGCGGCCGGGCGCTTTTTATTCTCTCAACGCGGTGCGTCACGTTGCAGCCTCTTCGGCCGGGCTGGTCGGGTTGTTGCTGCGGGCCACGCTTACCGGCTCGCACGGTATACCGCCCACGATGATGTCGATCTTTTTCCGTCCGACGGCTCGCCGCACCGCTTCGATTCCTTCGTCGGTCGAAAGATCAACCAGCAGCCCCTTGCAAACTGGATGTCCGCCGGCATGGTTCACTCGCCACGTTTCCAGGCAGTCCTCGGCCGAGTCGGCGACGGCCACCCACTCGATCGGCAGACCTCTCGCGGCGCACGCCCAGCCCCCGGCCCCGCAACACAGATCAATCGCCAACAGTGGTTTCATCATAATCCACCTTCCCGGCGAGTAATGACCGGCATCGCGTCGTGCGGCCGCCCGTCCAACAAACGCCCCGCCGCCTTCTTTCCAACGCGACAGGCGCGCGCGTCGTGCGCGCCCCACTGCTTGAAAAAGAACGGCACGCCCGCCGCCTCGCACTGGTCGCGTATCGAGCGAACCCAATCCGGGTGCATCGGCCGCGCGCCCGGCCCGCTCTCGCCGCCGACAATCACGAGTGAAATTGGCCCTTGGCGTTCCGTCCCAATGTACGAGGTGAGGTTGATCGGCGCCAACATCGGCTCGACGCTCAAAAACCGCATCGCCGCCGGCGTCCGAAGCAGCAGCCCAATGCGTTCATCGGCCCGTTGCTGATCCTCGACGCTGACGCCACAACAGACATTCGGCAAGGGCCAGGTGTCGCCGCGGCGCCACGGGTTCGCCAGATAGTCGCGCATCCGCTCCGCTCGCTTCGTCAGCACCTGAAACACATGCTGCCGGCATTCAGACATCACCGCGAACACGCGTCGGAGGAACTCGTTCGGCACAGCCTCGTGAAACAGGTCGCTCATCGAATTGACGAACCACGTCGTGGGTTTCTTCCGCCGCAGCGGAATCATGAGCGCTTCCTCGTCCAGGTTGATCCGGCCGGTCCAGCGGCCGTCCTTCGTCGTGCCGGAGTACTTCGGCAGCCTCATCGCCTCCAGCCGCCCGGCCATCCTCATCGCGTAGCAGTGGTGACAGCCCGGCGAGACGACGGAGCAACCCGCAATCGGATTCCACACGTGCTCGCTCCACTCGATCTTTGTTCTGCTCATGGCGCTTGACCTCCAGTTCGTCGAGTGTCCAGCCCAAAGACCCAGTTTGCCGCGTCCGCCCAAGTGTCAAAGAACATCACGTGCGGCAGCCAATGGAAGATGTACCTCGCCGCTAGATAGATTCGCATTGCTTTTTCTCCAATCCGTCGAGTGTGTCCGTTGGCCGTTGGTCCTTCTATTGGCACACGGCCATAGCCGGTTCTGTCACCTCGGTATCTCCGTAATCTTCGAGCATCGAAATGATCTGCTGGCCAAACGCTCGCGCGAGGAGCGGAGGCACAGCGTTGCCGATTTGCCGGGCAACGCCCGTTCCTTCAAACCGGTAGCGATCCTGGAATGACATGATACGCGCGGCTTCGCGGTATGACAGGCTCCGGTTTTCCAGCGGGTGCATGAACGGCCCTGATGCCACATTGCGGAAATAACACGTGATCGTGTAGCCGGGCTTCGAGCGATCCAGCCGGTAGTAGAGTGTCGTACAGTCCTTCCGCAGCTGACCGTTGCTGATCGTCCGCATGCGCTGGAATCGCTCCGGCAGGTGCTCAACCGGCACCGCCCGCAGCCCCTGTCCTTCCCCGATGAACCGTGCGACCTGGCGGGCCTGCTTGGAGATTCCATTCGCCTGGTGCAGAGTGAGACGGGGCCTGTACTGTCGGGTGTACCGCTGGTAATCGCAGAACGGGGGCGATACGTAGTCCCAGTCATCGCGGGTCAGTTTCCCGTCCATGAGCGGCAGATCGCCGATTGCTTCCTCAATCGTCACGTAGGGCTTGAGCGATCCGAGGTTCTCGTCGTCTGGACTGTGCGTTACGTCCGGGAAGAGCACGGGCGCCTCCGTCCTGGTCGCGAGGAAGAAAATGCGCCGCCGCAGCTGCGGAACGCCGTAGTCCGCCGCGCATACGACCCGCGCCGTCCCCTTGTACCCGAGGTCCCGAAGCTGATTTAGGATTAGCTCCTTGAAGTACCCCTTTTGGTAAGTGAGCAGACCCTGCACGTTCTCGATGAGAACCCACTTCGGCCTTACCTCGCGCGCGAGCCGGATGAAATGTTGGAAGAGGAAATTGCGGGGGTCGTCAGCCTTGCGCTTCCCGTGGGTACTGTAGCCCTGGCAGCTCGGCCCGCCGGCGAGGAGATCAAGTTCGCGGCCGTCGCAGGCATCCAGAATGTCGGACGCGTCGAGATCGGCAATGTCGGTTTCGAGGGTCTTCGTGTTCGGATGGTTTCGCCGGTAGGTGCTGACGCAATTCGAGTCGTAGTCGGCTGCCAGGACCGTCTCGAAGCCGGCGAGGCGCAGCCCCTCAGAGAGGCCACCGGCTCCGCAGAATAAGTCAACTGAGATTGGCTTTTCGGAAGAACCAGAGGCCATCCTTGCTCTCCTCATTAAATGATCGGTTTTCATCGGTTTGCCTCGAATAGTGTTGCCTGTGAATTCCGGCGGTAATGCGGACTGAACCATAGCCGCTCGCGATGCTCACTCGAATAGCGGCTCGTTGCGTTCCGTTCGGGGCACCACTCGCATGGACTGTTCGTTTCCGTCCAACGGATCGCCCGCCTTGATCCCATCCAGCCTCGCGGTAATTTTCTCGACGTAACTGGCCGACAATTCAAAGCCAATCCATCGACGGCCCAGTTTCTTCGCCACGGCCAGCGTTGTGCCGCTACCGGCGAACGGATCGAGAACAATGTCCGGCGGAGCAACCTCGTCCACGCCGCGCGAGCAAGCGCGGATGATTCGCCCCAGCACCTGCTCCGGCATCTGGCAGCCGTGGAAGCCCGCCCGCTCCTTGAACGTGCCCGCCACGCGGGGAACGTGCCAGGTGTCCTCGCCCTCGCCAAATCCCTGCTCCACGTCCTGTGGCCGCAGAATCCAGGTATTGTCCGGCAGCCGGCCGTCTGGATTGCCGCGCTTGTCGCCGTACACGAGTTGCCGCGCGGAGGGAACGCGGACCGCCGGATCGCCGGCGTTGAACGTGAATTGTCGGGGGTCTTTCACGAAGTACAGCAAGTGCGTGTGTGAGCGGCTGAACTTCCGCTTGCAGTTGACGCCAAACGTGTAGTACCACACGATCCAACCGCGGCACGTCAAGCCGGCAACATCCTGGGCGATCAGCTTCAGTTCAGCCGCGTACTCATCGCCGATGGCCAGCCAGAACGTACCGGTCGGTTTGAGCACCGCCGCAACCACCCTGATCCACGTCCGCGACCAGGCCAAGTAGTCGCCCCGCGACCGGCGATCGTCGTAAACGTCGTACCCGTAGCCGATGTTGAACGGCGGGTCGGCGAACGCCAGGTCGATGCTCGCGGGTTCACATTGCGTCAACCAGTCCAAGCAGTCGCCCTGGTAGAGGGTGTTGGGGATCAGCGCCATTCAAGCCCTCGTTTTGTCATCGCGGCGCGCCGAGCCTTTTCCACTTGGGCAGGGATCGAGCGGACGAGCGCAGTAACATAAAGATGGTGAGCGACTTGCTCCATCGCGATCAACACGTCCTCGGCTGCGTTTGCCCCCATGCTCCATTTCTTCGGCACGGACCGCGCCACGGCAAGGTGCGCTGGTGATCCGCCGCCAGGCTTGGAATAGAGCATTCCTTCTTCCGGCCCGCACAGCGTTCGCGCTCCCTCATCCAGGAGCCGCTGCCAGTTCAGCAGTTGCTCATCCGTGAGCGCGGAAAAGGCGGTTCTGAGAACCTGGTAGTCAGTCATGGCGTTTCCTTTCTCACTCGACAGTGAGCGTGACAGACCCTTGCGAAGTCGTCCGGCGTTCATCTTCTTCAGTTGAGTTCTCGTTTTTTCATCACGAATACCCGCGCCCTCTCGACCTGGGCGGGGGTCGAGCGGACGAGCGTGTCAACATAAAGCAGCCGGACGTCTTTCTCCATCTCGCTCAGCACGATATCGACTGCATTTGACCCCGGGCTGCGTCTCGTCGGCACGGACCGCGCCACCGCAAGATACGCCGGTCAGCCGCCGCCAGGCTTGGAATAGAGCATCCCGTCTTCCGGCCCGCATAGCGTTCGTGCTCCCTCGCCAAGCAGCCGCTGCCAGTTCAGCAGGTGCCCATCCTTCATTGCATCGAAGGCTCTTCGGAGAATTTGCAACTTGGTCATGGGGTGTCCTTTTGGGGCTGGCGGGCGACCTCCCTGAACTTTGCGAAGCCGTGTTGACCGGCGTTCATCGTTTCATCACGATCGTCGATGCACGAGGTGATCCAGTCCACGCGCTTTTTCAAGGCGTCCGCGAACGTGATATAATCCCCGGCGATTGTCCCAGGGGCTGCCTTCAACGGCCATGTCTCGATGTTTTCTCTGATGCTCAACTCTTTATATTTCCTGTCGATCCACCGAAACAACTCCGCGAACTGCGGCAAACACGCCACGGCCGCCAGGTTTCGTCCGTCGTCCCCCTCCATCCCAAGAACCTCTTCACCTTCCTCATCCTTGACGGTCACGCCCACATGGACTGTCACCAGCGGGCCGACGAATTTTCTCGGATCATCCGGGTCTGGGTAGCACATGAACGGTTCATTCAGATCGTAATGGTCAATCTGGATTCTCCATTCTTCGTCGGCCAGTGAGTCAAACTCTTTCACGCTGTTCTCCTCTTAATAGGAAAAGGTTGTACTCGCACGCGATTGCGCACGATCCATCACGACAAAGCCCCGTGTGCTGGTATTGACGACAGCCACGGCGCCATTCCCGTGTTTACGCATTGACGACACCCACGGCACAAGTCCATTTGATTCAGGATTTCACGCCTGATGAGTTTCACCAGTTCGTCGTCGGTACGATCACTCCCCGGTTGCTTGCCCATGTCAATGCCCCCCTTCGTTATATCTCCGAAGATTCGATCGCGAGCCGCGCGCCCCCGTTCCATCGCGAAGCAAGCAGCCGCCAAGTCGCGTTCGGTGAGGTT
>Ga0214472_10004666_pt1 | contig 14468 bp, 7 predicted proteins | sample RVTome_6_FD_207662 | JGI IMG/M metagenome (GOLD analysis project Ga0214472, IMG submission 207662) | Soil microbial communities from uranium-contaminated site in the Upper Colorado River Basin, Wyoming, United States - RVT140D175 | ecosystem: Environmental > Terrestrial > Soil > Contaminated >...
ACCCGCTGCAGTACTTCCTGGATGTAGCGCTCACTCGCGTTCATGACGTTCCTTTTCTCCGAGCACCGAGTCCACCGCCGCGGCGAAGCCCCGCCAGTAGGCGGCAAGCTCCTCGAGCCGGCGATGGCCGGACTCGGTGAGTTGGTAGACCTTGCGCGGCACGCCGCGCTCTCCGCTCTCCGGCTGTTGCCACTCGGGGACGATCCATCCTCCATCCTCCAGCCGGTAGAGGATCGGGTAGAGCGTCCCCTCCTTGAGGCGGAAGCGGCCGGCGCTCGACGCCTGCAAGCGCTGGATCAGCTCGTACCCGTGTCCGGGCCGGGCCGCCAGGGCGTGGAGCAGGAGCATCTCCAGGGTGCCGCGCTTGAGCTCTCGATCGAAGGCTCCCACAGGGCGCTCCATGCAGCTACTTATACGGAGCACCTAGTTACTTTGTTTCGCTATGTATCGTCCGCCAAGGGACTCTCCGGGGCGATCGGAGGCGCCAGATCGGAAGGCGCCAGCCGTGGATAGGCCGGAGGCGGGGGCACCGGCCGCGGATCCTCCTCGAGGCGGCCCAGCAGGTACTCGATCGCCGCCTCGAGCTGCGCGTCCTCGCCCCGGAAGGTGGCGTGCGGCGGGTTGTCGACCACGCGATCGGGCTCGACGCCGTGGCCTTCGATCAGCCACGCGCCCTCCGGGCCGTAGACCCCGAACTCCGGAGCGGTCGCCACCCCCTGGTCCACCTGCCGGTTGCTGCCGGTGAGCCAGATCTCGCCTCCCCAGGTGCGGCTGCCGATGACGGGCCCCAGGCCGAGGCGCCGGAACCCTTCGGCGAACGCCTCGCCGTCCGAGGCGGTGCCCTCGTCGACCAGCACCACGAGGTGGCCGCGAAAGGCGTGCTGCATGTTCCAGTACGGCTGCCCGGTTCTCGCCTGCCAGTAGAACCACGGCTTGCGCAGCAGCTTGCCGAGCACCCAACTGTCGATGTTGCCGCCTCTGTTCTTTCGCACGTCGACGATCAGGCCCTGCCGGTCGAACACCGGGTAGTAATCGCGCTGCCACTGCGCGGCGTCGGCGGCGCCCATCGCCCGGAGGTGCACGTAGCCGATCTTGCCGGCACTCCGCTCCTCGGCGCGCAGGCGCCGCGTGAGCTCCCATTCGTTGTAGCGCAGGCCCGCATCCGTCTCGGCCGAGACCGGCACCGCGATGACGTCGCGTGCCGCCTCCCCGCTCGCCACTCGCAGGCGGACCTGCTTGCCGGCCTGGCCGCGGAGAAGCGCCCCCGGGGACCGCTCCAGGGTCGAGACTCCGTTGATCTCCACGATGACCTCCCCCGCCGCGACCTCCATCCCCGGCTCGGCGAGCGGTGGCCTCGCACCCGGAAGGTCGGGATCCCACGCGTACACCCGCTCGACGCGGTAACCACCCGCCGCCGCGTCGCGCACCAGGTGCGCCCCCAGGGTGGCCACCTCGAGCTCGTCGGCGCCGCGCCGGAAATCGCCGGCGCGCACCGACTGGTGCAGCGCCGAGAGCTCGCTGATCATCTGCCCCTGGAGATCGGCGAGCTCGTTGCGCGTCGTCACCCGCTCGACCAGCGGCAGGTACTTCTCCTTGACCGCCGGCCAGTCGAGACCGTGCATGCCGCGGTCGTAGAAGTGGTCACGGTGCAGGCGCCAGGCGTCGACCATCATCTGGCGCCACTCCTTGCGCGGATCGAGCGGAAAGCTCCAGCCGCCCAGCGACAGCTCGGTCCCCTCCAGCTTGGCGGGCGGCGCCGCCGCGGCATCGAGGACGTGCAGCTTCTGGTCCTGGCGCACCAGCAGCTTCTTGCCGTCGGCGGAGAGCTCGAAGCCGTCGATCCCGCTGACCAGGGCCTTGGCCTCCGGTTTCGTCGAGACGATCTCGAGCACCATGAGCTCGGCCTTGCCACCTCGCGCCCAGGCGGGGTGAGGTGCACTCTTCCAATAGAGCCGGTCTCCGGCGATCGCCAGGTCGCCGTAGTTGCCGGGAGCAACGGGCAGGCGGAAGAGACGGCGCTCGATACCATCGAGCTCGACGGTCGTCCGGGCAGGAGTGGCCTCAGCGGAGTCACCCTCATCCTCGGCCGGCCGAGGCATCAGCTCGTCCTCCGGCTGAAACGGGAAGCGCCGCCCGGCCGACAGAGATACGGCGAAGAGCTCGGACTGCTTGTCGAAGTAGGGATCGGGCTGGCGCGAGCCCCAGGGGCTCTGCACCACGCTCTCGAAGTACCGGTCGGAGACGAAATACAGCCACTCACCCGCCGCGTCGAAGACCGCGTCGTAGCTGTTGTATCGATCACTCGTCACCGGCATCGAGGCACGACCCTCGACGTCATAGAGATGGACGCGGAGAAGCTCGTTCTCGCCCCCCATCGAGTAGACCATCCAACGACCGTCGGGTGACCATGCGACGGAGGCGAAGCCGAACGGGGAGACGGCCACCCGCCATCCTTCACCCGTTGCGACCTCGTGTAGCCAGAGCTCCCGGTTCTGGTCCACCGTGGCGATCCAGCGGCCGTCGGGCGACGGCGCGCCGTCGAAGCGCAGCACCCGGCCGTCCCGGGTCACCCGGCGGCGCTCGCCCGCGCCGTCCGCCGGAAGCTCCCACCATTCGACCTCACCGCTCTCGTCGGAGAGCGCAAGCAGCGACTCGCCACCCGCGAGGTACCGCGCCGCGCGATACCGCGTCTCGGGCTGCCGCGTGACATGGACGAAGCGGCCGCTGCCGACCGGCGCGACGAAGACCTCGCCGCGCGCCGTCAGCACGACCCGATCTCCCTTGGGCGACAGGTGGGCATCGCTCAGATACTTCATCGGCTCGGTGATCCACCGCTCACGGCGCTGGTCGAAGTCCGACACCAGCTCGATCGCAACCTTGCGGTCCTCATCGGACCGGACGTCGTAGAGCCGCAGGTCGGCGCCGAGCTGGTACACGATCCGCCCTGCGGACAGCGCCGGGCTCTGCACGTCCCAGCCCTCGTGCCGCGTATGCTGGCGAAGGTCCCCGCCCTCCACGTCCATCGACCACAGGTTCATGGCGCCGTCGCGATCGCTGGCGAAGTAGACGCGACCTTCCCACCACATCGGCTCCTTGCTGGTGCCCGCGAAGTCGGCGGTCAGCGCTACCGCCTCCGGCTCTCCGGCGGTGAACTTCCACAGGCTCTCGACCGCCCCGCCTTTGTAGCGCTTGGCGTGGCTTCCCTGGAATGGAAGGCGATTGAAGAAGAGAGTGCGGCCGGTCGGCTCGAACACTCCGTTCGCGGCCTGCGCCAGGGCGAGAACTTCGCGCTCGCCCGTGGCTGGGTCGATGGTCAAGAGCTGCCGAGCCGGCAGCCCGGAGAACGCCTCGCTGCTGTAGAGGATCCGGCCGCCCGGGGTCCACGCCACCACCAGGGCGCCCTTCCTTCCCGTCCCTCGCTCGTCGACAGTGCCCTCCCAGGTCCAGCGCACCGGCAGGCCGCCCTCGACCGGCATGGCATAGACCTCCATCGGCCCTTCATAGGCGGCCGAGAAGGCGAGGGTCGTTCCGTCTGGTGAGATCGCGGGGTGGATCTCCTCCCCCGGGTGGGTGGTCAAGCGGCGCGCCTCGCCCCCTTCGATGCCGACGCTCCAGAGGTCCCCCTCGGCGGTGAAGACGATCGTCTCGCCGTGGAGCTCCGGAAATCGGTAGTAGCCCTCGGTCGCGCCGGCCGGCGAGCCGACCGCCCAACACGTCACTGCGACAAGAAACAACAGCGGTCGCTTCATCGATCCCCTCCTTCGTCTTCCGTCCTGCGCGCCAGCCGGCGCGTTTACGCCGACCCCTCATCGGTGAGCCTAACCCGTTGCTGGGCTCGCCAGGGCTTGGCGGAGCGCCTCCGCCGGGTGCAGCGCGCGGCGCCGGCCGAGGTGGCGGATCTGCTCGCGGCAGGAAGTCCCGGCGGCGACGATCCAGGTCTCCTCGTCGGCCAAGCGCACCGCGGGCAGCAGGCTGCGCTCCGCCATCGCCACCGACCAGGCGTAGTGCTCGCGCTCGTAGCCGAAGGAGCCGGCCATCCCGCAGCACCCGGAGTCGACCTCGCTCACTTCCCAGCCGGAGGGTAGGGAGAGGACGCGGTGGCTGGCGGCGGTTCCCGCCAACGCCTTCTGGTGGCAGTGGCCGTGGAGCAGCAGCCTGCGGGGTCGCGCGTCGAACTCCAGCCGCAGCAGGCCCGCGCCGGAAAGGCCGTCGAGGAACTCGTCGAGGAGCTGCGCGTGCGCCGCCACGCGTTTCGTCCGCGGATCGCCCGGCAGCAGATAGTGGACCTCGTCACGCAGGGTGAGCAGGCACGAAGGCTCGAGGCCGACGATCGGCACCCCGTCGTCCGCGAAGGGAGCCAGCGCGCGGAGCGTCTGACGCGCCGCCGCCCTCGCCTCACCGACCAGCCCCTTGGACAGAGCCGGCCGGCCGCAGCAGCCGTGGCGCGAAGGCACCACCTCGAATCCGGCGGCCTCGAGCAGCTCCGTCGCGGCAACGGCGACCTCGGGATGCTGATAGTTGCTGAAGGTGTCGATGAAGAGCACCACGCGCCCGGCACTGGCTTCCGGGCGCGGTGGGCGGCGCTTCCACCAGTTGTCGAACGAACGCCTCGCGAAGCTCGGCGGCGGCCGGTGGCGGCTGAGTCCCACGACCTTCTCGCTCATCCAACGAGCCGGCGAGCTGGCGAGCAGGCGGTTGGCGAGCGGCGCCGCCGGGCCGCTCAACCAGCGTCCGGCCTCGGCGGCGTGAGCGAACAGCCGGTCGCGCATCGGCTCGCCGTGGGCGCGGTGAAAGCCGGCCAGGAACTCCGTCTTGATCCGCGCCATGTCGACAGAGGAGGGACACTCCGCCTTGCAGGCCTTGCAGCTCACGCACAGATCGAAAACCTCGTAGAGGCGGCGGCCGGTGAGCTCCTCCGGCGCCAGATCCCCCGAGAGCACCGCGCGCAGCGCGTTGGCGCGACCGCGCGTCGAGTGCTCCTCCTCGCGGGTAACCATGAAGCTGGGGCACATCGTGCCGCTATCCTTGCGGCAAACGCCGGCACCGTTGCACATCTCGACCGCACGATCGAATCCCCGCTGGTCGCGCCAGTCGAGCTCCAGCACCGGCAGCTCGGCTCGGTAGTGGGCGCCATAGCGCAGGTTCTCCGTCATCGCCGGCCCTTCGACCACGCTGCCGGGATTCAGGATCCCCCGCGGATCGAAGGCCTGCTTCACACGCCGGTAGAGGGCGTAGAGCTCGGGGCCGAAGAAGCGCTCGTTGATCCAGCTCCGCGCCCGGCCGTCGCCGTGCTCGCTCGACAAGGAGCCACCGTAGCCGCGCAGCAGCTCGACCGAGAAGGAGAGGATCTCCGGCAGCTTGGCGATCTCCTCGGCCCGCTTCGTGTCGACCAGGGGCCGGATGTGCACGCAGCCGGCACTGGCGTGCGCGTAGTACGCCACCCCGGTGCCGCGCTCGGCGCAGAAGCGCTGCACCTCGCCGACGTAGTCAGCGAGGTGCTCGACCGGCACCGCGGCGTCCTCGATGAACGGGATCGGCTTGTGATCCCCCTTGACGCTCATCAGCAAGCCGAGCCCCGCCTTGCGCACCGCCCACACGTTGCGCTGCCGCGCGGGCTCGAGCACCGGGGTGACCGCGGTGGCGCCGACCGCGGAGCGGCCGAGGTGGATCGCCAGGCGGTCGATACGGGAGGCGAGCTCCGCGGGACGCTCGCCCTCGAGCTCGACGATCAGCAGGCAGTCGGGTCTGCCCTCCAGGAAGGAGGCGAGCCGCCGCGCGTAGGCGGGCACCTCGCGGCACAGGGAGAGTGCCAGGTTGTCCAGCAGCTCGACCGCCGAGGGTCCGACCTCGAGGATCGCCGGAACCGCGGAGAGCGCGTCGCGCAGCCGGTCGAAGTGCACCACCGCGAGCGCGGTCGCAGCCGCTGTCGGCACCAGATCGACCGTCAGGTCGGTGATCACCGCCAACCCTCCCTCGCCGCCACAGACCAGCTTGGAGAGGTTGAAGCGCCGCTCGGACTGTCCCGCCTCCGGCCACCGGAAGCTCGGGCCCGGGCCCACAAAGCGGTCGAGGTTGTAGCCGCCACAGCGCCGCCAGTGGCGGGGCGTGCCCCCAAGCACGGCCTGCCGGTTCGCCGGCTCCTCGATCAGCCCGGCGATCTCCGTGTAGATCCGGCCTTCGAGCCCGGCCACGGCACGCTTCGCCGGCAGCGCGTCGAGCGCCAGCGCTCCGAAGCGCGCCGTCGATCCGTCGGACAGGATCACCCCCATCTCCCGGATGTGGTCCGCCGTCATCCCGAACTGGATGGAGTGCGCTCCGGTCGAGTTGTTCGACACCACCCCGCCCATCGTCGCGCGATCCGCCGACGCCGGATCGGGCCCGTACTTGAGGCCGAAGGGCTCGACCCGGCGGTTGAGGTCGTCGAGCACCACTCCGGGCTCCACGCGCGCCGTGCGGCGCTCGCGGTCGACCTCGAGCACCCGGTTCAGGTGCCGCGACAGGTCGAGGATCAGGGCACGATTGACCGCCTGGCCGGCGAGGCTCGAGCCGCTGCCGCGAGCCAGCAGCGGCAGGCCGTGGGCCGCGGCCACCTCGACGGCGGCGTGCAGCTCGTCGAGGGTGCGCGGGAGCAGGACACCGTAAGGCTCCGCCTTGTAGATGGAAGCGTCGGTGCTGTAGAGAACGCGCGACAGGTCGTCGACACGGAGATCACCGCCGGTGCGACGACGGATCTCCTCCAGAGCCGCGCGGACGGGCATCCACCGGCCATGTTGCCACAGGCGGGCGCCGGCCCCTGCGGAGTCCCAACGCAGGCGAAACCGACCTCCCCGGAGCCGGACGACCCCCCTGCGACCGACTCATAGCAGGAACGCGTAGCCGATCTTCACGAAGACTGTGCGGTCCGTGCGGGTCAGCGAGAAGTCCTGCAGACCGTCGTTCAGCCCCAGGCGGTTGTCGGCATAGCCCACGAAGAGAACGGTCAGCGGGTTGACCTTGTAGGAGAACAGGAGTTGGGTGAAGAACGTCTCGGTCTCGACGTCGACCGGGAGTCGCCACTGCTCCGGATCGCGATCCACCGCGAGGTGCTGCAAGATCCCGCGCACGAACATCCTCGGGTTGAAGTTGTAGACCAGCCGGAGCTGCGACAGGTTCGCGGTGAGGATCTCGTCGCCCCGCCGCTCCAATCGCTGCAGGAAGTGGTCGAGCCCCAGGTTCACGTGGCGCCCGAGCTTCAGTTCGAGCGTGGGGTTCAACAGCAGCTCATCGGCTCGTTGATTGTTGTTGACGTCGACCGCCTCCCCGTCGCGCGCGAAGAGTGTCGCCTTGGCGACGCCGCTGGGCTGGAACTCGAAGAAGCCGAACAGCGTCTCCAAGCCTTCGTAGCGCACGCCTTGGAAGAGTCGCTCGTTGCGCTGCACGCCGACCTGGACCACCGACTGCTTGGGGCCGAAGTACAGAGCATCGAGCTGGAACTCCTCGTCTGTCCGCAGGCCCTCCTGATCGTCGGTGCGGGTCGCCGAAACTCGGAGATCGATCTGGTTGTACCAGGAGTCCGGCTCGCCCCACAGGCGCCGCGTCAGCCCCGCCTCCACCTCTTCGATGTCGACCCGCGGCACGAAGCCGCTGTCGGCGCGGAACTGGCGATCGCGATCCCGGTAGGCGAGGTTCCACAACCAGTCGCGCGCCGTGTGCTGATAGCTCAGTTCCAGGGCGCCGCCGTCGATCTCTTCATCGCTCTGCGCCAACGCTTCGGCCACCTCGTCGGAGTAGAGAGTTCGAGAGCTCAAGTACTGGGCGGCGAGGGTGTCCGTGCCCGAGAAGCGCACGAAGGCGTCGAGGCCCGCAACGCGGTTGTGGTACTCGTCCCCCTCACGCCCCGCGTAGAGCGCGCCGATCGACGAGCTGCGCCCCAGGTCTCGCCGGTAGCGCAGCACCGAGCCCAGCACCTGCTCCTCGACAAAGATGCTCCTCGAGCCCTGGTTGCTCGGGATCAGCAGCGAGTTGACCTCGTCCTGGGTGGCGAACAGGCCCAGCGCGTGCCCGCCGAGCTTGCCGGTGAGCTTCACGCCCCACTCCGGGTCGGCCACGGTACGCGTGAAGACCGCCTGCAAGGGAGTCGAGAAGAAGTCGATCGCCTCGAGAAAGAAGGGGCGCTTCTCGGGGAAGAAGAGCGCGAAGCGCTCGTTCACCTCGAGCTGCGCGGCGTCGGCCTCGATCTGGGAGAAGTCCGGGTTGATCGTGGCGTTGAGCGTCAGGTCCGGGGTCACCCCCCAGCGCAGCGAAAGGCCCGGATCGTAGTCCGCGTCGCCCTCCTCGAGGCCGCCGTCCGGAAAGCTCGCGAGGCGATCCGTCCGCGTGGCGGTCACCGTCGGGTCGATCTCCAGGTTGCGCCCCGGCTCCAGCCCTGCGATGCCGGTGACTCGCGGAACCTGGCACAGCAGACACCCGTTGTTGCGGTCGATCCGAGCCGCCGAGATGCGGTGCCGGCTGTCACGCGGCCACGAGCGCCCGAGGTCGAGGCCCCACGTCTGAACGTCGCTCCCCGCCGGGAAGCGGAGCTGGTTCACCGGCACGGCGACCTCGATGGTGTAGCCGCTCTCGTGGATGCGACCCGCGGACTCCCAGATGATGTCCCACGAGAAGTCCTCGACCCCTTCCGCCTGGCTGAAGATGGCGTCCGCCTGGATGCCGAGCGGATTGACCCGGAACTGGAACGCCCGTCGCTCGTCGTCGAAGGTGTCGAACTGAAACAGGACGTGGTCGTCCTGCACGAAGGTGCTGATCTGGTCGCGATCCATCAGGTGAGCGCGAATCCTCCCCGGTTCGGGGTCGCTCGCTTCGAAGCCGAGGTAGATGTTGTCGTCGTCGTAGGTGAAGAGCACCACGGTCTCGACCGGCGGCGCGATGTTGTCGCCGGGGAACCACTCGACGTCGACCGGGATGCGCGCTGCCGCCGACCATCCCGCCTCGTCCAGCACGCCGTTGACCTCGATCGGGGTGGTGGCCCGGCCCGCGGTGTAGAGCCGGCGCTCGGCGGCCGGCGTGGGCGCGGCCGGGGCCTCCCCTTGTGCCCGCAGCGAAGGCGTAGACGCGGCGATCCCCAGCCAGGGAACGAGAGCGAGCGCGGCGATCGATCGGCGCATGAAGTTCTCCCGAGTCGACCCACCTCGACGCCGCGGAGCGCGGCACGGGGAGCCGACGCGCCCTTCTACGGCGACCCCGGGGAGGAGTCTTGAGCCTTCCTTCAAGCTTCCGCGAGAGAAGTGTTAGCCCGTCTTGAGGATCGCAGGATGCCGCCAACAAACGTTTAGGATGGGGCGAAGAGAGATCGAGATGAGCCCTCCCGAAAGACCCGCAGGCCTGCGCTACCACCCGGGCGCAGGGGCCACCGTGGCCTTCGGACCCTTCCGCTTCGACCGCGCGAATCGACTCCTCTTTCGAGACGACGCTGAGATCGCGCTGCCGCCGCGGGTGCTAGGCGTCCTCGAGTTCCTGATCGACCGTGCCGGCAGGGTGGTGTCGAAGGAGGCGCTGATCGACGAGGTGTGGAAAGGGAGCCACGTCACCGACACCTCGCCGGCGGAAGCGATCAGCCTGCTGCGCCAGGCCCTGGCCGACGACGCGCAGAGCCCGCGGTACGTCCAGACGGTGCACCGGCGCGGCTACCGCTTCGTCGCGCAGGTGAGCGCCGCGAGCGCACCCGCCCCGGAGCCGGCGACCCCCGTGGCCGCGACGACCCGCATCACCGGACTCGACGCGCCCGACGCGCCCTCCGACCCCGAGCTGCCGGTTCGCGGTGAACCCACGGTGCAACCGGGCCGCGCTCTGTGGATCGTCGCTCTCGCCGCCGTTCTCGCCGCTGCGGCGTTCGTCGCCGGCAGGCTCTCCGCGCCGCCGCAACCTGTCGCCGCGCCCGAGCCGGTCGCCTTCACCTTGACCCTCCCCGAAGGCAACACGCTTCTCCCGTACCGCTCCTCGCTCGCCTTCTCGCCCGACGAGCGCTGGCTGGCCATTGCCGCTCACCGCAATGGCGAGAGCCGCCTCCTGCTGCGGGCGATGGACCGCGTCGAGCTGCGCGGGGTGCCTCACACCGAAGGCGCGACCTCCCCCTTCTTCTCACCGGACAGCCGCTCGATCGCGTTCTTCGCCGATGGGCAGATCCGGCGCGTCTCGATCGCCGGGGGGCCACCGGTGCCGCTGGCCACCGCGCCCAAGGGCCTGGGGGGAGCCTGGACGGAGAACGGGCACATCTACTTCAATCGATCGACCACCGGCGGGCTGTGGCGCATCCGGGCCGAGGGCGGCGAGCCCGAGCTGGTCACCCATCCCGATCCCGGAGCCGGCGAGGTCGCGCACCTCTGGCCGGTCATGGTGCCGGGCGGCCTGCTCTATACCGTCTGGTCCACCACCTTCGACGACGCGCGCATCGTCGCGCTGCCGGCCGCCGGCGGCCCAGCGCACACCCTGGTGGAACGGGCCGGGCAGCCGGTCTTCGTGCCGCCCGACCGGTTGGTCTTCGTCGGCCCGGCCGGCCTCCGAGTGGCCGGCTTCGACCCCCACCGGTTGCGGATCACCTCGCCGCAGGAGCCACTGCCCTATCCCGTTTCGGTCAACCCGGTGATGCTCCTCGGCGTGCACGCGCTCTCTCCTTCGGGCGCGCTCGCGTTCCAGCCCGGCGAGGCGCCGGTCGGCGAGCGGCGCATCGCCTTTCTCGACGCCGCCGGGCGCGCCGCGCCGCTTGACCTGCCCGACCTCTTCTTTCGCAACGTCGCCTGGGACCCGGTGCACCAGCGGTTTGCGGCGACCGTGCTGGACGGCGCGCGCTCCGACGTGTGGGTCGGCGGCGACGGTGCGATGCCGCAACGCCTGACCCACGACGGCTTCAACATCGAACCCGTGTGGAGCCGCGACGGCCGCCGGGTGGCGTTCGCCTCGAGCCACGGCGGCGTCTACGAGATCCTCGAGCGGCCGGCGGATGCCAGTGCGCCGGCGCTCGTCCTCTCGAGCGGAGACCGGCACCGGCACCCGGATAGCTGGAGCCCCGACGGCAGCGCGCTCCTCTTCGGCCTGACTCACCCCGAGACCGGCTTCGACCTGTGGATGCGAGAGCTCATAGACGGCGCCTGGATCGAGCAGCCGTTCCTGGCCACGCCGGCCGACGAGTTCTACGGCTCCTTCTCGCCCGACGGACGCTTCGTGGTCTACCAGTCGAACGCCTCGGGGCGTCTCGAGGTGCTGGTGCGTCCCGCCGAGGGCGAGGGCGGGCCGTGGATGGTCTCCCACGATGGCGGCTTCGACCCGCTGTGGTCTTCCGACGGCAGCGAGATCTACTACGGTCACGAGAGCCGGGTCCTGGCGGTGCCGTTCTCGGCCGCCGGAGAGGTGAGGCTGGGAGCGGCGGAGCTGCTGTTCGAAGAGCCCGACCTGGTGGCTCTCCGAGCCGTCGGCCGTCGACGCTTTCTGGCCATCCTCGAGCAGGCCGCGGAGGCGAAAGGCGGCGAGGAGATCCGGATCGTGCTCCACGCCCTCGCCTCGGGCGGATAGTCTCCGGGGATGCTCAAGGCTGCCGCGCTCCACCTGCCGATCGCCGCCCTTTTCGTGGCCACCGCCCTCCGCGCCCAGACGCCGCGACCGGAAGCGACCTCGCTGCTCGGCCGCCCGCTGGCTCGTCCCACCCTCCCCGACGACTTCCGCGCCGAGCAGGAAGCGCTCCTCGCCGAGGCGAGAGAGCGGCTGGCGGCCGACTCGGAGGACCTCGAAGCCTGGATCTGGGTGGGCCGCCGTACCGCCTATCTGGGCCTCTATCGCGAGGCGATCGCGGTGTTCAGCGACGGGCTCGACCGGTTCCCCGACTCAGTGGAGCTGCTCCGCCACCGCGGCCACCGGCACATCACGTTGCGCGACTTCGGGGCGGCGGAGGACGACCTCGCGCGCGCCGCGGCTCTCCGCGCAGGGCTCGAGGACGACGTCGAGGCGGACGGCCTGCCCAACGCCGCCGGCATCCCGACGAGCACTCTGCACACCAACATCGCCTATCACCTGGGACTCGCCCGCTACCTGCAAGGGGACTTCGAGGGCGCGCTCGAGGCCTACCGTTGGTGCTGGGAGATCTCGGACAACCCGGACATGAAGGCGGCCGCCGCCTACTGGCTGTACCTGACCCTGCGCCGGGTGGGGCGGCACGCCGAGGCCGAGGAGCTCGCGGCCTCGATCGGTGCCGATTGGGAGCTGCTCGAGAATCACGACTACTACCGGCTGCTGCTCGCCTACCGGGACGGCGGCGGCGCCGACAAGCTGTTCGAGGAGGCGCGCCAGGGCACCGAGCTCGCCGGCTCGACCGTGGGCTACGGAGTGGGCGCCTGGCACCTTCTCGAGGGACGCCCCGAACGGGCGAGGGAGATCTTCGACGAGATCGTCGCCGGCGAGGGCTGGGCGGCGTTCGGCTACATTGCGGCGGAAGCCGAGCTGGTGGACTGGATGGCAAAGCCGGTGCGGCGGTAGAGCGCCGCCCACAGCAACGAGAAGAGCGGTCCTCCGAAGCAGAAGACGGCCCACGGCAGGTACGAGAGCGTCGGTACGCCGAGGGTGGTGGCCATGAAGATCGCCGACACGGTCCACGGCATCAGCGGCTCGACGATCGTCACCGAGTCTTCGAGCGACCGCGAGAGGTTCTGCGGCGCGAGCTCGAGCCGGCGGTAGGCGTCCTGGAACATCTCACCTACCACCAGCGCGGTGACGCCGCCGTGGCTGGTGAGCGCGATCATCGACGCGCCGGCGGCCATCGTCGCCGCGATCAGCCCGAAGACCGATCGAACGGAGCCCAGCAGGGCATCGAGAATGCGGTGCAGCGCCCCGGAGACCTCGAGCCCCGCCGCGAAGAGAAAGGCGGCGAGAATCGTCACCAGGGTCGGCGCCATGGAGTAGAGGCCGCCGCGGTCGAGCAGCCGCACGAAGCCCTCGCTGAGCGCCGCCGGCTCCACGCCCAGGTCGGCCACCATCCGGCTGTCGAAGCCTCTCACCGCGGAGATCACCGCGCTCTCCGTGTGGAAGCCCTGCCCCACAACGCCGATCGCCAGGGCCACCACCGCCGAGGAGGCGAGCACCAGGGCCGGCGGGCGGCGCAGCGCAATGCCGCCCAGTACCCAGAGCAGCGGCAGCGCCGCCCACCCACCGAGCGAAAAGACCTGGCGCAGCTCTGCAACCAGTTGACGCGCCGAATCGGGGATCGCTCCACCACCGGCGTTGCCGAGACCGACCGCGAGGTAGAGCGCCGCCGCGACCGCGGCTGAAGGCACCGCGGTGTACAGCATGTGGCGGATGTGAGCGTACAGACCGGCGCCGGCACTGATCGCGCAGATGTTGGTGGAGTCCGAGAGGGGGGACATCTTGTCGCCCAGATAGGCACCGGAGACCACAGCCCCGGCGACCGCGGGCAGCGGCGCGCCGAGCGCCGCGGCCGCGCCCATCAGCGCCACGCCGAGCGTGCCCGCCGAGCCCCACGAGGTGCCGGTGCACAGCGACATCACGGCCATCGCCACAAAAGCGCCGAGCACGAAGAAGCGCGGGTGAAGAAGCTCGACACCCCAGACCACCAGCAGCGGGATGGTGCCGCTCAGCACCCAGGAGCCGATCAGCCACCCGATGGTGAGCAGGATGAGGATCACCGGCAGGACGGCGGCGAACTTCTGCCCGGCGACCTGCTGGATGCGCTCCCAGCTGCCGCCGCGCGCCACCGCCTGAACGCCGGAGACAGTGGCCGCCACCAGCAGGCAGAGGATCAGGACCTCGGCCCCCAGGCCGATGGTCAGGGCGGCGAGCGCCACGGCCGCAATGAGCGTCGCGACCGGCAGCAGCGCGACGGCCAGGGGAAGGTTGGTCCCCGGCTCAGAGGGTTGCGAGAGCGCCCTCCAGATCCTCGATCAGGATCTCCGGCGGCTCGAGGCCCACGGAAAGCCGTATCGTGCCCGCCGGTATGCCCTGTGCGGCGAGCACCTCGAGATTACTTCCCCGGTTGGGCGCCAGCACCAGGCTCTCGACCCCTCCCCAGCTCACCCCGATGCGGAAGCGGCGCAGCCGGTCCACCATCGTGCGCAGATCCGCGTACCTATCGACCGCCAGCTCGCAGCTCAGCAGTCCCGAGAAGCCGGTGAGCCGGCCGGCGAGCACGGACTCGGCACCGGAGGCAAGAGCCGGATGGAAGACCCTCCGCACCTTGGGGTGTCCGGCGAGCCATCTCGCCACGGCGAGGCCTCCGGCGTGATGCTGCCGCATGCGGACCGGGAGTGTTCTCAGCCCGCGGTTGAGCAACCAGGCGTCGAACGGCGAGAGGAGACCTCCGAGCAGCATGAAGCCGTGCTCGAAGACGCGCGCCAGGAGATCCTCCCGGCCGGCGACCGCACCGGCCAGCAGATCGCTGTGGCCCGCCAGGTACTTGGTCGCCGAGTGCACCACCAGGTCGACCCCGGAAA
>Ga0214472_10004667_pt1 | contig 14465 bp, 26 predicted proteins | sample RVTome_6_FD_207662 | JGI IMG/M metagenome (GOLD analysis project Ga0214472, IMG submission 207662) | Soil microbial communities from uranium-contaminated site in the Upper Colorado River Basin, Wyoming, United States - RVT140D175 | ecosystem: Environmental > Terrestrial > Soil > Contaminated >...
GCCGTCACCTGGCTGGAGCCGGAGGCCGTCACCTGGCTGGAGCCGGAGGCCGTCACCTGGCTGGAGCCGGAGGCCGTCACCTGGCTGGAGCCGTAGGCCCTCACCGTACCCGACCGGACTATCACGCCCTTGCCGGCGGCCACTGCCTCGTCGAACTCGGCCTGGTTCTCTGCCTCCACCCATTCCATCACAGGATCTCCTTGCTATTCGGGTCCGTTTCGTACAGACGACACGCCGCGTCCTCCGTCCACTGCAGGTCGCCACCCAGCACATCGACGAGAGAAGCGAGACTCATGCCACCCACGCTTCCTCGAGGAGCCGCCACTCGTGCTCCACCGATTGGTGACGATGCCGCTGACACGCCCGCTGATCGACGTGGAAACCTTCGCGGCGCAGCTCCTCGATCCGGGGCCAATACCCCGGGATGTGCTCGGCGATGAACTCGGTGCCACACACCCACCCCACCGAAAGCATCCCCAATACCCGGTCACGTTGAGTCATGACCGATGTCCGGTACAGTTGATTCGCCCGTCGGCGAACACATGCGCGTTCATGCTGAGCTTGCCGCCACTTGCTCATAGGTCGCCTCGAAGATGTCGGGCTTGCACGGGTAGAACTCGCCCTTGACACCGCGAATGATCCAATCGCCGACGCCGGCGATCATCGAGCCCTCGAGTGTGAGGATCTCAACCCCGACCGTTCCGGCACCTATGGCATCAACGACGAAGCCCCAATCGTCAAAGCTGTCTCCGAAGAAGGCGTCGATCGACTGGAGGTTGTCTCCGGTGAACTGGATGGCGGACACGACGACTGGCTTTTTGCGGAACCGGGCGAAGGGTGCATAGGGCATGTCAGTCATGAGAGATGGGCCTCCTCCTCTCGTTGTGCGGCGGCAAGCTCATCGAGGTAGGCGTGGCTGCCTTCCTCGATGGCGCGATCTGGTCGTGTTCGTGGTCCTCCTCGTCGTCGCGGCGCCGCCGAACCGGGGGCGGCAAGGCGTCGAGCTCATGCACCGGGTCATCCGGTCCGCCCCCGCCGAAGATGGCGAGGAACAGAAACCCGATCACCGCGAGGTAGGCGACCGCCAGGAGCACGGCGACCAGATCCATCACGGTCCCACCAGTCGAAGGGCTGAGGACGGGGCCTCATCCAGCCCGTTCTGCTCCAACAGGGAAGACGAGGCCCCGTCTCTCAGATCGTGATCGCCGTGGGAAACACAAGACCTGGTGCAGTCCGGGCACACCGGCGCCGCTCCGAGCCGGACCCCGTGATGCAACAGATGCCGCAACATCGACGGCACATCCGGGAAGCGATGCCCGGCAACCAGCAACAGACCGACCGGAGTCTCCATCACCTTGAACCCGCTGAGCTCCAACTCCCGGATCGCCTGACGGTCCGTATCCGAAAGGATCATCGGCGCGTCCCTTCGATCTCGTCGATGACATCCCCGACGCGGGGCGGCCATGTCTCGAAAAGGTGCCCGGCAGCACCGCCGCCCAGGGGAGGCGGCTTGGGCATCCGGCGACGAGGAGCCGGAAGGGTGCTGCCGGGCGGCCCGCCCTCTGGGTAGCGGGCGAACCCGGAGCCGGCGTCACTAACGCCACGGTCTAGCCATGACTGTGAGCGCCGGCTCCGAGACCAATCAACGATCAACGCCGCCCAGCCGAGGACCATGAACGCCATCGACGCCACCCCCAGCCGGAAGTAGGCATCGAGATCATCCACCGCGTAGACCGCCAGGTAGGCGGAGACCCAGGAGGCGACGAAGAACGGGATGGCGATCATGCGGTTACCCCCAGGCGTGTCAGACGGACGATTCCCCATTGGATCTGTGGCCGCGACCACGACTCGACGCCCGGCGGGAGCGGCACACCGGCCTGGTAGGCGAGTTCACGTAACCGGCGGATCTCATGCGGCAAAGGCTTCGGCCGGGGCAGCTCCCACCAAGGCGTCTGACGGGCACGCATCACGCGGCCCTCCCTCTCCACCACCGGTCGTCACGTGGCAGGTTGAACGCGGCGGCCCAGCGGGCCAGCGTCTTGGCGCGGGGGGCTTGGCCGGAGTTCAACCAGCGGGACACCGTCCCCGGCGAGACACCGATGCGGGCAGCGAAGTGGCGGTAGCTCCATCCCTTCTCGACGAGAAGGGAGGCGAGACGACGGGCCGGGGCAGACCGGAAATCGGCGGTCATGCGACACCCCGATCCGAGTCGTCGAAGGGTCCTTCGGAGAGCCTTCGAATCAAACCGTCAAGTGCGACGGCGACACCCTTCGTTGGGTTGTCGCCCCGGGTCGTTTCGACGAGCTGGCCGTACTGGTTGCCGACATAACGCCATGCCGAGGTGGGGGCCAGCAGCCAGACATTGCCGATGCGGACTGACCACACCTCGGCTTTCGTGACTGCGAGACCGGACGGCTTGAACTCTTCGGCACCATGCGGCTTCTGTGCGGACTCCAGGTAGATGCGTCCGGTATTGAGGGCCTGGTCGTCACACTTCACCTCTATCCGGTGCCCAGCGATGACGTCGCCGAGAATTGCCCTCAGCTGAGTCTCGGCCTCAGACCCTCGTCCGAGGTCGATGTCGAAGTTGGGTTCGTAACCGGCGGTGGCACGGATGTTCATAGCGTCACCGTGAACCCGAAGGTCTCGAACTCGGCCCTGAAAGCGTCCAGGTGCGGGCCGAAGTAGATGAACGCCTGACCTTGAACCGGTGTCTCCGCCGGTTCAAGGTCACGGTTCAGAAACTTGATGCGCTTGGCGTGGAAGCACATGGCGCCGGCGATCTCCGCCATCCGCTGGAACGCCGCGGTTTCGGTGGCGTTGTTGACCAGCACGATGGCTTCTGTGACATCGCCGGATGCGACGAAGTCACAGAGGCGTTCACAGAACGGCCAGATGAGCTTCTTCGAGTAGGGAGGGTTCATCCACACTCGACCCGACCACGGACGAGTCAGGCCGTTGTCATCTTTCGTGAAGTAGACCGTCGCCTGGACTAGCTCCTGGGCGATGTCAGAGGATGCCGGGTCGAGGTCGATGCCACCCATGACACGGCGCGCCGCTTCGATGTACTGGGGCGGCGTGTACCACTCGTTCTCACCTTTGGTGGCGACGTGGGTCTTGTTGACATATGAATCCCACGATGGGTATTGCGTCAGGGCCTGACGCAATACCTCTTCGGTCGGGTGCTCAGTGAAGAACTGAGCGCGTCGTTGAACCTCGCGGCGTGTCTTGCGGATGGCCTTTGCAATCTCGTCTACGCGCCCCTTGGGGAGTTTCGCCCCAACGCGCTCACTGTTCACCTCGCGGCCAAACTCCCAGCGAGCTTCGAACCCTTCACCCTCGGCCTCGTCGACCTTCTTGTCGAGCAGCAGAAACGTCTCCACGCTGCTCATTTCGCGGCTCCGACTTCGACGACTTCGCGGGGAACTTGGAGCGCCGCTTGTATCTCGGTGGCCCGGGCACACGCCGCCACCCACAATGCCTTGAGCTGCTCGGGCGGCAGGTCGGGGTCGGGCCAGACCAGCTCTGCCTCGGTGGCGGCTTCGTAGACGGCGGTCTCGGCGACATCGGCCGGGACCTTCGCCTTCTCGGCGACGGACTGGTACATGCGGGCCACCGGGTCCTTCGGCAGACGCCTCGGCGCAGGACCACGGGTGCGGGGCATCTCCTCGGCTGGAGTCGGGTCGAACCCGCCGAGCTGCATCACGAACCCGAGTGGCATCCGCAACGCCTTCGACGACGCCCTTGTTTGGCTCATCGACCGGAGCGCATAGTCGTCGCGGTCCGACCACGTCGACTCGTCGCGGGAACATTCGGCTTCGGCGGCGCCGACAACCTCACCCGCCCGGGTACGGGCCTCGACACGGGCCTCCCAGCCCTTCTCGGTGCGTCGGGTCCATACGGTGACCGGGAACACGCCGAGCATCGAGCCCAGCAGCGTCCACCCTTCGATCCGGACATGCCGCCGGCCCTTGATCTCGACGAACAGCTTCTGCTTCCCGATCAGATCGGCCAGCGGCTTCGCCATCTCGACGGCCCGGGCGATGACAGCCACCGGGTCGGCGGTGCCGAACAGAGTGGGGTGGACCGGGAGGCGCCGCTGTTCCTCATCGAGCTCGTCGGCTATCAGGACCAGATCGTCGGTGCTCATTCCGACCACCAGATCCGCTGGCCGTCCAGAACGGAGATCTCGCCGACCCGATCACCATCCCGCGTGACGGTCAGTTTCCGCCAACCCTGCCGGAACTTCGACTCCACGAAATCCCCCAGCACGTCGAAGCTGGCAAGGCCGCGACCGTAGACTCCTGCACCCCGACGATTGATGCCTCGATATTCGAAGTCACGGGTGCTCACGCGGCACCCCGATCCGCGGCGATCCCGAACTTGGCTTCGAACTCGGACCGCGCCCGGATCATGATGTCGAGACGATCCAGGGTCTCAGAGGCGGTCAGCCACTTCAGACGAGTGATGAGCGCCCGGGCGTATTCGTCGATCATCTCGTCGTCGAGCGGTACCAGACGACGAGATGGAGCGGGATGCAGGTCGACAGTCACGCGGCACCTCGCTCGGCTGCGATCCCGAACTTCTCCTCGAACTCCGTACGCGGGATGCGATGAGACTTGCCGACGCGGATGCTGGGGATGTCGCCGGCCGAGATGAGCGTGTAAATGGTGTTGAGGTGAACGCGGAGGATGGCGGCAGCTTCGGGAGGGGTGAGGAAGGCCGACCTATCGTCGGTGGACTGTGTCATGTAGGAGTTTATATCACCTACCGGGGGGTGATGTCAAGTCAAAGTGGATTCGGGGTCGGCTGTGGACAAATCTCTGTGGGGGGTGTACCTTGCTCCGTATGGAGAACAGGTTCATGCACGATGGGGCGGTGCGGATTCGGACCGCGGCGGCGCGGCTCGGGCTCAGCCAGCGGGAGATCGCTCAGTCGATCGGAGTGAGTGCCCAGGCGGTGAACAAGTGGTGGCACGGGGAATCGGAGCCGTCACGGGAGCATTTCGCTCCGCTGGAGCGGCTGCTCGAGCTACAACGCGGGGATCTCAGCCTCTTGTACGGGTTGGTGCCCGCCGGTCGGATCGAGGTCGAGCGGGACGGCAACGGCGATCTGCTCGTTAGAGTTTCCGGTTCATCTGATCCGGGGTGGCTCAAAGGGATGGAACCCCTCTTCGGTGATCTCGTCGCCGCCTGACCTGATTCCGGTTTGCTAGGTTCCAACGGTGGACCGCTTGGCATTCATTGAGTATCTGACGGCACGAGGCCTGGCCGGGAAGAGCATCCGGCTCTACGTGCGGGCCGTCGAGCTCGCCGACCAGTCGGTGGGACCGCTCGAGACAGTGACGGCGGTGGATTTGGCCGGGTATGTGGAGACGCTCGCCGCCGGGTACTCGACACGGCGCCACCTCCGCACCGCGCTCGCCGCCTACTGGCAGATGTCCGGCGTCGACGGACCGATCCGGGTCGTGCGGGTCCCCTCCAAGCCGCGGGGACGGTGCCGCGCCCTCGACGAAGACGACGCCCGCGCCATGGTCAAAGCCGCGGTCGGCTGGTACCCGCAGGGACTCGCCGCTCTCTTCGGCTTCTATCTGGCGCTCCGCTCCGCCGAGATCGCCGCCGCCGAGGTGTCCCGTTTCGATCCGGAGTTCGCCTGGTACACGGTGACCGGCAAAGGCGACGTCACCGCGACGCTGCCGGTCCACCCGACCCTTGCCGACGAGATGCGTAACACGCATGTTACGGATTGGGTGTTCCCCGGCTCCCAGGGACGCCGGCATGTCACCGCGGCGACGATCTGGAACTGGGTACGGGAAGTCGCCCGGGAAGCCGGCGTCGAAGAGGCGGTATGGCCGCATCGGCTGCGTCACACCGCGCTCGCAACCGCCAACGACCGGTGCCACGATCTCCGCTCCGTCGCCGACTTCGCCCGACACCGCGACCCAACCGTCACCATGATCTACACCCGGACCACCGAAACCAACCTGCGGCGCGTCGCCGACAGTCTCGAGTACCTATGACACGCAGCCTCGAGTACCTGTTACACGCAAAACGCCCCCCGGCCGAAAGCCGCGCTAGGCGGCTCGAAGCAGGGGGGCGTTCGCAGTTCGGAGGACCGAAGACCTCCGAATGGGTAGTCAGGGTCGTTCGAGGAGGTCGGTGACGAGGATCCCCGGGTACCCGCGGCAGTGGTATCGGTCGTCGTCGGCTTGGCAGCCTGACGGACCGACCCGGGGGGCGGTCAGATGGAGCGGCCGGTCAACGTCTTCGGCAGTCGCATGGGGCGCCATCCGAACAGGCCGAGGAATGGGCGTCACATCGGGGGCACCAGTACGGAAGCCGCCGGCCGTCAACGAGTACCACCGCGACCAGAGGCCGATCACAGATCACGCACTTCGGATCGGCGTCACTCACGAACCGCATCGAACACGGCGCTCCCGGCGTCGTACGCCGCGCCTGCACTCACTCCGGCCTGGGCGCCGACGACCAGGGCGAGGACGAAGGGGACCACCTCGAAGCCGTACTGGATGACCGTGTAGAGGGGGAGGAGGATCAGGCCGTAGGCGGCGGCAAGGGCCGGACCGGCCTCCGGGCGCCACTTCTCGAATGCGGCGAGGATCCGTTTGGTGGCTTCGACGAGCGCCGAGACCGCGATGGCGGCTCCGGCGACGGTGGCGAGTCCTTCGGCTGGGCTGATCTGTTCCATGGTTTCCTTCTTTCAGAGCTTGGCGATGGCGCGGCTGACGTCCTCGGAGATCACTGCGTGACCCCCCATGACCACAGCGCGCCGTGGGGCGAGCGACTGAAGTCGGCGGAGCTCGGCGACGGTCGCGGGTGGCAGGGCGTCCGGACGGGTGTAGAGGACGGTGCTGACTTTGGCGGCAGCGGTGAGCCCGTCGGCCCAGGAGTCACGCGAGATGACCGCCACGTCACTGGGCCGCCAATCGAACTGGGAGGCGAGCGCGGCGGTGTGCTCGCGGTTGTCGCCCCCCACGCGGATGACTTCCATGATGGGTTCCTCCAGGTAGCCGATGATCTTGGATTGCAACAGCCGGTGGTCCCAGTTGCCCGGGTCCCAGTGCGACTGATACGGGACGTCGACATGGCCGTTGAGGCCATCCCAGGCGTACCATTCGGCCCGGGTCATCTCGTAGGGGTCGTCGTAGCCGTAGGCAGCGGAGCCCTTCCAGTCGATGATCTTGTGCGGATCGATCAACGCCGGTTCGGCGAAATGGGTCCGGGCCGCCTGGATCTGGGTGGCGGTCTCCCGGGCGATGATGTCGTACTCCCAGTCGGCGAAGTAGGCCGGGTCGTTGGAGGCGGGCAGCGTGTACTCGCATTGGATGTTGGTCAGCCCGGCATGGTTGGTCTCGCCGCGGGAGTCGCCTTCGAGGGCGTAGCCGGTCTTCCCGAGCTCACAGTGTTGGAGGCGGAGCACGTCGCCTTCGTCGAGGGTGATGATCGGGTGGCCGATGACCTCGACGTACCGGCTGCGGAGGTCAAGGGTGGTGCCCGGCTGGAAGGACCGGCCGCCGCCCCAGGCGATCGTGTATTGCGGCGGGTAGGGATAGTCGTAGAGCCGGATCCCGACGGTGACATGGAAGGTGTAGCGGGCGGGGAGGTCAGCGCGGCGGGGCGTGCTGCCGGTGCGTTGGGTGGTCTTGACGACGGCGCGTTGATAGCCGGGGATCGGGGTGAACACGGGGGATCTCCTTGTCAGGTGAGGCCGACGAGGTATTCGGCGGTGACACCTTGGCCGGGTTTGACGAACAGGAGCCATTGGGCTGGCTCACCGGCGGCGGCGAGCTGCTCGAGGGCGTACGGGTTGTGAGATTCGGTGGAGGCGTTCACCCAGACCCGACGGCCGTTGAAATACATGGTGGTCGGGGTGTGGAAGTGGCCGACGGCGACATGGTCGAATTCCATTTCGGGCCAGATGCGTTGGAGGCTTGCCCAGCCGAGAACCTTCTTCAGGAACCCGTACCAGGGGAGCCCCGCGTAGCCGCGGATCTGATGTCCGTGGGCGAGCAGGAACCGGCAGTGTTCACCCAAGTCGGCGGCGGCCCACCAGTCGTCGGCGACATTCCAGGTGAGGCGGGCCTGGTCGGTGATCTGACGGGTCACTTCGTAGAGCATCCGGTCGGCGTTCGATTCGGGATGCATGTCACGTCGGGCCCGGCCGCCGATGGCACCATGATTCCCGGGCACCGCGTAGACGTTGACCTGGTCGAACCGGGAGAGCGCCCAGCGGACGGTGTCGCCGAGGATTCGGGGGCCGTCGACGGTGACCTGACGGAACAGCGACGAGTCGATCTGATGGGCTTGGCCGGGGAAGATGAGTTCCCCTTCGACCATGTCGCCGAGCAGGAACAGGGCGATCCGTTTGACCGGATGGTCGGCTCGTTGGATCTCGACCAACCGATCGGCCTTGTCTCTGAGGAGGGCGATCCGCTGTTCACAGATCTCGGAGGAGTAGGAGGGGGTTTCTTTTCCGAGTTGCCAGTCTCCGAGCATCAACACCGCGGTTTCTTCACCACGGGACCTACGGTCGGCCGCCGGTTTGGTGACGGGGGTGATGCTGAGCGCGGCAATGGAGTCGGTTACCGCCTGGTAGGCGGCGCCGAGCATCCGTTCGGATCGGTGTTTCTCTCGGGCGAGCTGGCGTTGGAGCCGGTCGATGATCTGGTGGGCTTCGGCTACCTGTTCGACGGCTTCGGCTTCTTCGATGATGCTCATGACCATCGGGTGACGTCGGCGGTGCAGTGGATGCATTGGCGTCGCCGATGACGGCCCACCGCGCCGCCGGGGACATCGCAGCCGTGGTCGGCGAGGACCTGTTCGACGGTGGTGTGGTAGATGCCACGATGCTGCGGGTCGTACAGGAGGGCCCGGAACTCGTCGGCGAGCGCCGGGTCGATGGACTGAAGCCAGGTTCTGAGACGACATTCGACACCGGAGCGGCGTTGCGCCGCGGCGGCTTCATCGAGTACACCCATGGGGGTTCCTTCCGTCTTCGGCCGGATCGGATTGAGATGTGTTTCAGAGGGCGGCGGTTCGGGCGACGAGCCACACCCAGGCGACCAGGTTCCCGATGCCGACGGCGCCGACGAGCCAACGGACCGCATGGGTGCCCGACCGCAGGTTGGCGATGAAAGTCTGGTCGGCGATGACGATCTTCTTGTATCCGCCATCGCCGACCGCCGGGTCGCCGTACCAGTCGGTGTACAGCTTCTCAACCCGGCCGTTGATTTTCCGGACCTCTGCGTAGATCATCATGTCGCGTTGCGCCGAGGTGAGGGACCGCATGCCTTCTTCGGCGGCCCAGTTGTCGAGACCGTCGGGGAGGGGAGGTGTGGTGGTCATCGCTGGGCCTCCGTCAGATGATGTAGACGCCTCGAGGGGTGGGTCCGGTCGGTCTCAGGGCCGACGTGGTGTTTGACTGGGTGGAGATGCTGGCGGTCGTCATGATGACGACTGTGCGGTATATGTCGCTTCCCATACGTCGCCGTTGGCTGGGGTCATTGGGCTGGTCGCGGATGCTTCGGCACCACTTGCATAGATTCGCACGGTCGTGCTCGCGGCCGCTTTGACGATCCCCTCGTAGTCTGTCGTGCCAGTATCGGCTATCTTTGCCGACCCATACGACAATTGTCCCCCGCTAGTTGACATCGACACAGGTGATGCCCAGCGGTAAGTCCCTGTGCCAAACGTTGTGGTCGATCCGGCGATCATTTGGATTGTGGCGATGAAGAGGCGGCCGATCTGGACATAAACACCCAGGAGGGTTCCATTGCCAATCACCGGTGCAGTACCTGTCGAAGTCCAGGTCGGCGTGTAGGAAGCCCATCCGGTAACGCCTACACGCCCCAACCAGTTCAGGTTGTCCCGAACATGGGTGTTCATCACCGCGGCCGTAACGACCTCCGAGGTCACCCAAGTGCGAGGCGCTGTCCAGGCCATCAGCTACCAGCCCCCGACCTGGGACCTGATTGAAAGTCCACGGTGACAGGGAGTCCGTGTTCGATGTTTTCGGCTTTGAGCATGTCGAGGGTCTCCCCCAGCAGCCAATGACGGTTCCGGGCAGGTCGGGCAAGGAGGACCGCTTCAATCTGCTTCTGGTTCCTGGGAAAGGCGGTGCGGTAGATGCGGCCGCAGTCGTAACAGGCTCCGTGCGGGTTTTCTGACCAGCAGGCAATGCCGCCGTTACATGCCGGACAGTCGGCAACCCAACGGTTGTCCGATACGTAGACGTCGAGGGTCTCATCAACGGGGAGAAACCGGTAGCGGCCCTCCCAGCCGAATAGACGGTCACGCGCCACGGCCCGTTCCTGGGCCTCCCAGGCGGCTGCGACATCGGCGACGGAGGCGTGGAAGACGCGTCCGGTTAGGGACCTTTGATCGCGTATCACAAGCGTTACGCCTCCAACATCAGAAAGAAGGAAAGCTGTTACCAGCCGAGAACGGTCGTGGAACCGAGAACCGAGAGCGTGGAGTCACCTAGAACCCACATGCGTTGCCCGTCAGCGGGTGAGAGCTGCATGGTCATCTCATACATTCCCGCATCACCGGTGAGGCTGATCTGTTCGACGAACCAGTCGTCGTCGATCGCGGCGCCGCCACCTTTCGGGTTCACTTCGACGTTGAGGAGATCCCCCAGGTCACGGCTCAGCATCGCCGCCCACCGGGCGTTCGACGAGCCGGAGAAGGCACGGGCGACAAGCCGTTCGAACCGGGTCCGGGACACACCGAAACGGCCGGCCAGCCAATCCACGTAATCGAACGGCTCCGACTCTGATTCCGTCGCCGTCAACCGGGAGATCACCCGATCCGCGTACGAAGCCGATGATGCCGCGGTCACCTCATAGACTTCGCCCTCCGAATCGGTGACCTGCGCGACCGTGAACAGCTCGAGATCGTCACGGGTCCACTCATGGTCGAAGATCTTGATATCCGAGCCGTCATCCGAGTAGGTATCGTCGATCGTCGACGTCGACCGGGCGAGACGGTTCCGGAACACCAGATCACCCGCACCGTTGATCCACAACTGTCCGTCCTCGGTCTCGGCGGCTTCGAGGATCGCCTCGAGAGCGGACTTGCCGGCCGGCTCGGCGGCGACCATGGTCGACAGACCAGTGTCGAGGTCACGGAGCCCTACAGGCCAACCGGCTTCGTCGAGGATCGCGGTGATCCGGGCCGAGGTGGTTTGCGACTCCCACGGCGCGGTCATAGCGTCGTAGTGATCGGTCACCCTGGCTGCTCCAAGATCTGAGCCGTACCAGATGAGTTCTGAGAGGTCTCCTTCATCCCATCGCTCGAGCCGCGGGTTGTAGCCGACATACAGGTCGTATACCTGGTCGGGGAGGGTCATCGCGGGGCCGGAATCTTCGAGGACCCCGTCGAGGTAGAGACGGATGGTGGACCCGTCGTTGCGGACTAACGCGTGATGCCATTCCCCGTCGTTGACGGGTGCCGCGGAAAGGAGGAGGTCGGTGACAGAGGTTCCGTCGGCGTATTGGAAGTTGAGCTTGAAGGACCCGCTGGCGACCCCGAATGAGATGTAGGGCGCGGCGAGCGACAGCGTCGTTGACGGGGCCATTTGGATGAAGAAATCCAACCCGTCGTCGGTGGACGAAATCGTCCGGAAGATTGCTTCTACTGTCCATGACGCCCCGGTGAGCCGAGCCGACTGCGGAGGGTCGACTTCCGACTGGGTGCCACCGAAGTTGACGGCACGGTCGTTGGCTCCGACGATGGGGCCGGACAAACCGAAAGTCAGATCTCCGGATGCTGCCGCGTGATACCCGTTCCCTGATGAGTCTGTCACCGCTGTCCCTAGTACCCGTTCGGAGAACCGGTACCAGGCCCGAGGCGAGTCGGCCCGTACTTCCTGTTCCCACACGGACCGCAGTTTGAGTCGTTGGAGTTGGGTGAGCCCGTCGTAGGCGACGAGGGCGACGACGGCTTTGCCGTGGTCGAGGACCGTATTGGGCCAGGCGAGCACGAAGCCGCGGAACCGGTCGTAGGTGACCGTGTTGTGGGTCGCCCGGAGACGGATCTGCATGAGAGGCACCAGGTCCCCGAAGTAGGGGCCGGCGGCGTTCTCCGGGTCGTAATCCCGTGACGAGTTGTCCAGAGTCAACGTGAGGGTGGAGGGCCGGGGCCGGGCGTCGGAGATGTCCCTGCCGATGTTGAGGGTCCAGCCTTCACGGAGGTCGGCGGTGATATCCACCCACGTCGGTGACGCGGTGTTCCACGAATCGCCGGGGGCTATCTCGAGGGTGAGAGTCGGCATCGGCATGTCACCCACCACCGTACAGCCGAACGAGAGCACGCCGGTCAAGAGGACCGCGGTGAACCGTGTCATACATCTCACCGTACACCATTGCCTTCCAAAAGGGTTCAGTCAACGCCGGGAGCTCCGCTGCGTTGCGATTCGCGGCGCTGTCCCGTCGTAGTCGCCCCCGGAAACCCCAACGGACCTGACGCCCCGAGCCGGGCCCCGGCAAGCCACCGTTCACCGGCGACGACGCCCTGCTGGAACATGGTGTCGTTGATGCCGCGGAACCGGTCACGTTGCGCCAGGTTGGTTTCCATCGTCGACACCCATTCATCGAGGCTGATTCCCGCCTGCTCGGAGAAGGTGAGCGCCGCGCCCAGATCGTTGGCGAAATGGTCCATGAGACGGACCGCTTCGGCCTTGTTGGGGTTGCGGTTGATTTCGTCGACGAGGGCGCCGAACCCGGCGACGGTGAGGCTCTGCATGTCGGCGGCGAAGTCGGTTTGGAGTTGGGCGACTTCGAGGGCCCGGGCAAGGGCGCCTTCGATGTCGACATCATCGATCCCCTCAGGGACACCGGACCAGATGTTGAGGATGTCCGAAGCGGCATCGGCGTGGGCTTCGATCGCTCTGTCGATGTCTCCCTTGACCCGCAGATAGGTGGCGCGGAGGCCCTCCTGGGTGATCCCCGCCGCGGTGAGCGCCGCCTGAGAGGATTCTTCGACCGCGGAACCGAACCGGCCGGCCGCGGCGGCGGCTTCGTCGGCGGTGGGGGAGACGAACCGGGTGACGGAGATCCAGTCGTTGAGCATGTCACGCGACGCGGCGACCGCTTCCTCGACGGTTTCGAACCCGCCGGCGGTGGCGAGGGCCTGCGCTGAGAGGGCTTCGAGTTGCTGCTTGTAGATGACCGGGTTCGACTTGTCGAGTTCGAGGCGGAGAGTCTTGTTGGCTTCCTCGAGCAGCTTCGCTTTTTCCACCATTTTGACGAGCGACGTATTGGCTCCGTCGAGGGCGAGACCGAATCCGACGACGCCGCCGATGGCCGCGCCGATGGGGCCGCCGACAGCGAGCCCGGCGAGAGCGAACGCCGCGGTCGAGGAGCCGCCTGGGATCTCGTTGAGTTTGCTGACCAGGTCACCGACGGTGGAGATGAGTGGGGCGAGTCCTACGACGGTCTCACCGAGCGTCACCTTGACTTCGTCGAGGGCGGCGGCCAGGTTCGACGCCGCGTTCTCGGCATCGGTGCCGCCCTTCGCGTAGGAGTCGAGCGCATCCTTGGACTTATCGGTGATGATCTTCAGGGTCGCCTGCGCTCTCGCCTGTTCCCGGGCGGCGCCCGTCAAGTCGCCCATGCCCAATTCGAGGACCTTGGCGTTGACGTCGGCTTCGAGGATCGACACACCGAGACCCTTGAGGGCCTCACGTTCCCCGAGCAGCGACTTGGTGACGATCTGAACGACCTCTTCGGAGGTTCGCTGCCCTCCGGTCCATTTGGAGAGCGCGTCGGCGATGAGGAGGATCTCGGCGGACATGCCCGCCGCGGCGTCGCGGGTCAGGCCCATGGGGACGAGAACGTCGCCGGCGGAGGCGGCGAGACCCCGGAGACGGACCTCGGACACACCGAACCGTTCGTTCATCTCATCGATGCGGCGGGCCAACTCACCGCCGGCAGCGCCGAACACCTGGTCAAACCGGCGATCCATGGCTGCGGCCTGGACGCCTACGTTGAAGAGTTCCTTGGCGAAATGGCCTACCGCGGCAACCCCGATGATCCCGAACGCGGTGCGTGCGGCTTTTCCGAACCCAGCGAGCCGCTTGTCGAGCCCCTCGCTGTCCTTGGACACCTGGCCCATCTTCTGACGGAGATCCTTGTTGTCACCGAGGAACCGGGCGACAAGGTCACGAGACAGCGGCATCGGAATCCTGGATGTGGTGGAGGAAGGCGAGAGCCTCGGCGACAGTCAGATTCCAGTACTGGTAGTCGCTCATCTGTGGATAGGCCTCGAGGATCACCGGGAGAGCCTCGATCCAGTCGACACCGCCATCTTCTGAGTAGACAACGGCACGGCGGAGCGGCAGCTCGAGGAACAGGGGATGATCGGACGGGATTTCCATCATCCGCCCCCCGGGTAGGCGAGTTTGAACAGGTTCTGGACCCGGCGGTGGTACTCGTCGAGCACACGAGG